>Ga0070741_10014779_pt1 | contig 13417 bp, 8 predicted proteins | sample Coa_R1_4_FD_66440 | JGI IMG/M metagenome (GOLD analysis project Ga0070741, IMG submission 66440) | Surface soil microbial communities from Centralia Pennsylvania, which are recovering from an underground coalmine fire - Coalmine... | ecosystem: Environmental > Terrestrial > Soil > Unclassified ... | reverse complement strand
GGGCCCCGGCGCCCGTCTATAATTCGCGCCTCATGAGCGACGCCCCGGTGACGGCGCCCATCGTACAAGCCGGCGATCCGGTGCTGCGCGGCCAGGCGCGCCTGGTGCGGCCCGACGAGTTCGGCAAGCCCGCGTTCGAAGCGCTCGTCGCTGTGATGCGCGACACCATGCGCGCGGCGCCGGGCGTCGGACTGGCGGCGCCGCAGATCGGCGTGCCGCTGCAGCTCGCGGTGATCGAAGATCGCCCCGACTATCAAGCGCGCCTCGACGCCGCCGAGCTGGCCGAGCGCGAGCGCGAGCCGATCGCGTTTCACGTGATCGCCAACCCGCGGCTGACGATCCTCGACGGCGGCGACATCGAGTTCTACGAAGGCTGCTTGAGCGTCGACGGTTACCTGGCGAAGGTGGCGCGCGCGCGGCGGGTGCGCGTGGAGGCGCTCGACGAGCGCGGCGCGCCGGTGGTGATCGAGGCGCGCGGGTGGCACGCGCGCATCCTGCAGCACGAGATCGATCATTTGCTGGGGACGCTCTACATCGATCGCATGACGCCGCGCACGCTGACGACGCACGACAACTACGCCCGCTTCGCCGCGCGCGCCGACGAGGAGTAGCGCTCGTCGGTTGGCGCGCGACTCAGTTGGGCGCGTGCTTGAACTTGCTCGCCACCATCCACTGCAGCGTTCGTACGATCTGCTCCGCCATTACGCCGCGGGCGAGCGCCGACAAAAGCGCTCGCCCGCGCGTCGGCCCCCGCTTACTTGATGTGCTTCGAGACGAGCTTAGTCATCTCGAACATCGAGACCTGCTTCTTGCCGCCGAACACCGCTTTGAGATTGTCGTCGGCGTTGATCATCCGGCGATTCTTGGCGTCCTGAAGACCCTTCTTCTTGATGTACGCCCAAAGCTTCTTGGTGATCTCGGTGCGCGGCATCGCGTGCGACCCGATCACCGCCGCAAGCACCGCGTCCGGCTGCATCGGCTTCATGAACGCCGCGTTCGGCTTCCGCTTGGTTCCCGCTTTTTTCGCAGCCTTCTTCTTGGTCGCCATCAAGTTCCTCCGTGTTTGGCCGGTATCGCCATTCACCAGCCTATGAGTTTCGCGGAGAGTAGCAACTTTTGCGCAAGAGTTAGCAATGCAAATTTTCGCATTCTGCTATGGTGCGCCCCATGATCGAGGACGCCACGTCGCTGCTCGCGCCCGAGCTGATCAAGGCGGGCGGCGGTCCGCTGATTCGCGTGACGCTCGGGCCGGACGGAATTCCCGTCGCCGCGGTGGCGGGAATGCGGGTGAACGCGACGCCGGCGCGCGCGTGGCAGGTGCTCGCCGACGTCGACGCGTACCCGGGGCGCGTGCCGATGGTGAACCGCGTCAAGCGCGCGGGCGATCGCGTGACGGTGCAGCTCAAGTTCCGCATCTCGCTGTTCTCGGTCGGCTTCGAGTTCACCGCCGAGACGATCGCCGTCGAGAACCGCTCGCTCGAGTTGCGCCACGTGGCGGGCGAGCCGCGCGAATTGCGGCTGCGCTTCGACGTGCTGCCCGACGGTGACGGCAGCCTGGTGTACGCCGCCATCGGCTTCGACGTGATGTCGCTCGGCTGGCTGGCGAAGTATTTTTTGCGCCACCATCCGGAGATTCAGTACGGGATCTTTCCCGGCGCGTCGCTGGCGCTGCTCGACTCGATGCGCCGCGTGGCCGAGCCCGCGGCGACCTGACGCGCGCATTCGCCTATATAATGATGCGATGACGACTCCGCGCGTAGTGCTCGCGCTCGCGCTGCTCCTGGGCGGCGCGGCGCGCGGCGAGCCGCTGGTGTTCCTGCCGCCCGTCGGTGACAACCCCGAGGCGAGCGCGCTCGGCGACCTGATGCACGCGCGCGCCGAGCGGATCTTGATCGAGAGCGGCGCGCCGGCGGTGACCAACCTGCGCCACGTGCTGGCGGCGGCGGAGCTGATCCACGCGCCGCCGTCGTCGTGGCTGGCCGGCCCGGCGCCGCAGCAGATCGCCGCGCTGCTCGGCGCCAGGAGCGTGGTCACCGCGCGGCTGCGGCAAAATGCCGCAGGCTACACGCTCGAGCTGCAGCGCGTGGAAGGCGGCAAGGCGGGCGCGGCCTCGACCGTGCCGCTCGCCCCGCCGCTCGCCTCCATCATTAATGAGGGCGCGCGCGCTCTCGCCGCGGCGGCGCTCGGCAGCCCGCCGCGCGCGGAGCTGCGCTTTCCCGCGACGCTGCCGCCGCGCGCGCTCACCGACTACGCCTCGTGCCTGGCGGCGGTCGCGCGCCAGCCGATCGTGCTCGACAGCCCGCAGGTGGTGCGCACCGCCGAGCTGGATCGCGCGCTGGCGTCGTGCCGCGAGGCGATCGTGCTCGCGCCCGAGCTCGACGGCGCCAAGGCGACGCTCGGCCTGGCGCTGGCGATCTTCGACCAAGCGCCCGAGGCCGCGGCCGCGCTGGCCAACGTCCCGACCGCGAGCTACGACCCGTCGCTGCTGCTGGCGCACTACTGGCTCGCCACGCGCTATCGCTCGGCCGACGCCGGGCTCGAGGTCTTGCGCGAAGCGGCGCGGCGCTTTCCCGGATCGCTGCTCGCGCGCGTGATGCTCGCCGAGCACCTGTACGTCACGCGGCAGAACGACGCCGCGCTGGCCGCGTGGCGCGACGTGCAGGCGCTCGCCGCCGACAGTCCGCTCACGCAGTCGCGGGTGAGCGCGCTCTACGCGCGGCTGGGAAAATACGAGCAGGCGATCGCGATGGCGAAGGCGGCGGCGCAGCCGGGCGACGCGGGCGGCGCGATCACGCTCGCCAGCCGCTACCTCGACGCCGGGCGCAATCCGGAGGCGATCGCGGTGCTGGAGCCGATCGCCGTCGACGGCGCGCCGCCGAAAGCATTCGAGCGGCTCGGCCGCGCGTACTTGCGCGTCGGGCAGCTGGCGAAGGCCGAGCGCGCGTTCGAGCGCGCGCGCGAGGACAGCGATCGCTCGCTCGCCGAGTGGCGCGTGCGCGGCCATGCGTTCGCCGGGCTGGTGCTGGTGGCGGCGGCGCGGCGTAACGACGGCGCCGTCGACGAAGTGGCGCGGCAGGCGCGCGACGAAGGCTTCGCGCCGTTCCTGCGCGCGCTCAACGACGCCACCATCACCGCCGCGCTCGAGCGGCTGGACGCGGGCGATCGCGGCAAGACCGGCCCGCGCACCGCGCGCGTGCAGGGGCCCAAGTACGTGCGCCCGACGGAAGCGACGCCGTTCGCGCTCGATCCCGCGGGCGAGATCGATCCGCGCGGACACGGGTACAAGCAGCCGCCGAGCTTCATTCAGGTGCTGCGCTTCTGAGTCTTTTATGGGACGCTCGAACGGCATGCTCGCGTCGCGATCGAAGCTCGTGGTGGTGGCGTTTGCCGTCGCTGGCACGCTCGCGCTGGCGGCGCCGCGCGCGCACGCCGCGCCCGATCGCAAGAACGCCGAGGCCGAGGCGCGCGACCTGTATCAGAAGGCGATCGCGCACTACGATCTCGCCGAGTACGACCGCGCCATCGACGAGTTCAAGCAGGCCTACGAGCTGACCAACCGGCCCGAGCTGCTGTTCAACCTGGCGCAGGCGCACCGCGCGAAAAAAGATTGGGCCAACGCGCTGCACTTCTATCGCACGTACCTGTCGCGCAAACCGCAGGCGGCCAATCGCGCCGACGTCGAGGCGTTCATCGCCGAGGCCGAGCGCGAGCAGAAAGCCGCCGAGAAATCGCCCGCCGTCCAACCAAACAAAACCATCGCGCCCGTCGAGCCGAACAAAACCGGCGCAACCGTCGAGCCGAACAAAACCGGCGCAACCGTCGAGCCGAACAAAACCGGCGCAACCGACGAGCCGAGCAAAACCGGCGCGATTGTCGAGCCGAACAAAACCGGCGCGACTGTCGAGCCGAACAAGACCGGCGCCGTCGAGCCAACTCACACCGGCGCCGTCGAGCCGAATAAAACCGGCGCGACCGTCGAGCCGAATAAAACCGGTGCGGCGGTGGCGCGCGTCGGCTCCGCTGCGCCGCCGATGATCGTGGTCGCGCCGCCGCCGCGCCCGACGCCGTTTCTGCGCACGCCGCGCGGCCGCGCGGTGCTGGCGCTCTCCGTCGCCGGCGGCGCGTTCCTGCTCACCAGCGCGGCGACCGGCGGCGTCGCCGTCTCGAAGCGCGGCGCCTACGACGCGAGCTGCGCCGGCGGCGCGTGCGACGACGGCCTCTACGTCACCGGCCGCGGCCTGGCCATCACCACCGACGTGATGATCGGCCTCGGCGTCGCCGCCGGCGTGACTGCGCTCGTGCTCTACCTGACCCGCCCGCGCGCGCACCCGGCGCGGGAGTGGAGCCGCTTCTGATGCGCGCGATCGCGCTCGCGGTGCTCGTCGCCGGCGCCGGCTGCACGGCGTGGTTCGGCGATCGCGCGGCCAGCGCCGATCTCGCGGGCGCCGATCTCGCCGGCGCCGATCTCGCGGGCGCCGATCTCGCCGCCGCCGATCTCGCGACCGCGCCCGCCGATCTGCTCGGCATCGATCTGCGCGGCCTGGTCGTGTGGACCAAGCAGACGAGCGGCGTCTCCGCCAACCTGCGCGCGGTGTGGGGCTGCGCCGCCGGAGACGTCTACGCCGCCGGCGCCGCGGGCACCATCCTGCACCTCGAGAACACCAACTGGAGCGCGACCAACCCGTCGAACGTCACCTTCAACGGCGTGGCGGGAAACGACTGCGCCAACGTCTACGTCGTCGGCGCCGGCGGAAGCGTCTTCTCCTCGACGGGAAACGACGTCTGGAAGTCGCGCAACAGCAAGACCGGCGCCGAGCTCGACGGCATCTTCGCCAACTCGACGTCCGAGACCGCGGTCGGCGCCTCGGGCACCACCATCCACGCCGCCGTCGGTGGAACGAACTGGGTCTTGGAGACGCCCACCACCAACAACAACCTGCGCGCGGTGTGGGGCGTGGGCAACACGGAATTCGCGGTCACCGGCAACGGCATGGTGCTGCGCTCCTCCGACGGCGGCGTGACCTGGCCGGCGACGTCGATGGTGAACGCCACCGGGATGCGCGCCGGCTGGGTCTCGTCCGACGGACAGACGGTGTTCGTCACCGGCGACGGCGGCGTGATCGCGAAGTCGACCAACGGCGGCGTCGACTTCACCGTGCTCACCACCGTGCCGCCGACCACCGCGCGCCTCGCCGGCGTGTGGGGCGCGAGCGCGAGCGACGTCTACGCGGTCGGCGACGCCGGCACGATCCTCCACACCACCGACGGCGGCAACAACTGGAGCTTCGAGAGCGCCGTCACCTCGCTGGCGCTCAACGCGGTGTGGGGCTCGGGCGCGGGCGACGTCTACGCGGTCGGCGACGGCGGCACGATCGTGCACCGCCCGTGAGCGCTATTTTTTCTCGAACGGGTTGAGCATGTAGTCGCGCGACGGGCGCGTGGCCGGCTCGTCGGCGGCCGGGCGCGCCGCCGGCCTCTCGCGCTCGAGCGACACCGCCAGCTCGACGCTGCCGCCGGGCGTGGTGACGAACACGTTGCGATACGCGCGGCGCCGCGGCGCGGTTACGATGAGCGTGTGCTCGCCCGGTTTCTCGACGGAGATCGTGGCCGCGGTGGCGGAGCCGGCGATCACGCGGCCGTCGAGCTCGATGCGGCCGGGCACGTTGAGCTGCACGCGCACCCGCGCCGGGGTCGCGTTCGGCGCGGCGGCGGGCGCGATCGGCGGAGCGTTCGCGCTCGGCGTGGACGCGGTCGGTTGAGCGGGCGCGCTCGCGAGCGGCGCGCGCAGCCGGTTGCGCAGCGCAAAAAATCCGCCGGCGCCGAGCAGCACGATCGCCGCCGCGATCGCCAGCGCCGATCCGCCGCGCCGCTTCGGCTCGTCGGGAAACGGCAGCGCCGCCGCCACCGCCGAGCGCACGCCCGGCAGCGGCGCGATCGGCTGCGACGACGGAAGGCTCGACGCGGAGACGGGCGCGGGCGCGGAACCGGACGCGGCCGGCGCAGCGACGGGCGGCGGCGGCAGCGGCGCGGGCAGCCCGCCCTCCTCGCCGATCGCGATCGGCCCCGTCTGCACGCCGAAGATCGGCCGCAGCTCCTGCAGCCGCGACATGATCTGCTGAATCGTCGGCCGATTCTCCGGCAGCTTCTCCAGCATCTGGCAGAGCAGCAGGTCGAGCCCGAGCGGAATCTCGCTCCACAGATCGCGCGGCCGCGGCGGCGCATCCGCGAGGTGCATGCGGATCACGTCAATGGTGGTCTCCGCCACGAACGGCACGCGCCCGAGGAACATCTCGTACGCCGTCGCGCCGAGCGCGTAGACGTCGGTGCGCGCGTCCACCGCCTGGCTGCGCGCCTGCTCGGGCGACATGTACATCGGCGTGCCGATCCACACGCCGTTCTGCGTCTGCGTCTGCGTTCCCCCGTCGGGCGCGGCGCCGAGCAGCTTGGCGATGCCGAAGTCGAGCAGCTTCACGTGCAGCCGCTTGCCGCGCACCAAGAACAAATTCTCCGGCTTGAGATCGCGGTGCACGATGTTCTGCTCGTGCGCCGCCTCGAGCGCCTCGCACACCTGCAACAGGATCTCGACCGACTCGCCCGCGTCGAGCCGCCCGCGCCGCAGCCGCTCGGCCAGCGTCTCGCCCTGCAGCCACTCCATCACGAAGAAGCTGCGCCCGTCGGTGAGCCGGCCGAACGCGAAGATGTCGACGATGTTGGCGTGGCCGATGTGGTTGGCCGCGCGCGCCTCGCGCACGAAGCGCTCGACCGACGCCGCGTCGACGCACAGCGAGGCGCTCATCACCTTGATCGCCGCCTTCTTGCCGATCACCGGGTGCGTGGCGGAGTAGACCACGCCCATGCCGCCCTCGCCGATCTTCGCCTCGACGCGATAGTCGCCGACCATGGTGCCGGGCGCGATCTCGGACGCGAGCAGATCGGCGGAGTCGGTGGCGGCGCGCGTGGCGCCCTGCGACGAGCGCTGCCCGCGCTGCGACGACGACGGCGACACCGACGATTTGATCAGGCTGACTCGGGCGAGTTTGTTGCCGTTATCGTCTCGCCCTGAATTCGACACGTAATCAGCGTCTCAAGCGCTGAGTGAGGTGTCAATCAGGCGGACTCGCGATCAAACATTAATGACGTGTAGGCGTGAGGATTACGGAGCGGGCGTCCAGCGCGGCGGCTGCGACTCCTGCACGTCGCCGCTCGTCGGTACGCCCTGCACCAGCGTCGGCGTCTGATCGGCGGTCGTCACGTCGGCGATGGTGTAGAGCTCGAAGTCGTTGTCGGCGCGGCTGTCGGCGATGAACGCCAGCGTCGACGAGTCGGGCTTCCACGCCGCCCACTTGACGTCGCGCGTGGCGTCGCCGGCGGTGCCGACGGTGGCGACGTGGATCGGCGCGTTCGATCCGGTGGCGCCGACGACGAACAGCTCCTCGCGGCCGGTGGTGACGAAGTCGCCGACGAACGCGATCTTGGTCGCGTCGGGGCTGACGTACACCGGCTGGAAGAAGTCGACGCCGATGTGGCTCGACGCCGGCGACAGGAGCGTGCCGGCGCTGCGCAAGGTCGGCGCCGCCGAGTCGTCGGCGGGCATGGTGTACAGCTCGTACGCGTTCGGCTGCGCCACCGAGTCGGCGCCGAGCGCGAGCAGCGTGCCGTCGGGCGACAGGCCCATGCCGGCGACCTGCGCGCCCGCGGGGAACCGGGTGAACTGAGCCAGGTTCGCGCCGTTCGCGTCGACGCCGTAGAGGCGGAAGCCGGCGTCGGCGGAGAGCCGCGCCTTGAAGATCGCGCGCCCGCCGGCGGTCCACAAGATCGTCTGCGACGTGCCGACGCCCGAGTTGGCGCCGATCGCGGCGCTGGTGATGGCGGTGACCGGCGCGGGCGACGCCACCGTCGCGGCGACGAGGTAGAGCTGCTCCTTGCTGTTGACTTCGTAGTCGCCGGCGATCGCCACCGTCTGCGAGTCGCGCGACCAATCGAACTGCGACGGCACGAGCTGCGTCGGCGTGGCCGCGCCCGCCGGACGCGCCGGGCTGAGCTTGACCGGTGTGCCGCCGGTGATCGGCACGATCCACACGTCGCGCAGTCCCGCGCCGTCGATGTCGGCGACGAACGCGACCCACTGCCCGTCGGGGCTGATGCGCACGTCGGAGACCTTGCGCCCCGCCGCCGGCATCGCCGCGAGGAGCTGCGGGCTCGAGCCGTCGGGATTCACCGAGTAGAGATCGAACTGCCCGGTGGTGGTGACGTCGGCGCCGACGACCAGCAGCGAGCCGTCGCGCGTGACGTCGAACGCGTTCACCTGCGAGCCGAGCGTGATCGGCGACGTGGTGGCGGCGGGCGGCGCCCAGCTCGCGACCTGCGAGACGTTGTTGGTGACGAAGTCGCCCCAGAACCACAGCGTCTGCGCGCCGGTGCCGCCGTCGGTGTTCGCGGTCCACGGCACGTTGAAGCTGTCGCTGTTGATGATGAAGCAGCGGCCGCCCGCGACCGGAACGTCGTTGGTGAAGTCCCACTCGACGAGCTTGACGTTGGTGAGCGTCGCCTTCATGCGGCCGTTCGCCGGATCCTGATCCGCCTCGGTCACCGTCGCGGTGCCGGCCTGCGCGAAGAAGTTGAAGTCGGTGGCCGTCGGATCCTGCAGGCGCACGCAGACGTCGCACGCGTTGGTGCTCGCGTAGGTGTCGGTCGACGAGAACGTCACCGACTTGGGATAGGTCGCGCCGGCGTGCCAGTCCTCGACGGAGAGCACGTTCGACGCCGACACCATCGCCTGATCGGTCGACAGCTCGTAGGTGACGCTGAAGTTGGAATCGAAGGTCGCGAACGGGTTCAGGTTGGGCCACGTGTTCACCACCACGCACCCGCCGCCGTCGAAGCCGCCGCTGCCGCCGCCGTCCCGCCCGGAGCCGTCGCGCACCGCGAGGTCGCTCGACGCCGCCGAGAGATCGTCCGGCGCCGCCGCGAAGTCGTGCCCGCCGCCCGCGCCCAGATCGTTGCCGTTGCCGCTCGAGCCCGCGCACGCGGCGAACGCCCCGCCGGCGAGCAGAAGTAGACCGATTCGATGAAGCCGGTTCCCCATTTTTACGGCGCCTCCAAGGGCGCGCATCTTAGTCATCTGCGGCGCAGATACAACCGAATAGACGCCGCTTGTTTTTTTGTCGGCGACGGGTAGCGTACGCCGCACCTGGAGCAACGATGTCCCCCAACATTCGATCCATGCTTTTTTGCGCGGCGCTCGCGGGCTGCAGCGCTTCCCCCGCCGTCAGCACCGACGGCGGCGCCGACGATCTCGCCGGCGGCGGCAACTCCGACTCCGGCTCGCCGCCGAACCCCGGTCCGAAGATTACGATGTGCCCCGCCGCCGGCCGCGCGCCGCTCGCGAGCGGCACGTGCAAGGTCACCTCGGGCGGCGCGTCGCTGCTGATCACCGCCGACGTGCTCACGCCCGGCGAAGTGCTGCGCGGCGGCCAGGTGCTGGTCGACGACACCGGCGTGATCCGCTGCGCCGCGTGCGACTGCTCGGCGGGCGCCGGCGGCGCGACCACCGTCGACTGCCCGAGCGGCGTGCTGTCGCCCGGCCTGATCAACACGCACGATCACATCACCTTCCAGCAGGGCCCGCAGCCCGACTCGGGCGAGCGCTACGAGCAGCGACACGACTGGCGCAAGGGACTGCGCGGCCACACCAAGCTGCCGTCGGGAAACACGGCGACCGCGGCGGAGGTGCAGCTCGCCGAGCTGCGCTTCATCTTCGGCGGCGCGACCTCGACGGTGGGCTCGGGCTCGTCGGCGGGCCTCTTGCGCAACCTCGACAAGGCCGATCCGGCGCAGCAGGGCCTGGCGCAGAAGCCGGTGCACTTCGACACCTTCCCGCTCGGCGACACGGCGGGCACGCAGCTCACGTCGGGCTGCGCGTATCCGGCGATTCAGCCGGCGAGCGGCGTCGCGATGGACGACGCGTATTTTCCGCACGTGTCGGAGGGCATCGACACCGTCGCGCGCAACGAGTTCCTGTGCGCCAGCTCGTCGGCGAACGGCGGGCAGGATCTGTCGCAGCCGCAGAGCGCGTTCATCCACTCGATCGGATTGACCGCGCCCGACTACGCGCTGATGGCCGGCGAGAGCGTGGCGCTCATCTGGTCGCCGCGCTCGAACGTGCGCCTCTACGGCGACACCGCGTCGGTGGTCGAGGCGTGGCGCATGGGCGTGCTGGTCGCGCTCGGCACCGACTGGTTGCAGTCGGGCTCGATGAACGTGCTGCGCGAGCTGCGCTGCGCCGATTCGCTCAACCAAAACTATTACGATCACTTCTTCACCGACGAGCAGCTGTGGCTCATGTCGACGCAGAACGCGGCGCTCGCCACCGCCACCGACGACGTGATCGGCGTGATCAAGCCGGGCCTGCGCGCCGACCTGAGCATCTTCAACGCCGCCGCGCGCGCCGATCACCGCGCGGTGATCGACGCCGACCCGCAGGACGTGGTGCTGGTCTTGCGCGACGGCAAGCCGCTGTACGGCGACGCCGACGTGGTGGCCGGCCTCGGCGCGGCCGCGTGCGACTCGCTCGACGTGTGCGGCACGATGAAGTCGGCGTGCGTGCAGGGCGACCTGATGAAGTCGCTGCCCGCGCTCCAGTCGGCGGCGGCGGGCGCGTACCCGCTGTTCTTCTGCGGCCCGCCGATGAACGAGCCGAGCTGCACGCCGGCGCGCGCCAGGTCGGTGGCCGGCTCGACGGTGTATACCGGCGTGGCGTCGGCCGGCGATCTCGACGGCGACGGCGTCCCCGACGCGATGGACAACTGCCCGCGCATGTTCAACCCGATCCGCCCGGTCGACAACGGCAAGCAGGCCGACTTCGACAACGACGGCGCGGGCGACGCGTGCGATCCCTGCCCGCTCGCCGCCAACATGACCACGTGCGCCACCGTCGATCCCAACGACACCGACGGCGACGGCGTGCCCAACTCGATGGACAATTGCCCCTCGGTCGCCAACGCCGATCAAAAAGACAGCGACCTGGATCAGAAGGGCGACGCCTGCGACGCGTGCCCGAACGACGCCAACCCCGGCGCGCAGGCGTGCCCGGGGACGATCTACGCCGTCAAGAACGGCACGCTGGCGGCGGGCGCGCAGGTGGCGATCAAGAACGCGCTCGTCACCGGGCGCGCGGCCGCCGGCTTCTTCATGCAGGTGAAGGAGACCGACGCCGGCTACCTGGGCGCCGACAATTCGGGAGTGTTCGTGTTCGGCGCCAACACCGTCGCGGTGGGCGATCGCGTCGATCTCTCGACGTCGACCGTCACCATACTCAACAAGCAGATCGAGCTGACCGCGGCGACCGTGGCCGTCACCTCGTCGGGGAACGCGGCGCCGGCGCCGATCACCGAGAAGTCGGCGGGCGTGCCGCTCACCGCCGCCGACCTGGCGAGCGGCAACAAGGCGGCCGCGCTCGAGGGCGTGCTGGTGCAGCTCTCGAACGTGGTGGTCACCGACAACATGCCGCCGCCGGGCACCGGCGACACCGCGCCCACCAACGAGTTCGTCGTCGACGCTGCGCTGCGGATCAACGATCTGCTCACACCGACGACGCCGCTGCCGGTCGTCGGCACCGGCTACGCCACCCTCACCGGCGTGCTCGATCTGCGCAACAGCGACTTCAAGGTCGAGCCGCGCGCGGCGGGCGATCTCGTGCTCGGCCCGCCGCGGCTGGTGGCGGTCGCGCCGAACGGCTTCACGCGCGTCGGCTCGACGGACGCGCCGACGATCCCCGCGCCGCCGATGGTGGTGCAGCTCTCGCGCAACGCCACCGCCGACACCGTGGTCATGCTGTCGTCGGGCGGGCCGGAGCTGACCGTGCCGGCGTCGGTGACTGTGCCGATGGGCATGAGCTCCGCGCCGGTGCCGGTGAGCGGCGTGTCGCGCTCGACGGGGAACGTGACCATCACCGCGACGCTCGACGGCCTGACGCAGACGGGACAGGTGCGCGTGATCGACGCGGCCGAGCCGGCGACGCTGGTGAGCCTGACGCCCGCGGCCGCCAACGTCGGCATCGGCGGCACGGTGACGTTCACGCTCGCGCTCGACCTGCCCGCGCCGCCCGGCGGCGTGGCGGTGACGCTGTCGAGCACCACCGCCGGCACCGTGCCCGCGTCGGCGACCATCCCCGCCGACGCGATCTCGGCGACGTTCGCCTATACGCAGACGGGCGCGCCCGGCACCGACACCATCACCGCCGTCGCCGGCGTGGTCACCAAGACCGCGACGGTGAGCGTGAAGCAGCACCTGGTGATCAACGAGCTCGACTACGATCAAGTCGGCAGCGACACCGCCGAGTTCATCGAGATCTACAACCCGGGCGGCGACGTCGACCTGACCAACCTCGCGGTCATCTTCGTCAACGGCGCCAACAACACCGAGTACGCGCGCACCAACCTCTCGGGCACGCTCGCGTCGGGCGGCTACCTGGTGATCGCGGCGGCGGCGGTGACCGTCGATCCGGGGGCCACCAAGATCAACTTCGGCGCGGCGACCAACAACATCCAGAACGGTAATCCGGACGGCGTGCTGATCTTCGACAAGGTCACCGGCCAGGTGCACGACGCGCTCTCCTATGGCGGATCGATCACCGCGGCGAAGATCACCGGCCAGACGGCCACCATCAACCTCGTCGAGGGGACGGCGACCACCGCGACCGATTCGAACACCAAGGTCGGGGCGCTGATCCGCAATCCCAACGGGACCGACAACGACAACGCCATGACCGACTGGGCGTTCACGTCGACGCCGACGCCCGGCAAGGCCAACGTCCTTACACCGTAAGGCGCAGAGACTTACGCTGTAAGGTTCAATCGAAAAAGGCAGAGCCACGGGGTGGGCGCGAGAACTGTTTTTCGGGGGCATTGCGCAGGCGGCTTTGCCCTAAAACGCCTTCTGCCTCAAGAAGCGGGCGCCTGCCTCAAAAGTCGGTCAGTCGCTCGGGCCGCCGTCTGGTGCTTTGGAGAGATCCGGGACTCCCATATCGGAATGCCAGCAATACAGGCACTCGCTCCAACCGCCGTCGACGCATACCTGAATGCCTCCCGAAACGCTGCTACCCAACGGACAGTCGCAAAGCATCTCTTGGGTGGGTCCGCATGACATTGGCGAAGGCATCAACGGTGAGCCGCACTTTGTGTTGTACCAAAGTGGCCTACCAACTCCCGTGTTCGGCGGTGCGCAGACATAACAGGCGCCTGAACAAGTAGTCGTTTCGCCAATCGCACAGTCGGCCAATGAGATCGGCGGACAAAAGGAAAAGTCGCTCGCAGCAAAGCAGGCGCCCAACGACAAGACCATTGGAGCGAGCCACCGCATGGCGCAATCGTATCACCGTGGCCCCATGGGGGACGCCGACGCCAGATAATTCGGATCG
>Ga0070741_10014778_pt1 | contig 13417 bp, 12 predicted proteins | sample Coa_R1_4_FD_66440 | JGI IMG/M metagenome (GOLD analysis project Ga0070741, IMG submission 66440) | Surface soil microbial communities from Centralia Pennsylvania, which are recovering from an underground coalmine fire - Coalmine... | ecosystem: Environmental > Terrestrial > Soil > Unclassified ... | reverse complement strand
GGAGACAAAGAAAAGAGGCGGGGAGCGCTCCCCGCCTCTTTTCTTTGTCTCCCGGAGAGAAGGGACTATTCGCGCTCGGGGGCAAGGCCCCAGTGCTGCGGGCCGCGCCAGATGGCGGAGATGGTGAGGTCGCGGGCTTGCGGCAGCTCCAGCGGCAGGCGGTTCCAGAGCGAGATGAACAGCTCGTCGTGCTGGAGGATCTCCTTCTTCCACTCCTCGCGGTTGAAAGAGGTCACGGCCTTCCACCGCTCGGGCGTGAAGCTCTCCAGGCCGCGCCAGTCGATGTCCTCGTAGCGCGGCATCCAGCCGATGGGGCTCTCCACGGCGCCGGCGCGGCCGCGGGTGCGCTCGACGATCCACTTGAGCACGCGCATGTTCTCGCCGAAGCCCGGCCAGATGAAGCGGCCCTCCGCGTCCTTGCGGAACCAGTTCACGGCGTAGATGCGCGGCGGGTCGGGGAGCTGGCCGCCCACGTTCAGCCAGTGGCGGAAGTAGCTGCCCATGTGGTAGCCACAGAAGGGCAGCATGGCCATCGGGTCGCGGCGCACGACGCCGACCGCGCCGGTGGCGGCGGCGGTCGTCTCCGAGCCCATCGTCGCTGCCTTGTAGACGCCGTAGGTCCAGTTGAAGGCCTCGGCCACGAGCGGGACGGTGTTGCTGCGGCGGCCGCCGAAGATGAAGGCGCTGATCGGCACGCCGTCCGGGTCCTCCCAGCGCGGGTCCATCGAAGGGCACTGGCTGGCGGGCACGGTGAAGCGCGCGTTGGGGTGTGCCGCCAGGCGGCCGCAGTCGGGCGTCCAGGGCTGCCCCTGCCAGTCGATCAGCTCGGGGGGCGGCTCCTTGGTCATGCCCTCCCACCAGACGTCGCCGTCGGGCGTGAGGGCGACGTTGGTGAAGATAGCGTTCGAGTGCATGGTGGCCATCGCGTTGGGGTTGGAGTCCCAGGAGGTGCCCGGCGCGACGCCGAAGAAGCCGGCCTCGGGGTTGATGGCGTACAGGCGGCCGTCGGGGCCCGGCTTGATCCAGGCGATGTCCTCGCCGACCGTGGTGACCTTCCAGCCGTCGATCGCTTTGGGCGGGATGAGCATTGCCAGGTTCGTCTTGCCGCAGGCGCTCGGGAAGGCCGCGCCCAGGTAGGTCGTCTCGCCGTCGGGCGACTGCACGCCGGCGATCAGCATGTGTTCGGCCAACCAGCCCTCGTCGCGCGCCATGATGGAGGCGATGCGCAGCGAGAAGCACTTCTTGCCGAGCAGGGCGTTGCCGCCGTAGCCGCTGCCGAACGACCAGATCGAGCGGTCCTCGGGGAAGTGGACGATGTACTTGTGCTCGCGGTTGCAGGGCCAGGTGACGTCTTTCTGGCCGGGCGCCAGCGGCATGCCGACGGAGTGGAGGCAAGGCACGAACTCGCCGTCGGAGCCGAGCACGTCGTAGACGGCGCGGCCCATGCGGGTCATGATGCGCATGCTGACGACCACGTAGGGCGAGTCGGTCAGCTCGATGCCGATGGCCGAGATGCGGGAGCCCAGCGGGCCCATGCTGAAGGGCACGACGTACATCGTGCGCCCGCGCATGCAGCCGTCGAAGAGGCCGATGAGGGTGGCCCGCATCTCCTTGGGGTCGACCCAGTTGTTGTTTGGGCCGGCGTCGTTTTCATTGCGGGGGCAGACGAAGGTGCGGTCTTCCATGCGGGCGACGTCGCTGGGGTCCGAGCGGGCCAGGAAGCTGTTGGGGCGCTTCTCCTGGTTGAGGCGGATCAGCATCCCCGCGTCCACCATCTGATTGCACAGCGTGTCGTATTCTTCCTGCGAGCCGTCACACCAGTGAATGTCGTCGGGCTGACACAGGTTTACCATTTCCTGGACCCACTTGCGCAGGCCCGGATGGGCGACGTACGCTGGGCACTCGACCCTCGCCTCCTTGACCATCCCCGCCTCCTTTCGCGACCATGTTCAAGGGCTCGCCGCTGGGCGAAGCCGCGGTGTTGGCAACGAGTGGTGACAGCGCGCGATTCCGCTACACGCCGTGCTGCTCCCGGCGGGCGCCGGGCCACAGGATAACAAAGCCACTATACAAGAGTTTACATCTTTCGGGCCGCGCGCGCTGAGCCCAGACGGACGGGCGCGATCCATTGAATTGACCCGGCCGGCAAGGGGGCGCTACAGTGAGGACAGCGCGTCGCCGCGGCGCGCCGCGGGAGCTGCCGGCCCGGCCCCTGGCCGGGCCGGCGCTGACCCCGCCGCTGGGAGGCCACCGCTGCGCCGCTCGATTCCCGTGCTCCTGGTCGCCGCGCTCGCGCTCGGCTGCGATGCCGCTGCCCGCCCGGTGGACGCCCCGCCCACCGCCACGCTGGGCGCTCCGTCAGTCCCCGTGACCGTCGTCCCGCCCACGCCGATGGCAACGGTCGTGCCCGCCCCGGTGCGGGCGCTGGTGCCCGTGCCGCGCGGCGCGTGGGCGGTGGCCGTGGCGCCGCGCCTGCGGCGCGCCTACGTCACCAGTCGCGACAGCGACACGGTGTCTCTCATCGACCTCGACCAGAACCGGGTCGACAGAGCCGTGACGATCGGGCCCGATCCGCACAACCTGGTGGTAGACGAGGACGCGGGGCGCGTCTACGTGACCCTGCACGGCGGGACATCCACGCTGCGGGGCGACGCGGTGGCGGTGCTGGACGCCCTGGAGGGCACCGTGCTCGCCCAGTGGCCGACGGGGCCGTTCCCGGCCCAGATCGACTTCGACGCGAAGCTCGGCCGGCTGTACGTGGTGAACGAGGGCGACAGTACTGTATCGCTGTTGGACACGGCCGACGGCGCGACGGTGCACCGGGTGAAGATGCCCGGCCAGGCGACGGACGTCGCGGCCAGCCCGGCCTCCGGCCGGGCGTACGTGACGACCTGGATCAGCGGCGGACTGGTCGTGGTCGACGGCCGCGGCGGGGATATCCTGGCCCAGGTGCCGGCCGGCCAGATGCCGCTGCGCGTGGCGGTGAACCCGCGGACCGAGCGCGTGTATGCCGCCGATGGCACCGCGCCGGGCGCGGACCGGGGGTACCTGTGGACGATTGACGGGCGCAGCGGCGCGGCGGCAAGCCGGCCGTTCGGCGCGCTGCCGCTCGGCGTGACCGCCGACGCCGAGGCCGACGAGGTGCTGGTGACTGACGCGCGCCTGGGCACCCTGGCCGTGCTCGACGGCAGCGGCCAGGAGCTGCGCTGGCTCGGCGCGGTGGGCGCGGCGCCCCATAGCATCGTCGTGAGCCGAGCGCTGGGGCGCGCCTACGTGGTGATGAGCGGGGCGAATGCCCTGGCCGTCCTCGATTGGCCGCCACCGGGAGGCTGAGCGGTGGCGGCAGAGTGGTTGGGCGCCGCAAGCAATTGAGGGGGCTGCAAGAGGGAGCGACAGCCGCCCCTCCGGGCGGCTGTCGGGTGCGCGGGTAGGCGGCTGATGGGCCTAGCCGTACCAGCGCTGCGTCCACTCCGGGTTGGCCTGCTTGAAGTCCTCGCCCACGAAGTCGTCGGGCGGCCGCCCGCCGGGGTCGGGCGCGCCGATCGCCATCAGGTGCTCGCGGAAGGCGCCCCAATCGACCGGGTCCTCGCCGTTCGCCGCGCGGGCGTTGCGCCAGTCGTCGTACTGCGATCGGATGTTGGGGTTCTCCGCCTCTAGCTCCGCGAAGGTGCTCATGTCGCCATTCCTCCCGCCAGGCTGCAGTGTTCAGGCGTCAGGGCTCCTCGATAGCAAGCAGCGTGCCGCCGCGCTGCCGCGCCCCATCGGGGGCACGAGGCTAGTGTACCACGGGCTGCCCGGGCGCTCGTGGCAATTCGCGCGGCGCCCCAAGCATGCGGCGAGGGGCCACGGGGCGCGGCGCGCCAACGCCTATCACCCGGGCGCCGCAGCCATCCGAGAGACGTGCCGAAGATTGACATATCCGTGACATAGCACTTATAACGTGCCAGCCCTTTGGCCTAGTATATTGGTGAAGCAAACTGCCCGACTGAAAGCCCCCGGGGCGCTATGCGGGCGCGCCGCCGTGTGCTGGAGAAGTGGCGCGGGCCGGGGGCGCTGGCCGGCGCTCTCGGCGACGGGTGGCGCGGTTCGCCCCAGTCGCGGCGCGGGAGCGACAGAGGATGAAGGTCCGGTTCTGGGGGACGCGCGGGTCCGTGCCCACGCCAGGTCCGCGCACCGCCCGCTTTGGCGGCAACACGTCCTGCGTCGAGCTACACGCCGACGACGGCACGCGCCTGGTGATCGACTGCGGCACCGGCGCGCGCGAGCTGGGCGCGCACCTCCTCGCGGAGAATGTCAATCCTCTGGCGGTCCACCTCCTCATTAGCCACACCCACTGGGACCACATTCAGGGCTTTCCCTTCTTCGGGCCGGCCTATGTGCCCGGCTGTGCCATCGACGTCTACTCGCCGCCGGGCCTGGAAGGGACGCTCGAAGCGTCGCTCTCGGGCCAGATGCAGTACACCTACTTCCCGGTGCGCCTGGGCGACCTGCGCGCCCGCATCGACTTCCACGAGCTGAGCGAGGGCGGGTTTCGCGCGGGCGGCGCCTACGTCCAGGCCCAGTACCTCAACCACACCGCCCCGGCGCTCGGCTACCGCATCACCGTGGGCGGCGTGACGGTCGTGTACGCCACGGACCACGAGCCGTTCTGGTGGCCGCTGGTGCGGGGCCGCGGCCCCTGGGCGCCGACCCACCCCGGCGATGCGCGGCACGTGGCCTTCCTCGAGGGCGCGGACGTCATCATCCACGACTCGCAGTACGTGGACCTGGAATATCCGACCAAGCGGGGCTGGGGCCACAGCACGGTCGAGTACGTGACGGAGGTGGCGCAGCTCGCCGGGGTGAAGCAGCTCGTCCTGTTCCACCACGACCCGACGCACGACGACCGCCTGCTCGCCTCGATCGCGCGCTCGGCGAGCCGCCGGCTGGCCGCCCTGGGTAGCCCTATCGAGATCATCACGGCCGCCGAGGGGCTGGTGCTTGAGCTGGAGGAGCGGCCGAGCGCCGCGCCGGTCGCGACGGAAGCGCCCCCAGCCCGCGTGCGCACGGCGCCCCTCGGGTCGCGGCTGCTGGTGGTGGGCGGCGGCGCCGACGACCTGGCGGAGCTGCGCGAGGCGCTGGCGCCCGATGGCCACCGCCTGTTGCCAGCGCCCGGCGGCGCGACGGTAGTCGAGGCGGTCGAGCAATTGCACCCGGCGCTGGTCTTCCTGGTCGCCGGCCCGAGCCTCACGGATCCGCTGCGCGCGGCCAACGAGCTGCGGGCGACCACGGCGGGCGCCGAGCTGCCGATTGTGGCCGTGGTGGGCGAGGACGACCCGGAGCGCACCACCGAGCTGCTGGCTCAGGCGACCGACGTGGTGACGCGCCCCTGGAGCCCGCCGATGCTGCGCTCCCGCGTGCGCGCGTGGCTGACGCGCCGGGTGGCGGCCGATCAGGCGGCCGCCGCGGCTCGGCCCGCGCGCCGGCGCGAGTCGAGCAAGTCCAAGCAGGCGCGGCTGCCCGACCTCTTCCGCGGCCTGCCGGCGCGCGAGCGGGCGGCGCTGCTGGGCGACGCGGCGACCTGCCGCTTCGGGCCAGGCGAGGTGCTGTTCCAGGAGGGCGACCCACCCGGGGGGGTCTACGTCATCCGCGAGGGCGCGGTCCAGGTCGGGACGCGCGCCCCCGACGGCCAGGAGGTGGCGCTGGCGGTGCTGGAAGCGGGCGACACCGTGGGCGAGATGGCGCCGCTCGACTCCGGCCCCCGCACGGCCACGGCGCGGGCGATCGCACCGACGGTGGCCGACTACGTGAGCCGCGAGGCGTTCCTCGCCGGGCTCGCCGTCTCGCCCCAGGCCTGCCTGCGGCTGCTGCGGCTGCTGGCCGCGCGCCTGCGGGCCACCGATCGGCGTATGGGCGAGCTGGCGTTTGGGGCGCTGCCGGCGCGGGTGGCGCGCCACCTGCTGCAGGGGCTCGGCCACCGCAACGGCGCCGACGGCGTGGAGATCGCCGCGCTGGCGCAGAAGGTGGGCGTGGACCGGCCGCGCCTGGAGCGCGCGCTCACGCTGCTAGAGGCCGGCGGGCTGGTCCGGGCCGAGGAGGACCGCGTCCACGTCGTCGATGCCGACGGCCTGCTGCGCTTCGTGTTCGAGTAGGAGGCGCTGACGGACGAGCTACACGATCTGCCTCTCTTTCCGCTCGGCGAGGTCGTGCTGTTTCCGGGCATGGCGCTGCCGCTGCACGTCTTCGAAGAACGCTACAAGCAGATGATCGGCCGCTGCCTGGAGACCAACGAGGGCTTCGGCGTGGTGCTCATCCGCGAGGGGCGCGAGGTGGGCGCGCCGGCCGACCCGTTCGCGGTCGGCACCGTCGCTCGCATCGCCAGCGTGGAGCGGCTGCCCGACGGGCGCATGAACCTGGTGACGGTGGGCACGCGGCGCTTTCGCTGCGTCGAGCACGTCCAGGTCGAGCCATATCGCATCGCGCGGGTGCGGTGGCTGGACGACGAGACGCCCGCCGGCGAAGACCTGGCGGCGGTGGCCCGCGAGGTGCGCGAGGCGGTGGAGGACTACCTCAAGGCCATCTACAGCCTGGCGGAGCGCCCGCGGCGCGCGCTCGAGTTCCCCGACGACCCCGCTATGCTGTCGTTTCAGGTGGGAGCGGTGCTGCAGATCGCCGCACGGGAGCGGCAGCGGCTGCTGGAGACGGACGCCACGGCCGCGCGCCTGCGCCAGGAGCTCACCTACCTGCGGCGCGAGACGCGACTGATCCGGATGCTCCTCAGCCGGCGCGACAGCGGCAACGCCGGCCGGTTCTCGCGCAACTAGCGCGGCCTAGCGGCGCCGAAAGCGGCGCACCGGGTCCTCCGCGGGCGGCGCCTGGCCCAGCCGCTCGGCGCGGGCGCGGCGCTCGGCCTGGCGCTGGAGCGACTCGAAGCAGCGCCAGCACACATAGCCGCGGCCGTCCGTGGGGTCCGGGATCGGCTCGCTCTCCACGTACCCCGGCCCGATCAGGATCGTGCAGACGCGGCAGTGCACGGCCCCGTCGGGCGCGGGCGGCAAGTCGGTGTCGAAGTCCTCGGCGTCCAGGTCCGGAGGTGTCTCGTCCTCCACCAGTCCCCTCCTCACGCGAGGCGGCGTGATTGGTTTTACTCTACGGACTCGGCGGCGCCGACGCAAGGATCGCCAGCAGCCGGTCGGGCCGGTCGGTGGTGATCGCGTCGACGCCGAGGATCACCGCCCGCCGCAGACTGGCCCGCCGGTTCACGGTCCACACGCCCAGCCGCAGGCCCGCCGCGCGGACGACGGCGCGGCGCGCGGGCGTGAGCGCCGTGTAGCGCAGGCCGAGCCAGGTCGTGGCGGCGGCTGCCAGCGCGGCCAGCGCGGCCGGGGCGTCGGCGGGCCAGCGGTCGGCGAGCGCCCCGCGCGGCACCGCAGGCGCGAGCTGGCGCGCGAGCGCGAGCGCCTGCCAGTCGAAGGAGAGCAGGACGCATTCGGCGGCCGGCTGCTGGCGCAGCGCGGCGACCACCGCCTCCACGAGCGCGGCCGGCACGCGAGGCTCGCCCTTCAGCTCGACGTGGAGCGCGGCGCGGCTCGCCACGAGCGCCAGCACGGCGGCCAGGGTGGGCGGCGGCGCGGGCGGGCCGCGCCGCGGGAAGGCTGCGCTCGCGTCGAGCGCCTGCAGGCGGGTCGCCGGCCAGTCGGCCAGGAGGCCGTGGGCGCCGGTCGTGCGGTGGAGCGTCGCGTCGTGGAGCGCCACGGGCACGCCGTCGCGGGTGAGGCGGACGTCGATCTCGACGGCGTCGACGCCCAGGGCCAGCGCCCGCCGGCACGCCGCCAGCGTGTTCTCGGGTGCGAGGCCGGCGCCGCCGCGGTGCGCGACGCAGAGCGGCCGCGGCGCGAGCGGCGAGCCGGGCGCCGCGCGGTGTGAGCCGGTCATCCCTCGGCCCGCTCCCTGGCCGCCGCGCCGGGGCCGGGCGGCCCGCCGCGCGTGGTATAATTCGGCCCATGACGAACGCCGCGATCTACCTGGCCAAAGCGGAGCAGTGTCTCGCGGGGGCGGCGCTGGCCGTGGCGCATGGGCAGTATAACAACGCCGCCAACCGCGCTTACTACGCGGCGTTTCAGGCGGCCATCGCGGCGCTGCACACGGCCGGCGTGGCGCCCTCCACCCCGCGCTACTGGGCCCACGACTTCGTGCTGCGCGAGTACTGCGCGCGGCTCGCCCGTCCCTGGGGCGGCTACCCGCCGCGCAGCGCGCCGGTGTTCAAGGCGCTGCAGGACGAGCGGCTCAAGGCAGACTATGAGGTGGAGCTGCTCAGCCGCGAGAGCGGCGAGCGGGCGCTTGCCCTCGCCCAGGAGTTCGTAGCGGCGGTGCGGCAGCGGCTTGGCCAGGAGGGGGCATGCCCACCGACCGCTCCGGTCCCGACGACGCGCTCGAGCCCCTGAAACAGGCGATCCGTGCCCGGTTCCCGGAGGCCGAGTTCGACTACCGCGAGGCGCCCGACGGCCTGCGCGCCTACCTCGACGTGTTCACGGACTGCGCCGACGACTTCGCGGTGCTGGAGCTGGTGGCGGGCGCCACGCTGGACCTGTACCTGCAGCACGGCGTGCTGGTACACGTTTTCCCGTTTCGGCGCCTGACGCGCTGAGCGCCCGGGCGGGGCGCGCCAGAGGGGCCCTGGCGGGGGCCACCAGGGGAAGGGCGGCGACATGAACCGGCGGCAGACGGCGGCTCTGGGCGTGGCGCTCGCCGCCCTCCTGGCCGCCGTGGGCTGCGCCAGCCCAGCGCCCCGCGCTGCGGGGCCTGCGGCGGTCCGCCCCGCGCCGCCGCCGCGCGAGCGCGTGCGGCTCATCTACACCTCCCAAGGCCCCACGCACGCGCCGATCTGGCTGGCGCAGGAGGGCGGCCACTTCCTCGCCAACGCGCTGGACGTCGAGCTGACGTTCGTCGCCGGCAGCGCCACCGCGACCCAGGCGCTGCTCGCGGGCGAGGCGGAGGTCGTGGCGCAGGGCGCGAGCGCGCCCGTCAGCGCCGCGCTCGATGGCGGCGATACGCTGCTGGTCGCCACCACACACGGCACGCTGGTCCACGTACTCGCCGGCGCCTCCTCGCTGGCGAGCCTGGATGGCCTGCGCGGCGGCGTGGTCGGCGTGGCGCTCTATGGCACGACGGCCGACTTCGCGGCGCGCGTGGCGCTGCAGCAGGCCGGCCTCGAGCCCGGCGGCGACGTAACCGTCGTTCAGACGGGGGGTAACGCCGAGACGCTGAGCGCGCTCCAGGGCGGCGCCATCCAGGCCGCGCTGGTGCCGGACGTGTTCGGCTTCGAGCTGCAGCGGCTCGGCTACCCGCGGCTGCTCGACCTCGCCGACCTGCCCGTCGAGTACTGCTACAGCGGGCTGGCCACCACGCGCGCCTTCACGGAGGAGCGGCCCCAGACGGTGCGGCGCGTCCTGCGCGCGGTGGTGCAGGGGATGAGCCAGTTCGTCCGCGAGCCGGCGACGGCCAAGCGCGTGCTCGCCCGCCACAGCCAGCTTACCGACCCCGCCACCCTCGATTACGCCTGGGAGGCCCACGCCACGAAGTACCTGAAGCGGGCGCCTTACACCACGTCCGCGGCCGTGCAGCGGGTGCTGGACGGGCTGGCGGCGCGCCAGGAGAGCGCGCGCACAGCGGTGCCCGAGGCGTTCTACGACAACCGCTTCGTCGCCGAGCTGGACGAGAGCGGTTTCCTGGCGACGCTGTACTGAGCTGGCGACCCCGGCGCCTAGCGGATAGCGTGGCCGAGCTGGCGGAGCCAGTGGCGCGTGTCGCCCAGGATAATGCGCGGCCGCGCGCGCAGCGCCGCCAGGTCGGCCGCGCCGGTGAGGAACAGCGCGACGCGCAGCTCGTCCATGAACTGCTCCAGCCAGCGGGCGAGCGCGTCGTAGCCCTGAAGCGCGGCGCTGAGCGCGGGGCGCGCGACGCCCACAGCCGTGGCGCCGAGGGCGAGCGCCTTCGCCGCGTCGAGCCCCGAGCGGATGCCGCCGGTCGCGATCACTGGCAGCCCGAGCGGCGCCGTCTCGACGATCGAGACCGCGGTGGGGATGCCCCAGCCCTCGTAGAGCTGGCCCAGGCGCTCGGCGCGCGTCAGGCCCCGCGCGGCGGCGCGCTCGGCCTCCACCAGCGCGAAGCTGGTCCCGCCCGCGCCCCCCACGTCGAGCGCCCGCACGCCGGCGTCGCGCAGCAGCGCGGCCTGGGCGCGGGACATGCCGGCGCCCGTCTCCTTGGCGACGACCGGCAGCGCGAGCGCCGCGCAGAGGCGCGCGAGCGCGGCCAGGCCGCCGCGGGCGCGCGTCTCGCCTTCCGGCTGCACGACCTCTTGCAGGTAGTTCAGGTGGACGACGAGCGCGTCGGCGCGGATGGTGGCGACGGCCGTCTCGATATCGGCCAGGGTGAGCGCCGGCTGGTCGCGCTGGTCGAGGAGCTGGGGCAGCCCGACGTTCGCCATGAGCAGCGCCGTCGGGGCGACCTCGCGGGCTACGGCGTAGGTGCCCGCGAGCGCGGGCGCGCGGAGGGCGGCGCGCTGGCTGCCGACGCCCATGGCCAGGCCGTAGGCCTCGGCGGCGCGCGCCAGGGTGGCGTTGATCGGCGCGGCCTGGGGGTGGCCGCCCGTCATGCCGGCGATCACGATGGGCGCGCGCAGCCGCCGCCCCAGCAGCTCGACGCTGAGGTCCACCGCGTCCTTGTCGACCTCGGGCAGGCAGGCGTGCAACAGCCGCACGTCCGCCCAGCCCGCGCCAGTCGAGCCGGTCACCGCCTGCCGCGTGGTGATCTCGACGTGCTCCAGCTTGCGCTGCGGGATGTCCTCGGTCACAGATCCGCCACCGCCCAAGAGGGACTGAGTTACTAACAGGTTACAAACGTGAGAAAGCGCGCCTGGAGCGTGCCTACTCCTAGCATCTTCGCATAGGGCTGTAGTATTCATCTACTGGTGCCGGAACGCGCGCTAGCACAATTCACGCTCCGGCCCAGGCGGTCGACCACTGTTTAGGCTCCGACAGACCCACCGGACGCCAGGCGGCGGCGCGGGCCAGGGCCAGGCGCCGCGTGGGCTGGTCGACGGCTCTCCGCCATCATGCCCCGGATGGCTGGGAAGTCCCTCCGCTGGAAATAAGCGTGCCAGGAGTGCCGACAGGATGAAGCGACGGGCGCGGGTGTCCTGTGCGCTGTTCGCGGGCGGCCTGATTCTGGTGGCGCTCCTGGCCTGTAACCCCTTCGCGCCGCCGCCGATTGCGCCGACGCCCACGCCGCCGACCGAGTATATCGAGCGCGCGAACCGCAGCTACCAATCGGGCATCGAGAAGCTGAACCAGGGCGACTTCCGCGGCGCGATCCAGGACCTGGAAGACGCGCGCGTGTATATGCCCGCGGGCGATCCGCGCATCGCCGACATCGATCAGGCGCTGGCGCGCGCGCGGCAGGCGCTGACGCCCACGGTGGTGCCGCCGGCGACGGCGGTCCCCACGCCGAGCGGCCCGCCGACGCCGTCGCGGGCCGTGCCGAACATTGCCCTGGGCGACCGCACCTTCGGCCGCGTGTACCCGGCGGTAGTGCCACCGGTGGCCAGCGTGCCGCCGCCCACCAGCGTGTTCAGTGACAGCGAGCAGGTGGCGATCTACGTGCCGCGGCTCGCGGAGGTGACGGAGTTCCGGCTGCGCGTGTTCCGCGACCCGAGCGGGGAGTTCGTCGCCGAGGTCGGCTCGCAGCCGCCGGCGGACCCGCCGGTGGAGTGGTACGACACGCTGGTCTGGTACCACGAGGGGCCCGAGGAGGTGGGCGAGTACCGCGTCGAGCTGTACGCGGGCAACACGCTCACGAACGTGCTGAACTTCGCGGTGCGGCAGCAGGTGGCCCAGGCGCCCACGCCGGGGCCGACGAGCGCGCCGGGCGTGGCCGTCGCGCCGCCCCCGCCGCCGGCGCCCCCCGCCCCGCCCGCGCCGCCGCCCAGCCCCGCGCCGACCGCCACGCCGCGCCCGCCCGCGCCGGCCGTGCTCGGGCAGGGCGAATGGCGGCCGCTGGGCACGATCGAGAGCAACAACGAGAACGCGGGCCTGGTGCGCGCCATCGTCGTCTCGCCCCAGTCGACGCGCACGCTCTTCGCGGGGACCGACAAGGGCGTCTATCGCTCGAGCGACGGCGGCCAGACGTGGCGGGCGGCGCAGATGCCGTCGAATGCGCCGCCTATCCGCTCGGTGGCCTTCTCCCCGCGGACCGGCGTGCTGTACGCCGCCGGCGCGCCCGACGAGCCGGCCGAGAACGCCCGCCAGGGGATCTACCGCTCCACGAACGGCGGCGCCAGCTTCGACGAGTACGCGCTGATCGGCCGCCGCGTGCAGCGCATCGCGTTCAGCCCGGATGGGGGCGCGATGTTCGCGGCGACCTGGCCGACCGGGCGCCGTGAGCCGGGCACTCTATACCGCTCGACGGATGAGGGCGCCTCCTGGTCGCCCGTGCTGAACCTGGGCGACATCACGCTATTCTTTACCTCCATCGTGTTCCCGCCTAGCTATGGCGTCGACCGGACGATTTACGCTACAGCGGGGTCCGTGCCCGGGCCGGAGCCGACGCCCGTGCCCGGCCGGCCGCAGGTAGCCGCGCAGCCGCAATCGTATGGGACCGTGTTCCGTTCGACGGATGACGGCCGCACCTGGCTCGTGCGCGACCGGCTGGCCGGCGACGGGCCGCTCGCCTCCGTGTGGACGCTGGCGGCGAGCGGGAACGCGCTCTACGCGGGGACGGACAGCGGCGTGGCGGTGTCCACCAGCGCGGGCGATAGCTGGTCCCGGGCGAGCGATGCGACGAGCTTCGCCAGCAGCCGATACGCGGTGCGGCTGGTGGCGCCGCAGCCCGGAGGGCTGATCGGGGTGCTGTGTCCGCAGGAGAGCGCGGAGCGGCCGCGCGACAAGGGCGGCATCTCGTGGAAGGATTGCCGGACGGCGACCTGGGATAGCGGCGGCGGAAGCTGGGCGCAGATCCAGGGCGAGCTGGGCAGCGGCGCGGAGTCCACGATCGGCGCGCTTGACATCGCGCGGGTCGGGGGCGGCGTGCCGGCGGTCTATCTCGGAGTCGAAAGCGGGCGCGTGTATCTGTATTCGACGCCGCCATGAGGCAGCGCCGCATCAGGCCCGCCAGGCGCAGTGCCGAGCGCCCCGCGGGTAGGCGGTAGGCTAGGCGTGGCGGGGACGAGGCCGTGCCCGCCGGTACTGTCATCGAGGACCTGTTCGGGCGAGGGGGTTGTTGATGAGAGCAGCGACGCGCGCGCGGCGCTGGCCGCGCTGGCTGCGCTCTGGTCTGTCGCTCTGTGTCCTGGCGAGCGTGCTGGTGACGTTGCTGCCGCACGTGCCCACCTACGCCGCGCCCGACGAGCAGGGCGGCGGCGGATTGGCCCTCCCGAACGTCT
>Ga0070741_10014777_pt1 | contig 13418 bp, 9 predicted proteins | sample Coa_R1_4_FD_66440 | JGI IMG/M metagenome (GOLD analysis project Ga0070741, IMG submission 66440) | Surface soil microbial communities from Centralia Pennsylvania, which are recovering from an underground coalmine fire - Coalmine... | ecosystem: Environmental > Terrestrial > Soil > Unclassified ... | reverse complement strand
CGCCGACCTGGTTGCTCTCAAAGCCCCGGACCCGCTCGCAGACAACCTCGGTAAAACTGCGCCTGCGCAGTTCCCCGTCCGTAAGGATGTCAATGCCCGCCGTCTCCTGGAGGCCGATGGCAAACTCAACGGCGCGGTTCAGCCCCCTGTCCAGCTCCTCCCGGCCGATCGGGTTGGCATGAAATCTCGCCTGGACACTGCGCTCCCAATCCGTCTGGAGTTCCTCTTCTCGTCGGTTCGTCACATAAGCCGAAGAATAACGCTCCATCAGGTCCAATAACCAGACGGGACGCGGCAGGCTGCCCACCACCGCTGTGGGGAAGAGCGGAAGCTGCTGTCGGCGATAGACGCGGTTGATCGTACTCTTTTCCATGCTTCTCCATCGTTTCTCGTGGGGCCTGTACGTCCGTCCCCGAATGAGCGCGAATCCTGCACAGGCAACAACTTCCAGCTTGGCGGCAGGGATTCCTGCCTGTCGGAGACCTGGCTGCGGGAGGGCTGCGGAAGGATGCAGGGGATCCTCCCTTCCAGAGGAACGGGCGAGGTTCCGAGGCTGGCTGGGCCGCGATTCTCGGCCCAGGCGCGTCATCTCTCCCCGGCGACCGTGCCGCGCCGGTTACGACGTGTGATACACCGGCCCCATTCCGTAGACTGGCGTGGGAATTCCCTCCATGCGCGCCTTCAACTGCAGCGCCAGGTACTGCGAGTAGTGGCGCGACAGGTGCAGGTTGCCGCCGTGGAACCACAGTCCTTCCTGATGGGTGGGCTTCCACATGTTGCGCAGTTCGCCCTCCCACGGCCCCGGATCATAGCGCGTACCCGAGCCGAGGCCCCAGCACTTGCCGACCTTGTCGGCGACCTCTTTGCTGACGAGCTGCTCGACCCAGCCGTTCATCGAGCCATAGCCGGTGGCGAAGACGATCAGATCGGCAGGCAGTTCGCTGCCGTCGGTGAGGACGATGGAATGCTCTTCGATACGTTCGACGCCGACGCGGCTTTTGAGTTTGATCCTGCCGTCGGCGACAAGATCGCTGGCGCCGACATCAATGTAGAAGCCCCCGCCGCGACGCAGTCCCATGACCGACAGGCCCGACTCGTCCTCGCCGAAGTCGAGCTGAAATCCGACCTTCTCCAGCCGCGCGTAGAACTCGGCATCCCGCTTCTTTATCTCCTGCCACAACGGAATCTGTAGGGCGGGGAGCGTCCGGTAGGGCCGCGAGGCGACAATCAGATCGGCCCGCTCCGTGGTGATGCCGGCCTGCAGCGCGGCTTCGGAATACAGAGGGCCAAAGCCAAGTTCCAGCAGGGTGTCGGTGCGTACCACAAGTGTCGCACGACGCTGTACCATCGTCACGTCGGCGCCTTCCTCCCAGAGGGCGGCGCAGATGTCGTGGGCCGAGGTATTGGAGCCGATCACCACGGCCTTCTTGCCCCGGTAGCCGTCCGGTCCCGGGTGCTGGCTGCTGTGATGCAGGTCTCCTTTGAACTTCTCCATGCCCGGCACCGTCGGCATGTTCGGCACGCCCAACGAGCCGGTGGCGAATACAAGCTGCCGGGGCCGCAGCGTCATCGGCTGCCCGTTGCGAACGACCTCGACCGTCCACTCCTTGTTCGCCTCGTCGTAGCGCGCGCGCTTGCATTCGGCGCTGCCCCAGTAGTTCAGTTCCATCACCTTCGTGTACATCTCAAGCCAGTCGGCGATCTTATCCTTCGGGCAGAACACCGGCCAGTGATCGGGGAACGGCAGGTAGGGGAGGTGGTCGTACCAGACCGGGTCGTGCAGGCACAGGGTCTTGTAGCGCTTCCGCCAGAAGTCGCCGGGCCGCTCGTGTTTCTCGAGGATGATCGTCGGCACGTTCAGCCGCCGCAGACGGGCGCCAAGCGCGATTCCGCCCTGCCCGCCCCCGATGATCACGACGTAGGGCTGCCTGGTAAAGCCGAGTTCGGCCTCCTCCTGGCGGCGCTGCTCGAGCCACGTCTTGCGGCCGGGGTGTACGCCATGTTCGACGCCGCGTTCGCGCGTTGGCCCCCGGCGCTCCTCGTAGCCCTTCAGTTCGGTCATCGTCGTCAGCAGCGTCCAGGCCCTGCCGCCGATCAGCCGCACGTGACCGCAGCCGCGCGCCACCTCGGTCTCGAAGCGGAGCCAGCCTTCAATCACGCCCTCGGCTTCGCTGGCCTCGCCCTCGATCTGCCAGGCCGAGGGCTTCTTGGGGATCACCGCCTGCGCGATCATCTGGCGCACGCTGGCGTTGCCCTCCGCCGTAGTGATGTTCCAGGTGAACGCCACCAGGTCGCGCCAGTAGCTGTCGTCGCCGAACAGCGCCGCAGCGCCCTCGGTGTCGCCGCGCGCAAGGGCCGCGTCGAGGTCGGCCAGCCATTCCGACACCTGCTGTGTCGGCGTCTTTTCGTTCATCGCCTGTCTCCTGCTCGGGGGGGTGGTTGGAAGTGGCCCATCCGGTCCGCCCCGGCTGCGTCCGAACGCGTTATGTCCACTCCGGTGGATCCGTCGCCATTCCGCATTATGTCCTTCTGAGCGCAGCAAAGCCTCTTCAATGCAAAGTGTTCCACAGGAGGGGATATTATACTGATCTCCATGAGAGACCTGCATTCCCAACAGAAGCGCAAGACGGCAGTGATGTCTCTGCGTTCAGGGGGCTGGATCGTCGTTGTCTGAAGATGGCAACGCCATCCCCCTCACCCCCGACCCTTCTCCCTCACAGGGAGAAGGGAGCCAGACATCCACGCTGCCCTCTTCGTCCCTCTCGCAGTGCGGCGGGCGCGCGGTCTGTCCTGAATGGCTTCGGAACAGGCTGGTTTGCCGTGGATCGAAGGCCAAGGGCGAAGCAGGAAAGTCGGCGACGGCGTGGAAACTAATGTTATGAAACGTCCCATCGCTTTCCTGCTGGCGCTGTTCGGCCTGACGGCCCTCGGCGCAAAGAGCGCGCAGGCGCAGACCGCGCCCGCCAATCGCCTTCGCAATCTCTTCGCCGTCCAGTTCCAGTTGGCCTGGCAGGAGCCGCTGCCCGACCCGGTCAAGCTGATCGAGATCGGGCCGGTTCTGGATGCGAAGAAGCAGAGCCTCGTCCTGCTGGTCGGCGGCAAAGATCGCAGCGACGCAAAACGCAAACTGCTGGTCACGCACTGGGACGGCTTCCGGTTTGCGACGGATGCCTCGACCGACTTCCTGGGCAACGCGCTGGATGCCCTGCTTGTGGGCCATTTCCGCACCCCACCGCAATCGGACACCGGCAAAGCGCCGCCTGCGACGCATCAGATCGTGACGACCGAGGGCGTCTACGAGTGGACGGGCCGCGCGCTGGCACGCCTGTTTGAAGCGCCTTCCGATCTCAAGCTGGCGATCCTCCTCGACAAATCGCCCGACCAACTGATGACCGGTATCGGAGACAAAACGGTGGTCTATGAAGTCGGCGAGAAGGACGCGCACCCGGCCTCCGACAAAGTCCCCGCCGATGGCAGCGGCTACGTGCGCTACGGCGTCGGCACGCAGGACTACCCCGGTTCGGACACGGTCACTATCGCGCCGGGCGTGCGCTATGTGCAGTCCTACTGGAGTCCGCAGCGCCGCTGGGTGATCGGGCTGATCGCGGGCCAGCCCGCCAACCTTCCTGACCTGCCCAACGCCACGACCGGCGACCGCCTGACAGTCTATGTCCCCAAACAGGAGAGCCGGGACAAGACGTTCTGGGCGACGGGCCGCGACGACTGGGAGGAAGCCTGGCGCAGCAGTCCCCTGCCGGGGCGCGTGCTGGATGTGCGCGTCGGCGACCCGAAGAACGAGGGCAAGCCCGGCATCCTGGTCCTGCTCGCGGAGAACGAGGATCGGGATCGCCGCCTCTACTTCTTCACTGCCGCGCCGCAGGGCGGCATCGGCAATACCAAGTAAATCTACAGGATGCGAATGTGAGTACAGAACACGCCACGCCACATGCCAAAAAAAGCCTGATCGTCGGGGTCGCGGGCGGCTCCGCGTCGGGCAAGTCTACGTTTACCGCCGCGCTGCTGCCCGCGCTGGAAGCCGGTGCGCCGCCTCTATGCGCCGAGGTGTTCAGCATGGATCGCTACTTTTTTCGCGGCGCGGAGAGCGGGCCGAAGTTTATATCCCCCTCGACAGGTCAGGAGATGGCCGACAACAACCATCCCGATTCCGCCGACAACGCCCGCCTGGTCGCCGATCTGGACGCGCGTGCGGCGGCGGAAGATGCTCCCGATGTCCTCATCGTGGAGGGACTGATGGCGCTGAACGTGGCGATGATCCGGGAACGGCTCGATCTGCGCCTCTTTATCGAACTCGATGCCGACGAGCGCGCCCTGCGCCGCCTGCTGCGCGATATGTCCCGGGCGCGCGGCAACCCCGATCCCCAGTTCATCGTGACCTACTACCGCGAGTGCGCTCGCGTGGGCCATGCCCGCTACGTCGAGCCGTCGCGCGTTCATGCCGACCTGATCCTGCGCGGCGACGCCGATCTGGAGCGCACCGTTCCCCTGATCGCCGCCGTCATTCGCGACCGGTTGGCGGCCCGCAGGCCATGAGCGCCTACGATGTCGCCGATGTCGTCACGCTGGTCGAACTGCTGAAGGCCGACCGCGATGTGGCCTGGGAGGAGGTCGAAAGCCTCGTTGCCGACTTCCCCGGCTGGCGGCATGTCGTGTCGGGCCTGCACAGCCCGGCAGTAGATCCCATCTGGCGGACGGTCGCCTACGATGAGGCGAGCGAGTATGCCTTTGTCTCCCCGGAGAAACGGCAGCAGCTTCTCGATTTCTTCCAGCCCTACGCGATCTTTCTCGATGCGCGCCTGACATCGGCGCAAAAGGCGGCACAGTTTCTGCAGTGGAACCCCGATGGCGATAGGGTGCGATGGTTTTGCCGGGAGCATCTCCAGGACGGCCTGCCGGAAGTCGCGGAGGCGGCGCGGGCCGTGCTGGAAGCGTGCGAGGCGGACGCGACGCTGCTGCGCGGAGCGTCCGTTCCAGAAGAGGCCGGGGAGAAACTCCTGCGGGCGGCGCAGCCGGGCGTTTCCGCTTCTGACGCTCTGCTCCAGCCCGCCGCAGCGCCGGATGCTGAGGACACCGCTCCTCCTTCCGGCTGGATACGGCGTCTCTTCTCTCGCAAGAAGCAGACCTGACCCCCGTCTAGCAGGAACTCTGTTGCTTTCTGCCGAACCAGACAACAAAAGGTCGTTCCCCACACGTTCTCATGTCCTATTTGCCAAAGGAGGCGCTCTGATGCGACGACGCACACCCTCGCTCCCTAATGCATGGCGCTGGCCGACTCGCTTGCTCCTGCCGTCGGCGCTGGCGCTCGGTCTGCTCTGGGTCGCCAGCCCGCTGCTGCACGGTCAGGGAAATCCGGTGCGTGCGCAGGCGTATAAACGGATACAGAACCTGCGCATACAGCAGTTCTGTCGGCAGCATCTCCAGCTTATCAATCTGGCCCTGACGCAGTATGTAGCCGACAACGACGGGCGGCTGCCGAACCTGGCGTCTCCCGCGAAGCTGCGCCAGCAGTTGGCTGCGTACCGTATCTCCGGCGGCAACCTGATCTGCCCCATCACGAACCAGGACTATCGGATCAATAAGCGCCTGGCCGGGAAGAAGCTCAAGGACGTTGCCGCACCCGAAAAGACGCTGATCCTGTGGAGCGCCAAGCCGCTCGCCGACGGCCACTACATGGCGCTGGTCGCCAATGGACAGACCCGCCGCCTGAGCGCGGGGGAACTCGCGAAGTATCGCAAATAACCTATCTTAGCACAAAGGGGAAACGCCCCGGATGAAGACCGACCTCCTGATCGCCCAGGCCGCCAACCTCCGCCCTATCACCGCCATCGCCAGCGACCTGGGCCTGACCTCTGCCGATCTCGAACTCTACGGCCCCACCAAGGCCAAAATCGCTTTCCCCGCTCTCCACCGCATCCTCAACGCTGACCGACCCGAAGGCAAAGTCGTCGTCGTGACCGCTATCACGCCGACCCCGGCGGGCGAGGGCAAGACGACCGTGACCATCGGGCTGGCGCAGGCGCTCTGCAAACTGGGAAAAAAGGCCATCTCGGCCACGCGCGAGCCTTCGATGGGGCCGGTCTTCGGCATGAAGGGCGGCGCGGCAGGCGGCGGCTACGCGCAGGTGCTGCCGATGGAGGACATCAATCTCCACTTCACCGGCGACATGCACGCTATCGGCGCGGCCCACAACCTGCTCGCCGCGATGACGGATAACCATCTCTATCAGGGCAACAAGCTCAGCCTCGATCCGCGCGCCATCGGACTCAAGCGCGTCGTGGACATGAACGACCGCGCCCTGCGGCAGATCGTCCTCGGGCTGGGCGGCAAGACGGGCGGCATCCCGCGCGAGGGCGGTTACTCTATCACAGTCGCCTCCGAGGTCATGGCGATCCTCTGCCTGAGCCTCAGCCTGCCGGAGTTGAAGGAGCGATTGGGCCGCATCCTCGTCGGGCAGACCTGGGACGGCACGCCCGTGACCGCCGCCGACCTGAAGGCCAACGGCGCGATGACCGCCATTCTGCGCGATGCGCTCAAGCCCAATCTGGTGCAGACGCTCGAAGGCACGCCCGCCCTGGTGCATGGCGGCCCGTTCGGCAACATCGCGCACGGATGCAGCAGCGTTCTCGCCACGAAGCTGGCGCGGCATCTGGGCGAGATCGTCGTGACGGAGGCCGGTTTCGGTTCCGATCTGGGCTTCGAGAAGTACTGCGACATCGTCGCGCCCACCGCCGGACTGCCTCCCGATGCGGCGGTTCTCGTCGCGACGGTACGCGCCCTGAAGATGCACGGCGGCGTCAGCAAGAAGCGGCTGGACGGGGAGAACGTGGCGGCGGTGGAGCGCGGCCTGTGCAATCTGGATCGGCACGCGGCCAACGTGGGGCAGACGGGCGTGCCGTTCGTCATCGCCCTCAACCATTTCGGCGGCGACTCGCCTGCGGAGATCGCGGCGGTGCTGAACCACTGCGAGGCGCAGGGCTGGCGCGCGGCGGTCTGCGATGTGTTCGCGCGGGGCGGCGAGGGTGGGTGCGAACTCGGCGCGGCGGTGCTGGAGGCGCTGCGCACGCCGGGCCATTTCCAGCCCAACTATGCGGCGGAGTGGCCGATCCTGGAGAAGCTGAACGCCATCGCTACGCGCGTCTACGGCGCGGATGGCGTGGAACTCTCCCCGGAAGCGGAGGCGCAGTTGAAGTGGCTGGAAGCGCACGGCCTGGGCCATCTGCGCGTCTGCGTCGCCAAGACACAGTACTCCTTTAGCGACGATCCGCATCGTCGCGGCGCTCCCTCCGGCTTCAAAATCCGTGTGCGCGCGTTGCAGCCGTCGGCAGGCGCGGGCTTTGTGGTCGCGCTGGCGGGCGATATCATGACCATGCCCGGCCTGCCTGAACATCCTGCCGCCGAATCCATAGACGTGGACGAGAACGGCCAGATCACCGGCCTGTTCTGAAGCCGGATATGGCACGTACCCGGCTCATTTGCCGAGGCGCTCTTTAGTGAGACGGGCGAGAAGCTGACGCGCGGCATCCTGGCGGGGGTCCAGGCGTAGCAGCCGTTTCAGTTGCAGGTAGGCCCGGTTTTTGTCGCCCTGCTGATAGAGCGACAGCGCCGTGTGCTGAATCTGCTCGATAGCGGCGGCGCGCAGGGCCAGCCGCTCGTCGAACAGCCCTTTGTGATAGGGTAGACTCTGTTGCAGCGTATCGAGCGCGGACAGCGCGGCCTCGAACTCGCCCTGCTGGTAGTGCGTGCGCGCCTTTTCCAGCCCCTCCGCAACCAGGCGCGATTCCAGATAGGCCAGCGTCTCGCTCCCGACCAGATGCTCCGGGTGCAGTTCCAGAAAGCGCAGCAGGAGGCGGCGCGCTTCTGCCAGATCGCCGCTCTGACGCAGCGCGTCAATCGTCTCCTGCGTCGGGAGCGGAATAGCCTCCTCGCCTGGCTGCCTGCCGAAGCGGGTCTCCAGGCAGAGCAGACGACCCTCTGTTAGCATCACCACAAGCCTGCGCGCGTTCGGCGACATGCCGATGCCGACCGGGGCCGTGTCGAAACGGTCTTCCCAGACAAGGCGGCCGTCGCGCCCGAAACAACTCAGCCGCGTCTGCATGTGGTCCCTGGAAAGCGCGGCAACCCAATCCCCCGTCGCGTCCATGGCGACGGCCTGCACCGGCAGACCGATCCAGCCGCGCCAGACCGGTTCCCCCCGGCGATCCAGCAGCAGCAGATGGCCCTGCTTCGTGCCGACCGCGCAGGCTCTTCCGTGGGCGGCGACGCTCAGGCAGGAGACGGTCTCCTGCTGCACATGCTGCCAGACGGCCCGCTTTGCCGGGTCGAAGGCCAGCAGAACGCCGTTGTCGGTCGCGATCACCAGCAGATCGCCGTCCTCCGCAATCGCCAGGCAGTTCACCGTCGCGGGCGTATGCCGGGTCCAGATCACGCTGCCGTCGCTGCGGCAGAAGGCGACCTCTTTCGCGCCCGACTTCATCTCCGTATAGGCGCAGCCGAAGAAGGCCCCGTTGCGCGCCAGCGCCAGATCGTGATAGCGTGCCTCGCGCGAGGGAAACAGCCGCGTCCGCTCGCCGCCCCGGAAGAGATAGAGGTGCATCACCGTCGCGCCGAGGATCAGATTTCCTTCGGGCGTCCCTTCGCACTTGCTCAGCTTTTCGACCGGCAGATCGCAGAGTCCGCTGGACTGGCCGTCCGCCGTAAACCGATGGAGGACATAGTCGGCGGTCTGCCCCTCCTCCGGGGCGGCGACCAGGCCGGAACCCTGCTCCGATAGGCTGTTGCCGACCAGGAGCGCGCTGCCGCGATAGCGCAGTTGCCAGAGCAGGCGGACCGGCTGCTCCCGCTGCTGCGCGAAGCGGGCCGAGCGCGCCCATTGCAGATCGAACACGTGCCGGTAGATGGGATTGCGCACCTGAAGACGGCCCTCCGCCGAGCGGACGATGCCCGCCAGATGCAGCGCCTCGATGCAGGGATCGAGCGCGTTGTCCGGGACGACTGCCCCTTCCCATACCTGCTCGTAGAGTTCCAGCAGGCGGGTGACATCGGTCTCGCTGCGCAGCAGGCGTTCGCGCACGAAGAGCAGGTTGTCGTCCTGCTCGCGGGAGCGCGGCGACAGGAACAGCTCCTCGCAGAGCCGATCCACGTCCCGCTGCGAGGAGGCGCTGAGGTCGTCGGCGAGCGCCTTGCAGAGGCGCTGGGTCAGATACGGATGCCCGCCCGTCCAGTAGAGCGCGCGTTCCAGTAGCAGATTCGTCAGGGGCTTGGGGCGGCGCAGCCCCTGCGCGAGCGGGGCCGCCTCCGCCGCCGTGAAGTCGCGCAGGAGGATGCTGCGCCCGATATTGAACGGCGTGATCCGCGCGTCGCGGATCAGGTCGGAGGGCGTCACCACCCCCAGCAGGCAGAAGGTCAGGCGGCGGTAGTCCGGCTCCTCGTTGCGGCGGTTGTAGCAGGCGCGCAGAGCGGCAAAGAACTCGTCCGTGCTGAAGGCGAGGCTGCGGACGAGGTCTATCTCGTCCAGGAAGAGGACGATAGGCGCGGCGATGTGGCGCAGCAGTCCCTCCTCGAGGACGCGCATCCAGCGTTCCAGCGGCGGGAGGGAACCGTTCGCGTGCCAGCAGTCGTCCAGTTCGTCCTCCACCCCCAACTGGCGTCCGAAGCGGTTGAGGATGCCCTTGTACCACTGCTCCAGCGTCAGGTTCTGGCCGAGGGCGCTCAGGTCGCAGGCTCCGACGCGCACGCCCGCCGCGCGCAGCCGCGCCGCCGTGCGGATCATGAGCGAGGATTTGCCCATCTGCCGCGAGGTGAGGATATAGCAGAACTCGCCCGCGAGCAGGCTGGTGTAGAGCTGGTCATCGGCCTGGCGCTGGATATAGGAGGGCGCATCGCCGGGCAGCGTGCCGCCCGCGACATAGAACGGCCTGGCAGCGTGGTTCATGGCAGACGGGCCTCCAGATAGCGCGCGTAGAGCAGACATCGGAAGGGCGCGTTTTGCGGCGAGTCGCCCACAATGATCCCGGCGCTGCGCAGGCGATAAAAGCTTTCCTGGGTCGGGCAGATGCCGCCTCGCAACAGTTCGCGGACGACCTGGCAGAGACCGGCATCCTGCGAGAGGGCCAGAAACATCCGCTGCAGGTGGTCGCCATAACAGCCTTCATCGTGCGCGGCCTGCGCCTCGAAGGTCGCATAGTCCATCGGAGCCGTGACCATCTCGTATAGGCCGCGCCGCACCAGGTAGGGATTGCCCGCGACCAGCCGGTAGAACGCTTCCAGTTCCTCGGGCCGGCTTAGGGGCGAGCCGTGACGGCCGTTGAGTTCCTCCACCTGCTCGCGCGTGAAGTCTTCCAGCAGGAGGCGCGTGCCGACATTGAAGGGGGACTGGTTCAGGTCGGCGATAAAGAGATGGGCCTCCGTCGCGTAGGCGATGGCGAGCGTCAGGCGCGTCCAGGGGCCGCCCGGATCGAGCGCGCGTTCGTTGTGCCAGGAGCGGAACAGGGCGAAGACATCGTCGCTGAAGGGGCGCAGGAACAGGCGGTCTACCTCGTCCAGCGCCCAGACGATGGGAGCCGAAGCGCGTTCCAGCACCTCGCGCCGCAGATACCGCTCGAAGTTCTCGTTCGCGCCGCGCGTGTCGCTCCAGGCGTCCTGCGGCGACCGCTTCAGATCGAGTTGATCGGCCACGTTCTGCGCCAGCGCCAGATAGAACGCCTCCGGCGACTCCCAGTGCGCGCGGCTCATCTTCTGGAGGTCGGTCACGAGGACCGCCGCGCCGGTCTCGCGCGCCTGCTGGATGCCCCGCGCCAGCAGCGAGGTCTTGCCCGCCTGGCGGGGGCCTTTCACCAGCACGAGGCTGTCGCGCCGGGCGATGGCGGACTGGAACAGGCTGTCGGCAGGCCGGACGATATAGTAGGGCGAGTGGAGCGGCACGGCCCCGCCGACCGGCTCCAGAGTCGCTTCGTCGGCGGGAAAGTCCGCCGTGCCGGAGGTCGGCCTCTGCTGCAACTGGAGATAGCGCCGGGTCATCTCGGCGGGCGGCGTGAGATTGTATTTCTGCTGGAAGAGATCGCGGCAGCGTTCGTAGAGGTTCAGGGCGGCGACGCGCTCGCCACACTGGAGCAGCGCGTTCATCAGGTCGGCCCAGGCCCATTCTTCCGCCGGGTTGGCGGCGATATAGGGCCGCAGGCACTCGATGACGAGCCGGGGATCGCCCCCGGCCAGCCCGGTCTTTGCCAGCGTGCGCAGCGCCTCCAGGTATCTGCCGCGCCGCTTCTCCCTGGCCCGAAGCACCCAGTGCTGATCCTGAACCCGGCGCTCCTCCCAGCCGTGCAGCAGCGGCCCGCGATAGAGCGCGATGGCCTGCTTCAAGGAGGCGGTATCGCCCTGCGCCATCGCCGCGTCGAAGGCGATCACGTCCACATCCAGCCCGGTCGCATCCAACAGCAGCCCGCCTCTGGCAGCCTGCAGGCGCCGTCCGTCTTCCTCCAGAACCTGGCGCAGGTGCGAGACGCTCTGCCGCAGGCTGTCCAGGCTGCCCGTCTCCGGCCAGAGGGCCGAAGCCAGCGCCGTGTTCTGCACCGTAAAACCATGGTTGAGCAGGAGCAGCGCCAGCAGGCGCTCTCCTTCGCGAGTCTGCAAACCAGTCAGCAGAACCCCGTTCCGGCTGGCCTCGAACGGCCCGAAGAGTCGGATCGTCAGCCCGGAACCCGGTCTTTCTTGCATCGCCAAGCTTCTCCTGAATCCAGGGGTATGTCTCTCTTCCGTCACAGAATTCTCCGTTACCCCGGTCGTTTTCCTCTCTCATCACGCAACGGTCATGCCCGAGTTCTCCCCGATCCGGTATCCTGGCAGGGACTTCTCGCAGCCTTTCCAGGGCGCGGCTCCGCAGGCCAACGCCTGCCCTGCGGGTCACGTCTTCTCTGTCGAGCCTTGTCCACTCGTGAACGCCTGAGCGCCTCAAACACCAGGCTCAGGACTTTTCGGGACGAGATTTTTTCCGGGGCCGCTATCTTTTTCGCTGGCTGCCGCATCTGTAAAATAGCGGCGCAAGCTGCCACCCGAAGGTTCTCGGCAAGAGTCTGGTGTTTGGGGCCGCAGATCGCTGCGCAGTGACGCAGCGGCATATCTATCGCCCGGACGGTGACCGTTCCGGGCAGTATCGGGGTTGAGAGAATGACAGCGCGCTTCTCCGGCTGCGCGCTCATCTGTTCTCCTTCTTTTTTGGGGCAAGACAGGGAGCTAAAAAATGAGACGCCTGACTATCCGGCTGTGCGGGCTTCTGCCTGCGCTCAGCCTGGCGCTGTTCGCCTGGCTGCATCAAACGGTTCCGTCCTACGACCTGATCGAATCGAGCGTGGACAGGAACGCCCTCGCCGCGAACCGAACCGCGCCTGCGCACGACGCGCCTTCCAGAACTTCTGCCGCAACGCCTGCCGTCCGACCGGGCGGCTATGCGCCTCGCTACCCGCGCTATGTCACCGCGAACGGCCTGGCGGCCTGGTCGGAGTATCGCGAGCGGGGCGCGCGAAGCTGTATTCGCGCCTTCCTGTACCGAGAGGGCCATACGCTAGACCTGGGGACGCTGGGAGGCCGAAGCTGCGTCGTCACGGGACTTAACGCCGCCGGGCATGTCATCGGCTGGTCGCACACGCCGGAAGGAGAGCAGCACGCCTTTCTGTGGCGCGACGGCCAGAGGCTCGATCTCGGCACGCTCCCCGGCGGCAGAGTGAGCTATGCGTATGCCCTCAACGACCGGGATGAGGTGGTCGGGCAGGCCGACACGGAGACGGAAGAGATTCATGCCTTTCTCTGGCGTGAGGGACAGATGCGCGACCTGGGGCTGCTGCCGCGCGGCCGGGAGAGCAGCGCCTGCGCGCTGAACAGCCAGGGGCAGGTGGTGGGGCGGGTTATCACGGAGAGCGGAGCCTATCATGCCGTCGTGTGGAACGAGGGTCAGATCGCCGACCTGAACTATCTCGTGCCGTTTCAGAAGGGCCTGACGCTGGAGCAGGCTCTCTCCATTGACGAACAGGGGCGTATTCGCGTCAAGGGAACCCGCCAGCGCCAGGAGCGAATGTTTCTGCTTTCACCGCGCTAAAGTCTCCTGTTAGAAGCGATAATACGGTGTTCCGCCCCTGCTCCGGTCTTCAACAGAGGGCCGGAAAACCGGGGAACAAGTCCGTTAGCCTCTCCGTCTCATGTGCAAATATCCGGCTGTCGGATATGCACAAGCGATGCGCTCCGGCGAAGCAGCCAGGTATTTGCCAACGTGAAGCGACCAGCAAAGGTCGAAGGAGAAACCCAAGATGGCGAACCTGATTACCGGACTGTTCGACACCGAGCAGGCGGCGGAAAACGCGGTGTCTCAGCTCAAGCAGCTGGGCTATACCGAAAACGAGATCAGCATCATC
>Ga0070741_10014776_pt1 | contig 13420 bp, 8 predicted proteins | sample Coa_R1_4_FD_66440 | JGI IMG/M metagenome (GOLD analysis project Ga0070741, IMG submission 66440) | Surface soil microbial communities from Centralia Pennsylvania, which are recovering from an underground coalmine fire - Coalmine... | ecosystem: Environmental > Terrestrial > Soil > Unclassified ... | reverse complement strand
CAACGGAGCCTTTCACTGGACTTACAAAGGGCCATCTCCTCTCTCCTAGACTCCTGTGCTATTTCCGCGTGGCTGTACTAGCGACATTGTTGTCAAGCACATCTTGATGCAGAGGGGCTGGAGGCTTGTTGTTCCGCAGACTCTGTTATGTACAGCCGAACCGTGACGGCAGGCCTTACAATCTGATCTACAAAGTGGTAGTGACTGTCAAGCCACTGTTGAGCTTTCGTGGCTAAGTCTGCCTCAGACGCGTTTGGTAGGCGGCCTATGATAAAAAAGAGGCGTGGATGTTTCGTACCGTACATCGCTAACAGATGTGGATCAACTGCACTTCTAGCTCCCTGGCCGGAAGTGGCCGGACCATAATTAGCCCATGAAAAAGCCCCTGGCGAGTCCGCTGTAAAACGCGCCCCGCTGATGGGATAGGCATGCAGATAGTACTCGACAGAGATCTGGCAGCCCTCATCGTTATCAAAACAGACCAGGCCATCACCATCATGGTAGTGCTGTTGTAGCCAGTATGTTGGGGTCCTCCAATCCTCAACTTGCGGCTCCCTGTAGTAAAGTTGGGAGACATGGAATGCAAGCGCAATTAACTCGCATGCCAGAAAGACCTGTAGGCCATGATTGCGTAGTGAGGCTATTCCTAATCCAATGCAGAGGCAAAGTGCAGGAGCAATCACTACCAGATAACGCGCTGAAAAAAGGCGTAGTGATCCCTGGGATACAACATAGCTGATGGCGATTGGCAGAAGTAACCAGCAGAGCAACACCCAGAATGTAGGCAGATACACTTTGCAACAGAGAATGGCTCGTGCTTGTTTACCAAACTTTGTCTGTTCCGGCACGAATCGTCCTATAGCAGGGATGTTAGCCAGACAACAGGAAAGCAAGATGATAAGCATACCGACTATACAGCAGAAAAGGATACCATGGATATAAAACGTATAGCCAGCACTAATAGAAATCAGAAGATTGTAGAGATCTTGCCAGTGGGGGACAGACAACCAGCCAGTTTTTGATCCCCGCATATTGCCGAGTCCTGAAGCCAGAAAGAGCAAAGCAATGACAAGAAGACTGCTCACAAAAGCTCGGCCTTGTCTGCGTACAGCGTGACGCCATTGACCTGGCAACAGGTAGAGACCTGCTACGGCTACGATTTGTGCCGCCACCACAAGTATACTGAAGAGATGCGCATATATCGCCAGGATTGTTGTGAGCACATAGCCCATCCATCGTCGTTTGTTATCGTGCAGGTCTGTACATGCACGCAGTAGCATATACCAGGAAAGGCAGAGCAGCAGAAGTTGCATAGCGTATGAACGCGCCTGCTGAGCATCTGCCAGAACCCAATACGTGAGCAGGTAAAGCAGCGTCGCGAGAACAGCGGGGAATAGCCCGATATAACGCTTCCCCAGCAGGAAGACGACCGGGACACTGAGTGCTGCACAGACAGCTGAGGGAAGACGCACCACAAACTCTGTTTGATGGAGGCCAAAGAGTGCAGTGATAGCAAGCCAGAAATGAAGCAGGAGATAGTACAATTCCATGTTGGGCTCGGGGCCCCAGATAATTGACCAGAGATGAGCCAATGGCTGGCGCGCTAGCTCTACAGAAAAGGCTTCATCGAACCAGATGCTAGACTCTCCTAGATGGTGAAGATCCAAAAACAGTGCGATGGTACATAGGATTGTTGCCAGAAGCCAACTCAGAGGCAAGCGCCGCCGACTATGCAGTACAGTAGTGTCACTTTCGCTCAATGGGAAAGCTTCAAGCATTACTTTTTTCATATCCACCTTTCCAGGAGAACAACAGAGGCAGGTACCTATGTCAGCCTCAAGATGCACTCAATAGCCGAGACGACTGAGAATGATTATCAACCCATTTTTCATGTTTCGCACAACCTCTGTGATTGAGATGCCCAACTCCATCAACGTTACCGAGTCGATGACAAGTGTTGTCTCCTCTATTCTCTTCCCTATTTTGAGGGAAGCGACGACGTTCGGATCGACGAAGTGATAAGGGAAGACACAGACATTACAACGCACTTTTTCCAGCATGTGTAGTGTTATCTTTTCCTCCTCACCGCGTTTAACCCACAGTCGCACGAAATCAGCACTCATCTCGCAATACACGCTACAACGCTCCTCATCAACATCATCATCTCCCCCCACCTGTCGCCAGCCTATGTATCTATCTTTCAGGAACACCTCAATTACAGGGTCTTTCTCTGCTTCCTTTATAAGGAGCTGATCTTCTATCAACTGATCTTTCACCCAGCTATTCCTTGTATTCATCGTTCTACTATGAGCAATTGACAGCACAGCATTTTACAGAATCGTTAAGCGTGACATACGAGATTTGGCCTCCTGCAACTCCTCTTCCGAGATTCCACCCCTGGTTTCAAACGTCGCCTCCACCTTCTTTCCACTTCGAGGCTCGCAGCCAACTACATGCAAACGCCCTTGTTGATTCAGCTCGAAAGTGACTTCTACCGGAGAATGAGCAGGTATCCCGGGCGGCAGAGGCAAGATGACTTTACCAATCTCCGCCTCTGGCGTGAAATACTCGGGCTCGACCAGTTCGCTCTGCTCCATATTTTCCATAATTTGCAGTTCGGCAATAGGCTGATCTGCTTCGAGAGTGCCGAACGTATGCACACGGAACGTTGGCAGGGGATCATTAACCAGTACCAGGTTTTCTATGACTTCACGACACTGTGACGTTTGGTGATCAACCGTGACAAGCAAGCCAAAGCTGTGACTGGTCACATTGGTAATCACCGTATTGACAAGCCTCTCGACGGTCTCCTCTGTCATTTTCAGGTTGCAGGCAACTTCCGCTTGAGCCTGCCGCCTGGTAGTTGGTACCACTTCGTCCAGGTCCATCTCCTGAGCTGGCATTCCTGTCATCTCAGCAACCTTCTGTTTAATGTGCTGACTGAGCAACAGTTTTTGTCCATAGAGGGCCGCGCCTTTGGCGACTGCCTCATCAGGATCAAAAAGACGTAGAGGCAGGTGAAACTCGCTTTCGAGCCGTTGCGAGATCTGCGGCATTTTGGTAGAACCGCCAACGAGGAGGATCTGGTCAAAATGATCGTAGCCACGTCGTCTTGCTTCATCCATCGTCATTTGTGTAAAGAGGATAGTGCGATCAAGCAGACCAGCAGTTAACTCGTCAAACTTATCGCGTGTTAGCGGCACTTTGCTCTGTTGCCCGGCATGAGAAACGACGACTTTTGTTGACTTTCTGGCGCTAAGCGTCCTTTTCACTCTTTCAGCTTTTAACCAGAGGTCTTGCAAGGTTTCCGAAGAATCAGTAGGATCATCTAATGATCCAGTTTCCGCTTGCCACTGCTGGGCTAAGTAGACGACAACGGCCTCATCCCAGTTACGACCGCCTAGATTGTGATCACCCCCGGTAGCAATCACAGAGATGGAGCCTTCTTTGATCTCAATAATGGTGATATCAAAAGTGCCACCACCAAGATCATACACGAGAACCACCTGATCTTGTTCGTTCTGGAGCCCGTACATAATTGCGGCAGCGGTAGGCTCATTAATGACCTCGTGTACGGTTAGGCCAGCAATCTCGCCCGCTCGTACAGTTGCCTCGCGCTGCGCAATCCCAAAGTAAGCCGGACAGGTGATCACAACATCTTTTACAGGCAGGTTCAATACTGTTTCTGCATCAAGAGCCAACTTGCGCAGGATGTAGGAGGAAATCTCTTCGGGAGTGTATTCCCTGTCTTCATAGAGGAAACGCCAGTTGGCTTCACCCATATGACGCTTGACCATCTCAACCACAGCATCCGGATTAAGTAATGCACTATTCTTGGCCTCCTCGCCAACAACGCGCTGCTCTCCCTCAAATAGAACAACCGATGGGGTCGTGAGGCTGTGCTCTTTGTTTGGGATTACAACAGCCTTCCCTGCTTCATCGACATAGGAAATGCATGAGTAGGTCGTCCCGAGATCAATACCAAAAATGATCTTTTGTTGATTTTCCACGTGTGCCTCCTTTAGCTACTTTTCTTCATTTACAGCTTGAAACAGATTGACACCCGTTTTTTTACAAAACAGATACCCTTTTCGTCATACAAAGCTTTTCCGTCTTCTTTTTACACCTGAATCATTGGAAACGAGCAAGTGTTAGTCAGGAGCAAAGTTTAGGAATCAACTTCTCACATAAAGAGAAACAGTAAGAAGTATATGGTTCCAGGGGGCAACGTGCTAGAAGGAAGGAGGGACAAATGAGGCTATTCGCGTGCTTATACCATACGTTTTCTCAGACTTCTGTGAGTATCTGGGGCTCTATCCGACTTGTTTGATAGAACGAAAAAGTATATAGAGAGAATAATGAATACATCAACACGTCCAAACTTTTTTTTACTGCTCGGATTGAATCCTGATGCGGTATGGGATCACACAGTATTTGAAAAAGCCCTTCGTGAGAAGAGGCTTGAATGGAGCCGTCAGAGCGCCAGTGTGGCAAGGAAAGCATTGATTGCGAAACAGAATCTTGCGCTGATCCCGAAAATACAAGAGGTTATGAACTCGCAGGCTGCACGCGAGAAAGAGGCAAAGGCTGCACACAAAGAACTCGCTTTTGCACGACAGAATGAATACGAACAATTCGAGAAACAACTGGCTTTCATTAACGCAAAAGACGCTGTCGAGCAAGAAGAGGTGACAAGATTCGTAGCGGCATTTCAGCACCTTCTGACTCCTGAAGAGATCATAAGCCGTATTCAGGTCAGGATCGGTACGCCTGCTACTTATGCTAAAAATACAGTTCGCCCTCTTGAGCCCGCCATCTTTAAAAATATTACAGATCGACTTCACATTCTTCATATGAGCACTCTTTACGAACTCCTCAAGTGCTCGAATAAAACCGCCACCTCTGAGCTTTTGAGGACAACAGAGCGTCTTTATACACAACTGGTGCGGCTTCCTGCAACTGCTGAAGTTACTGCGGAAATCGAATTGACCGGGCTGGCAAGAGATGTATTCAGATCGGACGAAATACGGGACAGGTACGATGAGAGTCTGCGCCTGGAGGCCTTCAATAGTCTACTGAAAGATCTTGATGATAGTATGAGCCACTCCACGCAAAAAGAAATCCATCCCAAACAGGTAGCGCTCTTCCTGGAGCAGTCCCGCAAAGCAGGCTGGCAAGAGATGGAGGCATTGGAGAGACTCAAGGAGCATGCGCGCCTGCGCAAATGGACAATTACTATACAAATAGCTACCGATGAGTCGCAAAAAATCATGTGCGCGAACTGCGGGCATCTGGACACTGCGAAACAACGCTATTGTGCCAGGTGCCAGCAGCTCCTCTACATCGAATGCCCAGCATGTAGGAGAGAGGTGTCTTGCGAAGCTGTGGCCTGCAGTCATTGTGGATTTGCAGTAGGCAATCGTTATCTCGTAGATCACCTTCTTGAAGATCTGGCTCGTCTGATCAAAAAAGGTGACAGCGAGCAAACCAGAGAAATCCTCAAAGAACTAGAACAGGCCTGGCAACCCGGTACGCCAGATCCTCGCACCCAGCAAATCAGAGCTTACCAGATTGCCGTACAACGTCTTGTGAACGCTCAACAGCAGGCACACAAGGAGGCGACAGAGCGGCTGCGTCGCCTCACGATCAGCGAGAGCATGATTGCCTCACAGCGAATGGTACGCATAAGCTGGGAACCTCCCACGGTAGGTTCTGTCGTGATCCTGCAATCGATGCAGCCATTACAGCGAGAAGGGAGTGTCCTACCGGAGGTTGAGCTAGACCAGTTGGGGAAGCGCTTGAGTGGGGATGAGTATAGTGCCACCGATACCTGGCGAACGGCTGAAGTAGTCTACTACACTCCTGTTGTCCTCTTCTATGAGAAAGGGTATATCGGATATTCTCAGCCTTTTGCCTGCTTAAGGGATGTACAAAATCTCCGGTACCAGAACCTGGGTTCGGTGCTTCGCCTTCGCTGGACGTGGCCGGAAGATTGTCAGGAAGCACTGCTTACCTACAGCAGGCGGCCCTGGCCCGAGCACTATGGTCCCACAGCAACGACATACCTGCTAAATCGTGCTGAATACGAGCAACAGGGGTACTACGATATACATGAACTAGCTAACCAGGATTGTTATGTTCTCGTCTCAGCAACAGTAAAGCAGGGAGATGATAGCCGATTAACGTCTCCCGGCATCGGCCTCAAGTTGCACCTGATCAACAAAGCGGTCGTCACTTATGAGATCAAAAAAGCAACCATCCTTCACAAAAAAGGCACGCTCCATCTTACCATAGATGCTCCGACTCCCATCCCAACAACGCTTCCTGTCTTACTATTGGTGAGCAAGCGAGGCAATATACCCATGCATAAGATGGATGGCGAGATCTTCTTGCGCTTAGAAAGGGTTCCAGTGGGAAATAAAAGTATTGTGCTTGATCTGCCCAACAAGCCGCTGCCCCCCAAAACGTTTGGGAAATTGTTTTTCGAAAACGATCTTATGTATGGTGAATGTATCATCCATCATCCATCCGGGGAACAAATGCGTCTGAGTTGAAAGTAGTTCTTATCCAAACGTTCCCTCTTTTCCCCTTCCTTCTCATTCTTCAGGTGCGTTATTCTTTCAGCAACGATGTTACTGCAATGTGAGCATTTTATGCACAAGAATTTCGGAAGGATTATACGATGACAAGATCAATTCACACCATACTGTTTGCCATTCTCCTCACTTTACTTGGTTAATGAGAAAAAGATCACAATCGCAGTTATACAGAACCCCATTGAGGTACGCTTGTTCTGTGATCAGAGACGATATTCAGTGAACGAGGAAATGGATGCCACAATATCCCCTTGCACACCCAGGCGTATCCCGGCGGGACCGGAGGAGAAAGACGTATCATTCGCACTCACCATCCACGTGGTTGGCTCTGTGGTGCCAGTTCGCCATGCACGAGCCGACAGCATAGAACCAAGCGCCCGAAAGCGTATTGTATAGGAAACGCCAGGCTGCGCAGTAAAATCCATGCTGTCGAGGTCAGCCGCCTGCCCATCCACGTGCTTCCTGATAATCAGCTTTGATCCATTCAAGAACACCTTATACCAGTTGTTGGGATCTTGCCACCTGAGCACAACACCGATACTCGTAGTATCACCATTGTCCATCGGTTCATAATCGCTCATGGTTGCACTAACAACCACCATCGTGTTCTTCACAGAAGGGCCAATGACTGCATCAGCATAGCCATCACCAATCGCTACTCCCTGATGGTTACTCGTCGAGAAGAGCACAGTCGCATCGCTATCAATTTTCCATCGATTCACCCCATCTGATGCTGTGCCCCAATTGAATTGGTTCTTGCTATTGCGTGCGAATGTATCACTCACGATTTTCGTCGAGCCAGAGGGAGAAGTGTTGGTTGGCTGTGAAGTGGTTGCAGGTATTGGCTGCCCAGGAGTATTCTGCGGCGTGAGCGTTATAGCTGGGGTGGGAGTACTCGCAGGTCGCAGAGTGATAGTAGGGCTAGAGACTGGTTGCCGTTGCATCTGCATTTTCTGAGAAACCTGGGCTTGCGATGACGTTGAGCTACTCTTCTTCACATTCGATAGGGCATTCCCTGTATTCAGTATATTGAGTGATCCTATCGTACCCAGTAAGATACTGACCACCAGCAGCGTAATCGGCCATTTCAGGCTCTTCCACCTATTTTTCAGGGAAGCTGCAACGGCATAGGAAGGATAAGCTGTTCCTCCACCATTTCCCCGTGGCGCGTTTGTGGCCCTGGCACTCGAACCAGAAGGTGGTGGTAGTATCATCGTAGGCATAGTAACCTCCTTACAATAGCCCTACAGGGAAGGCGTCTTACTTTCTCATTTTAAGCGACCTGCGCTACAATTGCCGTGACGTTATCGCGACCTCCACCATCCAGAGCAGCCTGGATGAGGAGATCAGTTAGCTCGGATGGATCACTGTTGGGCGTACTTAACAGATCAGCCAGTTTCTCATCAAAGACCATCTCCCACAAACCATCAGAGCAGATCAACAAACGATCTCCCCTTTGCAGGGAAATGGTGAATTCATCTACAGCTACTACTGGATCTCCGCCAATGCAGCGATAAATCTCATTGCGGCGCTTATCGGTGTAGCGTTCTTCCGGTGTAATAGCTCCCTGAGCAATGAGTTCTTCCACAATCGAGTGATCACGTGTGATGCGAGTAAAGCCCAGCGAACGAGAATAGCGATATGTACGACTATCTCCCACGTTCACAATATGAGCAATCCATATCGGAGCATCAGATGGATCGAATGAAGGCTTCTCCATGACAAGCGCGCCTGTTACTGTCGTACCACACAAGGTGCCGTTTTGCTCATTCTCCAGGTAAAGTTGAGTATTCGCTTGTGTGAGTGCATCGACAAGACACTTCTTGATATCATACCAATTTTTTAGTGGATCACTTAATGCATGTTCAACTTCGGAACGAACCACATCAATAATCAGGGAGCTTGCAAACTTTCCATCCTCGTGTCCCCCCATGCCATCCGCGACCAGCAGTAACCCTACTGTTTGAGACGGCTGTAATGGCAACAGGCGTGTAGTAACAAGAGCTACATATGAATCCTCGTTTGGCTTGTGAGCACGAGCAATACCAGGGTGAGTCATTGCGTGCGCGAGCAAGAGATCAGACCTGGATGGGTCAGGAAGATACTCTGGAGAATCTTCTTGCTGCAAGGCTCCAGGAAGCTTCTGCGTTACCTCCACAGAGGAGTCCAGTGGAGCATCGGCGTATAAAACTGTGCCAGGCGCTAGCTCAGGGTCCCCTATGTAGGAGTAAAACGGGTTAACAGTCTGACCAGGTGGCAGCGAGCAATTTTCTCCCTTTTCAAAGAGGCTTTGCTGGCTATTGACTTGAGAGGGTACAGCAGGCACCTTTTCAGTCTCCTCAAAAGGGTTATGCATAACATCATGGCACGGTCGTTTGTACCCCTCTCCTGATGACATAGTGAGAGGAGCGGTCTTTATCTGACTCCAATCATATGACGGTATGACGGCCGCTTCTGTCGATGTTCTAGTTGCATAGCTAGGCTTTGATGCGTAGAAAGCGTCAAACACTATTCTCCCCTTACGGATAGCTAACCATAGCAGCAACGCCCACGCAACGCCAATAGCGAGAGACTGTATTACTACGACAATGAAGGAAAACACGAGAGCTATTCCCTGGTCGGGCAAGCGTGCCCCAAGCTGCGGCATGCTTTGGAACAATAGCCGCCACGTTGCAGGTGGAAAGCCTCCCGATACCCAGTACAATAGGAAGCTAGCCCCGACAATTGCTAGTAGGAGAGCAAGATGATTTCGTATGTGCATTTGTAATCGGCTCTCTTTCACATTTTCCCCTATTCCTAATATATATATCTATCATTGAGTGAAGTAAGACCCGGCTGGAGTATATGTCATCTATGAGGATGCTAGCATGATCGTCACCTGGTAGCTTCCGCTGTTCTCTCCATAGTTACCGGGATTGTCGTTGTAAAGCAAAAACAATCGTCCGCTTGTTTGAATTTTCCCTGAAAAACTACTGCCGACAGCAAACCACTGTTTTGGGACAGTTGCTCCTGATGGACGAATTCCTGCAATCAGTTCGCCTAGAGGAGCTGACGAGAGGACTGCCGAGGTGCTCATCTTTGGAAAACAAGAACTAGCACTTACAAGAGGCAGACCATTGGGGTTGGTCAACGCAGTCCCGTTGCAACTCATACCCTGTACTCTGGAAGAAGCCCATCCCTGAGTGGTAATGGAGAGTTGCTCGCCCACAGTAACATCAATCTCCGTGTCTAGCCCTGGCAGATTTTGTGCCGCATTTACCGGTAGATGGTAGATAGCTGGTTTTGCTGTAAATGTTGGACTCGGCGTGAGAAAAGACCCGGTCAGAGGGGTTGCTACAACTGTGGCAGTACTTCTGGCAGAAGCCTGTGTGGGAACACTTGTAGGTAGAGACTGTACTACAACAGTATCCTGAACGGTCATTGAGGGTGTTGTCAGCACTCTCATAGAGAGGAGAGCGACCTGGATAGCAAGGATACCGGCCAGGCTCATGCTTGCCAGTGCCATCATCATCCAGGAGTTGTTACCTGTTTCTCTCAAGGTACATTTTCGTTTTCGTAGTTTGTTTCTGGAGCCTTCTGGCGCATCATCCCGCAGCCATCTATCGTAGCTCATGTTCTTTCCTCTCGATATGTAGTAATCCGTGTATAGTTGGAACAATTTGAGAAAATGATAAAGAAGTTCTTAGCTTCTTGCTAGCAGGAAAGGGGGACAGATGAGGGGTTTTACTTGATATTGATGCAACTCTCATACAAGCAGGAACAGACAAAAATCCGACGGTGCATGCACGCACCGTCGGATTTTTGTCTGTTCCTGCTTGTATGAGAGTTGCACGTCTGATTCTGTCCCTTGATCTTCATATACATGAGCGAGCGAGTCTCACTATACTTACCTCAGCAACGTCTCATTTCACCTTTGACTGAAATACAAGAAGGAGAAGACCACTATAATGCAACCTTTCAGATCTCGTGCCACGCTCAAACCAATTCTTGGCATAATCTGTGCCTGCCTTGTTGCCATAGCAGTCATCGCAGGAGCACTGGCAACTCAGGCAACTCACGCGGCCAATGCCCAGACAGCGAGTCCCCGACTCACGTCGTGCCAGCAGCAGCCAAGTAGTCAGACCTGCGACGGTCAGGGACCATCAGGTGGAACTGACGTACCTACAGGATGTTGGGCACAACAGGAGGGACCAGCTATTGCCACACTAGGCCCAAACGACCCCAACCCTGCCACAAGGGATGTTCCTGACAGTAGTGGCCATACAGTATTAGGCACGCTCGAAATCTGGTATTCAACAGGCTGCAAAACGAACTGGATGGAGTTCGTGCCTAATCTTTTTTTGCGGAACATATGCAAATATAATCCATCAACGACAGCGGCAAGTTCTTGCCAGCTAGTAATGGGGGGTAGCGAATTCGACAAATTCGGACCAGATGGGGGAGGAAACCTTATAGAAAAGCAGCCCTGGTTCAACGTAGATCCTAGTGGTGATGTGCACACAGCTATGATCTATGCACCAAACAATTTCGTCGGGGGTACCTTTCAGATTAACTATCCCGATCCCCAAACCCACCAGTTTGCTACAAGTGCAGACACCCTTCTTTTCCAGACGTCTCAAAAGTTCTAACGCCATCCTTTTGAGTGCATCAACAACCCTGGGCGGACCCAGCCTGTTTGGCAAGGTCCGCTTTACTTTGAGAATGGATTTTCTAGCACTTAGGGCTATTTTTGAGCGTGATTCATTTAATATCGCTAATTTATGAAAAAATTCAGGAAAAATAGAAGTCCTGAATAGCCCCATTTGCTATAAAAACATTGACTTCTTCTTCTATATATGTTATTTTGACCGGTAGAAGACTTTCTTATACCAACGTTTATCAGTATCTTATTTTCAGGTCACCGATGAAGAGGTATAAGTCAACTTATCTTCTTCCTGCTTTTTGTCCACCAGGAGTACGCTCAGAATGGTTTTATTTGTTTTTCCAGCGGCACAACCGGTATAAACAGTTCCTACAGAAGACTTGTTCTCCCATTATGAAATGGAGATAGGCACATCAGAAGTATAACAGGAGAGAAATTCTTCCTATCAGGTGGGAATAGGACGAAGCAAAAGATGGAGTAGTCACGATGGAACTACGACAGAATCAGTCGCAGGAGATAAAATATTACCAGCAAGTGACGCAGTGTGGCAAGCCACATTGTAAGAAATGCCGCGAGGGAACTGGGCACGGACCCTATTGGTATGCTTACCGTACCGTCAATGGACGTACCGTGCGCACCTACATTGGCAAGCACCTCCCAGCAGAGATACTTGCTACGCTTCCATCTTCTCCCCCTTCTCTACCATCAGCCAATACACCATCTCCACCGCTTACTGATGCGCCATCCCCGCCATCAGCAGAGCCACGTGTCGAGGCAGTACGTGCGCCAGATCTTGCACAAGAGATAAATTCGCAAATACTGCGCATTTCAGTACTCGGGCAATTTCGTTTAGAACGACGAGATGGAGCAGACGGAAAATGGCAGACGATTACCGATGCAGCATTACGGCATCAACGCATTCGGGCAACCCTTGCCTGCCTTCTCAGCAGCCCTAAGCGTATGATCGGTCGCGAGCAACTTATGGACCGGCTCTGGGACGATCTCGATCTAGAGGTAGCCTCGGCCCGCCTGGATCGTATTGTGTACGATCTTCGCTGGATGTTTGAGCCTGGACGTTCCAGGTCCTCTGCTTCATCATTACTCTTCACATCTCATGACCTTCTTGCTCTTGCTGGCCAATCTCAGATCTGGGTTGATGCAGATGCATTTGAGGAGATAATAGGACAGGTGTATGACGCCTCGAACCATGTTGAGAAGGAACATTTGATTGAGCAGGCTACTTCACTCTATGGTGGCGATTATTTCCCGGATATATTTCTAAAAGGGCGTGAAAACGAGAATGAGCGCAATGAGAGAACACTTGAAGAGGTCTCTGCCCGGCGCGAATTATTACAGCGCAGCTGGCTAGGACTACTGCTTGATCTGGCTGACCTACGGATTGCCCGGGGAGCATTGCGCGGTGCCCTCTCTCCACTACAGCAGGTAGTATCAACTGATCCCACCAACGAGGCGGCGGTCCAGCGTTTAATGAAGCTCTTTGCTCAGATGGGACAACGCAGTGAAGCCCTGCGTATATACAAGCGTCTGGCGGCAGTACTGCAACAAGAGTACCATATTGTACCACTGCCCGAAACTCGTGCTATTTACGAGTCTTTACACGAAGATTCCGGTATGGCAAGATCCAGCAGCAATTTGCTCGGAAGGACACCATCCACCATCCCGAGTAGAGCCGGTCATGATGTTCGTTCGGTTGCGCCTTTTACGGTGCCAATTGGCCGCAATCATCAGAGTCCGTTGATGGGACGCGAGGAGGAATTGCGTTTCTTACGAAGTATGGTGGTGGAAACTGAGCATGCGGCCAGGCTGAAATTACAGGGACAAAAGAAAATAGTCATGCCTTTCGATGCAGTATCTGTTTCACAAGGTGTGCTGCTTTCAGGTGAGATTGGCATCGGGAAAACACGTCTTGCAGAAGAGGTCGCGCGTGAAGCACAGCAACGAGGCTGGGCAGTGATATGGAGCCGTACTTATGTACAGGAGAACAACATTCCCTATCGTCTATGGATCGAGGTATTACGCCAGATAATAACACAGGAGATAGCGGACAAACCAGTCGGATGGTTGCGCCAGGAAGTATGTAAGCGTCCACTGATCTTTCAGCCGCTGGGAGTTCTGTTGCCTGAACTCTATGAGCAATTGCCATCGGTGACACTTCCCTTGA
>Ga0070741_10014775_pt1 | contig 13420 bp, 11 predicted proteins | sample Coa_R1_4_FD_66440 | JGI IMG/M metagenome (GOLD analysis project Ga0070741, IMG submission 66440) | Surface soil microbial communities from Centralia Pennsylvania, which are recovering from an underground coalmine fire - Coalmine... | ecosystem: Environmental > Terrestrial > Soil > Unclassified ... | reverse complement strand
TGCGCGCTGGCCGGGCTGCTGCTGTCCGGAGCCGCGGTGGTCCGATCCGAAGGATTGCCGCTCATGGTTCCGTTCTGCCTCTTTCTCGTCCCTCGCCTCCGCGGTATCCGGATAATCGCGGGCTTCCTCGCAATGTGCGTGACCTTCGCCATCCCGGTGCTCAGCTATGAGCAGTGGTTCGACCGGGATGGCGGAACCTTCGCGGAGACGAGCAGCACGGGCGCGTTCCTGTACGGCAGGGTGAGCACGTTCGCCGACTGCTCGATCATCAAGCCGCCCGCCGACGAGCAGTGGCTGTGCCTGACCCTGCCGCCCGGCAAACGAGTTCAGTCGCCGGACTACTACGTCTGGGGCACGAATTCCCCGATCAAGCACGGCCCAGGCCCGGAGTTCGGCAACGAGGTCGATCGCATGGCGACCGACTTTGACCGGCGCGCGATCATGGCCCAGCCGTTGGACTACCTCAAGGCGGTGTTGTATTCGTCGTTTCTGAGTTTCCGGTCGAGCCCGACCCAGACCCAGTACCTGTTTCCCGCGGACACACCGAAGTCACTTCAGGCAGTTGCCGCAAGCAACGACGAGAACGTCGGCGACGCTGACACCTACGGTCGCGCGGACCCGAGCACGCGCATCGTGACGCCATTCGCGCAGATCGCCCGCGGTTACCAGCGCTTCGCCGTGGTTCCCGGCTGGCTGCTCGGTTTCATCGCGCTCACCGGACTGGCGGGTATGGCGGCGGCCTGGCGCCGGCTCGGCGGGGCGGCGTCGTTGCCATGGCTGACCGGCTTCGTGCTGCTCGTTTCCCCGGCGGCCACCGCAGGCTTCAGCGCCCGGTACGTGGTCGCGTGCGTCCCGGTGTTCTGTGTCGCGGCCGGGCTCGGAGCCAAGCAACTCGCGGATCATCGGGTCCGGCCGGGTCGCCTGGCCCTTGAACAGCCACCGCGCGACGCCGCTTGCCGGATCGGACCACAGCAGCGAGTACCCGCCGGCGATGCGTGGCAGGCCGGACGCCGTCTTGCCGAAGCCCGCAGCCAGAACCAGCAGCCGCGACCAGTTAGCGGTCAGCACCTGGATCGTGCCCGCGCCCGGCACCCTGACCCGGCTCAGCGACCCGTTCGCTGACTCGCGGACAAGCTCGCCCTCATGCTGAGCGGGTTTCGACCTGTGCCGGTTGCCCGCGATGCCCTGGTTTGTTCCAGCATGGCCCTGCCGTTCAGCGGCCTGCGCGGGCTCGGCGCGGCGCTCGAGAATTATCGCGGACAGTTACCCCCCCGGATTGGGGGGGTAACTGTCCGCAATGATCTGGCCCGCTCGCTCCCGCGTCCCGGATCTGCCGGTATGTCCAGGTTCGGGCGAGCGGGTGAGCGTGCGAGCGCGCGGACCGCCGATCGCAGCCGCACCGCGCGATACGGCGTAGAGCGCACGTTGTCCTGGGGCGCCTACACCAACCAACCTTCAGCGTCGCCGTCCCTTGACGCGTTGTTATGGCGTGGTCTACGATAAGCACACTGTTAGGAAACTTTACTATTAATTTCTGCATCTGGGTAAGGCCGCTGCCCGCGTTTCCCTCTCCGCCTCAATCACAGGAACCGCCAATGAAGCAGCACCGCCTACGCTCAATCCTCACCGTCGCCGGCGCCGCCGCGGCCATCCTCGCCGGCCTCGCCGCCTCGCCCGCGCCCGCGACCGCCGCGACCACAACCGCGACCACAGCCGCGACAGCCATCCCCGCCCGCGTATTCTCGCCCTACTTCGAGGCCTACAACGGGGACAGCCCCCTCACCTTGTTCCAGCAGTCGGGTGCCAAGTACCTGGTCATGGCGTTCATCCAGACCGCCTCGACCGGCTCGTGCACCGCCTTCTGGGACGGCGACAGCAGCACGCCGATCGCGTCGTCCACGTTCGGCAGCGACATCGCGGCCATCCAGGCCGCGGGTGGCAACGTCATCGCGTCGTTCGGCGGCTTCACCGCCGACCATGACGCTACCGACATCGCCGACAGCTGCACCAACGTGAGCCAGATCGCCGCGGCCTACGAAAGCGTGATAACGACCTACAACCTGACCCGCATCGACCTCGACATCGAGGACAACTCGCTGACCAACTCGGCCGGGATCACCCGGCGCAACCAGGCCGTCGCGATGGTCGAATCATGGGCCGCGAGCAACGGGCGGTCGGTGCAGTTCAGCTACACCATGCCCACCACGACCACCGGGCTCGACTCCAGCGGCCTGGCCGTGCTGCAGAACGCGATCGCGAACGGTGCCACGGTCGGCATCGCGAACATCATGACGTTCGACTACTTCATCGGCACCACGCAGGAGATGGCGACCGACACCGAGTCGGCCGCGAACGGCCTGTTCAACCAGCTGAAGAGCCTGTATCCGAGCAAGAGCGCGGCGCAGCTGTGGGCCATGACCGGCATCACCGAGATGGTCGGTATAGACGACTTCGGCGCGGCGGAGACCTTCACCACCGCGGATGCCAGCACGGTCCTGAACTGGGCCGAATCCATGGGCGTCGGCGAGCTGTCCTTCTGGGCGCTCCAGCGCGACAACGGCGGCTGTCCCGGTACCGCGGGCTCGGACACCTGCTCCGGCATCTCGCAGAGCACCTGGTTCTTCAGCCATACGTTTGAGCCGTTCACCAGCGGCGGAGGCACGACGACCAACGACTTCTCCGTCTCGCTGTCGCCCGCGTCGGGCTCGGTGACGGCCGGCGGTTCGACCACCGCCACCGTGAAGACGGCGGTGACCTCAGGCTCGGCCCAGACCGTGTCGCTGTCGGCCAGCGGCGCGCCGTCCGGAGTGAGCGTGTCGTTCAACCCGTCCTCGGTCACCGCGAACAACTCCTCGACAATGACGATCAGCACGTCGTCGTCCGTCGCGGCGGGCACCTATCCGATCACCGTGACCGGCTCGGCGGCCTCGGGCAGCCACAGCACCAGCTACAGCCTCACCGTCGGTTCCGGCGGCAGCGGTGGTGGCGGCAGCCTGGCCAACGGCGGCTTCGAAACCGGCAGTCTCGCACCGTGGACCTGCCAGGCTGGCAGCGTCGTGGTGACCACGCCCGCGCACTCCGGCACACACGCGCTCCAGGTCACGCCCACCAGCAGCCAGACCGGCGAATGCGACCAGACCGTCACCCTGTCGCCGAACACCAGCCACACCCTCACCGCCTGGGTGCAGGGGAACTTCGCGTTCATCGGCGTCAGCGGCGGCGCCTCGGCCAGCACCTGGACCTCCGCCAGCGGCTGGACGAAGCTGACGGTCTCGTTCACCACGGGATCGTCGGGAACCGTGACGGTCTTCGTGCACGGCTGGTATGCCCAGGGCAACGTGTTCGCCGACGACTTCTCGCTGAGCTAAGGGACCAGGGCGCACCCCCTCGCCCCGGAAACCGGCCGCGACCTGCCCGCACGGGTCGCGGCCGGTCAGGCGAGGCTCGCCTGACTGCTCTTCGCCATGACATACCTGACCAGGCTCACCAGCACATTTTTCACCGAATCGCGCTGCCGTGCGTCGCACAAGACGATGGGCACCTCGGGCGGCAGCGTGAGGGCGATCCTGATGTCGTCCGGCTCGAACTGCGGCGCGCCGTCGAAACAGTTGACGGCGATGATGAACGGCGTCGCGTTCCGCTCGAAGTAGTCGATCGACGCGAAGCAGTCCGCGACCCGCCGCGTGTCGGCCATGATCACGGCACCGACCGCGCCGACGGCCAGTTCGTCCCACATGAACCAGAAACGCTCCTGGCCCGGCGTGCCGAACAGGTACAGCACGAGATCCGACTGGAAGCTGATCCGGCCGAAGTCCATGGCCACCGTCGTGGTGGTCTTGCCCAGCACCACGCTGGTGTCGTCGATGCCCACGCTGCGGTCGCTCAGCGGCTCTTCGGTGCGCAGCGGCCTGATCTCGCTGATGGCGCCGACCAGCGTCGTCTTGCCCACGCCGAAGCCGCCGGCGATGAGGATCTTCGCGGTGGCGGGCACACCGTCGTCAGAGTGATTCAAGTCCATCGAGCACCATCCTCAGCAGTCGCTGATCCGCTCCTGGCCGCTCCTGCGTGGCGAGGACCTGCACCATCCCCTCGCCGGCGAGGTCGCCAAGCAACACCCGCACCACCCCGACGGGCAAGTCGATCTCCGACGCGAGGTCGACAACCGACACCGGGCGCCGGCACCGGCTCAGGATGCGCCGGTGCTCGGGGCCGGGGTGGAAGCGCGCCGATGGCCGTTCGCCGGTGGCCAAAACCACATCAATCAGGCCGAACGACGTGCCGCTGGTCGGCTGGGTACGCCCTTTGGTCAAGGCATAGGGTCGGACCACCGGACCTGCGTCCCGGTCCAGCCAGCGCTCCCCGTAGCCGCCGTGGGCGGTCACTCGACGGCTATTTCATCGTCAGGAAAACGCGGTTCCGCGGCGAGATACTTGCCCATCCGCCGCACGAGCATGGCCATCTCGTAGGCGATGACCCCGACATTCGGATCCGCGGAAGTCAGCACCGCCAGGCACGTTCCCTGGCCGGCCGCGATCACGAACAGGAACGCGAACTCCATCTCGATGATGGTCTGCCGCACCTCGCCGCCGCGGAATTGCTGCCCAGTGCCCCTGGCCAAGCTTTGCACGCCGGCGGCCAGGGCGGACAGATGCTCGCTTTCCTCACGGGACAGTCCTTGCGATGAGGCCACCACCAGGCCGTCCCTGGACAAGATGAGCGCCTGCTGGACATGCTCGACCTGATCGACGAGATTATCCAGCAGCCAGCTCAGCTGTCCGGTCGTATCAGTCTTTGCCATTATCAGCCTCGTTCATCAGTCATTTCCGTTGTCCGGTGCGCCCTCGGGATCATCGAGATCGTCCACGCGCCCGCGTTGCCATCCTTGCTGCATCAAGATCATCAGGTCGCGATGCGCCTCCGGCGATCGCGAGGTGGCCTCACGCGCCGGCTGCTGCTGCTGCCGGGCGGGCACGTCACGGCGCTGCAACTGGGGGGCGAGGCTTGCCTGCGGGACCCGTATCGGCATGCCAAGGTGGCTGCTGGTCGACCCGGCCGGTCCGGGCGCGGCCGGCGTATCGGCCGGCTCGGGCACGGGCCGCTGCCGCGCGACCGGCGGCTGGAAGGCCTGCGACCACGGTGCCAGCGCCTCCGGGTCCCACGATCTCGAAGATGCCGCGGGGGGCGGCGGCAGCGCCCGCATGCCGGGCTGCTCCAGCTCAAGTTCCCGTGCCGCGCCGGCGGAAGCGGCCGTCGTGCCGTTCGCCGTCGCCCGCGCGTGGGCGACAAGCCAGTCGTCTTGCTCGGCGGGCCGTCCGGCCTCCTCTTCCCGCACGATCACGCCGAACGGCATCAGCAAGACCGCCGTGGTGCCTCCGTACACGGACTCGCGGAGGGAGACCTTGATGCCCTGCCGGGCCGCCAGCCGGCCGACGACGAACAGCCCGAGCTGCTCGCTGTTCGCGATGTCGAACTCCGGCGAGCTCGCCAGCCGCTGATTGATGTCGGCCCGTTCCTGTTCGCTGAGGCCCAGGCCGCGATCCTCGATCTCCGCGGCCAGGCCGGTACCGACCCGGTCCGCGCGGATCTCGATCCGGGTATTGGGCGGCGAGAACACCGTGGCGTTCTCCACCAGCTCCGCGACGAGATGGATGACGTCGCCGACCGCGCTGCCCGCGACCAGGTCGCGCGATTCGCTGACCACGTCGACCCGCACATAGTCCTCGACCTCCGCCACCGCGGCGCGCAGCACGTCGACCACGGGCACCGGCTCGCGCCAACCGCGGCCGGGTGTGGCGCCGGACAAGATGATCAGGCCCTCGGCGTGCCTGCGCATGCGGGTGGTCAGGTGATCGAGCCGGAACAGGTCGGCGAGCACCGCGGGCTCGCTGGTACCGCGCTCCATCGAGTCCAGCATGGCGAGCTGCCGGTGCAGCAGGGACTGGTTGCGCATCGAGATGTTGAGGAAGACCTGATTGACTCCCTTGCGCAGCTTGGCCTGGTCGACGGCGGCGACGACGGCCTCCTCCTGCACGGTGCCGAACGACTCCGCGATCTGCGAGATCTCCCTGATCGAGCTCGGTTCCGGGGCCGGAGACTCCGCGGCCACGTCCACGTCCTCGCCGCGCCGGAGCCGTTGCACGACCCGCGGCAGCCGGACTTCGGCCATGCCGCGGACGCTGCCATGCAGCCGGGTCAGGTCCCGGGTGACCTTGCGGCCGAACCAGACGAGCAGGATGACCGAGCCGATCACCGCGACCAGCCCGACGCCTCCGGCCAGGATGGCCTCGGTCATCAGCCAGTCGCTGAGCGAGGCGCTCATCGCCGTGAGCTGATTCCCGTCGATGGTGAGCGCGCCCTGCAACCTGGTCAGGTACGTCGTCGACGCCGCCCCCCAGGCGCTGAGGCTGACCGGGATCGGATGGCCGGCCGGGCTGGCCAGAACCTGGTTCTCCAGGGCAAGGAACCGCTGGTATTCCGGCGAGTTGCCGACGGCGATATACGGCGCGCGCAGGCCCGGCGTCAGCACGGCGAGGGCCTGGTTCAGCATCAGGTTCCGGTTGGCCGCACTGGCGACGAACAGCTCCCGGACGGGGTCGCTCAGCTGGCCGCCGATGGCAAGCGCGCCGCCGACGAGCGTGGCCTCCCTGCTGGTCATCTCCAGCGCGTAGTCCCCGTCGACGGCGCCGATCGACACGTCGGCCAGCGCGTCGCTCTTGTCCTGGATCGACGCGTAGAAGTAGCGGAACTCGACGTCGATGATGCCGGTGTACGCGCCGAAGGCGGCCGCGGCACTCAGCGCACCGGAGTCGACGCCCTGCCGGATCTGGCCGAGCTGACCCAGGTCGGTGAGCAGCGCGGACAGCGCCGTCTTCGGCTCGCCCGAGAGCTGGCCGAGCTGCGCCTGGAGCGCCGCCTTGGTGGCCGGCAGGCCCTTGTCCACGAGCTGCCTGGTGGCGAGCAGCGTTGCGTTCGGGGACCTGCGGCCGGTGATCAGCCACAGGTAAGACTGCGCCCGCTCCTGGGGCAGTCCGACCGACAGCGCCTGGATGCTGGCGTTGATCGAGCGCGTCGTCGAGTTGTAGTTCTGGTTGCTGATCGCGCTGCGGACCGTGATGCCCGCGGCGAACACCCACAACGCGATCAGCGACACCAGGGGAACCGCGAACATGCTGATCAGGAACACGCGGATGGGGCGGGAGCGAACACGACGCCGGAAAACTGCCATTGCGCCTCGCACGAATAAATCCGCAGGGAGGCACCTGCTCATCCGCGCGCGGAAATACGCCGCCGGGCTTCGTACGCCCCGCAGCTAAACCCTGGCGGTAGCCGAGACCCCCCCGGCATGACCACATCTTTGTTAAACAAACGAGTTAGACGTGTGGACGGTAACACGGGTGTTTGCCCACAAGGCGGACAAAAGCGAGTAAATGCGGGCGTGTCAGGGAATCGTTAGCGCTTCGCGATCTTCGACCGCCCCGCTACCCTCGATCTGATGGCGCCGGGGTTGACCCGGCAGGAGGGGGTGGACGTGTCGTTCGATCCAGGGCGTGCCGCGGTCCTCGCTTTGCACTGGCAGGTCAACGTCATCAAGCCGGAGGGGTTCTTCGGCGGCATGCTGAGCGAGCCGGTGGCGCGCAGCGGCGTCATCGACCGTGCGGCGCGCTTCCACGCGGGTGCCCGCAACGTCGGCCTGCCGATCTTCTTCACCCGTTTCGTCATCCCCGAAGGGGAAGGTGGCCTCGTCCGCAACACCGATTTCATGTGCGCGGTGGGCGACGCACAGGAGGCCTTCCGCCCCACCGCGCCGGGCGCGCAACTGATCCCCGAAGTGCTCCCGCTGGCCGAACACGACTGGGTGGTCGACAACCAGAAGCTGTCCGGCTTCGCCGGCAGCGATTTGCCGGACATCCTCACGACGCGAGGCATCGACACCGTCTTCATCACCGGTGTGGCGACCAACCTGACCGTGGAGCAGACTGCCCGGCACGGGACCGAGCTGGGGTTCACCGTGCACCCGGTCAGCGACTGCGTGATGACCGCGACGGAGGAGGCGCACCGGGCGTCTCTCGCCAACCTTGACTTGGTCACCGCTGGCTGCCGCACGGCGGCTCAGATCCTAGCCCTGTTAAGTCAGGCGGATATGGATCCTGGTGGCTTATTCAGGGTCCTGCGGCGAGGCGATCGGCGCCCGCAGGCGGCCCGCTGGCGGCGAAAATCTCGAACAATGTGGCGGATTACCCCTTTGTGGTGGGCTGACCCTCGTTTTCAAGGGTCAGTCCACCACGATAGGGAAATCCACCACATTGATGCAGAGCCAGGCGGCGCGCTGGCGCATCGTCAGCCCCATGCTGCACGCCAGCTCCAGTCGCTATCGGGCGGCTGCCGGCAGATGGCCGGGCCGGCACATCCGAAGCCCAGGAGAATAAGCCACCAGCATCCTCTAGGCCGCACAACCCTTCGTGATCATGAAGAATATGCCCAGGTGAGGACCGCCCGTCGGCACGCGTAGTCTCAGACGCGGCACGGCACGCTGCCGGGTGTGCGGGTCGCGGAGGCAGGTCCGACGTGACGATCTAGTCGAGGATGCGGGTGAGCAACTCGGTGAGCTTGTCGCGCTCGGTGGCCGATAGGACGGCCAAGATGTCGTGTTGAACCTCGGTGAGTGTCGTGTCCAGTTCTTCGAGCCGTCGTCGCCCGGCGGCGGTCAGGGTGATCAGGTTGCGGCGCCGGTCGGCGGGGTCTGAGGCGCGCGCGACGTGGCCCAGTGCTGCCAGCTCGTTGAGCATCGTGTGCATGTCGCTCTGGTCGATTCCGCACCGTTGGCCGATCTGCACCTGGCTGTCGGGGCCGAACTCGTCCAGCGCGGCGAGGATCGCGAAGTGATAGGCATGTCCACCAGCAGCGGCCATCGTTTCTCCGATGAGTCGATGCGCCCGCGTGGAAACCCTGTTGATCAGCCAGCTGGGTTTGCAGCGCAACCGGGCTGGCACTTCGCGTATGTCCACGCTCGGAGTCTAGCCAAATCTCTTGGGCCATCCCACGGATCGATGTATGCTGGGTCCGACCAAGGTTGGTCGAACCAAGAGATAAGGTGGAAAACGATGTCACTCACTTTGCACGAAGCCCGGGCCGTCAGCGACCGCGTCCGCGAACACGCCACCGAACTCGGCGCGACGGTCACTATCGCAATCGTCGACGCCGGCGGGCACCTGCAGGTTCTCGATCGCATGGACGGTGCAAATCCCCTGTCGGCCCGAATCGCCCCGGCGAAGGCAGCCGGCGTTGCGCTGTTTCACCGTGACAGCAGTGACCTGATGAGTCTGGCGCAGGCTTACCCCGCGGTGTTCGCACAAATAGTTGAGGTAGCGGGAACACCTATCGTGGCGGGCAGGGCCGCTCGGCTGCTCCGGCGCGAGGGGGTCGTCGTCGGTGCGATCGCAATCGCTGGAGGGACGCTCGAACAGGACGACGAGTGCGCCGATGTCGGGCACGACTTCCTGTCGGTCACCGCGTGAACGTACGAGCAGGAATAGCCGAGGGTAGGAATGCTTACGGCGGGATTCCATTCTAATAACGGCGGCTAAGGCACGGCCACTGGTGCGACAGATGTGGCGGGTTATAATTCGCAGCTCCTCCGCCCAGTGGAACTCTGGACAAGCGTCAGGCATCATTGCATTGCGACCCGTGGGGGGAAGCATGCGAGCGCTCCAGGCGGTCTCGCGATGCGCGAGATGTGGACTGTTGCGCACGCAGTTGCATCGGATCAGGCAAGGTGGCCGATGGCAGGCGGACGCTCGCTCATTTCGAATGGCCAGGCACGGGACATCGGTGATCCTGTTCTTGGCGGTGGGCATGCGAATCGGCGTAATCGGGTTCTGCTGTTCGCCATCCGTATTCTGCTCCTCGTCATGCTTGCCGCCGCGGTGCAGCTCCTGCTCGCCGACCGGGAACTGCTGATCTCCTGGCTGCGCCCGCCGGCTGACCATCTGCCGGGGCCGATCCGGCCGTTCGCTACGGGTAAAGGCTGGCCAGGCATTTATCCGCTGCTCGCGTTCATTCTGGTCGCGCTCGCCGCCCATCCGGTCTATCTTCGCCTTCGCTGGCTCGGCTGGCTGGTGCTCCCGCTCGCGGTCGTGGCAGCACTGCTGATCGTCATCGACGTGCCGAAGTCGCTGAGCCACGCCGGTGCGGTGCCGGTGGGCGGCTGGGCCCAGGTGCTTGCCGCCGGGTTCCTGGCCGTGCTACTCGCCAAGTTCGCGCTCCTGCATCGTTATGCGAGCCGGGCCTATACGCGGGTGCCAGAGAAACCGTTGCCGCTGCTGCCCTCTCAGGAGGAGAACGCCCGCGAGCTTATCGCGCTGATAACGGAAAGCGCGGCCGACCGTGTCCTGCCCATCGAGGGACGCCTCGGCGAAGGCAAATCGTTTCTGGTCCACTGGCTACGGCGGGCTTGGGAGGACGACCGATCCAAACCCGTGATCGTCATCGTGGACGTATGGCAGCAGCAGACGGAATCCGATCTGCAGGGTGCGATCCTGGAGAGCCTGTACAGTCACCCGGCGTATCTGGAACGACTGAACTGGCTGCAGATTCCCGCCAGCTTCTTGATCGCCCGCTGGATCGCCGCGGTGCACAACCTCCGCTCCAGCATTGAACTCAAGGTACGGGACAATAAGGCCGCGTTCGAACTCGACCTGAATATCCCCAGGCTGCGCTGGCAATCCCATTTCGAGCGGGTAACGAGCCGGGTTACCCGGTCCGGCCGGGGTACCGTCGTGGTGCTTGACGAGATCGACCGGGCCGCGCCGCTGGTCGCGCAGGCGGCGCTGACGCTTGCCCGCCGCTCGGTCGATGTTCCGGGGGTAACTGTGGTTATCCCGTATATCCGCTCGCTGATCCGGTTCAAGGCATTCAACCCCCTGCTCTCGACGCTGCCCGACCTTGGTTCCGCGATGGATGCGATCCTCTACGAGGAGCGCTTCGGTGCTCTTTCGAACAGCGCCCTCGGGAACCCGGACGACAGCATCCTGTCCACGTGGACCGCGCTGTGGGACTCCGATGGCGAGACCGGAACGGGCCTGCTGTCGAGCGCGCCATATGCCAGCGACCGGTCGCTGACCGACGCGCTTCGGCTGGGTGTGTTCGCCACTGCCCCCCGGCCGTTCCGTGACCGGATGCAGGAGCGGTTCGAGGAGAAGTACCTGGGGGCGGCCGCCCTGCAGCTGCATCCGCCCAAGCCAGAGGACCTCGCCGCGATGGTGGTTACCTTCGAGGGCCTCAGCCGAAAGGTCTCCAGGCTGGCCTTGAGGACAGGGGAAGCAATCTCGCCCGTAGCTTCCTGTACCACCAGGCGCTATTGGGTGCCTGGCATCTCCTTCGTGACGGGAGCCCGGCCCTCACCAGTCAGGCTCGTGAGGTCATTGCGGGATCGGCCGGCAACGCTGGCGTGAATCTGTGGCACCTGATGCCGAACAGCGGCGCGGACGCGCCCGGCGCGGACGTCGTCAGGGACGTGCGGAGCATCCAGGCGATTTCGGTACGCGAGCTCTCGGTACCGGAGAGCCAGGCGGCGGCGATCCTCGACGCGATGGGCTTGGCGCACGCCGAAGCCCGGGCCGCGCTGACCGTACTTGACGGGATGGGCGCCCTGGGCGGCGCCTGGACCGGCGATCCGATCGCGATGTCACGGCTGGAGTCGGCGGCGGCGTTGAGTACGGCGGCCGCGGCAACCAGTCTCAGCCAGGTCGCGGTGCGCATGTTCAACGCATCGGTGTCACTTGTCGAGGTCTCCGGGCCGACCTCGCTGCACGCGCGCATGATGCTCAACCTGCTCGGCCTGCGATGGTCGCTGCTCCTCAGCGATGACTTGCTGGACGCGCTGGACCGGCTTCAGGGGCTTGATTGCGCTGCGGCGTTCCTGCGGGTGGTCTGGCAGTACCTGGACGAGGGATACGACCACCCCGAGGCCTGGTCCGCTGTGAACGAGTTCGCCGCGCTGCTTAGCGATCTGGCCGGGCGGCTGCCACGGAACCGCCCGAGCCTGGTGGCCGGCGTGGCCACGTTCGCTGAGGCGGCGGGCCAGCTCCGGCTCCGGATCGCGACCATCCAGCGCGACACCGGCCGTGACATCGATGTCGCGGAACTAGCCGACGCTACTACCCGGACTATCGACGCGCTGCGGCTGTCGGGCACGTCTCCGCGTACCGGTGTCGTGGAAGACAACCTGCTGGACAGCGCAACCCTGCTGCGCGGCATCTTCGTGGACCTGCTCGGCCAGGCGAGGTGGGGTCTGCTGGACACGGTCAGCGAGCTGGTGAGCCTGCGTGATCGCGCCCGCGAGGAATTCATCGCTCGCTATGCGCGATTCACCGCACCGGATGCCGCGCCCGTGGTGATCGCGGGAGCACTCACCCGCGATGAATGGCGGGAAGTCGAAGCACGATTTCTTCGCGACCCCGGCTCGATTATCCCGGTGGTAGCCGACGAGTTCCCGGCTGACTGAGCTACGGCACGACGACGACCACGGGCACGGGACGCCGGGCGATGAGGCGCTGGCCCATCGAGCCGGCGAAACGGTGGCGGACCTTGGTGGACTTGCCCACCACGAGCAGGTCGGCGTGCACCGCGTCGGCTACCTGCAGCAACTCGGTCGCGGGATCACCGGGGGCGTGGATGAAGATGAGGTCGAGTCCATGGCTGATGCTCTCGGCCTCCTCGGCGATCGCCTGGCCTTCGGGTGCCTCGTCGGCTCCGGCGAACACGGCGACGACCCGGCCGCCCATCCGGCGGGCCTCGCCGCATCCCCAGCTGAAGGCGTCCCATGACGTGGGGGAGCCGTCGGTCCCGATCACCACGGTCGCGATCCCCGTCGGGCCGGACCCGGGTAGCCCTGATCCGGCCGCGGCGATCTGCCGACGGGACTTGGGCGACCTCAGGCGCATGTCGCTGCCTCCAATGACCGGTCAGTGCTGCTGAGCGGCGCGCCGCTCGTCGTCGAGTTCGTTCAGGTGCCGCAGCGCGGGGGCGGCCGCCAGCAGGGTGGCGACCTCGTCCGCGGGCAGCTTGCCGATCAGCTGGGCGAACGCGTCCGCTCCGGCCCGGCGGCGGGCCTGCAGGTAACCGGCGCCGGCCGCGGTGAGCGCGACCAGCACCACGCGCTGGTCTTGCGGCGCCGGCCGCCGTTCGACCAGGCCCGCTCGCTCCAGCACGTTGACGAGCGCGGTCATCGACGGCTGGGCCACGCCCTCGATGACCGCCAGGTCGGTGATCCGCCGGGGCCCGGTTCGCTCCACCGTGGCCAGCGTCGACACCGAGGTGAGGCTGAGGTCCCTTGGCTGCTGCACGACAACGCCCGCGACCAGCCGGAACAACGCCTCGGCAATGGCGGACCGCGCCTCGCTCACGCCATAAGCATAGCCAT
>Ga0070741_10014774_pt1 | contig 13422 bp, 19 predicted proteins | sample Coa_R1_4_FD_66440 | JGI IMG/M metagenome (GOLD analysis project Ga0070741, IMG submission 66440) | Surface soil microbial communities from Centralia Pennsylvania, which are recovering from an underground coalmine fire - Coalmine... | ecosystem: Environmental > Terrestrial > Soil > Unclassified ... | reverse complement strand
GCGGGCCCGACGATGGGCGCGTGCTCCACCTGGATGTCGCCCGCGGCGTCGCGTGTCACCGCCTTGTAGCCCGCCTGCTCGGCGAGCGGTACGGCGATGTCGGAAAGCGCCTCGCCGGTCTTGTCCAGCGCGTCGGCCAGTTGCGCATAGGGCGAGGCGATATCGCGCGCCGTCACCGATGTGCGCGGTGTCTCCGCCGTCACGATCCCGGTATTGACCTGCGGAAGATCGACCACGCCTCAGACTCCGTAATTCGGGTTGACCATGGCCGGGCCGAAACCCTTGAGCCCCACGGCGCCCGCGCCGATGCCGCCGCCCAAAAGCGCGATCGATCCCGCGTGCCGGAAATACGCCGCATCCGCCTCGTCCTGCGCGACCTGCGCCTCGATGTTGCCGACCGTGATGTCGCGCGCGCGCTCCCCGAGCTTTTCCTGATACTCGCGCACCGCGACGCCCGTCGGCGAGGTCGGATCGGTATGCGCGGCGGCGCGGATCGCGTCGATATTGCCGAGCGTCGTGTTCAGCCGCTCGGTCATCTGCGCGCTGGTCTGCGTCGCTTTCAGGCGGCCGATTTCAGCGGCGCGCTCCAGCCGCTCGGACTGGTACTTGTCCGCCTCGAAGCCGCCGATGCCCTTCAAAAGCTGGCTGCCCATGGAAAGGCCGACGCCCGCCATGGAAAGATTGGATGCCGATTTCGCTGCGTCGCCCATCAGACGGAAACCTCGATTGTATATTCCAGGAGCGTGAACGGGCCGGGCGTGTCCTTGTAGACAAGCTCGCGCGGATCGTGCGCGCTGCCGGTCGGGGATTTCTCGTAGGCCATCTCGCGTAAGGGCGGCGGCAGCGCGGGATCTTCGCCGGCGTTCCACGCGGGAATCCGCCGCTCGGTTTTCGGCTGTCCGTCGCGCAAGGATTGCTCGACGAAGCCGCTCGATGCGTAGACATAGACCGTCGTGCCGGCGATCTGCCGCTTGTGCCGCCGCTGGTTCTGATCGAGGCCGGGATTGGCGCCCGGCACGAACGGCTCGATCGTCATCGTCCACTTCTGCCCGGCGACGAGCGAGGGCGAGGTCAAGTCCTCGCCGCCGTTGAATTGCGGCACGATGAAGCCGTTCGCGTCGATCTGGTAGGTGCCCATTGGCCGCGTCGACTGATCCATCAGCTCGACCGTGCCGCCCGGCATCCACCACAACGGCCCCTTGCCCATCGGCGGTGCGAGCGGCGCGGGCGGACTGTTCACGAACTGCGCGGCATCCAAATACAGCGTGTCGTCGAGCCGTTCGGTCACCGTCACCGGCGAAATCCCGTTCGGCGCGTAGCTGCCGCAGAACAGGACAGAGGCCGCGAAGGCCGACACCCATTTCATCGTGCCGCCGCCCGACCACGGCACCCAGCCGACGATGCCCTCGATCTGGCCCGACTTCACCGAGTATTTGCCGACCGCGATGGTGCCGTCGCCGTTCAGCACGTACATGTAGCGCTCGTTGAACGTGCCGTCGGCGGTGGGCGCCGCGATCGCCTGGATGTTGTTGAACATCCGCTGGTGGCTTTCCGAGAGATCGCGCGTCTCGAACGGGCGGTAATAGGCGCCCGGCGCGATGATCGACTTGATCGAGGTCTGCCCCGCGTTGGCGTAGATGATGACTTCCTGCAGGCCCTTCGGCTTCACGTTCGCGCAGCCGTCCGACGAAATCTCCTGAAACGCGACGGAGCCCGGCTTCAACGGGTTCGTGACCGAGATCGGGATGTAGTAGAGCTTGTTGTCGCAGAACACGAATTCCGACGACTCCGCGCCGGGCACGACGAAGAACACCTGCGACTTGCCCGGCACGAGCTCGAACATCGCCGAGTTCGGCTGCGCGCCGACATACATGTCCGTGGGCGAGCCGATGGCAGACCAGCCGATGCCGTTCGGCACCGACGGAAAATTGCAGAAGCCGAGGCGGTTCTGGTCGACGAACACCGACGCGGGCCAGCCGCGCAGGTCGTTCATCACCTCCTCGTCCCACTCGGTCGCCGCCACCGCCGTGAGATCGGTCGGCGAAATCGAGTTCTTCATCTGGTTGCCGTTCGGCCCGACGACGTTCTCGTTGTTGCCGTCGAACTTGCCGGACAAAAGCAGCACGTCCATGGTGAAGCCGCCGCCCGCGAAGCCGACCACGACGCCCTTCGCGCCGGTATTTTGCCCCACCACCTCGTCGTCGATCGAGAACACCTGCGAGGGGTCGGCGATCATGGTGATGCGCTGGGCGCCGACGAGCGTTTCTTCCACCGTGCCGGTGCCGTTCTGGCCGTCGGTAACGGCGGTGATCAGAATCTGCCGTTTGGCATAGCGGATGCGCGTGCCGACATGGCCCGCGGTCAGGACGTTCGCGGAGAATGTCAGGCTGATACTGCCGGTGTTCGCCGACGGCGTGAGCGTGATCCTCTTCGGGGAAATGCGGTAGAAAAAAGTGCGCTTCTGGTTGCCGTTGGTCGTAAGCTCCGTGAAATTCGCGATGCTCCACGCCGACACGCCGTCCCATGAAAGCACCTGCGGGTGCATGCCGGGAAAGCAGAGATAGATGTCCTTCTGGTAGATGTCCCAGACAATCCCCCCGACATTGTTGTCCGTCCACGGCAGGCCGACCGTCGCGAACAACTGTGTGCCGCTCTGGTCGAACACCTTGAGCGAGCCCGCGCTGAACGCGAGCTGCACAGTCAGGCCCGGCGCCATCTTCACTTCGTCGACGCGCGGATAGCCGAGCAAAATGACCTTGCGGCCGGGGCGATTGCGCGGCACCCGCGAATTCAGAATGCGGACATTGGAAAGCTGGCGGGCGCCCGCCTTGGCGATGTCCTCGCCGCTCCGCTTGAATTCAACGTCGATCTGGCCAGCGGAGAAATCGCGCTGCGCGACGATGACATTGGGGCGCATCGTTCACCCCGCTAGCCGGGCACGCCGGTCCCGCCCCATCCCGACGGCACGGGCGGCCACGGCCGGCGGATGCGCCGCGAGGCGGTGATGCGCGAATTGAACATCGCGCGCTTCGGCTTCTGCTGGTCGTGGCGGGTGCGGGCGGCCTGCGCCAGCCGCTCGGCGAGCGCGTATTTCTTGTCCGCCATGTCGAACTGCTTCTTGAGCCCGCCGAAGATCGCGGCGATGACATAGGCCTCAAGGGCTGCGACGAAACGCGGCGTGCCTTTCGAAGGATCGGCGTTGGTTTGAAAGACGCCCTTGATCGTGACAATCGCGGGCGTCTGCGGCGGTACGGGCGGCGGCGGCCCGCCTTGCGCGTTCAGGACAAGCTGCCCGGCGAGCAAATCGTAGACGCAGGGCATGTCGTTCACACGCACCCAGATCAGATGCACGAGGTCGGCCGGCAGCGGATAGGCGGTGTCGAACTGGTCGTCGCTCGGCGGGCTGACGGCGGGCGGGATCGTGCGCACGTCGGTCGCGAACGACCAGCCGTGATCCTCCATCATCACGCCGAGCGCGGTTTCATAGGCGGGCGAGCAGGTGTTCCATTCGTCGGAGCCGTCGTCGGCCTGGTTGACCGTGTTCTCGCCGGTTTGGGCCAGCGCGCGGTTGATGAGACTGAGTTTGTCGACGGGCCATTCGAACATGCGTCACCGTGCGGCGGCGGCCGGGAAGCAGCAACGCACCGGAAACAGAAGCGCCGGGACGATTGCCCGGCGCCAAGTCAGGGAGAAGCCAAGGAGGTCTGGCCCGCTCAGAAGAAGCCGTAGATCAGGGTGATCGTGACGTTCGCGTTATTCCACGCGGTCGCCGCCGCGAAATGCAGAGGCGTCGCGTCGGTCGCGGACAGCGCGCGCTTGGCAAGCTGCGCGTCGGTCGCGGCGGCAAGGCAGTTCGCCCCGCAGGTCGTGGCCGTGGCAACGTCCGTGCCGTTCGCCGTGGTGCCGACGGTGATGCCGCCGGTGATCGCGTTCGCCGTCGTATTTGCGTAAATGATCTGCTGGATATAGGCACCGGCCGGAAGCGAGAACGGCACCACGTCGGTCGTGCCGGTGAGGACGCCGGTCGTGTAGACGAGCGTGCGGAGGAAACCGACCTGCACGAGGCCGCCCGCCGCCGCGTCGGCGAAATCGGCCGCCGCGATATTGGCGCAGCCCGCGAGATCGAGATTGTAGACGGTGCCGGAGCCGGGCGCGGTCCAGCGCGCGGGGCCCGCCGCCGTGCCGGGCGCGGCCGGACGGCACATGTACTGCTGCGCGGCAAAGGACGGCGCGGGCAGCGCCATGAGCCCGAGGGCAAGAAGGGCGGCGGCAAGAAGCTTGAAGCGGCGCATCGTAATCTCCTAGGCGGCCCCGCGTCCGCGCCCGTAGACGGGATCGGAATCGCGCGCCGCGTTCTCCTCGCCCGCTTCCTCGGCCAGCCGCTCCAGCGCCGCGTCGTGCGCGGGGCCGGGCTTCGTGCCTTTCGGAAGCTTGAGGCAATAGCGTTCGGGATCGGCCTTGAGGGCGTGCTTGGCGTCGACCGGCCACATCTCGACCTGCGCCGGGCCGCCCTCGACCTTCACGTCCCAGAGGTCGACCTTGCCGTTTCGCTTGATGTCCTGCTGCCGGATCATAAGATTCCTCGCCTTGCGCCGTTACGTTCAGGGTTCCGGCAGGACCGCGACATAGGCCTGCAGCTGGATCGATGGCGAGGTGCCGCCGAGCTCGAGATAGAGCTTCACGTATTCGTATTTCGTGTTGAACTGCTCGGTCGAGAACGGCAGTTCGAACATGCCGGGCGCCGCGTCTACCTGCGTGGCCGGGACAAGCGAGGCGCCCTTGCCGAGTTCGAGCGAGGCGAGGCACTGCACGTTCGCCGCGAAGTTCGCGGCGTTGCAGCCGAGCATCTTCAGCTTGTAGGTCTCGTTGCCCGACGAAATGTCGATCGCCGAGATCATGCCCACCAGCACCGCGTCGATGCGCGCCTGCTGCTTCGGCGTCACGCCCTGGTTGCCGCCGAGATCGAGAATTCCGTCGGCCCCGCCCACCTGGGCGTAACCGCTCGCGGTCTGCGCGGCCGCGCCGTCGGCCAGAAGAAGATTGGCGTCAAAACTGTAGCTGCGGTCGCCCATCGGCGTGCTCCCTTGTTTCCCACTGCAAGGCGGGAACGCCCCGCCTCGCGAATTCCGTCACGCCACGATCGCGGCGTTGGTCCAGCTGTCGAGGCGCCGGATGCAGTATTTGTGCTCGTCGACGAGGCCGCAGTCCCACGCGAGATGCGTGCGGTAGGTCTTGCCGTCCTGCAGGAGGCCGATGTCGTTCACTTCCATCGGGCGCACCTGGATGCCGCGCAGCTTGCCCTCGCCCATGGCGACGACGTAGAGCGAGGCCGTGACCGCCGAGCCGCCGCCCGAGCCGACTTCATTGAAGTCGAGCATCGGCGGATGGTCGTCGAACGGATAGCCCCACAGGAACTTGAGCCCGGCGTAGCGCATCTTGAGGCCGCCGACGCCTTCCTCGCCGCCGTCGCCGAAGCTCTGGATGACGAAGCCCGTGAGCGTCGAATTGCGCGCCGCCGCGATCCACAGCGGGCGCGAGGCGTAGGGCGCGATGATGTGGGTCGCGCCGTTCACCTTGTTGATGGTGGCATCCAAATTCGCGAGCGATAGCGCGGCGCCCCCCGATGCGCCCGAGTTGTGGTCGGTGCGCGCGTATTTCGCGGCGCGGATTTGCAGGCCGTTGAACACGCGCGGATTGGACGACTGATCGCCCTTGACGAAGGTCGTCGCCCAGAGCTGGCCGAAGCCGGTGAGGCCCATCTGCGTCTCGTAATCGCGGCGCTCGGGGCCGTGGCGGTCGATGATCGCGCGATCCACGTCGATGTCGTGATCGATGATCGCGGTCGATTCCTGCAGCGGCGTGATCGTGCCGTGCCCGGAGGTCGAGCCCTCGTTGATGGCGCGGAAGCCCGGCGTCGGCAGCACCGCCTGCCGGTAATACTGGAACACCGAGCCTTTCAGCCCCTCGAACGGAAGATCGTCGTACACGTCCGTCGAGCGGGCGAACATTTCGATGATCGGGCGCCGGATATCTTCCTTGGCGAAGGACTTCGCGTATTCGGCGACGGTAATCAGGTTGGAAGCCATTGGTCAGTCCCCTTCGTCAGGCAGCCTTCGATTTGTGCTTGTCGGCGTAAGCGAGCCGCTCGCTGAAACTCATCTTGCTCCACTGTTCGTCGCTCACCTTGTCGGGCGAGCCGCCGTCGCGGCCGGACTGCGAGAATCCCGTGCCGCCCTGCGACGTGAATTTCTTGATCAGATCCTCCAGCGCCTCGACCGTGCCCGCGACCGGCGCGAGCGTGAGCACGCGGTTCAAGGCGTCGAACTTTTCGCCGCCCATGGCCTTGAGCCAGGTCTGCACCGCGGTCACGCGGGCGGTCGCGCTCGGGCCGAGCTTTTTCAGTTCGGCGTCGAAGGCGTTCTTGATCGCCTGCGCCTCGCCCACGCGGGCGGCCACATGCAGGCTCAAAAGTTCGGAAAATCCGTTCTGGTCGATGCCGAGCTTGTTCGCGACGGTGCGCGCGGTTTTCAGCACGGGATCGTTCTCGTTCCACTTCCACTCGCCCATGCCCTCGGGCAGCTTGAAGTCCTTCGGCAGTTCCAGCCTGTAGGCGTCCTCGGCCGGAACCGAGGCGCGGCGCACGTCGTCGGCCGCCTTGAAGGCCATGAGCTCGTCGAACTGCTTGCGGAAGTCCGCGCCTTTGACCTCGCCCTTTTCGGCGTCGAAGAAACTCTCCGGCACCCAGTCAGGCCGGGGTTTCGCCGGGCTCTGGTTCTGCGGGCTTACCTGTGAGCTCGGGGTCGTTGGCTGCGAGCCATTCGCGGGCTGAGCCGCGGCGGCGGGTTGCGACGGGCTCGCGGCGGGGGAGGCTGACGGGCCTCCGTTCGTCGGTGTAGTTGCCGCTGCCGCTTGTTCCGCCACTCTCGATCCCCTCGCGCATGAGCGCCATCAATTTCGCGGCGAACTTGCGGTGGCCCGTATGCTCCTGCAACGCACTCGCCTCGGCCGACGGCGGGAGGCTCATCAGTTCGCGCTGCAGATAGAGATAAAGCTCCGCGCCCTCGGGCGAGCGCGCGATGCTCGCGATGGCCTTGCGGATATCGTCCTCGGCGGTCATGCGGCGGCCGGCGCTCCCGCTTGCGCGGGCGGAGTCGCGCCCGGCGCCGTTCCGCCGGAAATCTGCGCGATTCGCTGCAGCACCTGCGCGACGCCGTTCGGGTCGCGAAACTTCAACAGCCCGCTCGTGCGCATCTTCTCGACGAAGGCCTGCATCGTCTTGGTGCCGTCGATCGCCATTTTCCATTCCTCGGGGAACATCTGCGCGAGAATTTGCGCGCATTGCGTGGCGGTCGCGATCTCCTGCTGCTCGGCGGCGCGCTGCGCCGGATTGTAGGGCGTCGCCGCCATCGCGCGGCCGTCCACCTGCACCGGGAAAATGCTGCCCGCGCGCTCCAGCAAAAACTTGTAACGCAGGAAAATCTTGCACGGCCCCTCGCGCCAGAACGACATGCCGGGCGTGCCGATGCGGCGCTGCGCGCGTGCGAGTTCGTCGAGCCACTGCCCGAGCGTCGGCGGCGTGTCGCCGGTCTGCTCGGGATAATCGACGAAGAACAGCTTGCGGAGATTTTTCAGCTTCTCTGCGTACTGATACTCGGCCGCCTTGCCTTCCGGCACGTCGTAGATTTTCTTCACCGCGCTCTCGGTGCCGGGCCGGATCGGATAGGCCATGCCGGGCTCCAGCCCCTGCTCGATCTCGGTGAAGCTGTCGTCCGGGTAGGTCGTCGGCGGCGTCAGCGCGAGTTCGCCATGCTCCATGCGCTGGCGTTCCAGCTCGTCGATCTGCCGGAACGTCGGCAGGCCCTTGATCATCGGGCCGATGCCCCACGGCCAGTCGGCCGACGGGTCGAAACGCGGGACGAGGAGCGGACAGCTTCCCTCCCCTTCCAGCTCGGCCTCGTGCACGAGCTTCGATTTCACCAGCACGACATGCTGCCAGCATTCGTCGTGCGTCCTGTCCCATTTCCGCCAGAAGCCCTTGACGATCTCGGTGCGGTCGCCCGGCTTCGCCTCGATCGCGTCGCGCACGTCCTTGGCGATTTTGTTCCAGATGTCCTCGCCGAGAAACCCGCGCACATAGCTGTTCCGCTTGAACTGCACGACGAAACGGTCGTCGATCTCGCCGTCCGGCCCGAGATTGACTTCAAGCTCGCGCAGCGGAACGGCGAGCGCCTGGATCGGCTTCGACGGCACGGGCCGGTCGATCCATAGCCCGCAGGTGCCGATCGCGATGTCGGGATTGAACGCCTTCGGAATCTCGGAATAGAAATTCGAGGCCTTGATCGCGTCGAAAATCTTCGCGTCGTCGCCGCGCACGACTTCCTTGAGCGGCAGGATTTTTCCCTGCCAGTTGACCTTGGCGCTGTCCCAGACCTCCTTCGGCAGGTCCATGCCGGGGCCGCGTTCGACCCAGCGCTGCGCTTCCGGCATGTAGGCGTTGGTGAGCTCCGTGACGAAATCGCCGCACAAGAGGAACGCCTGATCGGTGTTCAGTTCCGGCGCGTCGAGTTGCCGCTGGCGCGGCGGGTAGGTTTCCGAGCTGATCTGCCGCTGGCGGTGCGGCGCCGAGAAGAAATACGCCTCCTTGAAATCGAGCAGCCAGTATTGCTTCCACTCGCGGGCGGCGGAAAGCCGCGCGATCGCGTCGCGCTCCAGATCGTTCGCAGGCTGCGCTTCCTTCTTTTTCAACTCGGCCATCAGCGCGCCATGGCGGCGGGCGCGGCCGTCCCCTGCGCGTTCGCCATCGCCACGCGCTGGCCGTAGCGCGCGAGCAGCGAGGCCGTGTCGCCCTGCATCTGCACTTGCAAGGCGTCGATATTGTCCTGCAGCGCGCGCTGCTGCGCTTCCGTGAGATTCGGATCGGGCTTCGGTTTCTGCCCGATCATGGCGGAGGCGCCGACCGTGCCGGCGACGAGCGCGGGGGCGAGCAGCGAGCTCAGTCCAACTCCCGCACCCGCGGCACCCGCCGCCGCCGCGCCCCCCGCGAGCGCGCCCAAGCCGCCCGCCGCGGCGGCGTCCGTTCCGCCGGCGAATATGGTGCTGGCGATGAGCGTGTCACTGACCGGATCGGCCATCCTGAATGATCTCGCCTCCGTGCTGGAGGCATAATCGCCACAGGGAATCGGGCCGCAACGCACCGCGCGGCAGCCGCAGGAGATGCGCGATCGCGCCGGTGCAGTAGAAGCGGGGGATGATCGCGCAATAGTTTTCGTCCGGCAGAACCCGCATCCGCATCGTCGCGTTGCCGCGCACGATCTCGCGCAACACGGCGCGCGCCGTCTCGCCGTCCGGCATCAATACGACCTCGAAGCCCGCGAGCTTCCATTCGAACACCAGCCACTGTTTCGTGTCGGGAATCCACGCGAAGGCGGAGACATGCTTGAAGCGCCCTGCGGCAAGCAGCGAAACCCACCGGCGACGCGCCCTGGTGTGGAACACGAGCGTCCAGATTTCCGGCAGGATCGCCTTGTCGCAGGGATCCATCAGCGCGGCGTCATTCGCTCGATGATCGCTTCCACCTTCGCCGTCTGTCCGGCATGCACCGCGCGCGCCGGACTTTTTCCCTCCAATTCGGCATGCGGCTTGCGGAAGAAATCGTCGACCACGTTCTTCTGGAAATGCCGCCGCATCTTGTCGCGCAATCTCCCGAAATCGTCCTGCACCTGCCCGTATTCGCGTTTCATGCCACGATCCTCCGCATGGTTTTCCGGCCCGTGTAGACGCGCGCCGCCCGCGGCGCGTGGCCGGCGTCCAGCCCGATCAGGCGGCGGCCCTCGCCCAATCCGAGGCAGCCGTACTGGAAGGCATCGGCCGGGTTGGAATAGCGATCCTTCTTCGGCCGCAACACGCCGTCCTCCTCGCGCTCCAAGTGGTAGCGGCCGGCGCAGGCGACGATCAGCGTCCGGCAGAGCGGCGAAATCGCGAGCCGCGGCCGGCCGTCGTGCATCTCGTTCATCAGATGCGAGACGGTTTCGACGCGCATTTCGATGTTGTTCTGGCGCACCGGCGCGGGCAGCACCTTCATGCCGTGCGCCGCGAAAATGTCGTAGCTCGTGCGCTCGACCGCCTGTCCCTTGTCCTGCCCTTTCGGATCGCCGTAGAAGCGCACCCGGAAGCCGGGATAGTGCTCGGTGAGAAACCGCTTCACCTTCGGCGCGAAGATGTCGGAGCCCTCGTTCTTGCCGAGCAATTCGTATTGCACCAGCACGCGGTTGTTGACCGGCTGCATGAAGACCGCCGCCGGCTGGCGGCCGAAATCCATGCCGACGACGACCTCGTGGCCCTCGACCGGACGCAGCGCCTCGGCCGCCACATGCGCCTCGCGCCGGAACATCGGCCAGACGGGCGAGCCTTCGACCACCAGCGCAACCGTGTTGCGGCAGCGGGAATCGATCCACGCCTTCGATTTTCCGACGATCATCTTCTCGTAATAGTTCGGCGGCAGGTTGTGCAGGTTTTCGGCATGCGGGTTGACCTCGTAGCCGATCACCGCGCCCTGCGCGTTCCGCTTTTCCAGCATCGCGGGCGGCTGCATGAACAGCTTCCAGTTCGCCGGCCACTTGTATTCGGCCTTTTCCTCCTCGGAGAGGTTTTCCGGAAGCGGCACCTGGCCCGACATGATCGCGAACCAGTGATCCTCGTCGGGCGCGTTGCCGTCGGAAATGACGCCGTGCCACTCCGAGCCGCCGTGCTCCTCGCCGGGATAGCGCAGGCGCGAGGTTTCCTCGTCGAAAATGTCCTTCGGGATAAACGGCAATTCGTTGTTGGCAATGCCGGTGTATTCGCCGGACCGCAATTTGCGCACGTCCTCGGGCTTGTCGAGCGCGAGAAAGTCGACCTCCAGCAGCACGTCCGCAAAGCGGATGCGGTGATAGGGCGGCTGGCCCCAGTTCAGCTTGCCATAGACATGCTCGGGGAACATTTCGAGCCAGGTGCGGATCGTCGTACGTTTCAGGTCGGGATAGCTGTTCCTGACCATCGCCCAGCGCGAAAGCCGCAGGCCGGAGATTTTCGAGACGCGCTGCTGCTGCGCGTGCCGCATGATGCGGGCGCACATCCCGCGCGTTTTGCCCGAGCCGAGATCGCCCTGGATGAAATCGACTTCGTTGTTCGACAGCACGAAATCGCAGACTTTCGTCCCGGCGACGAGCTGGAAGGTCGCGATGCCCGATTCGTTCATGCCTTCGTGACCGGGATGTGGCCGCTATGCTCGCGCACCGCCTGCAACAAATCGTTCTGCATCAGCACGACTGCCGCGATCAGATCGTTGCGGCGCTGCTCCGGCGCTGTAAAGTCCATAAGCGTACCGAGCAGCCCGTTGTCGTCGACATAGGCCACCGCGATCGCGCGCACCCGTCCCTGTTCCGCCTCCGCGTGGATATGACGCGCGATATCGGCCACGCCCGGCACCACCTGTTCGTGCGCCGGCACCGACGGTTTCGATACACCCGGCATGACGACGACTTCGGCGCTCATGCCGGCTCCTCGATGCGGATTTTGCGCGGCGGCGTTTTCGCCTCGCGCTCGATTCGCACGACGGGCAGCACGATCACCTTCCCCGTCACGCCATCGCCGAACGCGCGAAACCTCAGCTCGGTCTCGGCCATCCAGGAAGGAAACGGGATGACATTCGAGGCGGTCATTTTTTCCCGCGCCGCCCTTCCGCGCCCTTGATCCGGCCCTTGTTGACCGATGCGTAGAATACCGAGGTGCCCTTCTTCTTGCCGTACTCCTTGCGCATGCTGGCGAGGATCTTCTTGCCCTTACCCGTGAGCGGCATGACGGCCTCCTAGTTCAGAAAATGCGGCTGCATTTCGCGCGTATGCCGCGCGATCAACTCCTGATCATGCTCGGTCGCCGGCCGGATGATAACCCGAACCGATGCGCCGGAGCGGTCCACTTCGGCCACAAGCCACGCACCCGCCTCTATCGCGCGCCCTTCGCCATCCAAAAGCACCGGCGCACCCTTCGGCCGCCCAAACCTGATCGCCTGCTTCGGCCCGCGCGCCTTGAATTCACGCGCCCACGCCTGAAACTGCGCGTCGTACATCTGCACAAACAGATCGGGAATGCGCTCGAACACGGTCAGCATTTCTCAACCTCGAAAATTTTCAGCCTCTAAAAAATCCAAACCGGCCCGATGGATTGGAGGGAAAGTGCGTGGGGGGGATTCCAGCGACGGCCGCGAGTTGCAATTTTCCCCCACCCGGCCGCGAACGAGCTTTCGTCCGGCGAATCGCGCGGCAGACGGAAGACGGTCACCGCAGCCAGGCTGGCCGCCGAGGATCGAGTCCGATTCGCTGCCGATCATCACGGTTTCAGCGCGCATCCTAGTCATCCGCACTAAGGCTCGCATTCCTCTTTCGCTTCTCCCTCAATCATTTGGGCGATTTTCACATCGCTTCCGGGGTTCGCTCCGGGGTTTTGTGTAATCACCTGAATGATGAAGCCGGGGACGCGCTGCGATGCGGGCGAGCTCGCCTCCTGTTCGCCGATCTGCTCCAGCGCCTTGATCGCATTCACTGCCGGCATGTTGTCGGCGGCGTCGCGAATTTGAGCGAGGCGATGAATGTTCTTCGCTGAGACGCTGGCACGCAACACCTCCCGCTCCGCTTTTAGATAAGCGAGTGTACTTGCTCGTTGAAGAGCTTTGCGCATTGCGGCGGTGGTGAAATTGACTTTCGCGGCGGCTTCATTCCACTCAAGTCCCTCCCAGACCATCGCGTCGAGGGCTCGCTTCAACCGGCCGCGAACGACGCCGCTCGGCGTGCTCGCGGCTTCCTGATTTCGCTTTGAGACGAGCGGTTGATGAGTGGAGGCTGCGAGTTCGGTGGTCTGCACGTTCATTCCGTCACTTGTTTGAACTGCTGCGCTCGCTATTCGCTCGCTTACCTACTTCCTTCGGAAGTAAGGAACGCGCGCGTGTGGCATGTGCGGAGAATGGGCGATTTATTTTGAGGGCTGCAACGCACCTTGTGAGTTATGCCCATTTCATCGATGTATAACGCGGTTGAGGCGAATACGATTGTTCTTGACTGTTACAGTTGTGTAATTACGGTTCCGTAAAGTGTCCAAGCCCTCCACCGATCCTCGAACACGAGCGGCAGCGCTTCGCATGCTGTCAGACGGCATTGCGTCATTGCCCGAGGTCGCGCGACTGCTCGGCGTGTCGACGCATGTCGTGTGGGGGTGGTGCGCGAAAGAGCGCATCAAATGGAAGCGCGCTCGGAACGGAAGGCTAGCGCAGGAATGGCGCAAGGCGTCGCGCGGAACCGATGGGAACTACGCTTAGCGCGGTCTTGCCGGTAATGGAGTGAATGATAGGTCGTCGAGAATGCTGTTGGGCATTCTTGCGATCATTTCGAT
>Ga0070741_10014773_pt1 | contig 13423 bp, 13 predicted proteins | sample Coa_R1_4_FD_66440 | JGI IMG/M metagenome (GOLD analysis project Ga0070741, IMG submission 66440) | Surface soil microbial communities from Centralia Pennsylvania, which are recovering from an underground coalmine fire - Coalmine... | ecosystem: Environmental > Terrestrial > Soil > Unclassified ... | reverse complement strand
TCAAGTACGGGCAGTGGAGGTACCAGCGGGTAGAGGCGTGTCCCCGGACCTACGGGGAATCGCCTAGCCAGCGTAGGGGACGACGCGTTTCGCGCCGCCCGGACGGACTACCTCCGCCGGAGCAGGAAACGTCTCTACCAATACGAGCTGGTAACCGGATCGAGGGCCCCGTAAGGGGCCCTCTTTCTATGCCGCGACGCGCGTGGGGATCGCTTCGAGCGCGAGCGTCTCGAGCAGCAGGCGGAGCCGCTCGAAGAGCTCGCCGTCGACGAGGCGGCCCTCGTCGTCGAACTTCTCCTGCGCGCGGGTCACCGGCAGCTCGTCGCCGACCACGCGGGCGCCGGCGATGCCGAGGATCTTCCGCAGGTCGGCCTGCGCCCACATCGCGCCGAACTGGCCGGTGCTGGCGCCGACGACGGCCACGGTCTTGTTCGTGAGCGCAGCGTCGAGCCGGGGCCGCGAGGCCCAGTCGACCGCGTTCTTCAGCCCGCCGGGGACCGAGCCGTTGTACTCCGGCGTCGCGAAGACGATGGCGTCGGCCGAGCCCCACGCCTCGCGCAGGTACTCGACCGACCCCGGGACGTCGCCGCCGTCCAGGTCCTGGTCGTAGAGCGGCAGGTCCGCGATCGCCGAGGGATCGAAGAGCTCGACCTCGACGCCTTCGGGGGCTGCCTCGGCGGCGGCGCGAAGCACGCTCGTGTTGTACGAGTCGGCGCGGAGCGAGCCGGAGACGGCCAGGATCTTCATCCGGATTACGCCTCCGCCTTGACGAGCACGAGCTCGGCGACGAGCTTGACGTCGTTCGCGAGGTAGTCGCCGCCGCTCTGATTCGGCGCGTTCCAGTTGATGCCGAAGCTCGTGCGGTCGACCTCGGCCTCGAGCCGCAGGCCGAGCTTCTCGCGGCCGAACGGATCGGTGGTCGGCGCCGGCGAGACCGTGCCGGTGAGGCTGATCGGCTGCGTGACGCCCTTGATCGTGAGCTCACCCGTGCCCGTGACGGCGTCGCCGTCCCCGCGCGCGAGCTCGACTGCCTCGAAGCTGATCTCCGGGTAGCGCTGCGCGTCGAAGAAGTCAGGCGACTGCAGGTGCCCGTTCAGCTGCTCGTCCTTGACGTCGACCGACGCGACCTGCGCGGTGCCCTCGAGCGCCGACCCCTGCAGGGTCGCGGCGAACTCGCGAAAGCTGCCGCGGAACGTGCTGACGCCGGCGTAGCCGACCTCGAACGAGACGCTCGAGTGGACCGGGTCGGCGGTCCAGCTGCCGGCCGGGGCCAGCTCCTTCGTGGTTTCGATGACTGACATGTGACTATTGCCTCCTGTGGCGAATGTGCGCTATACTTGAGTCGTCAACGATCTTAGCGAGAGTTCCTTGTCTAGTCAAGTATTGCGACCGCAAGCAACTGAGGAGCAGCAGGTGGCGCCCGCCTGGCTCCGCTTCCTGCGCGCCCACGCGGCGGTCACGCGCCAGCTCTCGGCCCGCCTCGAGGCGCAGCACGGCCTGACGCTCAACGACTTCGACGTCCTCGTCCAGCTCTACAACGCTCCGGAACGGGCCATGCGCCGTGTCGACATCGCCCGGGCGGTCCTGCTCACCGCCTCGGGCATCACGCGCCTCCTCGACGGCCTCGAGCGGAGCGGCTGGGTGGAGAAGCGCGCCTGCGAGACGGACGCCCGCGTCTCGTATGCGGCGCTGACGGACACCGGCCTCGAGAAGTTCGAAGCCGTGCGCGAGACGCACCTCGCGGACATCCGCGAGCTCTTCACGTCGAACTTCACGGCGGAGGAGCACGACACGCTCGCGGAGCTCCTCGCGCGGCTGCCGCTCGCGGAGACGACGCCGGCCTGCAGCGGCGAATGAGCCACGCCTTCGGTCACATCGACGAGCTCGGCGAGGGGCCCGGCTTTCGCAAGGTGCGCCAGGCGCTCGGCGTGACGGCGTTCGGCGTGAACGCGGTCGTCTATCCCCCCGGCTACGACGGCTTCGAGCACTACCACGACACGCAGGACGAGCTGTACCTCGTCCACCGCGGACGTGCGCGCGTGCAGGTGGGCGGCGAGACGCGTGAGCTCGACGCCGGCGGGCTCGTGCACGTCGAGTCGACGACACCGCGCAAGATCTCGAACGCGAGCGACACCGACGACCTCGTGCTCTTCATCGTCGGCGGCGCAGGCGGCTACGTCGCGCGCGACGGCCACATGGTCGACGACGCGGACGTCGCCCGCCGCGCGTCGTTCGGCAAGTCCTAGAGGAGCGCGACCGTTCGCACGCCGGTCGGCGTGTGCAGATCCTCGAGCGCCTGCGGGACGTCCTCGAGCGCGACGGTCTTCGTCACGAACCGGTCGAGGTCGAGCCTGCCGTCGAGGGCGGCCTGCGCGAGGAAGGGAAAGTCCTCCTGCGGGATCGTGTCGCCGCCGTGTGTCACCGCGATCCCGACCTTCGGGTCGAAGAGGTCGGCCGCGACGTCGACGTCGAGCGTCCGGCCGCCCGGCGGGACACCGACGAGCGTGGCGGTGCCGGCGTACGCGCACATCCGCACGGCATCTGCGAGACCCGCGGTCGCGCTGATCGCCGAGAACGCGTAGTCGACGCCGCCCGTCAGCTCCCGTACTTCCGCGACGGCATCCGGCCCGGCGGCGACCGCGTCGGTCGCGCCGAGCTTCTCCGCAAGCTGCAGCTTCTCGGGCAGGACGTCGATCGCGACGATCCGCTCCGCGCCCGCGAGCCGTGCGCCCTGGATCACCGCGAGCCCGACGCCGCCGCAGCCGATCACGGCCACCGACGCCCCTGCACGTACCGGCGTCGCCCAGAGCGCGGCGCCCGCGCCGGTCGAGAACCCACAGGCGAGCAGCGACGCCTGCTCGATCGGCAGCGCCTCCGGCACCTGCACGGCGCACGCCTCGTGCACGATCACGCGATCGGCGAACGCGCCGCAACGGAGCACCGGCGTCAGCAACGCGCCGTCGGCCGCACGGTGCATGCGCCGCCTCGCGCGCAGGTTGTTCGAGCAGCGGCGCGGATCGCCGCGCTTGCACGACGGACAGGCGTCGCCGCACGGCGCCCGCCAGGCGATGACGACGCGATCTCCCGGCTTCACCGTCGTCACGCCGGCGCCGACTTCCTCGACCGTGCCTGCGCCTTCGTGGCCCAGCAGGATCGGGAACCTCATCCCCCAGCCGCCGGTCTCGACGACGTGCAGGTCGGTGTGGCAGACACCGCACGCCTCGACGCGCACCTGCACCTCGTTCGCGCCCGGGTCGTCGAGCGTGATCTCCTCCACGGCCGGCGCGGCGCCGGCCTCGGCGTAGACGAGCCCGCGAGTCACGCAGCGGCCCGGCGCAGCTGCTCGTCGAGCGGGACGAGCGGCAGCTCGAACGTCTCGACCGCGGCCGGGTCGGTGACGACGTTGTCGCCGAGCTGAAGCATGGTCAGCTGGTCGCGGGTCACGGGTGCACCGGGCAGCCGCTCGGTGAGCGCCGCCTGGGCGCGCATGACCCCGAAGGGCAGATGGATCGACGGGCGCCGCGCGCCGAGGACACGCTTCAGGCGGTCCCAGAACTCGTTCCACGTCGGCGCGTCCGGACCGCCGAGCTCGAACGTGCGGTTCGCGGCGGCGCCGTTGTCGAGAGCCGCGGCGTAGTAGGCCGCGACGTCCTCGACCCAGATCGGCTGCAGCCGCTGCGTGCCGGGCCCGACGACGGGCGTCACGGGCGCGAAGCGGGCGAGCCGCACGAACGTCGGCAGCACGCCGCCGTCCTTGCCGAAGATGAAGCTCGGCCGGAAGATCACGTGCTCGAGCCCCGACTCCTTCGTCGCGCGCTCCATCTCCCACTTGGCGCGGTAGTACGGCACCGCGTCCTTCGTGCGCTCGTCGAGGCCGAGCGCGCTCGCAAGGACGAAGCGGCGGACGCCTGCGTCCTTCGCCGCGACGAGCAGGTTCCTGGTGCCCTGTGCCATCACGCTCTCGAAGTCCGCCGGCGAGCCCTTGATGATCGCGACGAGGTGGATCACCGCATCCACGCCCTGCAGCGCCGAGGCGAGCGTCGCCGGCTCGGTGACGTCGCCTTCCGCGAGCTCGACGCCCCACGCCGCGAGTCGCGCGCCGCGCTGCCGCGTGCGGACGAGCGCGCGCACGGGCAGCTCGCGCGCACGCAGGGCATGCACGACGTGCGGGCCGACGAAGCCTGTCGCTCCTGTCACGAGCACGGTCATTCGAAGTTCTTGTAGTAGCGGCTCGGCGTCGGGCCCTTCTGTCCCTTGTACTTCGAGCCGATCGCCGACGCGCCGTAGGGAGTCTCCGCGGGCTCGGTCATCTGCATGAAGGAGATCTGCCCGATCTTCATCCCCGGGTAGATCGTGATCGGCAGGTTGGCGACGTTCGAGAGCTCGAGCGTCACGTGCCCGTCCCAGCCGGGATCGATGAAGCCCGCGGTTGAGTGGATCAGGAGCCCGAGGCGACCGAGCGAGCTCTTCCCCTCGAGCCTCGCGACGAGGTCGTCCGGCAGCCGGATGCGCTCGAGCGTCGAGCCGAGCACGAACTCGCCGGGATGGAGGACGAACGGCTGCGAGTCCGAGACCTCGACGAGCTCCGTCAGGTCCTCCTGGGGGGCCTTGACGTCGATGAACGGGTAGCGGTTGTTGTGGAAGACGCGGAAAAGCCGGTCGACGCGGACGTCCACGCTCGAGGGCTGGAGGAGCGAGGCGTCGTAGGGCTCGATCTCGATCCGGCCCTCGGCGAGAGCGCGGGAAATTGTCGTGTCCGAGAGGACCACGCCGCGATCCTAAGGGCTACCATCCGGGACCCTCGTGGCAATCGCCTCGGACATCGACTACACGGAGCTCCGGCGGGAGCGGCGCGCGCTGCGCCGCCGCCAGGTCCGGCGCCGCCGGCTCACCGCGCTCGCGATCCTCGTCGTGCTCGCCGGCATCGCAGTCTTCGGCCTGACGAGGCTCGCCACCGGCTCGGCCGGCGCGTCGATCGAGCTCCAGCCGGTCCGCTCGGTGTTGCCGCCCGACCGCTTCCGCACGCCGCTGCCGGAGGAGATCCGTGGCGTCCACATCACGGGCCCGCTGATGTCGCTGCCCGGCAAGTTCGACGAATACCTCGCCCTGAGGCGCTACGGGCTGAACACGGTCGAAATCGACCTGAAGGACGAGAGCGGCAACGTCTCGTTTCTCAAGGGGGCGCCGGCGATCGCGCTCCACGACGGCGCCGCGCGGCCGTATTTCGACCTGCGCAAGACCGTGGCGAAGGCGCACCGCGCCGGGATGTACGTGATCGGCCGCGTCGTGAGCTTCGAGGACCCGATCACCTCCGTCGCTCATCCCGAGCTCGCGATCCACCGGAGCGACGGCTCGCTCTGGCGCACGAACGGCGGGCTCGGCTGGCTGAACCCGTACTCGCGGACGGCGTGGCGCTACGACGTCGATGTCGCCGTTGCGGCCGCGAAGGCGGGCTTCGACGAGATCCAGTTCGACTACACGCGCTTCCCGTCCGACGGCGACCTCTCGATCATCCGCTACCCGGGCGCGCACCCGCAGCCGATGAAGAAGACGATCGCGGCCTACCTCGGGTATGCGGCGTCGCGCCTCCATCCGCTCGGCGTGCGGGTCTCGGCCGACGTCTTCGGTCTCTCCGCGACCCACGATCTCGGCATCGGCCAGTACCCGTCGCAGATCGGCAAGGTCGTCGACGCGATCTATCCGATGACGTATCCGTCGCACTACCGGCCGGGCGAGTACAACCTGCCGAATCCCGACGACGCGCCCGGCACCACCGTGGCCGACTCGCTCAACGACTTCCACGCGAAGCTGAGCGGCGAGCCGGCGACGCTCGTCCCGTGGCTGCAGGACTTCTCGCTCGGCCGCACGTACACCCTCGCGGACGTCGCCGCGCAGGTCGCCGCGGCCCGCCAGGCTCACACGGGCGGCTTCATGCTCTGGAACGCCGCGGGGGTCTACACGCCGCAGGGCCTGCGCGCGGGCTCGCCGCCGCCGCTTCCCGAGCTACCCACGCCCGGCCTGTAGTTATCGTGGCCGACGTGGCCGCGACGCGCGTGATCGAGCTCCGCACGGAAGTCCCCGGGCCGCGCTCCCGCGAGATCCTCGCGCGCAAGGAGCGCGTCGTCGCCGACCCGCTCTCGGTCTACCTGCCGGTCGTCGTCTCCGAGGGCCGCGGCGCGACCCTCACCGACGTCGACGGCAACACGTTCGTCGACTTCTCCGGCGGCGTCGGCTGCCTGAACGTCGGCCATGCCCATCCGCGCGTCGTCGAGGCCGTCCAGGAGCAGGCCGCGCGCTTCCTGCACACGGACTTCACGATCGTCCCGTACGAGGTCTACGTGACGCTCTCCGAGCGGCTGCTCGCACTCGCGCCGATCAACGGGCCGGCCAAGGCTGCGTTCTTCAACGCCGGCACGGAAGCGGTCGAGAACGCCGTCAAGTTCGCGCGCGCGTACACGAAGCGCACGGCGGTGATCGCCTTCGAGGGCGGCTTCCACGGGCGGACGCTGATGTCGCTGTCGCTCACGTCGAAGACCCATCCGTACAAGGCGGGTCTCGGCCCGTTCGCGCCCGAGGTCTACCGCGTCCCCTTTCCGAACGCCTACCGCGGCGTCACCGCCGCCGACGCGCTCGCTGCGATCGAGCGGGCGTTCGCGACGCTCGTCGCCCCGGAGAACGTCGCCGCCTTCGTGTTCGAGCCGGTGCAGGGCGAGGCCGGCTTCGTCGTGCCGCCGCGCGAGTTCGTCCAGGGCCTGCGCGAGATCTGCGACCGCGAGGGCATCGTCCTCGTCGCGGACGAGGTCCAGAGCGGCTACGGCCGGACGGGGCGCATGTTCGCGATCGAGCATTTCGACGTCGAGCCCGACCTGATCACGGTGGCCAAGTCGATCGCGGGCGGCCTGCCGCTGTCCGGCGTCCTCGGCAAGGCCGAGATCATGGACGCGCCGGGCGACAACGCCGTCGGCGGGACCTACGTCGGCAACCCGGTCGCGCAGGCCGCGGCGCTCGCCGTCCTCGACGTCTTCGAGGACGAGGGCCTCGTCGAGCGCGCCGCCCGGATCGGCGACACGATCAGAGGCCGCATGTCGGCCTGGCAGGAGCGCTACCGGCAGGTCGGGGACGTCCGGGGCCTCGGGGCGATGCTGGCGCTCGAGCTCGTCCGCGACCCGGAGACGAAGGAGCCGGCGCCCGAGCTCGCCTCGCAGGTCGCCGAGGAGGCCGCGCGCCGCGGGCTCCTGCTCCTCAAGGCCGGGGTCTACTCGAACTGCATCCGGGTCCTGTGCCCGCTCGTCATCACCGACTCCGAGCTCGACGAGGCGCTCGCCGCCTGGGACGACGCGCTGGAAGCCGTTCTCGCGTAGCCCCGACGGGGGCTCGCGCGTTCTACCTTCGTGGCTTCCCGCTCGCCAGCGTCCCCTGCCCGCGATATGCCGGGTGAGGTGATCGCCGACCGCTACGAGCTCGAAGAGCTCGTCGGCACCGGCGGCATGTCGAGCGTCTACCGGGCCCGCGACCGCCTGCTCGAGCGGCTCGTCGCGCTCAAGATCCTCCACCCCCACTACGGCGACGACGACGAGTACGTGGAGCGCTTCCGCCGCGAGGCGCGCTCGGTCGCCCAGCTCTCGCACCCGCACATCGTCACGGTCATCGACCGCGGCGAGGACGACGGGCAGCAGTTCATCGTCTTCGAGTACGTCGACGGCGAGAACCTGAAGCAGCTGCTCGACCGCACCGGCCCGCTGCCGACCCGGCGCGCGGTGGAGCTAGCGCTCGAGATCGCAGACGCGCTCGCGTTCGCGCACGAGAACGGCCTGATCCACCGCGACGTCAAGCCGCAGAACGTGCTGCTCACCCAGGACGGCAACGCGAAGGTGACCGACTTCGGCATCGCGCGTTCACTCGACGTCGAGCAGGGAGTGACGCAGACGGGGACCGTGCTCGGGACGAGCAACTACCTCTCGCCCGAGCAGGCGAGCGGCAAGCCGACGACGCAGTCGACCGACGTCTACTCGCTCGGCGTCGTCCTGTACGAGCTCCTGACGGGCGAGGTTCCGTTCCCCGGCGAGAACTTCGTCGCCGTCGCGATGAAGCACCTGAACGAGCCGCCGCCGGACGTGCTGGAGAAGCGGCCGGACGTGCCGCTCCGGCTCGCAGCCGCGGTCGACCGCGCGCTCGAGAAGGATCCTGCGCGCCGCTTCCCGACGATGGACCAGTTCGCGTGGGAGCTCCGCCAGTGCCTCGCCGACCTCGACGCGCCGGATGCCGAGCGGACGTTCATCGCGCCGAGCCCGGTGCTCAAGGAAAGCCGGCCGCGCCGCGAGCGGGCGACGCGAAGCCGCGTGCCGCTGTACGTCCTGCTTGCGCTGCTCGCCGCCGGTGCGATCGTCGCCGGCATCATCGGCCTCGGCGGCTCGAAGGGGAAGACGTCGGGCAGCCGCTCGACGAAGTCCGGCGGCGCGCCGGTCGCGCTCCACGGCCTCGGAGCCGACGACCCGTACGGCAGCGGCGGCGAGCACGACAACGAGGCGCCGCGCGCAACGGACGGCGACCCCACGACGTACTGGGAGACCGAGCATTACGACAGCGGCCTCGGCAAGCCCGGGGTCGGGCTCGTCCTCGGCACGGGCCGAAGCGCCGCCGTGAAGCAGCTCGTCGTGCGCACGGATACGCCGGGCTACACCGCGAAGATCCGCGTCGGCTCCTCGCCGCACGGGCCGTTCACCGACGACTCGAGCTCGCAGACGGTCGGCGCACGCACGGTCTTCTCACTGGACGGAAAGAGCGGCGCGTACTACGAGATCTGGATCACGAGCCTCGGCAGCTACAGCTCCGTCCACGTGAACGAAGCGACGGCCAGGACCTAGTAGACGAGCTTCGACCGGCGCTCGTGCCGCTCGAGCGCGAGTGCGATCAGGCGATCGACGAGCTCGCCGTAGGCGATCCCCGACGCTTCGAAGAGCTTCGCGTACACGCTCGTCGCCGTGAAGCCCGGCATCGTGTTCAGCTCGTTCAGCACGACTTCTCCGTCATTCGCGCGCACGAAGAAGTCGACGCGCGCGAGGCCCTCGCATTCGCAGGCGATGAACGCGTCGACCGACCGGCGTTGCACGAGGTCGATCGTGGCCTGCGGCAGGTCCGGCGGGATGTCGAGCTCCATGCCGTCGGCGTCGTATTTCGACGCGTAGTCGTACCACTCGTGACCGAGCGTGTCGATCGTCCCCGGCAGTGACGCGATCGGCGGCGGCACGCGGTTGCCGAGCACGCCGCACTCGACCTCGACGCCCTCGACGAACTCCTCGATCAACACCTTCTCGCAGTGGCGGAACGCGAGCTCGACCGCCGGCGCGAGCTCCGCCTCGTCGTGCACCTTCGAGATGCCGACGGACGAACCGAGCGAGGCGGGCTTGACGAAGACGGGATAGCCGAACGGGTTCTCGATCGCATCGCCGAGGCGGATCGCGTGATGCCGGGCGACCGGGATGCCGCTGTCGCGCATCACCTTCTTGAAGAGGTCCTTGTCCATCGCGAGCGCCGACGCGGCGACGCCCGCGCCGACGTAGGCCACGTCCGCCAGCTCGAGCAGGCCCTGCACAGTGCCGTCCTCGCCGAACGGGCCGTGCAGGATCGGCAGGACGACGTCGACGCTGCCGAGCGCCTGCATCGTCCCCGCCGCCGCAGGGACGGGCAGCGTCTCCGCCGGAACTGCGGGGGCGGGCCCCGCAAGGCGGGGCCCGCCCCCGGCCTCACCGGCCTCGAGCTCCCAGCGGCCGTCGCGGCCGATCGCGACCGAGACGACGTCGTAGCGCGCCGGGTCGAGGGCCTCGAGCACCGAGCGCGCCGAGGCGAGCGAGATGTCGTGCTCGCTCGAGCGGCCGCCCGCGAGCAGCGCGACGCGGATCCGCTCGCTCACGGGGTGGTCGTCGCGGCGGTCGTCGTCCCGTTCGTGACGAGCCGGCCGACCGTGAGCGTGATGGTCGTCCGCGGCGGCTCCTGCTGGCCGCCCTGCGGCGTCTGGTTCAGGACGACGCCGTCCGAGTTCGGGTCGGTCACGTCCTGCTCGACGACGACGTAGCGGAAGCCGGACGCGCGCAGCGTCTGCTCGGCGGTGCCGACGTCGGTGCTCGAGACGTCGGGCACGGTCGACGTCTTCGGCCCCTTCGAGACCGTCAGGGAGACGATCGAGTTCTTCGCGGCCGAGTCGCCCGCCGACGGGCTCTGGTCGATCACCGTGTTCGCCGGCTGGTTGTCCTCGACGAAGCGCGTGCTCACCTGGAAGCCCGCGGCCTGCAACGTCGAGCTCGCCTGGTCGATCGGCAGGTTCAGGACGTTCGGCACCGCGATCGGCTGCGGCCCCTTGGAGACGTTGATGCGGACGGACTGGCCGACCGGCAGCTTCGTGTCCGCGGGCGGATCCTGCGCCGTCACCTCGCCCGCCGGCTTGTTCGACGGGACCTCGTGCACGTCGGGCTTCAGGTGCAGCTGCGTCAGCGCGGCGACCGCGTCGGTCGACTGCTTGCCGACGAGGCTCGGCACGGTCGACTTCGGCAGCCCGGTCGAGACCCAGACGACGACCTTGCTCCCCTTCGCGACGCGTGCGCCGTCGAGCGGGTCCTGCCGGTAGACGAGCCCCGAGTCGGTCGTGCGGCTCGAGTGATGGTTGACGACGGGCACGAAGCCGTCGCCGCGGATCTTCTGGCGCGCGAGCGTCTCCGGCATCTTCAGGTAGAGCCCGACGGCGATCGGCTTCGTCGAGTTGAGCTTGTTCGAGATCTGCGTGTAGAGGAACCAGCCTCCGACCGCGGCCGCGATCACGAAGACGAGTGCTGCGACCCAGGGCCACACAGGCCGGCGGTGGATCGGCTCCTCGAGGTCGTAGTAGACGGGCGGGGGCGGCGGCGGCAGCGTGGCCGTGCGGCGCGCCGGCGCGATCATCGTCGCCGCGGTCGCCGCGAGCGGCTGCGTCGGCGCCCGCATGATCTGCGTCGCGGACTCCTCGGTCACCGGCGAGACGGCGGCGCCGCGCAGGAACGCCTCGAGGTCGGCGTCCATCTCCTCCGCCGACTGGTAGCGCTCGGCCGGGTCCTTGGCGAGCGCGCGCGTCACGATCAGGTCGAGCTCGCGCGGCACCTCGGGACGGCGCGCCGACGGCGCGTCCGGGACGGTCGACAGATGCTTCATCGCGATCTCGACCGGCGTGTCGCCGTTGAACGGCAGCGTTCCCGTCAGGAGCTCGTAGAGGACGATGCCGAGCGAATAGAGATCCGAACGCTGGTCGACGTCCGTTCCGCGTGCCTGCTCGGGCGAGAGGTACTGCGCCGTGCCGACGATCGAGCCCGCCTCGGTCATCTGCGACGCGCCTGCGCGCGCGATGCCGAAGTCGGTGACCTTCACGCGGCCTTCCGCATCGACGAGCACGTTGTGCGGCTTGATGTCGCGATGCACGATGCCGTGGCGGTGGGCGAAGCGCAGCGCCGACAGGATCTGGCGCGCGTATTCGACGGCGACCGTGACCGGAGCCGGCCCGCGCTGGACGATCAGCTCCTTGAGCGAGCGTCCGTCGAGGTACTCCATCGCGATGTAGTAGGTGCCCTCCGCCTCGCCGCGGTCGTAGATCGAGACGATGTTCGGGTGGGAGAGCGCCGCCGCGTTCTTCGCCTCCCGCCGGAAGCGCTCGACGAACTGCTCGTCGCCCGCGTGGCGGTCGTTCAGGATCTTGATCGCGACCCGTCGCCCGAGCTCCTGGTCCTCGGCGAGGTAGACGTTCGCCATCCCGCCCGCGCCGAGCTTGCGCACGACCTGGTAGCGACCGTCGAAAAGCGTTCCGATGAGCGTGTCCGAGACGGCCACGGGGCTTCCTACAGGGTAGACGGCGCCTCAGCGGGCCAGCAGCGCCTGCATGACCTGCTTCGCGATCGGGGCCGAGACGGCGCCGCCGAAGCCGTTCAGCTGCTTCTCGAGCACGACGGCGATCGCCACCTGCGGGTTGTCCGCCGGCGCGAAGGAGATGAACCACGCCGTATAGACGTTCGGCGTGTTCGTCTCGGCCGTGCCCGTCTTTCCTGCCACCTTGATCCCCGGAATCTGCGCCGTCGTGCCCGTCCCGCCCTGGACGACGAGCTGCATCATCTGGTTGAGCTCGGCGGCGGTCTGCGGCTTGATCGCCCGGCCGAGGTTGGACGGATGGGTCGTCCGCACGGTCGAGCCGTCGCTCGAGGTGATCTTCTGCACGACGTACGGCCTCGGCACGACGCCGCCGTTCGCGACGGTCGCGGCGACCATCGCCATCTGCAGCGGCGTCGCGAGCAGGCGCTCCTGCCCGAACGCGAGCCGGCCCGGATCGACCTGCGACGCCGGGTCCTTCGGGTCGAAGAGATGCGAGCCGTTGTAGAGACCGCTCGCGTAGCGCTCGTTGCCGGGCGTCTCGAGCGGCGGCGTCCGGTAGAAGCCGAACCGCTTCGCGTACGCGAGGATCGTGCCGGCGCCGATCTGCTTGCCGATGTTGCAGAACACGGAGTTGACCGAATGCTCGAGCGCGCTCGAGAAGTCCAGATGCCCGAAGACTTCATGGCCGCCCTGGTCGGGGTTGCCGGCATTCGAGATCTGCTTGCCGTACTCCGTGCAGTAGCCGGGGTCGTCGAACGTCGAGCTCGGCGTGAACGCACCGGTGTCGAGCGCGGCGGCGGCGGTGACGACCTTGAACGTCGATCCCGGTGTGTAGAGGCCCTGCGTCGTGCGGTTGTAGAGCGCGGACGCACCCGTGCACGCGCCGCGAATCTTCAACACCTTCGCGTAGCCGCCGGGCTGATCGATCAGGTTCGGGTCGTACGTCGGCGACGACGCCATCACGTAGACCGCACCGGTACGGGGATTCATCGCGACGACCGCGCCGCAGCGATTGCCGAGCAGCCGCTGCGCGAGCGCCTGCGCGCGCGGCCGGATCGTCAGCTGCAGGTTGTTGCCGTGCACGGTCGCATTGCCGAGCCGGTCGAGGATGTGGCGGAAGGCGTCGCTCAGGTTCGTGTTCGAGCCGGTGAGGTAGTCGTTCATCGAGCGCTCGAGCCCGGCCTGCGAGCGCGACTGCGTCGAGTAGCCGATCGTCTGCGCAGCGAGGCCGTGCTGCGGATAGCGGCGGAAGTAGAAGGTCGCGCCGCCGCGCTTCACCTTCTTGTTCGCGGCCAGGGTCGTCGTGCCGGCCTGGATGAGGCCGCGCGCGATCGTGTACTGCACGACGCGCTGGATCGCGTTGTCCTGGCGATCCTGCAGTCCGGCCGACGCCCACGTCTGCCAGTACGTCGTCGCGACCACGAGCGCGACGAGCAGCACGATCGCCACGACGGCGAGCCGGTTGACCTGCCTGTTCATCGCGCACCCTCGAGCTCGGCGTTCGCGCGGTTCGAGACGAGCATCAACCCTGCGAGCACGA
>Ga0070741_10014772_pt1 | contig 13423 bp, 19 predicted proteins | sample Coa_R1_4_FD_66440 | JGI IMG/M metagenome (GOLD analysis project Ga0070741, IMG submission 66440) | Surface soil microbial communities from Centralia Pennsylvania, which are recovering from an underground coalmine fire - Coalmine... | ecosystem: Environmental > Terrestrial > Soil > Unclassified ... | reverse complement strand
GTCACTCGGCTACCGGACACCTGAAGCAGTTTTCAAAGAACGAACTGGATAATTTAGTGGGCGACACGATCCATCTAAAAAAACTGCATTCTGGTCTTGAAAATGGGGTACACCTTAGTCTCTGCCAAGCTGTTTCCGCCACAGGAACGAGATTCGCTCACGAAGCAGACTGTATACTGGCGGCTCGTCATCAGACACAGTGAGGTGAGGTGCATTTACACAGGCGAGCGGCTGAGTGATGCCCGGTTATCACTTGATCACTTCCTGCCCTGGTCTTTCGTGGCGCACGATCAACTCTGGAACCTGATTCCCACCCTGCCCGGGATCAATTCCTCGAAATCAGACCACCTGCCAGCCGGGTATTATTTTGATCAATTTGTCCGCCTCCAGCATCAGGGACTCGTCACCAGCCACAGGCATGCCGGAGAGCGAAAGTGGGAGGACTATGTTGAGCCATTCATCACTGACCTCAGATTCAGTGACAGGAATGATTTGCTTGATGCGGACAAACTGAAACCGCTGCCTGAACTGGCGAAGACTCTTGGATTCGCTGCGGGCTGGCGTTATCGCCTCAAAACACCGTAGTGCATAGTTTCTGAGAGCTGAAAAGTACCTGAATCACGGCTTCAATGTGTCCACTAAAAGAAAATGGGCACTTCCAAGTGCCCGTAAGTTTCTGAAAATAGTGGTGAGCCGTGCAGGACTCGAACCTGCGACCCACTGGTTAAAAGGAGCCTGGCCCCTGTTAGTCTGCCTGCACTTGAAAATAAAGAGCTTAGCGCCTTCGGATTGATAAAAAACCAGCCTGCTCAGGTGGTCATTTTGAAGGTCAATTCTACCACTTCCCTGCCTCAATTAATAGTCCCAATTATTATCAGTGGAGCCTGATGACACCACTCTTCGGTGTTGGTGTGGGACCACCGCCATTGATTGGAGGCGGAAGGCCGCCATTAACCGGCCCATAGAGTGGCGTTTCTCCAAGAATCACATCAAGGTGATCAGGACTCTTATCGGACATACCAGGGGGGTTGAAAACTTTTACTTCCAACTCTGTATTATCTTTGACCGTGAAGACAGGAGCGTTGGCGGTTGTTTGCTGTTGTCCTTTTGGCTCTGTTTGAACATAGACCCGCAGTGGCTTGCCGTCCTTTGATTCCAGCACATTATCCCCCATCTTTATCGCGAACGGGCCTGTCGGGGAGTTGTAGTACGTGGCCACGGTGACATACTCGTCGAAGGGGTGAATGGTGGTCTTTTTCCACTCCGTATCTCTTAAACTGACGTGATATGCAAACGGAACCGCTGGCGGAATGGGGCCGAAATCTCGCGGGGGAGGTTGTGTGGAATTGTTGGCTCCTGTTGCTGACGGTGTCTTGCAGGCCACGAAGAGAAGGAGAGTCACAAACAATATCAGGGGGCGCATTTTCGGGCTCCTTTGGTTGAGGGTGGAAAAGCCCGATTTCCTTACCACAGTTTGTCCGGTTCCGCAAGGAATGGTATGATTTCCGGGCTGTACTCCAATTCCCTGTTCGGAGGTCTCCCCGTGAATAAACTCGTTTGGGGCATTGGGATAACGGGGTTTACCGTCGTTGTCACTATCGCCATATTGTACAAATATCTTCAGTCTGTTCCCCCCAGTGACAGCACCCCTTGGAACACTGCTCACTATTTGATTGTTATCGGTCTTTCCTTTTTTGCCACAATCATTATTGCAGGCTCGGCGAAAAATGACGCTCTCAGAGTCAGTATTTGGATTATTACCATCATCCTCTGCGGCTGGTGTGCGTTCAAAATTGTCAACTTGTGGAGTACACCGCAACCATCGCTTATTGGAAAATTTCGGGCGATTCCTTCTTATGAGGCAAAGGTGAAAGTGATTGGTGCGGGAGTTTACGAGGTGTCATTTCCCGCGAATATGTTGCAGTTCGATACTGAAGCCTCAGAACACCCGCTGCTCATTCATCCGACAGAAAAGTTCGTCATTTACGACGTGGACGGAAGAGTCAACACCGCGACAGATCCCCGTGACCCGGGATTCTTGGTTGTCGGTCCTGACGGCTGGGAATACTGGCCTGCTTATAACGCGAACCGAAAAGGCCCTTTGAAAAAACAAGAACACTATATGGGGTTGTGTGCGCGAATTGGGAATGGCAGGCTTCCGCTTGATGACGGGAAATGGATGTTTGTCGGTTCAAGCGGTGGAACATTTTCCACCAAGGCCGAAGTCGGATACCTGCATTTTGTGGTCAATGACTGCATTCGTGACCGGGACGGGAGTTACCACGAGGACTGGTGGACAGACAACCAAGGCGGATTCAAGTTCAAACTCAGAATCCAGAACAGGGAGGACTGATGGATACCTCTACTTTTCTGTTTTTGATGTTGTTCCTCGCAGCAGCGATGATGGTGGGAATCCATTTAATCGTTAGTCACTTCGGCCAGCCAAAATCTCTCGGAGAAGAACTCTCGATGCTGTCCTCAATTCCCAAGTACATGAGTCCTTTGTGGGCCAACGTTGTGGCGTGGTGGGTTGAGGGAGGAAATAAATACCGAGCCGCTCAGCACAGTTACATTCAGGGACGCCTTCAGGATGAACTCATAAAACAGAGTGTTTTCAAGACAACTTTTGATAGTGCAGTAACCCCTGGCCGGGTGGTTCGTGAAGAACTGGTTGCTGAACTTGCAGACATTGCGGCAATAGGAACGGGACTAGGAACGCTTGATGATATTGAAGCAGACAAGAAGCTCAAACCGGGTGCTGAAGCCGCAGGCGTAGACCTTCCTGAACTTAAGGAAGTCAATTTAACGATACTTCGAGATCAGCAGGAATTGACCAAGGAACAACAGGACAGACAGAACAAGATGCAGGATGCGTACACGTATAAGTTTATGGAGGAGCAAATAGGAATCAGGCTGGTGCAGCAGTACATTGATTCCCTGTATATCCAAATCGAAGAAATCAACGACAAGTTCAGGAATGGACAAATCACAGAAGAAACCAGAACACAAATGGTCGAAGACCGAAAAACCGACATCCAAAAAGCCAAGCTCGACAAGGAACAAAGACACAACCGACTGGTTCAAATTAGTGGCGGGGGAGAAGCTGGAGAGGCTGACGAGGATTCCGAGTTCTCAGGAAATCTTCGAGGAAAACCTAAAGCGGATCAGGTCAGGGGATGACCTGCTGTCTTTGGGGGTCTCAACTGAGCAGGGGGAGATTACCGTCACACAGGGAGAGCGGGAAGGTCACTTTTGGATACTCGGCAGCACGGGACAGGGCAAGAGCCGTTTTTTATCCCACCTCATCAGAAGGGATATTGACCGACTCCGAGACGACCAGAAGAAAGGTGTTGACCCCAGGAAAGGCCGGGCTTGTTCGCTCTGTTTTATTGATTCCACGCCCAACGGTCAGAACGCTTACGACATTCTCAATTACTGCGCACAAGTTGGCTTCAAGAAAGTTTTCGTTGTAGATCCCGCCCTGATTACCCTGGGCAGAGTCCCGCCGATAAATCCCCTCAATTACCACAAGAGCTACATCGTGGATTCCGTGGATTACCTGCGGGATGCCTTCCGAATATTATTCGAGGTGGAGGATGATTCGAGAACCGCCTACATCACGGGTTATTTGACTGCCGTTTTTACGTTACTTCACCACGCAGGTCTGACCTTGCGAGACTTGATTTATTTCACGCTCCCGTTTGATAAAAACCCGGATGAGTTTGTACCGGAGTGGGGGATGATTTCGCAGGAGTATCAAAGACGGAGACAGGAGATTTTCGAGAAAGTCAGGGAGAAAATGGAACGGCCTGAGTTTCTACAACAGGAGAAGGAAATTGTCTTGAGGCATCTCGCGGAAATCCAACGGGCCTTCAAAAATCAGGTCAACTTTGCGAATGAGTTTGGTTCGACTGCCAGACGAATAAACGTTTTGGTAAATAACCCGAACCTGAGCCTGATTTTTGGCCACCGGAAGGGAGTTAGTTTTGACAAGTTGATTACCGAAGGCTGGGTAATTTTAGTGAACGCTTCGGCCAGAGGAATGGGCACCCTGCAATCCCGATTACTCGTTACCGTAATAGTCAACCAGATTACGCAGACCATTGAGCGTCTCCGGGGTGATGCGCCGTTTGGCCACGGATTTAATAAGCCGTATTACTTGTATCTGGATGAAGCGCAGAAGTACGGGACTGAGAAACTGTATGACGTTTTGGACACCAAGCGGAATATCAAACTCCGGTTGATTCTCGCCAACCACTTCCCTGCTCAATTCAAACCCCGCCTGCTCAAGTCCATCAGAGATAATACCCACGTAAAAGTGGCCTTCTGGGTTGGGGGGAAGGATGACCGGCTGGACGTGGCAAATGAGTTTTACGGTGGTAAACTGAAGGAAGAAGATGTTGAGTTTGTCCTGTCCCAGAAAGAAAAGCGGGAAGCGGTTGTAAAAGTCGGAAAAGATGGGGCGGTAACTATCAAAACTCACGACACACCGAACGCCCCTCTGCACAAGGAATTCCTGGACAAACTGATTGCAACAAATAACTACGCTTCGGTTGACGAAGTGCTAAAAGACTTCGATGCTCGATACCAAAATATACAGCCCCGACCGAAAACCAATCCTCGACTTCCTGAGCGAGGAAAAGCGTCTGACCGCCCGCCAGATAACCAAACTGCTCAAGGGGAGTCTGCCTTTAAGAGAGCCAAGCCCAAAGGACTATGACACGAAGATTCGGCTCCTGAACCGGATGGCAAACGAAGGGCTGATAAATAAACTCAAGCCGCCGCACGAAACCCTGCCCATAATGTGGAGTCTGCCACCGATAAAACGAGAGCATAAACTTTCCAGTTACGACCATGAACACGCCTGCGCAGACGTTTATGTGGCGCTCAAAATCTCCGGGAAATTGGAAGCGTGGGAGTGGCGGAAGGACGACAAGAGTATTTTGTACGACCGCAAGGCCAGTTTTTTGGGAAAGGATATTCGCTTTGAAATTGAACGGGGAAATCACGATGAGGATGATTGGCACAGTAAAGTGGAGCGGTACAAAAAACTCACCGGCTGGTTTTACGTGGTTTTCGTGATGTCTGATGAAAACTCTGCTGACCGGGTTACCGGAGTTTTGAAAGATGCCAGACGGAACAACCAGTTTCTCGTGACCCTTCAGGAGTATATTGCCGTAAACCCCTTGGCTGAGATTTTCGTTTCCCCCCTCAACCCTTCCAGTTACCAAGCCTTGGAACGCATCCAATAACGTATCCAATAGGCGTTCCGTTACCTTGGACATCTCGGCTGGCATAAGACCCAATAAAATCAATAATAAAGCGGTCTGTCGCGTCCCAGACTAGAACTAACAGGCTCGCTTTGGCGCTTTGCGCAGTCCGCCTCTCTCCGCTCGGCATCAAGACGGAGAACGTTTCCGGTTGTCGTTGCTGTTCTCCTGAATACGTCCATCGGTAAACGTGGGACTGAATATCGGCAACGGGACAGGTTGTGTGAATCTTGTGGTATGAATTGCTGAACCGTTATTGGTTCAGAATTTGAAGACCCACGGAAACCCTCTTCTCGGAGGGTTTTTGTATTTGTGGGGAAGATCCACTTGGAACTGGTTGCCTGAAGACGCTGAGAGCTGAACGAACCTGATTTAGGAAATGAAGGGAAACCTTCCTCAAGTTCGTGTGATTAGATTAGTGGACCAGAGCTAAACTCACAGTCCACTAAAGAGTGCAGACTCTTGACAAACGGAGCCTCCGGCTGCTGCAAGGCGCATATTAAGGGCTATCGCCCAGAAAGGACTATATGTGTCCAACTAGCTTGGTGCTGATTATTGGAGTGGTTATTGTGCTTTTGATGCGGCGCTAGCCCATCAGGATTTGGTAGTGTAGCAGCCACCTCCTGTTTATCAAGAGTCTGCGAGGGGTGGTCTGTTCATTAAGCTCAGCCGCGCTCAGACGCCGCTCCCTTGTGTCCTGGCTTCTCTGCTAACACGCTTCGGGTGATTGAGGTCGGTTTATGCCTTCGGCATTTTTGCTAAATAGTTTCTTTTCGGTTTAAGGAAAAGAGAGGCGAGGTTTCTGGTTTTGAAGAGTGGTTGTTGGTGATTGACGTTGTTGTGTTGTGAGGTGTGGTGAGAGGTCTGGTGGATGGAGAAAATCATGATAATTATGCGAGATACCCACAGAAATGCCCTGGACGAGAATATTAGAAGGAGTACAATTTAAGTAGGGGGAGAATAATTAACCAGCTACTTGAGAAGCCCGTTTCCGTAGCTGGTGGCGGGCTTCTCTGTTGTCTGAAAGGGAAATATATGGACAAGCTGTTTGTGGTTCATATTGAAGAAAATTATATCGGTGAGGTTTGCGTTCCGGCGCAGACTGAGGAGGAGGCGAGAAAACGAGCGTATGAATTGATGAAGACTGAGGACAGTTCTTGTTTCAGTTTGGAAAGTAGCGGGTATCAGATTATCGATATAAACGAAACAGACCAGCAGGAGGCGGAGGCGAATAATTGGACGGTAGTTGAATAATTAACGAACAAATATATGAACATCAAATTACCAATCACCATTACGTTGATTGACGGTCAAATTATTGAGGGAACGTTTTTCAATATCAGGCAAGACATCTGGGGCAAAAAGAGAAAGCCCGAATTAACGTTGGCCTTTGAGACTGAAAAGGATGGCGTACAAATGGAAGGAGCTGTTGCCTTGAGCCAAGTAAAATCAATAACAAAGTCTTGAAATATATGGACTACAAGAATCCAAATAACCGACCATACACGGAGAAGTTTTGCGAGAATTACCACAAGCATTATGTCCTCCTGTATGTCGGGGAATTTAACAGGTGGACGGCTTGGGCAGTGGGGGCTGTTTGTCTGACGGGAATAATTGTTGTCTGGATAGTGAAGGGTTGACCCTGTGGAAAGGCGGTCAGGGGGAGCCCCTTTTTTCTTGGTATACTGATAATGAGAAAAGGGGATTCCTCCGCACTCACCTCCTAAAAGGCAAGGTGGGTTTCTCCACCCCCGTGAAGAAAGGCGGGCCTTGCTGCCTGCCGAGGGGCGGAACCTCTCGGATAAAAAGTGGCAGATGGAGCAGGACAATATTGCCCAACCCTTGGGCGAGAAGTCGCGGCTGGCGTAAAGGGTATACGCTCCCTTTTTCTCTGCTTTTTAGCGGTCCCCGTCATACCCAGACGGGGGCCAAAAGAAAACCCCCGAAGATTATTCGAGGGTTTTCTGTTCTTCCATTATCTGTCTGATTTTCAGAAGCTGATGCTCCAAGTCAATTGCTTTCTGGTGAAGGTCCACGACATTGACGTAAATCTCATCGAAGATTTTTGGGTCCATAAATTTACTGGTTAATTTCTTCCGCTGCCGCTTGATTCGCGGCCACCCGTTCCTGCTCTCTGATGGAATGGTCCACGGAGTCCTGCCAATATTCCATTAAATCATTGCATTTGGCTTTGGAGATGAAATACCCATAGGTCTGGTTATTGAAGCCGCAGGCCCAGTTGTAGCTCTGCTTGGCAAAGAAATACGTGCTGAATATGAAGACGCCAAACAGGAAGAAGAACGAGGTTTTGAGGATGAATTTTTTTGATGGTTTGAGGTTCATTTTGTTTGTGTTTTCTGCTCCGCGAAGAGCTTGTTAGTTTGTCAGGGAACTTACCAGTCCTGCCAAGGGGCCTCATTTAATAACTCGATTTGTCCGGGTTTCTTTGGTAGTTTTGCATAGAAGAACTTTTTAGGTTCGCCTTTCATTATTTCTATGATGTCTTCGCTAACAGGGCCTTGATAAGAGTGGCTCAGGTTTTTATTGTAAATCAAGACTTGTGGCTCTGATTCGGTAGTAAATAACGAGACTTGGACTTTCACTATTGGTTTGGTCATATATTTGACTTTAATTTCATAAGTGCTACGCTTTAGATAGAATGTTTCAGAACTGCAGACTGTCTGATTTACTCAGCTCTTCACAAAACTTGGTAAATCTTTTTAGGCGGTCTGCTATTCTTGCTTTTAAGGTTTCTATTTCCTGCCACTGTTGGAAGTCTTCCAGCTCTTGTTTGGTCCAGCCAGTCCAGCTCATACAACCTCCTTTTCTCTTGGTGCCGTACCGCAGGTTTCACAGTTATCGCATTCTCCGTGGCAGTACCCACAGTCCGGGCAGTTAATGATATTGATTTGTCTGAGATGTGTACTCATAGCAGTCCTTTCACAACCTCCTCAAGTTGATTAAATTCTTTCTCTTTCCACAGCCGGTACATCAGGTCCAGTTGCTTCTCCGTCGCACCGTGTAAGGCAAACCAGAGGTCGTCTTCCCTGCCTATGAGGCTGGGGATAACTTTGATGATTTTACTGAAGAGGGATGAACGATAAGAGAGGTCAGTCATTGTGCGGATAGTTAATGATTTTACTCAGCTCCTCCAGCTTACGGACAAGGTCCTTGGCTTTTACGGCAGGCAGCACCAGTTTCTTTTCCTCACATTTTCCCGGACAAAAAACCGTAAGGCCGTCAAAGTAGTGTTTATGCATTCGTAGTCACCCCCTCTCGTTTTGCTCTCCTTACTCGCTCCTTTTCCAATCGAATCACCGTGGCACAGGCCGTGTGGTACTTCTGAGCGATATGCTTAATGGTTACTGGCTTGTCGCACACTGGACAGATTTTTTGCATAGGTTATTGGTTAATTGCTATAGTTTGAGATACAGAATGGTGAGCTTCCATTATTTCATCTACATAGATTTTGGCTGCTTCAAAATCACCAGCATTTAATGATTCAGCCGCTCTTTCTTTAAGTTTTTGACTTAAAACTGCAAATTCTTCGACTTTCATATATTTGATTTAGTTTCCGCTTCGATTGAAGCTTTAAGGTAGGTTTGTAACTTAAGTATAGCAGGTCTATATAATGCGTCAAGTATTGCCTTGTGTATAACCCTATACATCTCATAATTAAGCTATAAAATCGTATGTACTTAGACGACGAAACAACTCCGGTTGTAGCTACCCCAGAAGTAGCACCAGAGGCAGAAGCTCCAGTGAGCGAACCTGCTGCTGAATAGTGTCTTTACTGGCCTCACAAGTTTTGTGGGGCTGAATAAGGATATTTAAGCGGGAAATCGAGTTTAATTCAGAAAATATGGCAGCGCCTTTAAGTGAAGATAGGAAACTCGCGGCAGAGGTACGCAGAATGACCTTGCAGAAAATCAAGGCGCTCTTTTTATTGCCGAGGGTTGATATGATTGATCACGATGCCCAATTGCACGACAAAATACTTGAGCGACTTGCAGGAACAGTGTTACCAAGACTTACTGAAGTAACGGGAGAAGACGGAGAACCAATTAAGGTTGATAACGTGAAGGGGCTGACCACAGAACAAATCAATGAGCTATTAAAAGCCAAGCTCAATGCAGGCTCCTAAAGACCTCATCGAAAACAAACGCTTCCGTCTTGATTTACTCCTGAAAGCCGAAACTGACACTGAACTCCAAGCCATCCTGATTCAGAAGTGCAAGCAAGACCCTATATTCTTTATTGATACGTTCTGTTGGACGTTTGACCCCAGACTCTCCGATCCCGTCATTCCCTTCATCCTCTACCTGAAGCAGGAAAAGCTTTTCCACTGGCTTGATGAACTCCTCGCCAAATCCCGAACCGGAGAGAAAGTAAACGGCATTATTGATAAGCCCAGAGACGTTGGCGCAACCTTCACGGTAATGACCTGGTGTTTGTACCACTACCTGTTTGATGAATTCACGGCACGAGTTGGCTCACGCAAAGAAGATTACGTGGACAAGAAAGGCGAACCAGACACGCTCTTTTACAAGTTGGATTTCAATTTAGACAGACTCCCGAAGTGGCTGTTACCCACAGGATATACACAGGAGAACAGGGCCACGATGCTCCTGAAGCACCCGACCAGCCCCAACGCGATTTCCGGTGAATCCGCCAACCCGAACTTTGGTCGTGGCGGGCGCAAGAGCGTAACGATTTTTGACGAACACGCCTTCTGGGAGTGGGCCAAGAGCAGTTGGGAGAGTGCGGGAGAATCCACGAACTTCCGGCTTTCGATGAGTACGCCGCCTGAGAGCGGCAAGGATTCTCACTTTTACAAGCTCAGGACGGCTCAGCTCGGGAAGATTGAACTGTTTGAATTCGACTGGACAGATGTTCCTTCAAGAAATGAAGCGTGGCTGGCCAGGGCCAAAGAAACCAAGAGTGACGAAGAGCTGGCCCGTGAAGTCCTCAAGAGTTACGACGGCACGACCAAAGGCAAAGTCTACGCCCTTGATTTGAAACTCACCCGTCTGACGGCTTGTGATTTTGTCCAGGGCGAACCCCTGTTCATCTCCTGGGACTTCGGGCTTGATACCGTAGCCATGATCTGGTGGCAGAAGGATCTGTACCGTGACCGCCTGAAGATAATTGATTCTTATTGGAACTCCAACAAAGTCATTGATTTTTACATCCCATTTATTACCGGCGAAATTATTTCAATCCCCGACCCGAACGGCACCCCCTTTCAATATTCAGAGTACGAGTCAGACATCATCCAGCGGCATAAAAGCTGGACGAGAGACATTTCCCACTATGGCGACCCGGACGTTAAAAAAAGAGACCTCAAGACGGGCATCTCGACGCGGGATTACCTCGCGCAGAAAGGCATCTACATCCAGAGTAAAGACTGGGCGGGTAGAACCTGGACGGATTTACGCGACATCGCTAAGCGTGCCTTTCGCAGAATTGAGATTAACGAAGGACGGAATGAGTATCTGCTTTCTGCTCTCAGAAACGCGAAGTACCCGGAGCGGCGGGAGAACAGCCAGGCGCAGAACGAGCCGTTGAAGCCCGTCCACGACTGGACATCTCATTTCAGAAGCTCATTTGAATATTTTCTCGATAACGAACCAGCCGCGATTACCACGGCCATTGCAGCTCCTGATGAGGAGCCAATGACGGACGAGGAGAAGTATCGGGCAGTTGGACTGATATGAATTTTACACACCTCGAAAAACTCCTGACTCTCAACTTTTGGCGCGATCCGAGGAATGCTCCCTCGCCTGAAACAATGGCGACTATTCAGGAATGCAGCAGAAAGTTTATTGATTTAATTACTAACGAAACGTAAATGGCAGACCAAAACGCAATCAACCCAGTCCTTCCCGACGAGAAGAAGCTGGAAAAACAAGTCCCTTACTCAGAGAAAGAAAAAGAATACGCGGGCTACTTACAAACCCGCCTGCAAATTGCCCGTGACCAGCGGAATCAGAATCACGACGAGTTCGACGGAATGACGTATATGCAGTGGTACGAGAGCAATCTCAAAGGCGCGAACTCGTTCATTGCCCCGAAGAAGAACAAAGAAGACACGACCTTTGTTACCGGCACAACACGTCAGGCTCTTTTGGCAATGATCGCCAAGATCAGCCAGCTCAACCTCTCTCCCGAAATCAAGGCGTTCGACAAGAACGACCACGAGGACGTGCATACGGGGCAGGCGATGGAAGACATCGTTTTGAAGGCGGACGAGCTTGACCACGACGAAGAGAAAAAACTATTACGGCAGTACGAACTGTTCAGTCAGGGCACTGCTTTTGCTGAGGAGGTCTGGACCGAGGAATTCAGGAGCAACAAGACGCTCAACCAGAAAAAGTGGGAGGGGCAGATCAAGGACGTGGATTGGAAAGAGAATCTCGAAAAGGTTTATGAAGGGTGCAGGCGCAATCTCCTTCCAGGGCCGAATGTCTTTCTGGGCGCAATCACGGAGTTTGACATGGAACAGCAGCCGTACATTTTTACGGTTGATTACATCCCCTACGACGAAGCCAAGGCTCTGTACGGTGAATGGGAGCGATGGGAGTACGTGACCCGGGATTTGCAAAACTTCTCTGAACCGACGCCCCAGGCGATTCTGTACAACAACTGGCGCTTGCAGACCACGCGCAAGGACATGGTTGAGGTCATCAAGTATCAGGACAAGTGGGCCAATGAATTCATGGTCATCTTAAACGGCGTGATGATGATGCCCATTGGCTTCCCGATGCCCTGGAAGTACGGGGAGTACAACATCGTCAAGCAGGTTTACGAAATCATCACTCCGTACTTTGCTTACGGTGGGTCGCTCATCAAGCGGCTCAAGACCGCACAGGCGCTGGAAGATGAATTCTGGCGACTCGCCATTCTCAAAACCCAGCAAAGCTTCCAGCCACCGAGAGGGAACCTTTCCGGCAAGGTCTTGTCTTCGCGCATTTTTATGCCCGGCAAGATTACTCAGGGACTTGACCCCGCAATGGTGAAGCCGCTGGTTGAGACGACGGGCGTGAACAGTTCCGAAGTGCAGATAATGCAAATGCTCAAACAGAACCTGCACGATAATTCCCTACCCGACATTTCACAGGGACAAGAACCCCAGGGCGACCAGACCGCGACGGAAATTATGCAGCTCCAACGGGAAGCCAAGGTCTTGCTCGGCCTGGCTGTCTTCTCCGCCGCCCTCCTCGAAAAGAAACTCGCCATTCTGAGACTCTTCGACATTCTCGAAAACTGGTTTGAACCCGTCGGGACGGAGGCCGACGAGATCCGGGGCGAAATCAAGCAGAAATACCGCTCCGCGAGCGTCCAGGCTTCGATTGAAGGCGCGGGCAAAGGCAGGCGAATGGTCAAATTAACAGATCAGATGCCTCAGCAGGAGCCGTTTCCGGGTAAAGACGAGGTGTATGACGAAGAGGAAAGCTTAAGCGAGACTGAAGGCCAGCCCGTCAGAATCACCTACCTGAATCCGAAAGAACTCAAGAGCGTAAAGTACACCTGGTTTGTCGAAGTGAACCCACGCGAGAAAGAATCCTCCGAACTCTCCAAAGTTCTGTTCAATACGATGCTCCAGGGCTTGCAGCAGATCGGCGCGACCGCACAGGTGATGCCGACCGCCAACCTCGACTTCATTCAGGAACGCTTTGCCGAAGTCTGGAATCTTCCCGCAGATAAAGCCTTCACCAAACAGGCCCAGCAGATGATGGCCGGGCAAATCCCAGGGATGCCGGGAAGTCCCGCAGCTCCGGGACAAGTCCCAGGACAGATTCAGCAGGGCGCAGCGCCACAGCCACAGAAGCCGAGCATTAACACCCTCGTAAATGCTAAGTAATATCAGAACGTGGTGGATCGAACGCAACTGGGAAGTTCAGCCAGTCCCACCCTCACCCGACGAAGAGCAGCTTTCCAAACAGCTCATCCGCCAGATCCTCAAGGTCAAAGACTTCTCCAAAGTAACCAGGCTGATGTCTCCTGACGAACGGAAGCAGTATGCCGCCGAAGGGGCATCGCTCAAATCTGTGTACCCGCACAAGGAAAATGCCATGACAGTTTTCCGAAATCCCGTTGCCGTTCCCGCCATCTGGCTCAGCCTGCCAATTTAGATTGACTCCCGGATTCCG
>Ga0070741_10014771_pt1 | contig 13425 bp, 17 predicted proteins | sample Coa_R1_4_FD_66440 | JGI IMG/M metagenome (GOLD analysis project Ga0070741, IMG submission 66440) | Surface soil microbial communities from Centralia Pennsylvania, which are recovering from an underground coalmine fire - Coalmine... | ecosystem: Environmental > Terrestrial > Soil > Unclassified ... | reverse complement strand
TTTATTGGGGGATTCTTGTTAGGCGGTATTGTCGGCGCTGCCGCCGCGCTGCTGATGGCCCCCGCTTCGGGCAAGGAGACGCGCGAGCAGATTCGCGCAGAGGGTGTCGCGCTCGAGAATCGCGCGCAAGAATTTGGTGACGATACGCTGCGACAGGCGCGAAAGATGGTGAAGCAGGGACAAAAGGGTGTCACGGACGCGCAGGCGCGTACGACTCACGCTCTTGAAGAGCAAAAGCTGCGTTTGACCGAAGCAATTGATGCGAGCAAACAAGCCGCATCACAACGCAAGGACGAAATGGTGAATCGCTTTGAAGACGTCAAAGCGAATGCTAAAAACTGATAGCACAAGGCAAAGAGGAGACTCCGATGAATGATATTTTGGCAGGAAACTGGAAACAAATGCACGGACAAATGAAAGAGTGGTGGGGCAAGCTGACGGACGACGACCTCACCAAAATTGACGGCAAGCGCGAAAACTTGGTGGGCGTACTTCAAACCCGCTATGGTTACGCAAAAGACAAGGCGGAGACGGAAGTCAATACGCGTTTGGCGGAGTGGCAAAAGGCGCAAGCCAAAAACGAAACGATGACGCCCAAGTAATTTTCGTCCGATGAAACCTGACAGGGTCTGGTGCGACAATCCCTCGACTGCCTCTTCGACTCGCTTTGCTCGCTCAGAGTCCGCTCGGGACGTCACTGCCCTGTCAGGTTTTACACCTCGAGTAAATGGATGTTGCCGTTCCATGAACGATCAACTGCGAGAGATTTCCAAAAAACGTTTTAAGGTTGATCTCAATGCGCTGCCCGCAGAGGCACTGCGAGTCGTTGAGTATTTCGGAGAACGCGAGCCGATTAGTCGCGACACCAATCGCGAATTTGAAACCAAGTCAACTTTCGGAGAGAGGCTTGCAGATCAGGTTGCAGCGTTTGGTGGCTCGTGGACCTTCATCATTCTCTTTGGCGTAATCCTGCTTGCATGGGTTCTGCTTAATTCTTTATTTCTCGCGCAGCATGGCGGTTCGTTTGACCCTTACCCGTATATCTTGCTAAATCTTTTCCTTTCCATGCTTGCCGCCATTCAGGCACCCATCATTTTGATGTCGCAGAAACGCCAAGCGGCAAAGGACCGACTGGATGCGGCGAACGATTACGAAATAAATTTAAAAGCCGAGCTTGAAATTCTGAGTGTGCATGAAAAGCTGGACGATTTGAGTCAGAAGAAATGGGTGGACTTGATAGTGATTCAACAGGAGCAGATACGCTTGTTGACACAGCTCTTGAAAGAGCATGGAGTTGCCACTGGTAATGGACACGCGCAAGAGAGTACCCATAGCTTTTGAAATAGTTGCTACCGAGACGCCCGGCTCCTAATTCAATCGGCATTTTAAGTTTACTGGAAGGAGGAATTCGATGGATTTTAAGAATGTTCATCACTTGCGCGAGATTCTGGTAACAGATATTCAGGGCAAGACGACCAGTACAATGCAATATTCGTCTCAGAATATTTCGCGCTTTCGCCCCGACTTTGTCCAAGTCCCTTTCAAGGACCAAACGGCGGCGCGAGAACTGTACCTTCGGTTTGGCGGCAGACGCCGCGAGGGAATGCGAATCGGCAACGAAGTGATTCTCGAAATCAGCGAGGCGCGCGATTTATCAAGGTAAAAGCCTATGCAGGAGGATGGTGGAGGCGGTATGGAAATCTTGGAAATCAAGAGTTCATCCAGTCTTACGACGAGCATGACGGCGACGCGCCCAGCGGGCGCGCATTCGTACAATCTAAATTGCCGCCAGTTTTTGACGGAGCAGCGCAGTTGGGAAAAAAGCGGAGCAGCCCGCGGGCTTCCATTGGGTGTAATGACCCTGGACTTTGAGCGCATTTGGATTACGGCAGAAGAAGTCAACCAAGTCGCCAACGCAATCAAGTCTACCCAGACGCCCCTTTCGCTCGGCTGATGCGGCGTGAGGGGATGTCAATTAAAGGAGAGGTATTATGTACAACGATAGAGGCTTTGGTTTCATTGGAGGATTCGTGTTAGGCGGCATCGTCGGTGCCGCAGTCGCGCTGCTGATGGCACCCGCTTCTGGAGCTGCAACGCGTGAGCAGATTCGTGCCGAAGGCATCGAATTGAGAAATCGCGGTCAACAGTTTGGCGACGACTCGATGCAGCAGGCGCAAAAGATGGTGAAACAAGGACAAAAGGGCGTGGCAGACACCCAGGCACGCATCGGCAGCGCCATCGAAGAACACAAAAATAATCTACTGGATGCGATTGACGCAGGCAAACACGCCGCCGCACAGCGCAAGGGCGAACTCAAGGACCGCTTCGAAGCTGCTAAAGATTCTAGATCGTAGAGGAGATTGAGAGTACACGGGCTGCTTTGATACCGTGTACTCTCAATCTTTAACTCCAATGCCACGCTTAACTTGGTTACGTCTGGGTCTCATCCTGTTGGTCATCATCGGCGCGTCTTATCTGGTGCAGGCGCTGCTCCAGTTCTTGAGCGGGTTCGCCAATATTATCCTGATCCTCGTTCTCGCAGGACTGGTTGCATACGCGCTCGAACCGTTGATTGAAGGCTTGCAGGGTATCTCGTTTCCAACCCGGCACCGCGCAGCGGAGCGCTTGAACGTGTGGCATCCTTCGCGCCCCATGTCCGTTGCTTTCGTGTACTTGAGTCTGGTGATCCTCGTCATCATCGTCGTCGCGGCATTCATTCCTGCCACGGTTGCGCAGGTCAACGAGATCGCACCCCGCCTGAATAGCGTGGCTCTGCTCCAGGCAGCGCTGCTCAATGTCACACAAGAGTTTTTGGGGCGCTTGAACATCACTGCGGATGTCGAATCGCTCGTCGGCAATACAATCAATGGGCTGCAAGCGTATGCGACGCCGCTGCTCCAAAACACTGCCAGCGTTTTGACGGGCATCTTGTCCCTTTTGGGCAACGTGGTGTTGGTCATCCTGTTTTCGTTCTTATTAGCGCTGGATGGTCCTCATTTTATTCAAAAGTTCCTCGCCGCGATGCCGGACGGCTTGCGTCAGGAAACACGCGTCTTGGTTGTCACAATTGATCGTGCAGTAGGTGGATTCCTGCGTTCACAGCTGCTCCAAGCTGCGGCGGTCGGTGTCGCCACCGGCGTCGTCATGTCAATTTTTGGCGTTCAAGCGGCATTGGTCTCTGCTCTGTTCGCGGGTTTGTTTATGTTGATCCCGCTGATTGGTCCGCTGCTGGCGCTGATTCCGCCGGTCCTAGCAACCTTGCTCACCGCGCCTAATCAGTTATTCTGGGTGGTTATTCCGTTGATCGTTTTTTCAGCCATTGTGGTCAACGGCATTATTCCGCGCGTGGTGGGCAAAGCGTTGGGCTTGCATCCATTGGTCGTCCTCGTCACACTACTGGTCGGGTTTCAGGTCGGGGGCTTCTGGGGTGCGTTTTTCGCAGTGCCCGTTACAGGAATCTTTTTCACCTTTGGCGCATTCTTGCTTGGACGACGACGGCGGCTGGAAGCTCTCGCCGGCGCAATGGTGCAGGTGGACGCTGCTGGAGGCGAGCTGACGGCTCTTGATGAATCTCCACAGCCGCGCACATCGCAAACTACGCCGACCCGTCGTATTGAAAACGCGCCGCAACCACAAAAGATATAAACCGCTGGCGGTCTTTTAGCTTCAGATTTAGGACAACCTAGACCCGTCATTCACGCGCAAAATTGAAATCAAGCGTGGCTACGCGGCTTCCAATACACGCACCGATTAAGGAGACAAAAATGAAAACAATGCAATTGCTCGATGAGCTGGATTTCTCGGCGCACGACGCGCACGCAGAGGGACTTTTTGTTGACAAGAATGGTCGTGCGCTTCGGTTTACGCTCAAACCCGGGCAAAGCTTTAGGAAACATAACACGCCCGAATCCCCCTCCTATATGGTCGTCCTCAAGGGACAGGGAATATTTGCGGGCGCGGACGGCAAGGAAGAGCAATTCGGCCCCAACGCTATGCTGATTTTTGATGCGGGCGAGAATCATATAATCCGCGCCGTTGACCAAGAGCTCGTCTTGGTCGGATTTCTCCATGGCGCGCCGGGGAACACCTCGGACAAAATAGGGGGAGAAATTGGCAGGAGACAAATGCAAACTATGGCTTTGCCGATGCAAGAAGGAGAAGGATGAGCATTAACGATATTCATTTTATACGCGAGATTTTGGTAAAAGATTATCAGGGCAAGGAGATTCCCACACTGCAAGCTTCCTATGCGAATGCGTCCAGCTTGCACCCGAACTTTAAAGCGGTGCCCTTTTATGAGCTGGAAGAGGTCCGCGCGCTCTATGCCAAGCTGGGTGGTGGTCGCTCGGAAGGTTCGCAGAGCGGCTCGACCGTAATCATTCCCAATCGTTCGCGCTGGGCGAACCTCTGGGGTATTTCTGCCGAAGAGGTTCAGGTTGTCGAAAGTACAGACGGCGAGATGCAGCCTCTACCAGGGGATAGAGCCGCCAATGAGCGCGCACGCGCCCGAAATCGTCTGATGAGAGACTGAAACAAGGATGCTCGAATTTTTGGCTTGCATCTACAGCAAGGGAGTGATATGGATATTGAACATCTCTGTTGGTTGCGCGAGATTCGCGTCACCGACACCAAAAGGTCCTTCGATGCCTTTCGCTCCGTCCCTAAAAATCTGGAGGCAAAATGGAAATCATCGAAATTCAAAGCAAACACAGTCTGCTAACCAGCATGACCGAAAGTCGCCCGGACAGCGAGCGGGCGTACAAGCTCAACTGTCGTCACTATATTTCTACCTATAAAGAATGGCAGAGGCATAGTCGAGCCAACTCGCAGGCATTGGGTGTAATGACGCTCGACTTTGAACGAATCTGGATCACCGCGATAGAAGGTGAACAAATTGTCACGGCGATTCAGGCAGCGCGTTCTCCCGTCGTGTTGGATTGACCTTAGCACTAGACCTCTCGAAAGACATAATTCTATGGACGATGAACTGCAATAACAATACCGCGCGCATGTTCGTGGCGCGGCAACTTTTATTCTCCTAAATCAGACGGACCCGCCGATGGACGCTGCCGAATTAGTGCGCCTCGACGGGCATTTGTGCAAGTTCGTCGGCAACCCGGCGGTGGATGCGGCGTTGCTTGGCGCGGCGGTTCCCTATCAGCTACTCGCGCTGGATGATCCGCGCATGGTCGCCACTATCGAGTGGATTGAACGTGATTTGCGGCGCAAGGGCGGCGGCGCGCATCGCTATCGTGCCGACACCTATTATGGCGGCGGGGCAGATTATCGTCCGCACCGCAACGGCGCTTGATGTGTGTTCCGATTGGACGCTCGCTCCGCGCTATGGGTTTCTCTCCGATTTCGCTCCCGACGAACGCAACACCGCCGAACGCCTCGCCGCGCAGTCGCAGGTTGCGCCGCTGTATATTGAAGTCTGGTCACCGAACGATACCTATCGCGATCTGCACGAAATTATTCTGAACGCGCGCCGTTTACGCAATGGACGTTCGCCCGTACTTGCCGCGTACATCAACGCATTTCTCTCCACCGATGAGAGTATTCGTCGAGGCGCGGTGAACGCGTTGCGGCTGTTAACTGCCGCCATCTTTCTCAACGGCGGTTCGCAGATCATTCTGGGCGAGCAAAACGGTGTGCTGTGCGATCCCTATTTCCCTCCCTATGTGCATCTCACACCCAGCGAGGTTCGCGCCGTGCGCGCTGATTATGATTTTATTTCGCGTCATGCGGAATATTTTTTCGATCCGGCATGGCGGGACATATCCGCAACGCGGGTCGGGGGAATTAACGAGGAAACTCGATTGGCGGTGCCGCGCTATGGCCCCTTGGCAGAGGACAATTCGATTTGGACCATTGTGCGCGAACGCGAGAATGAAATAACGCTCGGTTTGGTGAACTTGTGCGGTGGTACGGCACGGTGGAATGAATCCAAGCCCAAACCCCGCACCGTCCGCCCGTTCAACCTCACCGTTCGCGTGCCGCGAGAAATTAAGCGAGTCTATTATTTAACACCGGAGCAGGGCGGTGGCGCGACCCAGCTCCGTTTTGCGCGAAAGAAGGGTGAGGTGCGCCTCACCCTTCCAGGGCTCGTGGTCTGGAGTGCGGACTGCCTCAAGGTAATCGAACTCCATACCGTTCGCAGCAATATACAGGTGAGCAAGGTCCAAGGTCAGCGCCACGTTGGGATGGTCAATGGCTGCTAGTTGCCGAACAATATTTTTGAGGTGGAGTCGGGCATGATGCTTCAACAGCGCGAGGCGCTGCGGCGTCGTTGAGAAAAACTTGCTGGCAGATATGCAGCGCGTCGAGAGACTTTACGCGGAGCGGACTCCGCGACGCGACGAATTACAGCAAGAGCTTGCTTCAATCAAATATACTGGGGAACGAATCAAGGCGGCGATGCAATTCCGGGAATATGTGGAATTGGGAATGGAAAATGCAACCTTCGAGGACAAACGGCACAACTTGGATTCTTAATACCGGGTTGTGATTAAAGATCGGAAAGCGGTTGTAAAATACCTGATTCCGGCAACGCCCGGCGAATTTGAGGTACGCACTTTTCAGAGTGCGGTACGAGCCAAATATCATCAGTCGAATAGAAATGCAAGCTGCCACGACGTTGGCGATAGAATCCCTAGGTGCCATCTTCTCCAACGTTAATTGCTTATCTTTAAGATCAATTCGTCATACAGGAACTAAGCTTGACGGATAATCTCTTACGTTGAATTCCGAGTGCTCCTCTGATCGCAACCGCATGGGCATTCCAAGTAGCCCTACGGATAAACTATTGTCCAATGGACAATAGTTGGTAGAGTCACGAATGAAGGGAGAAGGTCGTAATTTATTATGAGAAATCCGCCTTTTTCGTCGGATTCTTCATTGGCTCATGCAATTCAAAGAGCGTCTCCATATCTGTTACCGGTCCAATCGCGAGCACTCAATAAAGTGTAATTTCCAGCAGAAGAACATTGGCGATCAATGATCAGATTTTTATTCGCGATTTATTAGCAAATTGGAATCACAAAATTCATCCTGAAAATAGGTAGGAAATGGATTTTGCGGACGCTGTAAATACTTTCATTTCTGACTGACATTGAAGCAGGCAGCACAAGCTTTGCTTTCAGCTGGGAAGAATGAACAATACCCGCCATACCATCCAAATCCTTTTCTGAATCAAAATTTATCTTGACATACTCAAGAACCGGGCTATAATGTTGACTGTTAACACATCATCTGTCAACAGTCAACACTTGACCCATTCTCCATGCAAACTGATCCCCTTCAACCGGTAGATATTGATACTCTCCGTACGCGTGTCACCGACTCGGTGCGCCAAGCCATTTTACAAGGCGTCCTCTTACCGGGTGAGCAAGTGAATCAAGTTCAAATCGCTGCCAAGCTTCGCACGAGTCGCGGTCCCGTCCGCGAGGCACTGCGTCAACTGGAAGAAGAAGGACTGGTGCAGAGCTATCCCCACAAAGGCACGTTCGTCACCGAAATCACCCCGAACTCGATTGAAGAAGTCTATAGTATTCGCCGTGTGTTAGAGACCTTTGCCGTGCGCCGAATGATTGAACACGGGAACGAAGCGAACGTACAGCAGTTGCGCGAGATTGTGCGGGACATGGAACGCGCGGTGACAGCGGGCGATAGTACCCTCTTGAACGAGCTCGATTTCCAATTTCACGCCGCGATTTGTCGCGGCGCGCAGCACAGCCTCTTGATGCAGCTGTGGAAATCCATCGAAGTGGGTGTGCGCCGTGTCGTCGCGCTGCGGCATGGCATTTACGAAAATCTCTCCGAGATTGTTGGCAATCATCCCGACCTACTCGCCGCCATTGAAGCGGGCGATGCGCCGCTTGCCAGCCAATTGCTTGATGAGCATATTCGGGAAGCGGGCGAACAAGTGTATGACGCGTGGGTGAATAAACCGCCCGCGCAGCGCCGTCCCGTCCTAGCTAGCCAAGACCTTTAATTGCTTGTCCGTCCACCGCTGCTGCAAACTGACTTGGCGTCTAACCTCTTTACCGACCCCAACCGCTGGCTGTAAGAACGGATTCTAAATCCATAGCTTGATTCATCTTGTAGACTGCTCAAAGGCGAACGCAACTGCCGTCCGCCTCCATTGCTATCTCCATCCACGTTCAGGAGTCAATCCAAATGCCCTATCCAGCCGATGATCCTTATTTGAATTGGCGGACTCCCCTCCCGCCGCTCGAACTCAAGCCCGGCACGACCGCGCTGCTGGTCATTGATATGCAGTACAGCGACGCGAATATGGAACACGGCACGTTCGCGCTCAAGCGCAATCGTGGGCTAACCGCCGGGCTGGACTATTACGCCGACGCGATGAAGCGCATTGTGCCGACCATCCGCCGACTCCAAGACGCGGCACGCGCAGCCGGGATTGATGTGATGTTCAGCCGAATTCAATCCATGACCCAAGATGGACGCGACCGCGGGCGCGTTCACAAAGATTTGGCAATTTTCTGTCCGCCCGGTTCCAAGGATGCTGCAATCTTGGACGAAATTGCGCCGCAAGATGATGAAATCGTTTTTTCCAAAACGACCGGCAGCGTCTTTAACAGCTCGCCGATAGACCACGTTCTCGGCAGCATGGGCATTCGCAATCTCATCCTCTGCGGCGTGATGACCAGCGGTTGCGTCGAATCGGCGGCGCGCGATGCGATAGACCATGGCTATGGCGTCATCGTGGTCGCCGATGCGTGCGCGAGTTGGACAGAGGAATTACACCGCGCCTCGCTGCGCGTGATGAACGGCGTGTTCGCGCGAGTGCAAACGTCGGACCAAGTGATTCAAGCCATGCGGAATCAGACACCGCTCGCAATGAATGAGATTGAGAACTGGTAAAGGCGCTAGCAAAATGGCTATTCGCTCCAAGCGAAGCGGTGAAATCAGCAAAATTTCACGTTCCAACGAAAATCGTCTTTCATTTTGTTAGCGACTCTAGGGAGGGCAGATGGTCGAATCCCGTTAACCCCAATTGGACACATCAAAACCCAGACGCAGCGTTTTCTCGCAATACAGAGGAGGAGAGCGATGAAAATTAAATCGAGTGCCATTCTGATTCTATTCCTTTTGATCGCTGCCGCGTGTGCGCCGGTAGCCGCCCCACCTGCGGCACCGTCAGGCGGTGCCGCCCCCGCGTCCACCCCAGAACCGCCCAAAGAAGTGACGCGTATCGTACAGGGCACACCCGAAGTCATTGTCATTACCGCCACGCCCGCGCCCACCCAAGCGGGTCAAGCGACAAGCGCGCCCCAACCGACGAGCGCGCCGCAACCGACCGCCGCGCAGCCGTCCGCGCCCACCCCGCCCCCATCCAGCGGAGGTGTACTCAAAGTTGCGATTCCCGCCGACCCCGGTCTGTGGGACCCCAAGTTTACGTCCGATACTAATGGCATTCGCGCCGAAGCCCAGATTTACGCTACCTTGATGCGGAATACGGCGGATGCCAAAGGCGTCGAGCCGTGGTTAGCAGAATCCTACGAAGCCAGTCCCGACCTCAAAGAGGTCACCTTCCATCTTCACAAAGACGCCAAGTTCTGTGATGGTTCCCCCATTACGGCGAACGACGTGAAATTTTCCTTTGACCGCTACCTCGAAAAAGATTCGGGCGTTTCGTGGCAGTATCCGCAGGGGACGAAAGTAGAAGTGCCTGACGATTACACGGTCAAGATTACCTCCGAAGTGCCGAGCGTTTGGTTCTTGCAGGCGATGACGCTCTGGGGCACACAGATCATGTCCCAAAAATATGTCTCGGCACAAAGCAAGGACGACATCGCCGCCAAGCCGCTCGGCAGCGGTCCCTTCTGCTTAAAGAGCTGGGATAAAGGCACGGGCTATGTGCTCACCCGCAACCCCGGCTATTGGGACACGCCCGCGTGGGTGGATGAAGTGGATGCGACCGTCATTCAGGATGACACGGCGCGCGTCTTGCAGCTCGAAAGCGGCAATGTAGACCTCGTGATTGACGTTCCCTACAATCAAGTGGATGTGCTCTCCCGCTATCCGGGCATTCACGGCTATACCAGTTCCTTATGGGGTCTCGCCTCCATCGTGATGAATCAAAAAGCCGTTCCCGCGCTCAAGGACAAGAACGTACGCCAGGCCATGTCGTATGCCATTGACCGTCAGGCGTTAGTAGATGCCGTACTGTTTGGCAAAGGCGACCCCGCGTGGTCTGTCTGGTACGGAACGGATTTGCCGTGCTACACCGCCGATTTCGCCCACAAGTTTGACCTCGAAAAAGCCAAGCAGCTCATGGCGCAATCCACCGCGCCCAACGGCTTCAAAACCGACCTCACGGTGGTTGCGGGTGATACCGTCGGAATGCAAACAGCGGTCATCCTCAAAGACCAATTGTCCAAGATTGGCGTTGACGTGAATATCACGCCGATTGAAGAAGGCAGCTGGTTCTCCAATTGGTCTTCGTACAATTACCAGATGTTGTACAAGCTCGGCACCGAACTGGTCAACGATCAGGCGCAGACCATTCCCTTCGATTACCTGACCGTAGAGGATGGCGGACAGGGCACGGCGTTCACCGGCTGGTCAGATCCCGATGTCACGCGCGTCTCCAAAGCCGCGTTGATTGAAGGCGACCCGGCGAAGCGCTGCCAGATTTACTACGACCTGCAAAAGTTTGCGATGGACCAAACACCCCAGCTCGTCCTCTTCCATCCCAACAACCGCTGGGGTGCGAGTGACAAGGTGTACAACTTTTCCATCAACCCCACCAGCTTGTATCGCTTCTGGGAAGTGTGGAAAGCGCAACAGTAACGTTTAAGGAGCGACGCAAAATCAGGTAGGGATGTGCACCGCGCATCCCTACTCAATGCGACGGGAGGAGCTCTATGCAAGCAAAAGTATCGGCCGTATTGATCCTAGTCGTCATCATCGCCGCCGCGTGCGCCGCGCCCGCCGCACAGCCGCCGGCAGCCCAGCCAGCAGCTACCTCGGCACCCGTTGAGGTCACGCGGATTGTGGCAGGGACACCCCAAGTTGTCATCGTTACCTCGCAGCCCCAGCCCACCGCCGTAGCGCAGGCAACCGCTGCGCCCAACGAATCGCCCACGCCCGCGCCGGTCAAGGGCGGTAAATTGGTGGTCGCCGTACCGGGCGATCCCGGACTGTGGGACCCCAAGTTCGGCAGTGACAACAACGCATTATGGGCAATGGCGCAAATCTATGCGAACCTGCTCAAAGTGAGCAAAGATGGCAAGAGCGTCGAGCCGTGGCTGGCGGAATCGTACGAAGTCAGCTCCGACCTCAAGACCGCCACGTTCCATCTGCACAAGAATGCCAAGTTCTGTGACGGCTCACCGATTACGGCGAATGATGTCAAGTTCTCCTTTGAACGCTATCTCGAACCCGATTCGGGCGTGAGCTGGCAGTATTCAGCAGGCACCAAGGTCAACGTCGTTGACGATTATACCGTTCAGGTCATTAGCGGCTCGCCGAGCGTCTGGTTCACACAGGCGCTCATCCTGTGGGGCACCGATATCATGTCAGAGAAATACGTCAAGGGTCTCTCAAAGGATGAAATTGCCGCCAAACCGCTCGGCAGCGGTCCCTTCTGCCTCGAAAGCTGGGACAAGGGGAACGGCTATGTGCTCAAGCCCAATCCCGGATATTGGGATACGCCCGCCTGGGTGGACGAAGTGGATGTTCGCGTCGTGCGGGATGACAACTCGCGCGTCCTCCAGCTCGAAAGCGGCGATGTGGACATTGCGGTGAACATCCCGGCGAATCAGGTCGAAGTCTTGAACAAGTATCCAGGCGTCAAAGGATACGCGAACAAATTGTGGGGTCTCGCCGCCATCGCGCTCAATGAAAAGACCGTGCCCGCCTTTAAGGACAAAAAGGTGCGTCAAGCCATGTCCTATGCAATTGACCGGCAGGCGCTCGTCAATACCGTACTCTTTGGGCAAGGCGAAGTAGCCAAGTCACCATTCTATGGTTCCGACATCAGTTACTATACGCCGGACTTTGCCCACAACTATGACCTCGAAAAAGCCAAGCAGCTGATGGCGGAATCCAGTTTCCCGAACGGCTTTACTGCCGATTTGACTGTCGTGGCGGGTGACACGCTCGGAACAGAAACCGCCGTCATCCTCAAAGACATGCTCTCGAAAATCGGCATTACGGTCAACATCACGCCCGTCGAGCAAGGCAGCTGGTTCTCGAACTGGTCGTCGTATAATTACCAGATGTTGTACAAGCTCGGCGCGAACGACGTGGTGGACCCCGGTGAAAATATCCCGTTTGACTTTTTGCAAATCGAGGATGGCGGACAGGGCGCCGCGTTCACCGGCTGGAGCAACCCCGAAGTCACCAAGCTCGCGCACGCGGGATTGATTGAGCAAGACCCGGAAAAGCGCCGACAGATTTATTACGACCTCCAGCGCATCGTAATGGACGAGACGCCGCAAATCGTTCTCTTCCATCCCTACAGCCATTGGGGTCAGCGCGACAATGTGCACGGCTTTGAAATCGCGCAGACCAGCATGTACAAACTCTGGGAGGTCTGGAAAACGCAATAAATGACACGTTGGATGCTCCTTGTACAAGGAGCATCCAACTCGCTCGAAATGGATACCGTTCGCTTTTTTCGCAACCGTCTCGTTCAGCTCATTCCCGTGCTCTTTGGCATCAGTGTCATCGTGTTCTTGATGCTGCGCCTGATTCCCGGCGACCCCGCGCGCATCATGCTCGGCACACACGCGACCGAAGAGCGCATCGCCGAGCTGCATGAACAGCTTGGACTCGATAAACCCATCTGGCAGCAGTATCTTTTATTCTTGAATGGCGCGGTGCAGGGCAATCTGGGAACATCACTGTTCGCGCGTCGCCCTGTCTTGCAAGTGATTTCTGAAAAATTGCCTGTTACCCTCTTGTTGGTCACGTACGCGGTTACGCTGGCAGTCTTGTTGACGATTCCCGTATCACTCTTTGCTGCGTTAAAGCGCGATACACTGATAGATCATTCGATTCGCGGCGCGTTGATCCTCGCGCTGGCGATGCCCAGCTTTTGGTTGGGTCTAATTCTGATTTTGCTCTTTGCCGTCGAGTATCATCTATTTCCAGTCTCCGGCTTGGGCGACAATCCGGCGAGCTGGTTGTGGCATTTGTTTTTGCCCGCCGTCACGCTGGCTCTGCCCGTCGCCGCCATGCTCATTCGCAATCTCCGCAGCTCCGTCATTGATGTGCTCAAAGCGCCCTACATCGAATTTGCGCGCGCCAAAGGATTAAAGGGCCGAACCATTTTGGGACGCCACGTTCTGCGAAACGCGCTCATTTCCGTCGTGACAATTCTCGGCTTGAATATCGGTTGGCTTGTCGGCGGCTCGGTCGTGGTGGAAACGGTCTTTAGTATTCCGGGCA
>Ga0070741_10014770_pt1 | contig 13426 bp, 6 predicted proteins | sample Coa_R1_4_FD_66440 | JGI IMG/M metagenome (GOLD analysis project Ga0070741, IMG submission 66440) | Surface soil microbial communities from Centralia Pennsylvania, which are recovering from an underground coalmine fire - Coalmine... | ecosystem: Environmental > Terrestrial > Soil > Unclassified ... | reverse complement strand
CGAATGCAACAACCGAGGCAGACGCCCAGGCCGCATCCCATCCGGTTTTCCATGGAGACCAGGCAGCGATGCCCGTACTTCTCGGCCAGTGCAACCGTGGCGCGCAGCATCGCCCACGGCCCGCACGCCACAATCAGGAACTTCTTGCCGCGCTGCTTTTCCAGATACTCGCCCAGCGCTTCGGTTACGAACCCCTTGTGTCCGCGCGATCCGTCTTCTGTCGCAAGCGCGATCCTTCGAACGTAGGGCCTGAACCCTTCGAAGCCGACCAGGTCCGCCTTGGTGCGCCCACCGAAAAAAAGAGTCTGACGAATCTGGCCTTCCGCAAGTTCTCGTGCGGAGAGCAGCAAGGCGGCGATCCCGATTCCTCCCGCGACCTGAAGGACTTCGTCCGCTGCCCGTGCCTCCTGCCAGTAATCTCCCTTGAGGAAGCCGTGACCGAGCGGACCCAGCAGGCCGATCCGGTCGCCGGGCTTGAGGTTCGCCATCAACTCAGTCCCGCGTCCCACCACTTTGTAAAGGAATTCGATGATTTCCCGCCCCAGTGCCTTGGGGTTTCCCTTGCGGCGCGTGGCCAGTGGTCTGACATCAAAGATGCTCATGGGCCGCCGCAATAATACGTCCGAGCGTCCCAGCAACCGGATCATGGCGAACTGGCCGGGGTGGGTGGCCCTCGCTTGACGGGGAGAGTGAACGGCCAGTATGAAATGGCCGCCCGTGAGCGAGCGGTTCTCACGGACGGCTACAATCTCGTCGTACATCCAAGCCATGGTATCAGAACTTCCCCCGTTCCTGTAAGTGCGGTTTTCAATGGCCGCAAGCGGGGCGGGGAAAGCTGTCAGGTTGATTCTCTTTGAGTGTACAGGGTTTAGCGCCAAACCATTGACGCAAAGGTTGACATTGGACATGGAGCCTATACCATAATGGAAATCTGCCGATAGACAGTTGAGGAGGTCCGCTTGACTGAGACTCAACAATCCGGCATCCAGGAGTTGGTCGCTCAGGTGCGCGAACGCCTGGCAGAGCAGTTCCGTGTCCACGACGAACATCTGGACAGGATCGAAAAGGACGTCCAGGACCTGCGCCACCGCCACGCGCGCTTAAGAGCCGGCGTTGAGGAGCAGCTTGCCACTCTGGCGAGTTACCAACCGCCCGTTCCTGCTACGAAAATCCTCGCCTCTGTGCAGAACCTGATGATCGCGAGACTTCCGGAAGAGGTGCTGACAGTCCTTGCCGGCGAAGCGGAGCGCCTGGGGGTCCGCGCCGCAGTTTTTGATGTACGCGGCAAGGCGGCGTGGGGCGCATGCGCCCGCGGGTTTGGCGCCCAATTTTCAGACAAGGCGTTTCAATCCGTGATCGTCTCTCTTAGTCCGGAGAGCCCATTTCGGCAGGTATACGAAAGCGGCGGTGCCGTGGACGTTACTTTCGAGCAACTCAGGAAGAACCGGAACGTTCTCGAGCGGCTCAAACCCGCGATCGATAGTTCCATCCTCCTTCTGCCCGTGAGGTCAGCCGGATCTGTTTCGTCCATCGTCTATGTGGACGCCGGGGAGAGCGGCAGGCCGCTTCCCGTTGACGAACTGAAGATCTTCACGGAATTTGCCGGCGCGCAACTCGACCGTCTGATGGCCCTGAGCGGCGGCTTCAGCGGGGTGGAGGAAGGGGGCGCCAGCGAATCCGCTTCCGAGGCTGCGCCGCAGGAAGAGCGGGTAAAGCCGGCGGCCGAAGCCGTTCCCGAAGCTGAAACTCCTCCCGAAACGACGCCCGTGCAAACTCAAGAGAGCCAGCCGTACATTCCGGAACCGGCGGTCCAGGCTTTTGTTCCCTCCGAGACGCTTCCCGCGAGTGTGCCGGCGGGTCTCCGCCAAGGCGGATCAACCCCGTTTTCGCCTTCCGTGCTTGTAGCGGATGCGCCCGTTCCCGGTATGCCTGCTCCGAAACCGGATGCGGCGAGCTTCGACCTCTCATCCCTTCCCGAAGAGGAGCAGAAGATCCATCGTGATGCCAAACGCTTCGCCAAGCTGCTGGTTTCCGAAATCGAACTCTACAATAAAGCGAAAGTGGCGGACGGGCGTCAGAATAAGGACCTTTATATCCGGTTGAAGCCGGACATCGATCGCAGCCGTCAGACCTACGACAAGCGTTTCGGCAAGACCGTGGCCGCCCAGTTTGATTACTTCCACGAGGAGATGGTCAGAACGCTGGCTTGCCAGGACGCTTCGTTGCTGGGCGCGGACTATCCGGGTCCTGCCTCGTGAATTCCCTTGCCAGGTTTGCTGCTGTTTACCTGATCTGCTTCGCTGCCATCCCCTGGGCTCGTCCGCAATCCGACATGCCCGGCCCTGAGTTGCGCCGCCTGGCCCGAGCGGCCTCGACCCAGAGCGGTTGGCGGGCCTTGAGGCAGTACGCGCGGACTCAAACCGCGCCCGAACCGCGAGGGCTCGCCTTCTTTGTGGTGGGCTACCGGGAATACGAGGCGGGGAATTATTCGGGTGCTGTCGAGGATCTGCGCGAGGCCGCGAGCACCAGATTTTCCCTCGCAGAGTTTGCCGAGTATTATCTCGCTTCTTCCGTCAAGGCCTTGAACCAGCCCGCGCAGGTGGTGGAGATCCTGGACGGCTTCCCGGCTCGCCACCCGGCGAGCACCCTGCTTCACCCGGCGCTCGCCATGCTCGCCCGGGCTTGCATTGAGACGCACCAGGCGGACCGCGCGCTGAAGCTGCTCCTGGAGGATCCACACACAAGGGCGCGACCCTCGCTGGCATTCCTGCTTGCCGAAGCCTACCTCGGCGCGGAGAAACCTCTCGAAGCGGCGCGTGCCTACGAGGATGTCTACTATGCTTTTCCAACCTCACCCGAAGCCCAGTCCGCCGGAGATGTCCTGATCACGCTCAAGGCCCAGCTTGGACCGGACTTTCCAGCGCCCACGGATGAGATCCGGACGGCTCGCGCCAATACACTCTTCAACAAGGGGCGCTTCACGGCAGCAGAAAAAGAGTACAAGGCGTTGCTCGGGTCCGCTCCCCAGAGTCCGCTTGCCGGAAGATGGAAGCTTGGGCTGGGAAGATGCTTGATCAGAATGAAGCGGGTCAGTGAGGCCATCGACCTGTGGACACCACCGATCTTGTCCGATCCCGAGGCCGACGCGGAGAGGCTGGCCGGGCTCGTGGATGCCTATGTCCGGCAGGACGATCCTGGCTCGATCGAGATCGTGATTGACCAGATTCGAAGTCTGTACCCGAAGACCCAGGCCTGCGCGTCGGCGCTTCTCGCCGCCGGCAACTTCTTCTTTCGCCAGGCCGATCTGGAGAAGGCGCTCCTTTACTACCAGCCCGTGAACGACGAGTTCCCCGGGACGTCGGCCGCGAGGGAAGCAAACTGGCGTCTCGCCTGGGTTCATTACTTGCGGCGAGACGCTGAGGCAGCGCGGCGCGCGCTGATGGACCACCTCGCGCGCTATCCCGGCTCATCCCACACCCCCTCTGCCCTCTACTGGCTTGGCAGGGTGGAAGAAGACGGGGGCGATGTTTCCACGGCCCGGGAGTTGTACAAACTGCTCGTCAAGCGCTTTCCTCACGCCTATTTTGCGGTTCAAGCGCGAAAGCGCCTGATAGGAATGAACCCCGGCTCCCACGCGGGTCGGGATTTGAGCCCGCCGGATCCTGCGGTGCTTGCAGCGGCGCAAGCGGTCCCGGCCCCGTCCCCGCCGCCCCTTCCACCTTGCTCTCGCTCGGATACCGGCGAAGCCCTGCGGCCGTTTGAGGTCTTGAGCGCGCTGAGTCTTACGGATCTGGCCGGCAATTACCTGCGAGATCTCGTTGCAGACCATCCGGAGACTCCCGGACTGCGCCTCGTGTTGAGCCGATTCGAAGCCGATCAAGGGCGGCCCAGTGTGGCGATCTTCAGCGCGAAGAAACTGGTACCCGAGCCCGTTCAATACGAATTCTCAGACTTGCCGAAAGAGGTGTGGGATCTCCTTTATCCCAGGGCGTATTGGGATCTCGTCCGCCGGCAGGCGCTTTCCAACCGGCTTGACCCTTACCTGGTCATGGGGCTGATCCGCCAGGAATCGGCCTTCAATCCCCGCGCCACATCTTCGGCAAATGCTCGCGGCCTGATGCAGCTTTTGCCGCAGACGGCCACGCACATCCGGCGTCGACGGGCGGCCGTGGCTCGGCGGCTTTACAATCCTGCATACAATATACGGCTTGGCTGCGCCTATCTGCGCAGCGTCCTGAAAGACTTCGGCGGAATTCCGGAACAGGCCCTGGCAGCCTACAACGCCGGCGATATTCGCGTGCGCGAGTGGCTTAATCGTTACCAGTTCCGCGAGGCGGCGGAGTTCGCGGAGACCATTCCTTTCCGCGAGACCATTTCTTATGTTCAAACGGTTCTCCGGGACGCGGAGATCTATCGTCAATTGATCACCGGGAAAGCCCAGTTTGCTCGCTGCGAGATGGGAAGCGCGGCTAAGGCCCCCGCCGCACCCGCACATGCCAGGAAGCCCGCGAGCTCCCCAAAAAAGAAAAGCAAAAGTAAATGATCGCGGGGCTGAGGCATTCAAGGTATGCTGCTGAACGCCCACGAAGGGAATTAAAACGCATATGCACTCAATGAGTCGATGCGCACTCGCGGCTCGGTTCGTGCGAACGGGTTGCGCGCTGGTTTTCGCCCTGCCGCTGGCTGCGTTCGGTCAGACCGACCTCAATCCCACGGTCCCGGAAGCGGTCGGTCTGAATATCCATTTCACTCACGCGCAGCCGGGTGAAATGAAGATGCTTGCGGAATCGGGAGTCCGGTGGATTCGCATGGATTTCGACTGGAGCAGCACGGAAAAGGCGCGCGGCCGGTACGACTTCTCCTCCTACGACCGCCTGATGGATGAGCTCGCGCCCCACAAAATACGGCCCATTTTCATTCTCGACTACAGCAATCCGCTGTACGACGGCGGCCTCTCTCCCCATACGGACGAAGGGCGCCAGGCCTTTGCCCAGTGGGTCGTGGCATCAGTCCTGCATTTCAAGGGGCGCGGAATTCTCTGGGAGATGTACAACGAGCCCAATTTCTTCTGGCGTCCCAAACCCAATGTCGAAGATTACGCCAAACTCGTATTGGTCGTCGGCGAGGCCTTGCTCAACTCGGCGCCGGACGAGTCTTTCATCGGACCGGCAACCTCCGGCATTGACCTTGTGTTCCTTGAACAGTGCTTCAGAGCGGGGCTGCTGAACTACTGGTCAGCGGTCTCCGTCCACCCTTACCGGCAGATGGACCCGGAGACGGCCGCCGAAGGGTATCGAAACGTTCGCGAGTTGATCCTGCGGTACGCTCCACCCGGGAAGCAGATTCCGATTATTTCCGGCGAGTGGGGCTACTCGTCAACCTGGAATTGGCCGGGATCCGGGGAGGAGAACCAGGCCAGGCTCCTCGCCAGGGAATTCTTGAGCAATATTGCGAACGAAGTTCCGCTGTCGATCTGGTACGATTGGCACGACGATGGTCCAGACCCCAGGAACCCCGAGTTTCACTCCGGCATCGTCCGCTTCCCTTACCTGGCGGGGAAGGAACAGGTTTTCGAACCCAAACCTGCTTATCACGCCCTGCGCGCCTTGACGAGCTTCCTGCGGGATGACCGGTTCAGCAAACGCCTGGCTGTCGGCGGCCCTGATGATTATGTGCTCCTCTTCCATAAGGGCGACGAAGTCCGTCTGGCGGCGTGGACGGCTTCGTCAATTGCGCACGAAGTGGTGATCCCGGCCAGCCCCGGCCTTTTCAGCGTGAGGAGCATCAACGGCGAAGAGCTCCCCTCGGTTATCGCTCGCCGCAATGGTTTGCGCTTGACCTTGAGCAACGCTCCACAATATCTCGTGCCGGTGAAGAGCAACGCGTTCCTGACCCTTGCTGCGGCCTGGGAGCGCCTTCCGCTCGAGATCAGAACCCGCGGGCCAAAGGAGCTTGAGATTTCGACGGCGCTCCGCAATCCGCTGCGCAAGCCCATCCAATTGAAAAGCGGTCCAAAGCGGCCGGGGTTGCTGGCCCCGAAATCCGAGACTTCCGTCGTCAAAGTTGCGAGGATTTTTCGTGTGTTTGACCCGCAACCGGTCCGCATGGAACTGGAGATTCGTGGAATGGGACGAATCGCACAGGAGACGAAAGTCTTCGCCACGAATCCGCTGCGGGCCCGACTGCTTCCCATCGCTGGTGACCAGCTTCCTCTGCTGGTTGAGAACCCTTCGGGCGAGGAATTCCACGGACGGCTGGAATTGACCGAACTGAAAGGGCTTCGCTGCCCGAATCTTGCGGCGCCCCTGGAGTTAAGAAAGGGAGAGTTGGTCAAGGTCGTGGGGGTGAGAATTGACACCGGCTCTGAGCACTCCTATCGCGCCCGCGTTCGCATTCTCGACGCCCGGAATGAGTCTGTAACCATCGGTGATTTGTCGAACCTGGTTCTTCTGAGTGGGTTCGCCGAGCGTTCGATCGGTTCCGAGCCCGCAGCGCTCGTGGTTATGCCGGATGGCGATCCGAAAGTCCAGTCCGAGCAGACAATCCAGATAGCAGACCCTCCGGAAGGTCCCCCGCTTCCGGGCCTCCAATCCATCAGGGTTTCGTACCATTTTGAGCCGGGCCGCAAACTCGCGCGCGTGACCCCGAAGAAGTCCGCGATGCAAGACATTTCAGGCGCGCCGGCCTGGCTGGGCCTTTGGATTTACGGCGACGGAACGGGGAACTATACCGGCCTGAGCTTTGCTGATTCCACCGGCCAGGTTTTCCAAGAGCCCGGCCGCCCGCTGAGCTGGCGGGGCTGGCGGTTCGCCTGGTTTCCGATGGATCGCGCCCATGCGACTTTCCGAGGCGGCGCCTTTGACGGGGTGATTCACTTTCCAATTCGATGGGACAGCGTGCTGTTCATTGACAGCGCCGAGCAGAAGGCGACGTCGGGCACGGTCTATCTGAGTGCGCCCGCGCTCTATTATTGACCGGAGCGGCTGGCGGTGGGGACCACGCTCCATCTCCCGGGAACTCGCGGATCAGCCCGCACTCCAAGGTCCGGCGCATCAAAGGGGAATCTCCCAGCCCGGTGAAAACCCGGACACGGCATAATTGATGATGGCATCGAGCAGATAAGTCGCGTACGGGTCGCTCGCATAGGTGGTCCCGAGCGACAGCGTGCAAATGATCAGCTTGCCCTTGCCGCATCTGGCCTGCACCAGGGTTCCGACATTCGAGTGAACCCAGCCGTAGAAAATGCCCGCCAGCACATCCCCGAAATTCTGCGGGGGAATTCCCCGCACCACGGCCGCCGCCGCGGCGGCCTGGCTTTCGAAACCAGCCAGCGTGTCGAAGCCGATCAGCTTGAACGGTTCGTGGCCCTTGCGAATCCAGGGAAAACTCGAAATCCAGTTTCCATCCAGGTTGTCCACGGAGCGCGGGACGATTTCGATTCCCGGGGCGAGTACTTGACGGTCGGTTGCGAGCAGCACGACCAGCCGTCCCGCGCCCAGCGCCTGCTTGACTTCGTCGTCAAAGACGGAGGTGAGGAGAACCGGAAACACCTCTTTGCCGTTTGGCGCCAGGTATCCGCGAGCGCGCATTTCGTTGGCCAGTCGCCGCAGCCTCCCCGATGGATCACGGAACGAAACGGGCGGCGGCAAATCCGGAGACTTGGGCGGGTAAAAGAAAAGGTCGAGGGTGTCCACCCGGATGGGCTTGCCCTCGGAGAGCAGGGAGACTTCGAGAGTCCCCTTGCCGGGCGAGGCGGTGGAAGGCGCCGTGAATTCGATGCTTCCCACCTTGGCGGCCGATCCCGCCACGACGGAAGGCATGGCCAACTTTCCGCTCAGCGTTGTCCCCGCGATGCGCCACGCCACTTCCGTCCCGGCCAGCAACTCATGCCCGTAGTGTGAGAAGTACACATCGACATGGGCTTTCTCGCCCGCCTCCAGGTTGCGCTTATCGGCTCGCGCCACAAGAAGGTCGTCCTGCTGGAGCGCAGCCAGGCGGTCCGCATAGGCTTTGGGCTTGCGCCACATGTCGAGCAAACCGTTCGATTCCCAGTTCAGGTCCGTGAACTCGGTGATGATGTAACCCTGCATTTCGTTCTGAGCGCGTAGCGATTCGATCTCATATTTGAGCGCCTGGTATTGCTGCTCCTGGGTCGCATCGGCCAGCGCGTCCAGGTTCCCGAAGAGCGAGGAGTACTGGAAATCATCGAATCGCTTCTCGATGCCCTCCGGCCGGGTGATGGGGATATTGGCGAATTCGCGCGCGAACCACCAGGGCTTGGCGGCGGGAGGACGCTGCAATCCCCAGTTGCCGAACTCGGAGAGCATCAGGGGTTCATCCCCTCGCGGAGCGCCGTCGCCGTACGAACTGAAGAGCCAGCGAGGCCGACGTGCCTGGTCGGCGACGAACCGGTCGAAATCCGAAGCGTGCTCGGGAATGGCGTTGTAGATGTGAAAATCGGCGATGTCTGTGGCCATGTGAAAATTGTCACAGCAGGCGCTGTTGTCCACCACCAGCCACCCCGGGACGATGTTCTTCGCGTCCTGATACGCCTGCTTGAGCCAGGCGCGGTCCCCGGCCTCCTTCAGATTGACGCCCCAGCTCTCGTTGATGATGCTCACAATGACGACAGCAGGATGATTCCAGTCGCGCTCGATCATTCCCTCGAGCGTTGTCATGCCGCGCCGTTTCGCATCCTCGGTGAGCTTGTCCCAGTTGGGAATTTCGTACCAGACGAGCACGCCCGCTTCGTCGGCCGCGTCCAGGTACCGCGGGTCGGGCACCTTGATATGACAGCGAAGCATGTTCAACCCGAGTGCGCGGGCCTTGCGCATTTCGTCGCGCAGATCCTCGAGCGATGGCGGCGTGTAGATGGTGTCGGGATAGAAATCCTGATCCAGAGCCCCGCGCAGGTAAATGGGCTGGCCGTTCAGATAGAACTTGCCTTGCCGGCTTTCAAAAGTGCGGAAGCCGAAGCGAAAGGTTGCGGAGTCCCCGGAGCTCAGCCAGGTGTGCAGGAGGTAGAGCGTGGGACTTGCCGGGCTCCATCGTTTGGCCGACTCGAGGCGGCCCAGGAAGTGATAGAGAGTCTGGCCTGGCTTCAGATCGTGCGACTCCTTCCAGACCACGCCGTTGGCCGCGTCGCGGATTTCCGCTCCCACAAAAGCCGGCTTTGGAAGCTGATCGTCCGGAGGCAGATTGACCACCGGCACTTCAATCTTGAAATTGCCGTCAGCGGCGGCGGATATGTGCACGGCCCCCGTGTGCATGCGGGGCCGGATGATGAGTTCGACGCTTTGCCACAGTCCGCTCGTCTGCACGTACCAGTTCTGTTTGCCATGCGGAATCTCGGCGTACTTGATGCCTTCCACCTCGCTGCCCTTTCCACTCTGGTCGCCCGCGTTTGCGCCCGCGTCCACCACACGCACCGCGATCTGGTTTTCGCCTGGATGCAGCAGGCGCGTGACGTCAAGATCAAATGGGAGATATCCGCCCTCGTGCGAACCTGCCGCCCGGCCGTTCACAAACACGTCCGCCTTGTAGTCCACCGCGCCGAAGTGCAGGAGCGCAACCTTGTCCGCTCCCGGCGGGTCGAATGTAAATGACCGCCAGTACCAGGCCACGCCCGCATAGTCGCGCAAGTCGGCGAATTGCGCTTGCCAGGAGGAGGGAATGCTCGTGGGGCGGACGCCTTGAGCAGAACCGAGATCCTGCACCTTCAGGCTGCCCGTGGGATCGGCCACGAAGCTCCAGTCGCCGTCGAGCGAAATCCGTGGGCCCGCAACGTCGGCCCGAACTGTGACCGGGTGAAGCGCGAGGGCCGCCATGAGCCCCGTACTGAGAATCATGAAATGAATCAGCCTGATCATTCGTGGTATCCCTCGGTTTTGGACGCGATGCGTCCGAGTTCTGGGCCGCTTCGATCTCGCTTTCGCTCGCCGCCGCCGGGATGGCCCGTGCGGGTTATTCCTTGCGCGCTTATCGAGCCGCCGTGGATGACCCGCCACCCGCCGGCCGCCTGAAAATGCCAGTCTATTCGGTTCACGGGTTCACTGGCAAGCCACCGCTGCGGCGCGGGGTTTTGCATGCCGCGGCCCTCAAGCCGACTCCCACTTCGAGGTTTCGCTTCTCTTTGGGCGTATGCTAGGATGGTGAGTCTGGGCGAACATTCTGGAGGAATCCTGAGATGAGTTCACCCTCCGTAACCGAGACCGGCGTCGAGTATCTGTTGCCGCTGGGAACCGAGATCGAAACTTCCGGACAAGGTGCCGCCTTCGCGCTTGGCGCACTTCGAGCAAAACCGGTCCTGATCGTCCTGCGGGTTCAGGACGTCATTGAGCAGGAATATCTGCACGTTTCCATCTGGGGTTCGGCGGACGGCCGGAACTGGGGTGACAAGGCGCTGTTCTGGTTTCCGCAGGTTTTCTATCGTGGCGCAACTCCCGCGGCTCTCGACCTTCAGCAGCGGCCGGAGGTCCAGTTCCTGCAAGCGCGCTGGGAAGTGGGCCGGTGGGGGCGTGGCTACCCGCGCCCATATTTCAAGGCAGGCATCGAGATCCAAGAGCTCACGAATCCCTAGTGAATATCCACTCCTCGGAACGGCAGAGCTTTACGTTCAAACCTGATTAAATCGGGCCATCCATCAGCCTCCGCTGTTCGCGCAACGACCTGTGAGGAACTTCATGAGACTATCCGTCGCCCTGTTCGTTTTTCTCTTTGCGGCATCCGGGGGGCAAGCCCAGCAGTCCCCGGCGGCGAAAACTCCCGCATCGGGCCGCGCCACCGGCCAGCCCCCCGCCTCCGCGCCCATTGAGACTGAGACCATTAATGTCCGGCCCGCTGCCCCGGCGCCCGTTTCAAAGCCTCCAAGCGAGCCGGGGGCTGTGGAACCCGCTCAGGCCAGGGCCGCCCTGCACAAGCTGTGGATGGCCGAGTACCGGATCAATGACCTGCTTTCGCAAGAGCAGCCGGAAAAGTGGAAGGTCTCTGACGCGGCACGCAATTCCTATCACCAGGCGGCCGAGGCGCTGCGCAAGCAGCTTGCCGCTGTCGAGAACTGGCGGACGCAGTTCGAAAAGCGTCCCGAGAGCCCCTACTTGGGGCACGAGACTTATGTGTCCATCAGCCGATTGCTGCCGCTCATAGACGGAGTGGCGCGAGCCGTTTCTCAAGACGAAAGCTCGCGCAACGGCGCCGAATATTCGAAGGCAGGCGATCAGATTCTTGAGCAACAGCAGGCGCTCGAATCTTACCTGTCCTTGCTCCTGCGCAACCAGGACGCGGTGCTGCTCGGCTGGCAGAACAACCTCGCCAACTGCCAGAACGAACTGAATTTCGCCATGCGCAGCCGAAGCCAGCCGGCCATTCCCATGAAAAACATCAACCCCAGATTCCAGGGGTGGCGAGTGCGGAAGGCCCAGGAAGCTCATGCGGCCGGCGGGAAGGCTGGCGAAAAGAACGCGCCGAAGACAACGCAGCCCCCTCCGTCCGTCGGCTCAACCCTGCCGGGCGCGAGCGCGATCACGCACGGCCACAAGAGGCCATAGCACCGCCACAGGACGGGCGTGGCGCCGGCGGCAAGGATGGCGGGCGCTCGATTCACTGCGCGGCTTTCTTCAATTCCTCCGCCAACGATTCGATCAGGGCAGCCTCGTCATCGAGCGCGCGCGCCACTCGGGCAATCTCGGCGTCGGCCTCCTGCCACTTCTTCTGGTCGATCGCTTCCCGCGCACCGGGGAAGACTTTCACATCGTAGCCGGTATACACCCCGGGCGCGTAAATCAAATGCCGGTACCACGGCCGTCCGGGCAGGCCGGCGGGGCTCACCAGTTTTCTTTCGCTTTCCATAAGCCGTGCGTTCAGCGCCTGGACCTCGGCGCGTTGGAATGCCGCGCCGCCGTTTTCCCGGGCGGTGTTGAGCGACGCCTGGTATTGCTCGGCGCTCCGGGTAATCGCGTCGAGGGCGTTTTCGAGCGGCGCAAAGTTCAGGTGCGGCGGCACGGCTTCCAGGCGCGGAGGAACGAAGGTCTTCTTCGGGTCCGCCGTGGCCGTGAAAACTCCCTCTTCAATCTCCTTGTTCTGCTCTTCAATTTCGTCGTGCTTCTGTTTTAAGGCCTTCTTCAGGTCGTCCGCATATTTCCGCAGGTTGTCCGCCAGGTCGGTGAAGTCGAACGGCAGAAGCTCGGCATCAGCCAGCCGCATCACTGTTGTTCCGCCTGCCTGGGCCAGGGCGCGCCCATAAACGAAGTCAGTATCAGAAAAATGGGTATACCAATAGTAGTCATCGTAAATCGAGTGGTAAATGCCTCCCCCGTCCTCTCCGCCGAAGCCGATGCTGAGCGAGGCGATTCCCAGGTGGTCCAGAAAGGCGCTGTAGTCGGATCCGGAACCGAGCGCCCCGATCCTCAAGTCGGTCCGCGTTCTTGCCTCCTGTTTCTCCTCCGGCGAACTCCCATGGCGGATCTGCCACAGCCGGCTTCGCGCCCCGACGGAGATTTTCTTCTCGGGGTCCTCGATGCCGCGCGCCACTCCGTTGACGAACTTTTCCAGCGTGTGCGACCCGGCAGCATAAAAGTAGCCGCGTCCGTTGGAATCCGAGTTGATGTAAACCGCGGCGTGCTGGCGCAGCTCGTCCGCGTGGGCTTCCGCCCATTCGGTCGAGCCCAGCAAGGCGGGTTCCTCTCCGTCCCACGCGCAATAGAGGATCGTCCGCTTCGGTTTCCAGCCCTGCTTGCACAATTCTCCCAGGGCGCGGAGCTCCTCCATCATCGCGCCCATCGCCGAGACGGGATCCTCTGCGCCGTTCACCCAGGCGTCGTGGTGGTTGCCGCGAATAATCCACTGATCGGAATCGTCCGAACCGGGAATTCGCGCGATGACATCATAAAGAGGTTTGAGGTCCCAGTTGAACTTGAGCTTCAGGTGCACCTTGGCGGGCCCCGGCCCCACGTGATAGGTGATGGGCAGGCCGCCCCGCCATTCGTCGGGCGCCACCGGACCTCCCAGTGCGGCCAGGAGCGGTTGCGCGTCCCCGTAAGAGATGGGAAGGACTGGTATTTTAGTAATGGTCTTCGCCTCGCTGAGCGGGAGCCGCTTTGCGTCTTTCGTGGCTCCAACTCCCGGGGTAAGCGGGTCGCCGGGGTAATAGACCATGTCCATGACGCTGCCCCGTTGCACGCCGTCTTTAGGGCGAAAGGCGCCCTGGGGAAACACGTCGCCCGGCACGTAACCATCATCCTTCGGGTCCGAGTAGATCAGACAACCCACCGCGCCGTGCTCCCCGGCCACTTTCGGCTTAATCCCGCGCCAGGAGGCCCCGTAGCGGGTGATAACAATCGCGCCCTTGACGGAAATCCCCATGCGTTCCAGCTTTTCATAGTCCTGGGGCACGCCGTAATTCACATAGACAAGCGGCGCCGTCACGTCT
>Ga0070741_10014769_pt1 | contig 13427 bp, 12 predicted proteins | sample Coa_R1_4_FD_66440 | JGI IMG/M metagenome (GOLD analysis project Ga0070741, IMG submission 66440) | Surface soil microbial communities from Centralia Pennsylvania, which are recovering from an underground coalmine fire - Coalmine... | ecosystem: Environmental > Terrestrial > Soil > Unclassified ... | reverse complement strand
CGCGCTATTCTCACGACGCAGTGACTGCGTTACTTGCTTATGAATGGCCTGGCAATGTGCGCGAACTTCGCAATGCTATATTTCGCGCCGTGATGTTGGCCAAGAATGCCCCTGTGGAGATAACTGCAGCCGATCTGAAATTAACCCAGGTGATCCAACCAGCCAATGGCAAAGCTCCACTCAGTCACGATCTGGACCAGTTGGAGCGGCAAATTGTATTTGACACCCTGGAACGCTGTGGCGGTAATCAGGGCAAAGCAGCACAAGCGCTGGGCATTTCCCGGCGAACATTACTGCGCAAACTTAAAACCTATCGTGAAGCTGGATCGGAAGCCGGCGGTGGCGAGTGGTGTATAGAGCGGTTCTATCGCAAGCAAATCAGCACGCCCATCCGCCTGAAAACGGCTGACGAATGGATTGACGCGACGCTGCTGAACATCAGTCTTGGCGGAGCGGCAATCTCCATTCATAAGCTTCTTGGCCAAGGCTCACTGGTAACAATCAGTCTCAGCATTCCTGAAGGCGATGCCCATGCGGAGATCACCGGACGCATTGCCTGGGCCAACAAAGAAGGCCATCACGGAATCCAGTTTGGCGATCTTTCTCCTGAAGTCCATGCTCACTTGCAACGCTGGTTCCAGGCAGAAATGAAAAAAGACGGTTGGGATGAAGAACAGGAAGTCGAATAAGCTCGCGTTCATCTACCGTCGCGTCAGCTACTTCCCCACAAACTCCACCAGCCCATCGCGATAATTAATCACCATCTTCGTCTCTTGCATCGCGCTGAAGCCGATCTGGCCGGAGATTTCAACTCCCAGGTCTTTGCTTACTGAATGCAGGTCAACCGTGCTGATGCGCTCGCCCTTCTTTTGTACTTTGGCGAAGCGCAGGGTCGCATCGTCGTTGATAAACGCACTTTCAGCCTGTCCGCTGGCGCCAGACATGGGGCCGTTAAAGGCGCGCATGCCCGGTACGGATTTTGCCAGATCTGGTGAAATAGTGTTGATGTTGGCTCCGCTATCCACAACGAATAGGCCTGTAGCGTTCTTCCCTATTTCCGTTTGCAACAGGAGAAATTGGCCGAAATTGAAAGCCTTGCTGAAAGCGTCCGCCCCGGAAGGGATTGCGCCGTCTGTGGCTGGAGGCAAGGGCTCAAGGCGCAGCTTGTGTTTGGGAAAATCAACGGTAACAAGATATTTGTTGAATACGTCGGCGCCAATCGTACCATCCACTTCGGCGATCTCATGCGGCGTGGCATGAACAAAGCAATCATGGAACTCCAAATCGCCGATCACAATCTTATCCACCCAGGCTTGGTAACCTTTGGCGCCTCCGGATTTGCCCACGCCTTCCAGAGCCCTCTCTGAAAGTTTGCGCGCGCCGATCTTCTCCGCCAGCTTACGCGTAATGACGATGCCGGAAGAGCCGGTATCGAACAAAAGCGTTACGTTCGCGCGATCGTTCAGGCGCACACGCACGCCGTAACCACGTCGGACCATGTTTGGACCAATCGTCAGCAGCTCCAGATTGATTTCCGTGCGCTCAACATCGCGTGCGGGAACCCACACGCGACGGCCGGCAAGCGCCTTGATAAACTCTTTGTACTCGCGCTCGTGCTGCTCCGTCTCCTCATCATTGCGAAACTCAGCCAGATGTTTTTCCAGCGCCGCCACGTTGTCAGGATAAGGCTGGCGGATAGCCCACTCGTACAGCGCATCGCCATCCTCGGGATCAAGTTCGCGGGCCTTGGCCACAGCGGCTTTGGCCTGGTCTCTGCGGGCATAAGCTGCATCCACCTTGCCCTGGCCAAGCCATGCTCGGGCGCATTTTTCATCCAGCTTCAGCGCGGTCTTGTATTCATCTTCTGCTTCAGGAATTAACCCGCGCCGGAAATAAACATCGCCGCGTGCTGCATGCGTTGCGGCTGAGTCCGGAAGATCAGCCAGCGCTTTTTCTGAGCTTTCATCCGCTGCTTTCACGTCGTCCAACTTGAGTAAGCTTTGTACGAGTCCCACGTAAGCCTCGGGGCTGGGCTGCTTGGCAGTAATCTGCCGGAAATCAGCAGCCGCGCCGTGGAAATCGCCCTGGCGGAAAAGCTGGCGCGCAGCAACAATGTCTTTGCCATCCGCAACAGCCGGTGTTTGGGTCAGCAGCCCGGGCAGCGGCAGGATCATCAGAAGCAAAGCGAAAAGCGGGGTCACAGAGAGAGAACGCACTTATGCAAGCATACTTGCAAAATTAGCGTGCTAAAAGGAAATTGTTTCCGATGACTTACGAATTCATGGGCTATCAAACAAACAAGACAATTGCTGTCTGAGGGAGAAGCGGCTTTTGATCGCCTCTCCCTCGGCTCGCCGCCATACTCATTCAACTTTGGTTGCCGTCACTTCAACTTGAAAGCGCTTGTTGCTGTTGACGTCGTCCATGCTGGTGATGACTTGCGGTTTCCCGGGTGTCAGCACAGTGCGTATTTGCTGCGAGATCGCGCGAATGACTGGACGCATGCCTACAGAGCGCGCATCAGCATTCTGGTCGGGTGCGGCAAAGCTGCTGAGTTCCAATTCAATTCTCACAGACAGCTTGTTATTGGTTGTCTCCATGGCCGAGCACTCCAGATCGAAGCCCACATCGGTATATGTAATCTTGCCTTCCCCAATATCGAGAGGCACTTTGATTCCAATCTTCATCTTGGGGTATGGGCCTTTGCCGTCAGTCGTGACGAGGAGACTGTAGTCGCGCTGGTTCGTCCGCTTCCCTTCCTGGAGTTCATAGATATTGAATGCCATCCGGTACGTTGGCGCATCGTATGTCCTGAACGTCTCTTGCACATCCTTCTTTGCGGGCATATCTTTGGCTGGTGGCGTATCTTGAGCGGTTAAGGCCATGACCGATAACAAAATCATCCAAGCAATACAGAACTTCTTCATTTAGCTCTCTCCTTATAGAATTCAGGGTCTTTAACGCTGCGATCTGAAAGCAGCTGGTTGCGGGTCTTTCCAAAACTCTTCTTTTTCGAAATCACGGCTTCGAAGCTGGGCCATGAGTTCCTCCTTCGGCGTCTGCTCAACATAGGCCAACATCAACTTTTCCTGTTCAGAGAGGCCCGTGGGTGTGGGAAAAACGGCAGGACGATCGCCTCGCGCTAATTCCTGTCGCGGATGCTCCTCATGGCTTTCCTTATGAGTGACAGTCGCGCTCTTCCGCTGCCTGTGGCTTTTCGTCGCCGTCGTCTCAAGGTTTTTGCTCGCCTGCGCCTGGTTCAGGGGCGCGATGTCTCGCTTAACCTGCTGGATCGGTTTGTGCTCCGGCCAGAAAAGCCAAACGCTTAACACAATAGCGGCGACCGCAGCCGCCACTCCTCCTGCCAGCAGCCAACGCGTGCTCCACCACTGTGCCTGCGGCTGCTCTGCGGCGTCCTGAATGCGGGCCAGAATACGGCCTTCCAGCCCAGGCCGCGGCTCCACAGCCGAATATTCCGAAAGCGCGGAATCCAGCAACTCCTCCAGTTTCCGCTCATCATTCTGGTCAGCCATGTTTTGCCTCCAACTGCGACGCCATTTTCTCTTTCAGCAGCTTGCGCGCCCGGAAGAGCCGCGTCCGTACTGACGCTTCCGGTATCTTCATCACTTCAGCGATCTCCGCCGAGTTCAACTCCTGCACGGTTGAGAGTTCCAGCGGCTGGCGCAGAGCTTCAGGAAGACCAGCGATCAGGCGCCCCAGCAATCTCTGCATCTGCCGCCCCGCAAGCTGCGCATCCGCAGCGGGAGCAGGATCAGGCAGCGCTTCCAGCATCGGCTCATCCAGCGCGTCATCGTTGAGCGAGATCGCCGCCCGGCTGCCCGAGCGCCTCTTATCCAGCGCCGTTGTCCAGGCAATCCGCGCCAGCCAGGTTTTAGGATTTCGCACCTTGTGCAGACTGCCCTTGTGCTTCACCACGCGAAGAAAACATTCTTGCGTGGCATCTTCAGCATCGTGATGATTACGCAGGATGGAATAGGCGATGCGAAATATCATTCCCGCATGGCTTGCGACCAGCGCCTCAACTGTTGGCGCCGCCGTTTCCATGGGAATTGCGTGTTTCAGAACCGTATCTCCCAATATCGCCTGCCCTGCCATTGCGCCTTCCTGAAGAGAAAGACAGTAGGAGAACGGAAAGTGTTCTGATATTTTGCGGGGATTAAAGGAAAAACAAGGAAAGAACAATTACTGCAAAGAAGAGCGCACGCCGCTTAAGAAATGGTTTGGCTGTTGAGAGCGGATTGCGTCTGCAAAATGTCTGCTTGCAAAGGCAGTTCCAGGATAATACGTGCCCCGTTCGGCTCCAGATTCGTGACCGAAATCTCTCCGCCATGCTCTTTTACGATTCCATAGCAAATGCTCAACCCCAGACCGGTTCCCTTGCCCACGGGCTTGGTCGTATAGAAAGGATCAAAGGCGCGATTCATGTCAGAAAAGCCGGGGCCGCTATCGTCAAAGCATAGCACCACGCGCGCGCCGCGCCGCGCGGCTTCAACGCGAATGCTCTTGCGCGCGCATCCTTCCAGCGCGTCAATGGAGTTGTTCAGCAGGTTCAGCAGGATCTGTTTGAACTGATCTTCATCCAGCGCAATCGGTGGAAGGTTCGGCTCAATTTGCAATTGCACTTCAACATCATGGTTGCGCAAGTGGTATTCGCGCAACGCCAGCACATCGTGCAAGAGTAGCTCAAGGTTGGCTGACTTTTTTTCCAGATTATTTTGCCGGGCAAAGCGCAAAAGATTTTCAATAATGCGCTTCATGCGCTGCGCTTCCCGCAACATCTTGTCCAGTTTTTGCCGTGCCGGGCCGGGTGGCAGATCGTCACTGATTAGTTCAGAATATCCAACAATGGAAGTCAGAGGATTGTTCAACTCATGGGCCACGCCAGCCACCAACTGCCCGATTGCGGCCAGCTTCTCTGACCTCGCCAACTGACGATGAAGCGCTGCATTGTCAATCGTTACCGCCAGATCGCCCGCCAGCAGCTCAATTTTTGACATCTCTTCAGCGTTCACGCGGGTAACGTCGCGGGGATCGTTCAATCCAATGCAGCCAACGTGCGCTCCGCGAGTAGATTGCAGAGGCACCAAAACCTGGTTTCCCTTCTGCCAGTATTGCGAAGGCTCATACTGCATGGGACTGGGAACCTGCCCGTATTTCGCCATCTGCTCCGGCGACAATATGACCGATGTTTGTCCAATCCTGGAGCCGACATTGCAGGCTTGTACCAGATCTGGAAACTTCCATACCTGGTTGCATTTGTGCTCTATCAGCATGGCAGCTTCTCCTGGATAACCAGCGTGCCCCGCCGAATACAGGTTCACGCCATCCAGGCTCAGGATGATTATCACGCGATCAAACGTGCTGGTTTCACGGATAGCTTCCGCGATCTCAGTGCACATAGAATTCACGTCAACGCCGGTCAACAGGCGCGACGTGATCCCGGCAAACTTTTGCAATTGATGATTCACCTTCCTCTCACGCCAGCGCGCGGAACGAAGGAAATCTGATTTGTCTTCCAGAAGCGTGAAGATCATGCCAAAAGCAACAAAGAATTTGGGTGTATTCCATAGCTCAGGATTTACTTTTAAATTCGGCGCAAACTTGTCCATGATCAGGCCAAGCGGAAACACCGCCCCCCACAGCAAAAATCCTCCCGCACTGGTCAACACGCCGGGCGTCCAGCGCTGATAACGTCTCCAGAAGAGAAAGCCGGGCAGCCCAAATCCCATTGTGAGCAGGGCAAGATAACCAAAATCAAAATCGCCGCGCCAGGCGCGATAGATGGCTACAGTTCCAACGATAAAAACCGGAGGCGCCCAATAAAGAAACTCTGTTGTAAGCTTGCGGCGGAGCGATACAAACAAAAGCGATCCATAAAAAATAATTGCGATGCACGCAATATAAAGGGCCCGCCATTTCAGCTCATACGCCTGGCCAATGGTGTAGATCGTGAGCGGCGTTCCCGTCAGGGTAAGCAAACTCCAGGTAAGCTTTTTATTTTCAAAAAATGAAGTCAGTGAAGCGATAAAAAACAGGGCCGAAAGCTGAAGGCAGCCCAGATCAATCATGTAAGTTACGGGCGTTAGATTGCCATCAGGCGGCTCAAAGGCCTGGACAAAGAAATGGATAAAAATCAGTCCCCACGCCGCGATCCACAAATGCAGCCGGGCCGATTTCACGTGCCGCCGCAGGGCAACAAAAATACCCACCATCACGGCCAACACCAGAATGGTTGGGAGCTTGTCGAACAAAGTGGCCATTCGTGCAACGTCCTGTAAAGAATGGCAAGCGTATCATGAGCAGATTAGGCCAGAACCCATCAATCACTTTTTTAGGGTAACCTACGTAACCTTACTTACAGAGTTTCTGTTCCAATTCGGGAATAGCTTTGGCCGGAACCACGGAACAGCCTGCTATACTCGTTTTTGACGGCAGCAACTCCTTGTTCCCTTTTTAGTTCCTTTGCCGCGAAATTACCTTCTTTGGGCGGTTAGCTCAGCTGGTTAGAGCGCGTGCCTTACAAGCACGAGGTCCGCGGTTCGATCCCGCGACCGCCCACCACTCCTTAAAAGCCAAACATCTGCCTCGACTTCTCGCTTTTTCCTATCTTTGCTGATACCAGATTTGATGACGGCTCAGCCGGTTTTTGCAGAGTCGAGGAGCAGACCTGGTTCTCTAATTTATTGATTTCGATTAATAATTTGATACACTCCTGCCCGATGAACTGGACCGATATTCCTGCACTGTGGTTAGCTCATTACCCTGTTCTATGCTTCGTCTTGGCATGCATCGTTTCAACTTTTACTTCGGACATCCGACATTTTTTTACCGTTCAGCCCCTGAACCTGAGGATGCGGCTGTTGAAAACAAGGCTTGCATCGATTGAAGAGCGCCTGGCCTGGCTTAGGAAAATGAATGAAAATAGCGCTCAGCTTATCGCTTATTTTTCCTTAAGGGCATTCAATGTCATGATTTGCTTAGTAATCATGCTCGTCCTTACATTTTTGGAAGTTTTTGATCTTACTAAGACTCATCACATTACCTTCTTGATGTTGGCTATGTTCATTGCTGCCTTCCAAATTACTCCTGCTACGCGACATGCGTTTGATCTCACCCATTTCGATAAGGTTGTACCTGCTCTTGAATCGCAGTCTCAACAATTGCGACAGAAGATTGACTCTCAGCGTGGATAAATTTTGTGGCGAGCGTGCCCTACAAGCACGAGGTCCGCGGCCCGATCCCGCGGCCGCTCACAATAATCAGCACACAAATTGAGTGCTTCCAAGATCATTGTGGAATTCTCCGAATGCTGTAGTCGTATGAAGATGATTGACAGTAGCGAATGATTTCGTATTAAATCGTATTCCTACATCGATCGACTTTTGCGATTTCTTTTTGACGGAGAAAGCCTGCATGGAATGCGTGAAGAAGGGCCTCACACGGCGAGAACTCCTCGTTCGCGGTGGCTTGCTTACTCTGGGTGTATCGGCGGGTCTTCCGGCCCGCTCATTATCGCCAGAACTGGCCGTGCTTGACGTGGCATACGCCGGCTCCATGGGCTCAATGATGGAAGGCCCTGTAAAGACCTCCGTAGCCCGGACCTTGCAGCTTGACATGCACGGTCGCGCCCAGGGATCGAGCGCACTGGCGCAGTTGATTGCAGGCGGAAGCATTCGGCCGGATGTTTTCATGCCTGTAACTCCTGGGCCTATGCTGACGGTCTTGCGTGCTGGCAAAGCCGAAACGGCGGAGCCCATTGCTCACACAGAAATGGTGATTGCTTACAGCCCCAAGAGCCGTTTTGCCTCCAAGTTCGAGGCGGCAAGCAAAGGCAAAAGCAAGGACGAGTGGTGGAAGATCCTGCAGGAACCGGGATTGCGTTTTGGACGCACCGATCCGGTTGCCGATCCTCAGGGACGCAACATTATCTTTACCATGATGATTGCAGCCAAAGTTTATAAGCAACCTGATCTGGCAGAAAAGATTTTAGGTCCAACCATTAATGAGAAGCAGATCTTTACCGAGCCAACCGTCCAGGCAAGATTACAAAGCGGCGAACTGGACGCTGCTTCTGCTTATAAGATCCAGCCCGGCCCGTTCAACCTGCCATACATCGCGCTGCCAAAAGAGATCAATCTGAGCGGGCAAAATGTCCATACAGATCATCCGGATGTGACTCTTACTGTCAGCGGAAAAACATATACTCCTGAGCCGCTGATTTACTATGCCAGCGCGCTTAAAGAAGCGCCAAATAGCAAAGGCGCGGCAGCGTTTGTTGAATGGCTGAAAGGGAACGAGGCGCAAGCTATCTTCCGCCGTTTTTATTATGATCCGCCGGGCGATGCTTCCGCTCTCCATGCATGACCGCTAACCGCCATTGGATCGCCAGAGCTTGCGCTGCAGTATTTGCGATTGCCCTGCTCTATCCCTTTACCGCGTTTTTTGTGCACGTTGGCGCATGGCAATGGGGCCAGGATGTACGCCGCCCCGCGCTTGCCTCAATCCGTGTCTCACTTTTGCTTACTACGGTAGCGATGGCGATTATTGTTGTCCTGGGCACGCCAGTCGCCGCTTACATTGCACGCTGCCGGACACGCGAGCGTCTTATCTGGCAGGCTTTATTATTGGTTCCCATACTTCTGCCGCCGCTGGCCCTGGGGATTCTGATGACTCTGGCCTTTGGGCCTTATGGATCATTGGGCTCATTGCTGGAGCGCTATGGCATTGTCATGACCAACAGCGCCACCGCTTTTGTTACAACCCAGGTATATGTCGGCATGGGATATTACGTTCTGGGAGCGGTAGCTGCTCTTGATGCAGTTCCATCGATGCTACAAAAGCAAGCCGCCTTGCTGGGGCTGACGCCGATGAAAGTTTTTCTACGTGTGACTCTGCCGCTTGCGCGGTTAGGATTGGCCGTGGCACTCAGCATCGCGTGGGTCAGGGCAATCGGTGAATTTGGCGCAGTGGTGGTAACCGCGTATTACCCTTCCGGAATGCCGGTCCAGTTGTGGGTAAATTTGCAGAGCTTCGGTTTGCCTGCGGTCATGCCTTTGCTGGTGGTATTTCTTGCTGTCGCCTTGCCACTTCCCTGGCTGATCCACGTGCTGGCACAGCGCCAACGTCGCCATGCTTAAAGCGAAGATCATCAAGAAACGCCGTGAGCTTGAGGTCAACGTCACGCTGCAGCTTGGGCCGGGAGAATCATTAGGACTTTTCGGCGCTTCCGGCGCAGGCAAGAGCACTGTGCTGGCTTGCATCGCGGGAATCGAGGAACCCGATGATGGCTATGTGGCGCTTGGAGATTGCAAATTCTTCCCACCTTCATTGCCTTTGCACCGGCGACCGGTGGGATATTTAACGCAAGAGCCGGGCCTCTTTCCCCACCTTACGGTTGGAGAAAATATTTGTTTTGGTATTTCCAAACGGATGGCCAATGATAAAGAACAAGTCGCTTGGATAGAAACTTTGCGTGACCGCCTGCAATTGGCGTCGCTATGGCACGCGTCGGCTTCATTGATTTCCGGCGGACAAGCAAGGCGCGTAAGCCTGGCGCGAATGCTTGCCCGCAAGCCTGCGCTTGTTCTGCTGGATGAGCCTTTTACCGGCCTGGATCGTCAGTTAGTGCGTGAGTTGATTGACGATCTGGTTTCCTGGAACCAAACCCTGGGCTTCAGCATGATTGCTGTTGATCATCAGGTTGAAGTGCTTAAACGCTTGTGTCCGCAACGCGCCATTGTGCTGGAGCATGGAAAAATCGCGCAATCGGGGACGTGGGAAGAGATACGCAGCGCGCCGGCGACTCCGCTGCTTCGTTCGCTGCTCGCGCCGCTTTAGAAACGGTCAGGATTGGAGTGGAAACAATATGAAAGGTGAACCGCAACCTAAGCTGTATCCGGTGCGCCATGCCTGCAAGGTGCTGGGGGTGAGCTACCCTGCCTTGAAGCAATGGATTTATAAAGGCAAGATCAAGACCGTCAAAACGCCGGGCGGCCACCATCGCATCCCTGAAGCCGAGATTGATCGTCTCCTGCCTTCTGTTCCTCAACGCGCCACCATCCAGACTCGCAGGGAGAACTATAGAAAGATCAGCGGGCGCAACCAGCTCGTGGGACGGATCGTTGAAATTAAGGTTGACGGCCTCATGGCGCAGATAACGCTCTCCATCGCCGGCCAGTACCTCACGTCAATTATTACAGCGGACGCAGCCCAGGAGATGCGGCTGGAAAAAGGCCAGATCGCAACCGCATTAATAAAATCTACTGAGGTAATGCTGATGCGTCCCAAGTAAATTGAAAAGGCAGAAATGGATTTTTATCAATTCGGTTTTGTCCGATTTTTCACTTCTTGCCCTCCATCTCTGCTTCCGCCTGCAAGCTTTGCATGTCACGGAAAACAGTTACCACGGCAAGCGTGCGCCCGCCCATCTGATAAGAAACTGCGCAATCTTTAGCATCCAGGCTGCCATCGATCTTGGTAGCGTCCCACTTCTCCGCATGGCCAACGTAGTTAATGCTCACGTCATAGTGCTGGCTCCAGAAAAATGGCACAGCATCAAACTTTTCCTTCTGGCCCAGGATGTTCCTGGCTGCGGTCTGGCCCTGGCGTTCTGCCACCACCCAGTGCTCAACGCGTATGCGATTGTCGGAATGGGGATCGGGCCAGCGTGCGATGTCGCCGGCTGCGAAAATTCCGGGGCTGTTAGTTTCCAGGTATTCATTCACCACAACGCCGCGATCAATGGCCAGACCGGCCTTTTCCGCCAGCTCTAATGAAGGTCGTACGCCCACACCCAGCACAATGAAATCGGCATTGAGCGTGGCGCCTGTGCTCAGCGTAACTTTGTTACCGTCAACCCGGCTGACTGTAGCTCCCAGATGGAAAACAACACCGTGGCTCTCATGCAGTCCGCGAATAAACTTGCCAACCTCCGCTCCCATCACTCGCTCCAGCGGCTGCTGCTCTTGCGAGACTACGTTTACAGCGATCTCCCGCGCGCGCAACGATGCAGCCACCTCAAGGCCAATAAAGCTTGCACCCACCACTACTACCTGCTTGGCAGAAGCTGCCCTGGCGATGATGGCTTTGCTGTCAGCATAGGTGCGCAGATAGTGAATTTGGGAATCGGAAGCTCCAGCAATCGGCAGCTTCACCGGCTCGGCACCCGTAGCCAGCAGGAGTGCACCATATTCATACGCCTTGCCGTTTTCCAGTAGCACACGCTTACCAGCTGCATCGATTGACGCGACTTTTGAATTCAACACCAGATCAATCTTGTTGCTGGTATAAAAATCAGGCGGGCGCAACGGAATCCAATCTTCTGACGCTGTGCCGGCAAGAAAATCCTTGGAGAGGTTTGGACGATCCACTGGCCCCGACTCGTCGGCGCTGATGATGGTCACACGGCCATCGTAGCCCTCGCGCCGAAGCATCTCTGCCGCTGCGAGTCCCGCAGCGCCACCGCCAACAATCACCACCGATGCAGGAAGCTTGCCAGACGGCTTCTTGGCCGGTGCACTCAGCTTTTCGCGAACAAAAACCTTGTCGCCGACCTTCTCCACGCGCCAGCAGGAGGCAGGATCAAGCGCAGGAGCACGGACTGCTTCGCCGGTCCGCAAGCTGAAGCAGGCGTGGTGCCAGGGACAGCGCACCGTATCTCCCACGACCAGCCCATCAGCCAGCGGCCCATGATAATGAGTGCAGTGTGCGCCGATTGCGAAAAACTCATTGCCGCGCCGGACGAGAATTGCCTCTTCATCGCCTACTTGGCCAGCGACAGGAGCACCATCCTGGAGATTTTGAATCAGCAGACCATTTTTGAAATCAGGTTTAGCAGTATCTTCCATTTGGCCGCCAGGGCCTCCAATCAGTTATTTTGTGAAGCGCGAATAAGACTAATAGCGCAAATGCTCAGGATGCCATTTTAAGAACTATTTTTCCCCGGTCGTGCGGCGCACCGGCCAGCATGTCATGCGCAGTGCGTGCCTGGCTCAGCGGCAAAACAGTGCCAACAGAAGGAACAAGTTTTCCGCTGTCAAACAGTTCAGTGATGTGCTTTAACCGCGCTGTGGTGACCTCGACGTAAAAGAAAACAGCTTTCACCCCATATCGCTTTGCTGTCTCCTCTGACACAGGAGACACAACAGAAACCAGAATCCCCCCGGGTTTCAGCACGCGGTAAGAACGCTCCTGCGTGGTGCCGCCAACTGTGTCAATCACAATGTCAATGCCGTGAGCCGAGTCTTCAAACCGCGCGCCGTGGTAATCCAAAACCGTGTTTGCGCCGAGACCGCGCACATAATCAATGTCGTTTGCAGATGCGGTTGCAATCACGTTGAGCTTTGCTTCGCGGGCAAGTTGCACAGCGTAAGCGCCAACATTTCCTGCGCCTCCGTGGATGAGCACAGTTTGTCCGGCTTGGGCGTGAGCATAGTCAAAGAGCATCTGCCAGGCCGTAACCGCCACCACCGGAGCAGACGCTGCTTCAAGATAGTTCAGTTTCCTGGGTTTTGGCGCCATCATTTCGGCAGAAGCAACCGCATATTCGGCGTATGCTCCAACGAACCCTTCGTTGGTAGAGCCGTAAACGTCATCGCCAACTTTGAATCCGGAGACGCCCGGCCCAACTTCGGCAACTGTGCCGGAAAGATCGGAACCAAGAATCAATGGCGGCGCAGGGCTTACAGCGCTCTTCCCTTCGCGTATCAGCGCATCCCATGGGCCGACTCCGGCTGCTTTAACGTGTACTAGAAGCTGTCCGGCACCGGCCTTGGGACGCTCCAAATCTTCATTCACGATGACCGAGGGTGGACCAAACTGCAGAATTCTGGCGGCTTTCATCGTATTCTGGCTTTTCACATCCATAGCATGTTAATCCTATTGAGTTGGAACTGCGATCCGCGTGACAAGTTGCTCTTGTCTTGCAGGTGCATAATGATCGAGGATCGCTGAACGCTATGACCCAAGAAGAAATCCGGCTGCAGGAATCGCAGAGCCGCACTAAACACTGGAAACGCTGGGGTCCGTACCTGAGTGAACGGGCCTGGGGCACCGTGCGCGAGGACTATAGCGCCGACGGCGATGCTTGGCGGTACTTCCCGCATGACCATGCGCGGTCGCGTGTCTATCGATGGAATGAAGATGGCATTGCCGGAATCTGCGACCGTCATCAGTTCCTATGCTTTGCGCTGGCATTGTGGAATGGCTGCGATCCCATTCTCAAAGAACGTCTCTTTGGCTTGACCTGCCATGAGGGTAATCACGGCGAAGATGTAAAGGAATATTATTTTTATCTCGACTCAACGCCTACACATTCTTACATGAAGTATCTGTATAAGTATCCGCAGGCGGAGTATCCGTACACATGTCTGCTGCAAGAAAACCACCGGCGCGATCAGCATCAGCCT
>Ga0070741_10014768_pt1 | contig 13428 bp, 11 predicted proteins | sample Coa_R1_4_FD_66440 | JGI IMG/M metagenome (GOLD analysis project Ga0070741, IMG submission 66440) | Surface soil microbial communities from Centralia Pennsylvania, which are recovering from an underground coalmine fire - Coalmine... | ecosystem: Environmental > Terrestrial > Soil > Unclassified ... | reverse complement strand
CGGCGGCATCGGCACCAGGGGGCCGGGTGAAACCCAGCTTGAGACCGACCGGCGCAAAATCCATCGCCGCATCCGCACCGTGCAGCAGCAACTGGAAAACGTGCGCCGCACCCGGGCCCAACAGAGACAGCGGCGCGAGGCAGTTCCGGTAGCGACCATCGCGCTGGTGGGCTATACCAACGCCGGCAAATCCACTCTGTTCAATGTGCTGACCAAGGCAGGTGTGCTGGAATCATCGAAGCTGTTTGCCACGCTCGACCCCACCATCAGGGCGGTCACGCTGCCCTCCAAACGGAAAATTCTGCTGTCAGATACGGTGGGGTTTATCCGCAACCTGCCGCATACGCTGGTAACTTCATTCCGCGCCACGCTCGAAGAAGTGCAGCGAGCGTCGCTGCTGCTCCATGTTTCCGATGTTACCCAGCCGCACGCCCGCAGCCAGGAATCCCAGGTAGAGCGCGTGCTTGAAGAGTTGGAAGTAGGGAACAAACCTCAGATCCGCGTCTTGAATAAGATTGATCTGCTGCCGGCTGCCATTCGCGAAGGGCTGCGCGATGACGCTGGCACTGTGCATGTGTCATCCAAGACTGGGGCGGGAATTGAGCGGCTGCTCGAACGCGTGGACGAATCCCTGACGCAAGATCCACTGCGGCGGGTCCGGCTGCGGGTGCCGCAGCACGAGGGCAAGGCGCTGGCGCTGATCGAGGCGCGAACCCGGATTTTTGGGCGCGAATACCGCGATGGCAATGTGGAACTGGATATTCAGGCAGCGCAGTCGGTTCTGGCCAAGCTGGAAAAATTTAGCGTCTGACTACAACTACTACAACTAAAGACACAAGGCCGAAAAGTAAATGGGCCGATTGCCAAGAAGCGGTGACAATTTCCTTGGCGAACGGCCCATTCGATCCTGAATTGGATCGGAGGTGATATCTATATGGTAGCTCCCTTACGGGCTTTGTCAAGTAAACTCCAGGGTACCGGCTGCACTAACGATGGTGCAATACCGCTCCAGGTGCATTGACACCCGGCTTGGCCGAATGGTAACTTAAAGAGTTTTAGAGCCCCTTTTCCCATCCCACAGAAGCCTCCCTCGCGGGACTTGTTCGGTTGGATATAAAATTGTTCGCGGGTGAAGCTTGTCCGCAGAGCACAGTAGACTGGGAAAGGTGTGGCTGCAACCGCTCATTAATAACTTTAAGTCAGGAAGAATCATAGCGACTGTACATGGACCAGGCCCTTCTCCAAGCGCTCGAAGGCTTTCTCATCGGAGCCATTCCGACCATCATCTTTATTGTTTTTTTATACGTTGCCTATCGTTCTCTGGTACACACCCCGCTGCAGAAAATCCTTCGCGAGCGCTATGAGCGCACCGAAGGGGCCGTAGCCAAAGCGCAGGCCGATATTGCGGCCGCTGCCGCCAAAACTTCAGAATATGAATTACGTTTACGCGAGGCGCGCCAGGCCATCTTCAAAGTGCAGGAGGCGCGCCGCCAGGCACTCACTCAAAGCCGCGAGGCGGCTTTGAAAGAGACCCGTACCCGCGCGCAGCAGATGGTGCTCGAAGCCCGCGGCACTCTGGAAGCCGAAGTGGCTGAGGCAAGGAAGCGGCTGCACCAGGATGCAGATGCATTGGCGGCGGAGGTGATCCGCACAATCTTGAAGCCGGTAGCCACGGCTCCGGTGGGTGGACGCTCATGAACGTGATGCGAACATTGGTAACGCGAGCGTCCTATCAGTTGCTTAGCCAAATGCTTGCCTTGGCAGCCATGGTGTTGCTGCTTGCTGTTATGGCAGGCGCACAGCAGGGTTCAAACGAGAAGCAGTCCACAGGAGCGGGATCGCAGCAGGCGCAATCCGGATCTGAGCAAATACCAAACACGCAGACTCCCGCGGCACAGTTGGCTGATGCTGCCAACGATGCCGCCGGGCGCGAACCCAACAAAACCGAAGACGAAAACGCGCAGTTCAAGCAGTCATCTTCTGTGAAATGGATAGCGCGTCACCTGGGAATCACCACCGACCAGGCTTATTGGCTCTGCGTTGTGTTGAACTTCCTGATCGTTGCCGCGCTGGTTGGATATGCCATGAAAAAGATGCTGCCTGCAACGTTCCGGCAGCGCACAGCGGCGATCCAAAAAGGAATGGAAGAAGCGCGCCTCGCCAGTGAAGACGCCAACCGTCGCCTGCGTGAAATTGAAGACAAGTTGAGCCGGCTGGATGCGGAGATCGCGCAACTGCAGGCCGCCGCTTCCGCACAGGCCGATGAAGAGGCGGTAAAGCTGAAAGCTGCAGCGGAACAAGAGCAGCGCCGCATCATTCAGAATGCCGAGCAGGAAATTGGAGCCGCAGCCAATGCCGCTCGACGGGATTTGAAGGCATACTCCGCTGAACTGGCCGTAAGCCTGGCCGAGAAGCGCATTAAGGTTGATGCCGCGGCAGATCAGGAGTTGGTCCGCGATTTTGTGGATCAACTGGGAAGGAACGGCAGCCGATGAGTGTAGTCACAGGCCGCTACGCGCGTGCTCTGGCCGATGCTGTCTTCGACCAGAAGCTCGATGCACTTAAGATCGCCGCTGGCTTGCGCGATATAGAGGCGCTGCTGGTTTCGAGCGCAGAATTACGCATAGTGTGGGAGAACCCGTCGGTCTCTCCCGAGCAGAAACGCGCCGTGCTCGATGCTATTGCGGCAAAAGCCAAGCTGCCCACGGTATTGCGTAATTTTATGGCGGTGCTGATTGATCATCGGCGTATCGAGCAGTTGGGGGAAATGGCCGGCGAGTTCGAGGCCGAGATTAACGAGCGCTTGGGTCTGGCTGAAGCTGAGGTTACCTCGGCGCGCGAGCTGGGAGCAAATGAGCGGAAGCAGCTTGAGAAGAAAGTGGCCGAAGTCGTGGGTAAAACCATCAAGGCACGTTACATCACAGATGCGAATGTGCTGGGCGGCGCGGTGATCCGCGTGGGCAGCACGATTTATGACGGTTCGGTGCGAGGGCAGTTGCAGAAGTTAAGAGAAACGCTGAGTGCTTAGCTCGAAAAGAGAGCTTCTAGCGTCTAGCCACTAGCTGTTTCTGCAAGTGCAAGGTTGGTATACGGCATTCACGTCCAAAAACAGCTAGAAGCTAGTAGCTAGAGGCTCAGCAATAAAAATTTTAGAGCTGTACAAGTTCGGAGTCATACATGGCTGGAATCAAAGCTGACGAAATAACAAAGATACTGCGCGAACAGATTGAGAACTACGAATCCAAGATTTCGGTGGACGAAATCGGTACGGTCATCTCCCTGGGCGACGGCATTGCGCGCGTCCATGGACTCGACAAGGTCATGGCCGGCGAGTTGATAACTTTTTCGCACGGCGTGGCCGGCATTGCCATGAACCTGGAAGAAGACCAGGTGGGTGCGGTGCTGCTGGGCGACTACACCGAGATCAAAGAAGGCGACGAGGTGAAGCGGACGGGACGCATCATGAGCGTCCCGGTGGGCGATGCCATGGTGGGGCGCGTTGTCAACGCCCTCGGCCAGGCGATTGACGATAGAGGCCCCATCAACACCAAGCAGTTTATTCCGGTCGAGCGTATCGCTCCCGGTGTGATCGACCGCCAGCCGGTGCGCGAGCCCATGGCCACCGGACTCAAGGCCATTGACAGCATGATTCCCATCGGCCGTGGACAGCGCGAGCTGATCATCGGCGATCGCCAGACAGGCAAGACCGCGGTTGCGCTCGATACCATCATCAACAGCCGGGGCAACAACCTGGTCTGTATTTATTGCGCTATCGGCCAAAAGCGTTCTTCGATTGCGCAAGTGGTGAAGACGCTGACCGACTTCGGCGCGATGGATTACACCATCGTAGTGGCCGCTTCTGCGTCGGAGCCGGCGCCCATGCAATACGTCGCGCCTTACGCCGCATGCGCCATCGGGGAGTATTTCCGCGATAACGGCAAGCACGCGTTGGTGATTTTTGACGATCTCTCCAAGCACGCGGCGTCTTACCGTGAAATTTCGCTGCTGCTGCGCCGGCCGCCTGGACGCGAGGCTTATCCGGGAGACGTTTTCTACCTGCACTCGCGTCTGCTGGAGCGCGCTGCCAAAATGTCTGACAAATTAGGCGGCGGCTCGCTGACCGCGCTGCCCATCATTGAGACCCAGGCGGGCGACGTTTCCGCATACATTCCGACCAACGTCATCTCGATTACCGATGGGCAGATTTATCTTGAGACGGATTTGTTCAACTCCGGCATACGTCCGGCGGTGAACGTAGGGCTTTCCGTTAGCCGCGTAGGCGGCGCGGCGCAGATCAAAGCCATGCGCCAGGTGGCAGGAACACTCAAGCTTGAGCTGGCGCAGTATCGCGAGCTGGCGGCGTTTTCCCAATTCGGCTCCGACCTCGACAAGGCCACCCAGGCGCAGTTGAACCGCGGCGCCCGGCTGGTTGAGATCCTGAAGCAGCCGCAATACCAGCCGCTGCCCTTTGAAAAGCAGATCGCCATTATCTTCGCCGGAACCTCGGGCGTGATCGACGATTTGCCGGTAGAGCAGATCCGTGACTTTGAAACCGAGTTCTACAAATATGTTGAGACCATGAATCCGGGCATCTTCAAAGCCATTGCCGAGAAGAAGGTGCTGGATGACGGCATCAAGGCGGACCTCACGCGCGTGCTTGGCGAATTCAAGCAGAAGTTTGTAGCCGATAGACAGGCAGTGACCGCATAAGAAGTTTCAAGTTTCAGGTTTCGAGTTTCAAGCTAGGAACTCGAAACTCGAAACTAATAAGTCGAAACGAAAATATTAAATAAATTTCGACTCAGGTGCTTTGCTTGAAACTGGAAACTGGAAACTCGAAACTGATTAACAATGGCTAACATACTCGATATACGGCGGCGGATACGCAGCGTGAAGAACACGCGGCAGATCACCAAGGCCATGAAAATGGTTTCGGCGGCCAAGCTCCGCCGCGCGCAGGAGCGCGCTCTGGCGGGGCGTCCGTACGCGCAGATGCTCACCAATGTGCTCAAGTCGGTGGTGCAGCGCGCGGAAATTTACAATCCCGACACGGGAGAGCCGCTCCATCCTTTGCTGGTGCGCAGGCCTGAAAAGAACGTAACCTTCATTATAGTGAGCGGCGATAAAGGGCTGGCGGGAGCCTTTAACGCCAACATCGTGAAGGCTGCATCCAAGTTCCTTGAGAGCAAGCGCGGAAAAAATATCGATATCGAAACCGTGGGACGTAAGGGGCGCGATTATTTTCGTCGCCGCTACAACCTGGTAGAGCCGGCCAAGGGCGAGACGGAAGGTCAGAGTGCTGAAGGCGGCAAGCGAGTGGCAGAGATCCAGATTGTAGGCGAACTGGTCGGCGTTCTGAATAAGATAGCCTTTGACCATGCGCGCGAGTTGGCTCAGGCAGTAATCGAGCGCTACACTCGCGGCGAAACCGATTCGGTATATATCATCTTCAACGAGTTCAAGTCGGTAATCTCGCAGCGGGTGGTGGTAGATATGGTGCTGCCCGTGGGCGAGATTGGTGTGCATGACATCCAGCAGGCGGAAGAGTTGTCGGAAGAGGCGCGCCGGCACGCTGCCGAAGCGGCCATCCATTCCGGCGTGAGCCTGCGAGAAGCAGACACCACTGAAGCCGATAAAAAAGCCGCCGCGTTTGCCACGGCACAGGTGGATTACATTTATGAACAGCCGCCGCAAGAGCTGTTCCGCGACCTGCTGCCCAAGTACGTGGCCATCCAGATTTATCGTGCGCTGCTGGAGTCGGTGGCGGCCGAACATGCCGCCCGCATGACGGCAATGGAATCGGCGACCAACAATGCTTCAGAGATGATTGACGACCTGACGCTGGCCATGAACCGCGTCCGCCAGGCGAAGATCACGAAAGAGATCATTGAAATTGTGAGCGGCGCGGCAGCGTTGTAGGAATTTCGATTTACGAAGTACGATTTACGATTTTTTACGAAAGCTGAGGCGTAGCAAGCTACGTCTCTACGAAAATAACAATTTCTGCGAAAATAACTATGGAAAATATAGGAAAAGTCATACAGATTGCCGGCCCTGCCGTCGACGTGCAGTTTGCCGAGAGCCATTTGCCGCCTATTTATACCGCTTTGCGGGTGACCAGCGAAGGATTCAATGTTCCGCAGCCTATCAATGTGGTCCTGGAGGTGCAGCAGCACCTGGGCGAAGGGCGTGTGCGCGCCATTGCCATGGAAGCTACCGAGGGCATGGTGCGGGGCATGAAGGCCATTGACCTGGGCGGGCCCATCACGGTGCCTGTGGGTCGCGAGACCCTGGGCCGTGTGATCAACGTGATTGGCGAACCGGTGGACCAGTTGGGTCCCCTCAATGCGAAACAGCGGCTCCCCATCCACCGCCAGGCGCCTTCGTTTGAAGAGCAGGCCACGACGGCAGAGATGTTTGAGACCGGCGTCAAAGTCATTGACCTGATCCAGCCGTTCCTGAAGGGCGGTAAGATCGGCTTGTTCGGCGGCGCGGGCGTGGGCAAGACCGTCGTGATCATGGAATTGATCAACAACGTGGCCAAGCAGCACGGCGGATATTCCGTCTTCGCCGGGGTCGGCGAGCGCACGCGCGAAGGCAATGATCTGTGGCTGGAGATGAGCGAGTCAGGCGTGATCAAGCCGGGCGATTCTTCCAAATCCAAGGCCGCGCTTGTGTACGGACAGATGACCGAGCCTCCAGGTGCGCGGTTGCGCGTGGCCCTGACCGGACTTACTGTCGCGGAATACTTCCGCGACGTCGAGGGCGCGGACACGCTGCTGTTCATCGATAACATATTCCGCTTCACGCAGGCGGGCTCTGAAGTTTCCGCGCTGCTGGGGCGCATGCCCAGCGCGGTGGGCTACCAGCCGAACCTGGCTACAGAAATGGGCGAACTGCAGGAACGCATCACTTCCACCAAGAAAGGCTCGGTGACTTCGGTACAGGCAATTTATGTGCCCGCCGATGACTTGACCGATCCGGCTCCTGCGACGACCTTCGCTCACCTTGACGCGACTACCGTGCTCTCGCGTCCGCTGACCGAGATTGGGATTTATCCCGCGGTGGATCCGCTGGCTTCCACCTCGCGCATTCTCGATCCGCGCATTGTGGGGAAAGAACATTACGATGTAGCGCAAGGCGTAAAGAAATTATTGCAGCGCTACAAAGATTTGCAGGACATCATCGCTATCCTTGGCCTTGACGAACTCAGCGAAGACGACAAAGTCACCGTCGCCCGCGCCAGAAAAGTGCAGAAGTTCCTCTCGCAGCCGTTTAACGTGGCCGCGCAGTTTACCGGACGCGAAGGCCGCTACGTAAAGATTGCAGACACGGTGCGCAGCTTCCGCGAGATCATCGAGGGCAAGCACGACGATATTCCCGAGCAGGCGTTTTACATGAAAGGCTCCATCGACGAAGTGCTTGAAGATGCGCAGAAGATGAAAGCCGCAGCTTAGTTTCGAGTTGTTAGTTTCAAGTTTCGAGTTCCGAACTTGAAACTCGAAACCTGAAACCTGAAACTACTGGCGACTGGCTACTGGCAACTAGATCATGGCAGACACTATCCAACTCGAAATCGTTACCCCTGACCGCATGATTGTGAGCGACCAGGCGGAGGAGATCCAGATTCCCGGCAAGAGCGGATACCTGGGAATCCTGCCGGGGCACGCTCCGCTGATCACCGAAATTGCGGTTGGTGAAATTACTTACCGCAAGGGAAGTGAAACCAAGCATCTGGCGGTGGCCTGGGGCTTTGCCGAGGTGCTGCCGGAGAAGGTCACCATTCTGGCTGAAACCGCCGAACGCGCCGCTGATATCGACCTAGCCCGCGCGCAAGAGGCCCGGCAACGCGCCGAGGCGCGGCTCAAACAGGGTGGGGCAGATTTGGATTACGGCCACGAAGAAGATGCATTAAAGCGAGCGCAGACACGGATCGATGTGGCTGCAAAGAAGTAGCTTTTAGCTGTTAACTCCTAGCTTTTAGCAAAAAGCCGCCGAAAACACGGCGGCTTTTTGCTTTCTAAGAGCTATCTTAGTGCGGCCTCACCGCGACCAGATCGGGAACGAAGCTCAGGGGAATCTGGACCGCATCCGTACCGGCGCTGACATTAATCTTGTGCACGCTGCCATTGCCGCCATCATTAACTCCGACATAAACCGATGCGCTGTCGAGAGTAGCGCCTCCGGTTGTCGTGACTGCTGTGCCGCTGGAGAGGTTAACCGCTGCCGCGGCGTTCCCAACAACGTTATAGCCCAGCAGCTTGCCGTTAACGTTCCCCGCTGGAACATAAGCGTGTGTGCCGTCAGGGGTGACGATAAGCTGGTTAGCTGTGAAGTTGCCAGCACCAAGCGAAACCGTGGCGCGAGTCTCGCTAATAGTAGGCGGGCAGCTTGTGCCGCTCAGGGTTGGCTTTATCACCGCGATGTTGGGAGAGCTGGCCCCGAGTACTATGTTGGGATTGGTGGGATTAGAAGGGTCGACAATTCCTTTCAAGTTGGTGATTGCCACCGAACTCGAACCATTCTGGGAAACGTTATTGCACGCGGTTACAAATGGAGTAGTCGCGTTTGCAATATAGGCGAGTGCGCCGTTAGGCAGGAAGCTGACAGCGCTCGCTCCCGGCGCGGAAAGGGTTGCCACGGTTCTGACCGTAGTCCCCTGGACCACATAGACGGTTGAAGTCGAGGTGGCTGGCGTCGCAGGAGTATTTTGGTTGACCACAACCGCCTCAGAACTGTCAGGAGAGAAGTCGGCAGCTACGGCGCTGGTGATATTCAGCGCAGTTACGGTGTTGGCGCTGTTGTTATACAAGAAGGTCGAACCACCGGAATTGCCGAGCAGAATCAGCTGTCCATTGGGCGAAACCGCCAGCACAGTTCCCGTAGCATTGCTGACCGTTTTGGTAAATGTGTTGTTCGTGGCATTGACAACCATGAGGCCACTGCTCGATCCCAGATATGCGTTGGCCCCCTGAGGATCGAAGAACAGCGAGTTGGCACCGGCCGGCAAGCTAATCGCCGTTCCCGGAATGTTGGTAGTGGTATCAATAGGAACCAGCGAAGTTGTTCCCGACGCGATCGCATACACGCTCGTGGCCGAAGATCCGGCAACACTGGCAATTACTGGATTGCTGGTTGCTAAAGCATTCTGGTTCTTGTTGCAGGTAGTATTCAAAGCGCACGAGGCGGTAATGGTTGAGGTCCCGGGGGCAACCGCGGTCACCAGTCCCGAGCTAACGGTTGCGACGGCGGGCTGGGTGGTGTTCCAGGTCAGAGTTGGAACTGGGTTATTGACTTGAATGCCGTTGCTGTCCAAAACCGTGAACGACAACTGTTGGGTCGCCCCTACTGCAGCCGGCGATGGACTAAAGACCGTAGTGTTACTGCTCCCCGCGCCCGTGATAGCGATGCTTGCCACCGGACACTCCTGGAAAGGCACAGCGGCGCTATTCACCGGATTGGTAGTGTTCACGCTGGCGGTAACAGTGGTCAAGCCAGGAATCACAGCGAAAGCGCTGTTGGTGGAACCTAACCCGGAGCTATCGGGGGGCGTGGTCGTTGTAATTGTGCCAATCGAGCTGTCACCAATAGTCCAGGTAAAGTTGCCGACCTGATTGCTGATGTTATTGGGTGGAGTGGCTCCATCGAATGCCTGGGCCAAATAGGTGAAACCGGCACCCTGAGAAACACAATTTCCGGATGGGAACGTCTGAGTTATGACCACTCTTGCCACTTTAGGATGCACGTTGACGGTAACTGTATTACTGGTCACGCCCTGGGCTGTGGCCGTGATGTGGGCGGTTTGTGAGCCGGTCGCTGCGTTGCAGACAATCGGGTTGCTCAACGAATCCCACCTGCCGGCACAGAGCAATGCATTCACAGTAGTGACGCTTACTAAAGCGTTTGAAATTTGAACAGGGACCGCGTCCATGGCCTTATCAGAGTTGAAAGTAAAGGTCTGATTGCTAACCGTGTTTCCTTTGGCGTCAGTCGCGCTGACCCCCATTGTGATGACGTCGCCGTCGTTGAGTGAAACCGTCGGGTTGGGGGTTAGGGTAATGGTCGTAATGGGGCCAATCGTGTTGGAGTGGCCGCCGCCACAACCAGCCAGGAAGATAATGATAGTAAGAATAAAAATGAAGGCTACTACCGCTGACCGCAAATATTGCATTGATCCTCCCCACCCCCCAACGGAAGTGGATCCTGAAATTCCGCCTGAATGGCTGAAAACAAACAGTGTAGCAGCTTTTGGGGAAAGCTTCCTAGGGCCCGGAAATGAGCGGGGGAGCTGCCGGACCGTTCTGAAATATGAGGGTGAGCTAGTACTTCAGTAATCTACCCTAGGCGAGGCGGCGGTGAGATGCTTTCAATATGGCGTACTTTCCTCAGACTGACCGCCGCGTGCGGTCGCCGCGGGTGCGGGTGCCACAGGGACCGAAAGTCCTCTTTTTAGTGGATAACGAGCCTATTGAGGGCGTGCTGCACAAGCTTTCCCTGACTGGCGGCGCGGTGCAAATGGGGCAAACGTGCGCCCCAGGCGTGATCGCCGAGATCAGGCTGCACACCAACTCTGGAACTGTGCAGGCGGTGGTGGAAATGCTGGCCAAAAACGATGCCAGCGCCGTCGAGCAACCCTTCCGCTTTGTGGCCCTGGGCGATGACGATCAAAAACTGCTGGTTTCAGCCATCAAGAACCTGCGTAAGCAGGGTTTCGGTGAAGCGGCAGAGTGATCCGCAACGACCTGAGGTTTAGGATCTGAATCGGATACTGCGCTTTCCATCATCAATTAGTGCATAGTGCATAGTTAATACGGCTGTGATCGTCTGCCCGTGGGTGAAGTTCTCGGCGCGCTATGCGTAGATTGTTGACGGCAACGGCACATGCGGCCTTGATTCTGCTCGACAGGGAGTTGACGAAGTCAGAGCGAGGTTGTTATATTTAATAGGTTCTGCGAGCAAGGCTGTAACGGCTGTGTGGGGGTGAACCCCAGAACGGTCTGGTTAGTTTCCATGTAGTAGTTGAGCGGCGGCAGTTGGCGCGCTGCAAACACCACATAAATATCTCGCTGAAACATGATCTGCGCTTCCTTCCCACCCGTGGTAAGGGTATGCAGGTCGAAGCTGACGAAACGGAGCATCTCCAGGGTAACCCGGCGCGATGCCACCGTCGGAAGCTAAATCAAAATTCTGGAAACCAGTAAGCATTCCCGCGCGGACGAGGAAGAGCGTGTGCGGGAAAGTATGGTTTGTCATGCGTGCGACAACATACGCCACGCGAGCCTGCCGTGAAAACGCGGCGGGGTTTTAGGAGAAAAGATACTTTGCCTACGTTTAATCAATTGGTCCGTAAGGGAAGGACGGCGCCGAAGTTCAAGACGGCGAGTCCGGCGCTTCAGGAGTGTCCGCAGCGCCGCGGAGTTTGCACGCGTGTGTATACGCAGACGCCCAAGAAGCCGAACTCGGCGCTGCGCAAGGTGGCGCGCGTCCGCTTGACCAATGGCATTGAAGTCACCACTTATATTCCGGGCGTTGGCCATAACCTGCAGGAGCACTCGATTGTGCTGATCCGCGGCGGCCGCGTCAAAGACCTCCCAGGTGTGCGCTATCACGTAGTGCGCGGCACGCTGGATACCACCGGCGTAGCCAACCGCAAGCAAGGGCGCTCCAAGTATGGAGCCAAGCGGCCGAAAGCGTAACTTTTGAAGCCGCTAGCTGCGAGCTTCTAGTTGTATTTGATTTTTGGAGAACTGACAGATTTTTTTGTGACCGCGAGCAAACAAGCGGTTTTATAGAGAGTAACGATGCCGAGAAAAGGACACATAGCGAAGCGCGAAGTTGAACCGGATGCGGTGTACAACTCCACGCTGGTCACCAAGTTCGTGAATTCGATGATGTGGGATGGCAAAAAATCCACGTCAGAATCGATTTTTTACAACGCCATGAAGCAGCTCGAGAAAAAGGGCGGCGATGAGCCCCTGAAGCTGTTCAAGAAGGCGGTGGAAAACACCAAGCCCCTGCTGGAAGTGAAGACCCGCCGCGTGGGCGGAGCCAACTACCAGGTGCCGGTGGAAGTTGCCGCTGACCGGCGTACGTCGCTGGCTATCCGCTGGATCCTGGCTTATAGCCGCGACCGGGGCGAAAAGGGCATGATCGACAAGCTGGCCAATGAGCTGCTCGATGCCTCGAACGGCAAAGGTGCCGCCATCAAGAAGAAAGAAGATGTCCATCGCATGGCGGAAGCCAATAAGGCTTTTGCGCATTATCGGTGGTAGAAAGAAGCTTTTAGCCTTTAGCTCTTAGCTTTTTAGCTGAGGAAAATCAAGAGTAGAGACGCAGCTTGCTGCGTCTCAGCATTAGAGATCCGGGACGTAGCAAGCGGCGTCTCTACAAGAAGAGAAACTGAGAAATTAAAGTGCCTCGTACAGTTCCATTAGAGCGTTGCAGAAACATCGGCATCATGGCCCACATCGATGCCGGCAAGACCACTACGACCGAGCGCATCCTGTTCTATACAGGGCGCCTGCATCGCCTCGGCGAAGTGCACGAGGGCACTGCCACCATGGATTGGATGGAGCAGGAGCAGGAGCGCGGCATCACCATCACCAGCGCCGCCACCACATGCTCCTGGCGCGACGTCCGCATCAACATTATTGATACACCCGGTCACGTGGATTTCACCGCCGAGGTCGAGCGTTCCCTCCGCGTGCTCGACGGCGCAGTCGCGCTGTTCGATGCTGTGCACGGCGTGCAGCCACAGTCGGAAAAAGTGTGGCGCCAGGCAGATAAGTATGGCGTCCCGCGCATTTGTTTTATCAATAAGATCGACAAGATGGGCGCCGATTTTGAGCATGCCGTCGATACCATCCGCAAGCGCCTCAACGCCAAGCCGGTTGCCATTCAGATTCCCATCGGGCAAGAAGATAAATTCAAGGGCGTCGTAGACCTGATCGAAATGCGGGCCATCATCTGGAAAGATGAGACCCTGGGCGCCGAATACGTTGTCGAAGAAATTCCCGCCGAACTGAAGAAGAAAGCCGAAGCCTTCCACGCGCAATTAGTTGAGACCATCGCCGAAAACGACGATGAAATCCTGCACAAGTTCCTGGAAGGGGAGACTATAAGTCCGGCGGAGCTGAAGAAATCTCTGCGCAAGAGCACGATTGAGCTGAAGGTATTCCCGGTGCTGGTGGGCACATCGTTTAAGAATAAAGGTGTGCAGCCGCTGCTCGATGCCGTGGTGGATTACCTGCCCTCGCCGCTGGATATTCCGGTCATCACCGGCCTCAATCCCGACAACGGCGAAAAAATCACGCGCAAGGTGGATGACAAAGAGCCTTTCAGTGCGCTGGCTTTCAAGATTATGGCTGACCCTTTTGTGGGGCAGCTTACGTTTATCCGGGTGTATTCGGGGCAGTTGCAGTCAGGCCA
>Ga0070741_10014767_pt1 | contig 13429 bp, 7 predicted proteins | sample Coa_R1_4_FD_66440 | JGI IMG/M metagenome (GOLD analysis project Ga0070741, IMG submission 66440) | Surface soil microbial communities from Centralia Pennsylvania, which are recovering from an underground coalmine fire - Coalmine... | ecosystem: Environmental > Terrestrial > Soil > Unclassified ... | reverse complement strand
GACGCCGCGGCCGCCGGCGCGGCCGTCGTGGTCGTGGTGGTCTCATCGCCTTCGGCCCCGGCCGCACCACCGACGCTGCTCGTCTGCTCGAGCGGCGCCTGCTTGATCTGCTGGGCCGCCTGGGGCGCGTATTCGGCGATGGCCGGTGGCCCGGTGCGGCTGGCCGTGACCGTGAGGGCCGCCACGAGCAAGAGGATGACGCCGCTCAGGACGCTGTACACCACTCCGGGCGACCGGGAGCCTCTCCCCACGTGGCGAGCCATGGCGTTATGCGGGTCCCGGGTAACAGGGAGCCGCGAAGAACGGGTCGCCCCCACCTGGCCAGGCGCCCAGCGTCACCCGCTGCGCCTGGTTGACGTAGCAGACCGCTCCGGCCCCACCACTGGTCTGGTATCCGAACGGTGGCGTCGCCGTCTCGCTCCACCAGTACTCGGCGGCATCGTCCATCATGCTGTGGTCGCCCTGGAACCCCACCCGGCCCGACTTGGTCGGGTCGTCCTTGGGGTACGGGAACGTGGCCGCCTGCAACGCCCGCTCGAAGTTGGCGGGCGTGAGGTTGGGACCGGCCAGCTGGATGCCCGAAGCCAGGAGCAGCATCGAGCGGTAGTAGTGGGTGAAGTTGGTGATGTCGACGTAGTCCTTGCCCGGGTCGAGGCCGGGGTCGACCTCCTTCATGGCCTCGAACGCGGGCTCACGGGTGAACGGCCGTTGCGGGGGGATGACGTTCACGCCCATGATCGACTGGCGCTGGGTCTTCGACGGCCAGAAGGCGGTGATGGCGTTGTTCAGGTCGTTGGCCCCGTACGTGGTGAAGATCCACTCCGGGAAGTACTGCTGGTTGTCGGCGGCGGCGGCGATGTAGTGCTCCACGAAGGCGATGCCCAGGTTGATGACGGTGGTGATGCCGTCGGCCTTCAACTGCACGACGGCGCCGTTGGCCGCCTCGGGGTGGTCGAAGCCGGCATTGTCGTTGGTGGAGAGGCGGAAGACGTCGCGAGGGTCGATCTTCTCGCCGCACTTGGCCATGGCGTCGAAGAGCGGTTGCAGGCTGAGGTCCGTGTCCCGGATGACGTTCTGGAGCACCACGCCGTACGTCCGCTTCTTGGGCGACAGGGTCGGATCGGCCGAGTGCGACGCCGTCTTGCCTGCCAACCGGGCGCAGATCATCTGGCCGATGGCGGTGAGGCCCTTGTCGAAGCTCATGCCGTACTGCCAGAGGTACGGGCGCATGGCGACCATGTCCGCCTCGGAGTACTCGATGTCGTCGGCGGCGATGGCGAGCAGCTTGCGCCGGGCCAGCTCGGTGGCGTAGCAGAAGCCGGCGTTGCCGTCGTTCGACGTGAGGGAGGCGAAGATGTGGTTCTGCTCGTCGTCCGCCGCCGCACCCGCCCGCCGCTCGGCGCACGTGCTCTTGTCGTAGGCGGTGGCCGGGATCAGCTTGATCTTGCGCCCGTAGAACTCGTAGCGCTTGTTGAAGTAGGCCTCCAGGTCGGCCATCACCCGGGGGCTGGCGGCAGGCGCGGCCACCACGATGGTGTCGCCCGTGACGTTCTTGTAGGTCGCCCCGCCGTTGTCGCCCGTCCAGTAGGCCACGCACGGGGGCGACTGGGGGTCCTCGGTCTGGCGGGGCGGGTTGCCCACACAGCGGCGGACTCGGGGCCGCTCGATGGTGGGTTCCGTCGTGGTCGTGGTGGGCCCGGCGCCGGCGGCCGGAGGTGGGGGAGCGGTGGTGGTCGTGGTGGTGGTTTCCTCACCTTCGGCCCCCGCCGCACCGCCGACGTTGCTCGTCTGCTCGAGGGGTGCCTGCTTGATCTGCTGGGCCGCCTGTGGCGCGTACTCGGCGATGGCGGGCGGCCCGTTGCGGCTGGCCGTGACCGTGAGGGCGGCCACCAGCACCAGGATCACGGCGCTGAGGGCGCCGAACACGATGCCCGGGGAGCGCGACCCGCGGGGACGGGGAGCGACGGCGACGGAGGTCATCGCCGGCACCCGTCGGCGAAGAAGCGCTGCAGGCGCTTGTCGGCTTCCGTGTAGTTGCGGTCGGCGGCCAGGGTCGACTCGGCCGCCTTGAAGCTGGCGGCGGTGGCGGCCGGGCCCGCTCGGGGCGCCTCCTTGTCGGCTGCCTTCACCGCATCGCGGTAGCGGTCCATCGAGGCGCGCACGACGCCGAAGTCGTTGCGCACGCCCAGGGGGACGTCGTGCATCTTCCCGTTGGCGTCCTTGTACTTCTCCTTGAACGACACGTTCTTGACGATGGCGGCGAAGTCCTCGGCATAGCGGACGACGGCGGCGTGGTCGTCGGGCACGGGTGTCTGAAGGCGGTTGTACGACGCCACCCCGGCGCAGGCGTTCAGCTTGCTCCCGCTGGTGCCGGCGGTGGCCTTCTTGGCGCACCCGGAGGCCAGAACGGCGGCGGCCGCGAGGGACACCACGGCCACCTTCAGCGGACCCCCCGCTCGCGACGGCGAGCGTTTGACAGTGTTCATTACGTTCCTCGCTGGGCGACTGTGCACACCGGAAGGAATTTGGTAAGTTACCGAAGAAACCTACTGGCTAGTTCGGTAGGATACTTAAGAAACCTGCAAACGCAAGGCGCGCAGGCGACCACGTGGGGGGTCCCTTAGTGACAGAGAACGCCCTCCAAGGCGCCCCGCAACCGGCATTGGCTCGCGTTGCGGTCCGGGTGCTGAAGGAACGGGCAGAGTTGGTGGTGCTGGTCCTGCTCGTCGTGGGTGCCGTCCTCCTCGGCACCTTCAGCTCGGGCAAGGGCATCCCTGTCGGCGTGTTCGGCTTGGGTGTGGCGGGCGGCGCCGCCGTGGCCCTCCAGGCCATCGGCATCGTTCTCGTCTACCGGTCGAACCGCCTCATCAACTTCGCCCAGGTCGCCATCGGCGCCGTGGGCGGCGTCGTGTTCTACGAGCTGGCCTTCCTGGGCAAGCCCCTGATGGCCCTCCATGCCGTGTGCCCCTCGTGCGTGAAGACGACCACGATCAAGATCGCCGACCACACCTTCACCGTCCCGGTGGTGCGCAACAGCTCCGGGCGCCTCATCTCCTGGATGGCCCACTTCAACTTCTGGACGTCGGCTGTGGCCGGCATCCTGGTGGTGCTGATCCTGAGCTACGTCTCCTACTCGTTCGTGATCAAGCGGTTCGCCGATGCCCCCCGCCTCATCGCCACGGTGGTCACCATCGGTCTGGCCGCCGTGTTCGAGCTCATCAAGGGGATCGTGCCGCAGCTCTTCCACGTCGACCCGCGCGTGGCCGGCACCATGCCTTTCCCGTTCAAGCTCGGCTTCAGCATCGGCACGGTGAACTTCGGGACCACCGACGTGGTCACGCTGATGATCACCGCCGCCGCCCTGGTGCTGCTCACCGCGTTCTTCGCCCGCACCGCCATCGGTGTGGTGCTGCGGGGCGCGGCCGAGAACCCGCAGCGGGCCGAGAGTCTCGGCGTCAACACTCCTGCCCTCACGTCGATCGTGTGGGTGGTGGCCGGGCTGCTGTCCGGCATCGTCGCCATCCTGGCCGCCACGTCGGCGGGCGTGGGTGCCATGGCCGGGGAGGAGCGACTCCTGGCCGTGGCCGTGGTGGCCGGGCTGACGAGCATTCCCATCACCGTGGCCGCCGGCCTGGTGTTCGGCATCGTCGACCAGGCCATGCTCTGGACGGTGCAGTCGTCCGCCCTGGTGGACGGGCTCGTGCTCCTCATCATCGTGACCGTGTTCCTCGTACAGCGGTCGAGGTCGACCCGCACGGACACCGAGTCGGACGCCGGCTGGAAGGCGTCGCGCGAAGCCCGCCCCATCCCGGCCGAGCTCAAGTCCCTCGACGTGGTGCGCCGCTGGCTGCTGCTCCTGCGGATCGGGGGCGGTGTCCTGGTGCTGGGCCTGCCCCTCCTGCTGTCGCCGTCGCAGACCAACCTGGCCGCCGTCACCCTGATCTACGCCATCATCGCCCTGTCGCTGCTGGTCCTCACCGGCTGGGCCGGCCAGATCAGCCTCGGCCACTTCGCCTTCGCCGCCATCGGCGCATGGGTGACGGCCGTCAGCCACTGGCCCTTCCCGCTCTCCGTCCTGGCCGGCGGGGCGGTGGGCGCCGTGGTGGCCGTGCTCATCGGCCTGCCCGCCTTGCGGCTGCGGGGCCTCCACCTGGCCGTGTCGACCCTCGCCTTCGCCGTGGCCGTCACCTCGCTGCTCCTGAATCCCCGCTACCTGGGACGCCACCTGCCCAGGAACCTGACCCGTCCCCGGGTGCTGGGCCTGGCCCTCGACGACCAGCGCACCTTCTACTACTTCACGTTGTTCTTCCTCGTGCTCGTCGTGCTGGCGGTCATGGGCCTGCGCCGCAGCCGCACCGCCCGCGCCCTCATCGGCGCCCGCGACAACGAGCCCGCGGCCCAAGCGTTCGGCATCAACCTGGTGCGGGCGCGGTTGGGCGCCTTCGCCGTGTCCGGGTTCCTGGCCGCATTCGCGGGTGGGATGTTCGCCTTCTCCCAGTACGGCGTGAACGTGCAGTCCTTCACCGTCGAGGCCAGCATCCGCATGTTCCTCATGGTGGTGATCGGCGGTCTGGGCTCGGTGGCCGGGCCGCTCATCGGTGCCGGCTACATCGGCGCCGTCAACATCTTCGGGCAGAGCAGCCCGCTGTTCGCCCTGGGCGCCACCGGCATCGGTGTCGTCACCCTGTTGCTCTTCGCACCGGGTGGCTTGGGCGACCTGGTGTTCCGCATGCGCGACTCGGTGCTCCGCCGGGTGGCGGCCCGTTTCCGCATCGACGTGCCCAGCCTGGTGGCCGACCGCCTGCAGGGTCTGGGGTGGCGCGCAGCCATCGCCCCCCGCACCCGGGCCGGCGGCGGCAGCAGCTTCGTTCCCCGCCGGTACCGCCCCACCGGGCAGTGGTCGGTGGAGGCCCGCAGCCGCGCTGCCCGAGCGGCGACCACCAAGACGAACAAGAAGGAGCCCGTGCGTGTCTGAGACCGTCATCGACGGGCCCGATGCCGTCCAGCCCCGCTTCTTCGTCCCCTCCGAGCGGGAGGTGGACGAGGGCGTGGCCGAGTATCGCTTCGAACCTCTCCCGCCCCCTCCGCCGTCGGCGCGCGCTGGCATCAAGGCCCGGTTCCGCGACTTCATCGACGGCCTGAACCTGCGCAAGGCCGTGGCCGGGCAGCCGGCGTCGCCCCTGGTGTTCCTCACGGTCGATGCCATCCTCACCGGCTGGAACGCCTACTCGTTCATCGTCCTGCTTCCGAGCATCAGGGACGAGTTGCACGTCGACGTCCGCTACGTGATCGGTCTCACCACCCTCGTCGCCATGGTGGGCACGCTCATCGGGCCGGTGACGGGGTTCATCGCCGACCGCCGGAGCCGGGTGCGCATGCTCGCCATCGGGAACGTCGCCGCCAACGCCGCCTTCGGGCTCACCGGAGCCGCGCCGAACGTGGGCGCCATCACCGCCGCTCAAGTCGGTGGCGGTGTGGGCCAGGGCATCTCCCAGCCGACGGTCGTGCCCCTGATCTCCGACTGGTACCCGCCCGAGGTGCGGGGCCGGGTGGTGGCGTTCGTGTTCGCCGCCGGCCAGGTGGTCGGCCTGTTCGGCCCGCTGGTGGCAGGCGGCATGGTGGTGCTGGCCGGGTGGCGGGGCGCAGCGATGACGTTCGGCGTGCTGGGCCTGGCCGCGTCCATCCCCTTCTTCTTCGTGCGGGAGCCCAAGCGGGGCCGCTTCGACCGCATCGCCATGGGCGCGAGCGAGGAGGTGGCAGAGAAGGAGCAGAAGGCGGTGTCGTGGGCCGAGGGCTGGCGAGCGGCGCGCCAGGTCGTCACCCTGCGTCGCATCTGGTACGCCACGCCGTTCATGCTGGCCGGCTTCTACATCAGCCAGGGCATCGCCGCGCTGTACTTCTCGGACGAGTTCGGGGTCGGGCCCCTGGGGCGCGGCGCCATCCAGTCGGTCAGTCTCCTGGGCGGGATCATCGGGCTCCTGGTGACCGGGCCGCTGGCCGACCGCATGATTCAGGACAAGCCGGGACGGGTGTTCACGCTCCTGTCCGGCCTCCTGCTCGGGAACGCGTTGTGCGTGGTGGTGCTGGCCCTGTCGCCGTACCTGTGGTTGTCGATCGTCGCCAACTTCACCTTGCTGTGTGTGGGCATCTCCATCCTGCCCCTGGAGATGACGATGGTGTCGCTGGTGGTGCCCGCCCGGCTACGGGCCTTCGGCATCTCCAGCATCGGGCCGTGGCAGTTGCTCGGGCAGGCCTTCGTGCAGATCTTGATCTTCACCGTGCCCTTCGGATCGCTGCGGGGCGCGCTGGCACTGCTGGTGCCGATCTACCTCGCCGCCATCTACCTCCTCGGCGCCGCCGGGCAGGGGGTGGAACGGGACATCCGGGCGGCCAAGGCGGCGTCCATGGCCGACGAAGAAGCGGATCGGGCCCGCAAGTCGGGGCGCAACAAGATGATCATCTGCCGGGACGTGGACGTCACCTACGACGGCACCCAGGTGCTCTTCAACGTCGACTTCGACGTGGAGGAGGGCGAGATCGTCGCCCTGCTGGGTACCAACGGCGCCGGCAAGTCCACGCTGCTACGGGCCATCGCCGGCATCCAGGAGGCGTCCAACGGCGCCATCTTCCTGGACGGCGAGGACATCACCCACCGGCCGCCGTACCAGAACGCGGCGGGCGGCATCGTGTTCATGCCGGGTGGACGGGCCGTGTTCCCCAGCCTCACCGTGGCCGAGAACCTGCGGGCCGCGGCGTGGATGTACCGCCAGGACGACGAGTACGTGAAGGCCCAGACCGAGAAGGTCCTCGGGTACTTCCCCATCCTGCGCCAGCGGTTGCACCAGGAAGCCGGGAGCATGTCCGGCGGCGAGCAGCAGATGGTCGCCCTGGGCCAGGCCTTCTTGATGAAGCCCCGCCTGCTGATGATCGACGAGCTGTCGCTGGGCCTGGCGCCCGCGGTCGTCGAGCAACTGCTCGACATCGTGCGCCAAGTGAACGAAGAGGGCGCCACCATCATCCTGGTCGAGCAGTCCGTGAACGTGGCCCTGACCGTGGCCCGGCGCTCCGTGTTCATGGACAAGGGCGAGATCCGCTTCGACGGGTCGACGGCCGAGCTGTTGGGCCGGGGCGACCTGTTGCGGTCCGTGTTCCTGGGCGGCGCCGGGGGCGGTTCGTCAGGCGGCCCCTTCATCGCCAGCGGCAGCGGTCTCATGAAGTCGCCCACCGCCCAGCAGGAGCCCGAGCAGGTGCTGCTGGCCGAGCACATCCACGTGAGCTACGGCGGCCACAAGGCGCTCACCGACGCCCACGTAGAGGTGGCCGGCGGGGACGTGGTGGGCATCATCGGCCCCAACGGAGCGGGCAAGACCACCCTGTTCGACGTCATCTCCGGCTACACCAAGCCGGACGAGGGCGCCGTGCACATCGGCGGTGTCGACGTCACCGGCTTCGGGCCCGATGCCCGCGCCCGGCTGGGCCTGTCCCGCTCGTTCCAGAACGCCCGCCTCTTCCCGGCCCTCACCGTGCGGGAGAACATCGCCCTGGCCCTGGAGCAGCGGCTGACGAGCCGCAGCATCCTGGCCGCCGCCTTCTGGCTGCCCAAGCAGCGCAAGTCCGAACGGCGGGCGTTCCGCCGGGTCGACTACCTCATCGACCTGCTCAACCTGGGCGCCTTCGCCGACAAGTTCGTCACCGAGCTGTCCACCGGCAGCCGCCGCATGGTGGACATGGCCTGCGTGATGGCCTCGGAGCCCAAGGCCCTGCTGCTGGACGAGCCCTCGTCCGGCGTGGCCCAGTCCGAGGTCGAGGTCCTGGCCCCCGTCGTGCGCCGGTTGGCCAGGGAGACGGGGTGCGGCGTGCTCGTCATCGAGCACGACATCCCCCTCATCACCGCCCTCTCCGACCGCCTGATCGCCATGGAGTTGGGGGCGGTCGTCACCGAGGGCAACCCTCGCGACGTGGTCGACGATCCCCGCGTGGTCCAGGCCTACCTGGGCGCGTCGGAGACGACCATCAACCGCTCCGGTTCCTTTGCCGCCGCCTTGATCGCCGCCGGGCTCCCGGTCGGCGCCGACCAGAGAAAGAAGACCCGCTGAGCATGTCGACCAATGCAAACGGCCGCGGCCGGACGATCACCCGAACCCGAACGGCACCGTTGTCAGCAGCCCGGACCCGAACGAGCGCGGCCGTGCCGAGCATGAACCGCGACGTGTTCGCCGAGAACTTCGAGAAGGTCGTGACCAACATCGAGCGGGTCATCAAGGGCAAGACCGACGAGATCAAGATGGTGCTCATCGCCCTCCTGGCCGACGGTCACGTCCTCCTCGAGGACATGCCGGGCACGGGCAAGACCATGATGGCCCGCTCCATCGCCCAGTCGATGAACGCCAGCACCAACCGGGTGCAGTGCACGCCCGACCTCCTGCCCTCGGACGTCACCGGGTCACCGATCTTCGACCAGGTCACGCGCGAGTTCTCCTTCCAGGAGGGCCCGGTGTTCTGCAACGTGCTCCTGGTCGACGAGATCAACCGGGCCACGCCCAAGACGCAGTCGTCGCTGCTCGAGGCCATGCAGGAGCGGCGGGTGTCCGTCGCCCGCCAGACCTACCGGCTGCCCCGGCCCTTCCTGGTGCTCGCCACCCAGAACCCCATCGAGCTGGCCGGCACCTTCCCCCTCCCCGAAGCCCAGCTCGACCGCTTCCTGCTCAAGCTCAACCCCGGCTACCCCGACCGTGAGGCCGAGATCGCCGTGCTCCAGACCAACCGGAAGAAGGAGGTCATCGACGACCTGAAGCCGGTGATCGACACGGAGATGGTGCTGGCCATGATGGATTGGGCCACGGGCGTGACCGTGTCGCCCGCGGTCGAGGCCTACATCGTCGACCTGTGCCAGGAGACCCGCACCGACGGCTCGCTGATGATCGGCGCGTCGACCCGTGCCGCCCTCGCCCTCATGCGCGCCGGCCGGGTACTGGCGTCCTCGCAGGGCCGGGAGGACGTGCTCCCCGACGACATCAAGGCACTGGTGAAGCCCGTCCTCGGCCACCGCCTGATCCTCACGCCCGACGCCGGCCTGCGGCAGGAGACGGTGGACAACGTCATCGACCGCATCGTGGCCCGGGTCAAGATCCCCGTGGGCCTGAAGGGCTGACGAGCGCCGGATGGCCGCACCCACGGCGAAGCTCAACCGGCTCTCGCGGACCGGGGCGTCGAGCTCGGCCCTCCTCGACTGGCTGGAGAAGGCCCACCTGACGGTGGCCGGCCTCTCGGTGGTCGGGCTGGCCGTGCTCGGGTGGATCGTCGCCCGACTGGTCGGGAGTCGCACGCTCTACCTCCTCGTGTACGCGGGCGTGCTCGTGATGGTCATCTCCTGGCTGGTCGCTCGCAAGCGCTTGGGGTTGGAGGTGGACCGCTCCGAGCTGCCCGCCCGCATGCGAGAGGGGCAGACGGCCGACGTCGTGCTCAAGCTGCGGGCCCAGAAGCGGGCCACCATCCTCATCGTCGAGGAGCAGCTCGACCCGGCGCTGGGGAAGACCGTTCGCGTCCCCGTCTCCGCCATCAGCGGTGGTGAGGAGCTGGAGCACTCGTACGCCTTCTCGCCCAGCCGGCGGGGCGTGTACGACGTGGGGCCGGCCGTGGCCCGGTGGAGCGATCCCTTCGGCCTCACCACGCAGCAACAGCTGCTGGCCGAGCCCACCAAGGTGATCGTGCACCCGGCCGTCGAGCTGGTGCACGACCGCATCCTCACCCGCATGTGGGAGGACCCCCCCATCCGCCCGCCCGTGTCCAAGCCCTGGCCCACGGGCTTCGAGTTCTACGGCATGCGCGAGTACGTGCCCGGTGACGACCTGCGCCGGGTGGTCTGGGCGGCCGTGGCCAAGACGGGCAAGATGCTCGTGCGGGAGTCCGAGCAGGGCATCACCGACCGGGTGTCGATCGTGCTCGACACCAACCGGGAGTGGCACAAGCCGGGCGACCCCAGCGACACCTTCGAGGCCGCCGTGCGGGTGGCCGGGTCGCTCGGTGTGCGCCACCTGGGCGACGGGTTCTCGGTGACGTTGTCCACGTGCACCGCCCGCCTGGGCACCAACCTGCGCGGCCCGTCGGCGCGCTACCGGATGCTCGACGAGCTGGCCATGGTCCAGATGTCCAAGACGCCGCTGACCGGGGCGGCGCAGTTCCTCATGGGTGACGCCCGGCGAGGTTCGCACTTCGTCATCGTCACTCCCCACCTCGACCAGGAGATGGCCTCGCGCATGCGGTTGGTGCTGGAACGGGGCGCGTCGGTGGTCGTGGTGAAGATCGTGTGGGACGAGTCGGACCCGATGTCCCTCGCCCGGGCGGCCGGCCTCGGCTGCCAGGTCGTGCAAGTGCCGCTGAACTCGTCCATCGAATCGGCATTCACCCACCAGGTCGGCGGGGGGATCCGGCGATGACGATCATCGAAGACGAGGCGCAGGCACAAGCGCTCGACATCCTCGAATCGTCGTTGCTCGGCGTGGCCTCCGACGTGCCCGCGGGTGGGGAGGCCGGGCCCGAGGAGGAGCCCGAGAAGCAGGTCCGCACCTCCATGGTGGCGGGAGCGGCGGCCCTCACCTGCCTGGGTGGGGCATGGATGGCCACCCGCATCTTCCGGGGCATGGTGGCCGCGCCCGCCGTGGCCGTCATCGGCGTGGCCATCGGCGTGGGGATCGTGTTCCTCTCGTACAAGCTGGGCAAGGGCGGCCTTCTCCAGTACGCGGTGGCACCGGCGGCCGTGGTCGTGGGTGCCCTGCTCGCCACCACCGGCGAGGTCGCCGGCCGAAGCCTGCCGTCCACCATCGTGGACGCCTTCCGCGGCGGCGGCCTCCTGCAACCGCCCATCCCGTTCGACCCGGGGTGGCGGTTCCTCCTCGTCGTCCTGTTCGCCTTCCTGGGGGCAGCGGCCACGGCCACGGCCGTCTCCATGGCCCGGCCCAAGTTGGCCGTCGCCATCCCCATGCCCGTGGTGATCGGGGCCGCGCTGATCCAGCCCAAGGGCTCGGAGATCGTGGCCAGTGCCGTCGCCATCGTGTTCGTGGTGGCCGGCCTGGCCCTGGCCTACGGGGCCGACCTGGCGGCCGAGGGCGTGAGCGGCGGTGGGTTCGAGGCCCGGCGCCTGGTGCGGGGCGGCGGGCTGCTGGCCGTGGCCGTGGTCGGGCTGGTGGTCATCTCCCAGACCAACTTCCTGTTCCCGGCCACCGACAAGAACCAGGTGGTCCCACCCCAGAAGCCGCCGCCCCCGTCGCCCGAGGCCGACCGGCCCCTCTTCCGGACCCACTCGGACCGGCCCGGGCCGTGGCGGATGGGCGTCCTCGACGTCTACAACGCCAAGGACAACTCCTTCTACCTGCCGTCCATCGACCCCAAGCGCATGGTCAAGGTGCCGAAGACGGGTGTCGTGCAACCGGTGGCTGCGGGCCGACCCACGTACACGGCGACCTTCACCATCGACGACGTGAAGGGCCAGACGCTGCCGTCGTCGCCCGACCCGTCGGCCATGAAGGGCCTGAACAAGAAGGCGGAGTTCGACCCCCGCACCCAGGTGTTCAAGCTCGTCGAGACCAGCCTGCCCCACGGGTTGACGTATTCGGTCGTCGCGCCCGTGCCGCCCACCAGCAAGGAGATGGCCGCGGCCCCGCCGCCGCCCGCGGCGATCGCCAGCGAGTTCCTCGCCATGCCGCCGGCGCCACCGGGGGTGAAGGAGCTGCTGGCCCGGGCGCCCACCGGCAACCAGTTCGAGCGGCTCCAGTTCGTGCGCCAGGCCCTGTACGAGAAGGTCGTGGCCTCGGGCGCGGGCAAGCCCGGCGACATGCCGCCGTCCAAGGTGGACGAGATGTTGCGGGGCGGACCGGCCAGCCCCTTCGAGATCAACGCCGCCGAGGTCATGCTGTCGCGGTGGGCGGGCATCCCCGCTCGCCTCGGGTTCGGCTTCTACGGCGGTGACAAGACCGGCGACTCGGTCACGTTCCGGCCCCGCCACGGCGCCGCTTGGCTGGAGTCGTACTTCGAGGGCTACGGCTGGGTACCGGTGCTGGGCACGCCCCCCAAGGCCAAGCCCAGCTTGGTGAACCAGCCCAAGAACCACGACCCTCGCATCGTCGCCACCGACGAGCTGGCCCTCACCGTGTTCGTGCCCGTGCGTCTCGAGAGCATCCAGATGATCTACGAGATCGTGCGCTGGTACGTCGCCGTGTTCGGCCCCATCCTGCTGGCCCTGCTGTTCCTGTGGCTGTCGTACCCGGCCGGCCTGAAGTGGCTGCGGTCGAACCGGCGCCGGCGATGGGCGGTGGCCGTGGGCGCGCCGGCGCGCGTGGTGGTCGCCTACGCCGAGCTGCGGGACCGGCTCAACGACCTCAACATCGGCACACCCCGGTCGACACCCGTCGAGTTCCTGGACAACGTGGCCGACGACGACGAGCACGGCGAGCTGGCCTGGCTGGTCACCCGGGCGCTGTGGGGTGACCTGCGCCGCGACCTGCGGGTCGAGGACGTGGAGGCGGCCGAGGAGATGGCCCGCTCGGTCACCCGCCGGGTGCTGCGTGAGCAGTCGGCCCTCAACCGTTTCCTGGCCGCCACGTCCCGGGCGTCGTTGAAGGACCCGTGGACGGACGAGGTTCCCAACCTGTGGCGGGCCCGCAAGCGGGCCGCGGCCCGGCGGGGCATCCGGTCGCTGGTGCCCAGGCGCTTGCGCTGGCGCCGGCGGGTGGCGGCCGCGGCGGCCACCACCGTCGTGGCGCTGGTGCTCGGCGCCTGCGGCGGGACGGCCAGGGTCACCGCTCCGTCGACGTACCCGAGCCCGCTCATGCCCGCCGCCATCGGCCCGTACGGGGTGACCCGGGAGCAGAAGGTGGAGAGCGAGTTCACGCGGCCGGGGCGGCGGGCGTTGGTATCGGGCGGGCAGGTGTACACGGTGCGGGACGCCGACGCCATCCAGGGCTCGGTGGAGGTCGCCGTGTTCAAGCCCGGCGTCGACGCCCAGCGGGAGCACGTGCAGGAGGGCATCGAGCGGGGGCTGGGCACGAGCGCCGGCTTCCGGATCGTGCACTACGGCATCACCGAGGTGCGGGTGCTCCAGACGCCCGAGCAGCAGGTCTTCTTGTGGTTCCCTCCCGAGCGCAACGCCATGGAGCTGTTCATCATGCGGAACAAGTTCACCGACGCCGAGAAGGTCGTCCAGGCGATCATCGCCCACCAGCGGGGGCTCGACCTGAAGCAGGTGTGGTCATGAGGCGCTCCCTGCTGATGACGCTGGCCGCCCTGGCGCTCACGGCTTCGGGCTGCGGGCCCAAGCCCAGCCTGCAGGTCGGCCTCAAGGACTACAACACCGACATCGTGTTCGGGGCCAAGAAGCGGCCGCCCACGCCCCCGCCCCTGCCCGTGTTCGACCTCACGCCGTCATTCCCCGGCT
>Ga0070741_10014766_pt1 | contig 13430 bp, 11 predicted proteins | sample Coa_R1_4_FD_66440 | JGI IMG/M metagenome (GOLD analysis project Ga0070741, IMG submission 66440) | Surface soil microbial communities from Centralia Pennsylvania, which are recovering from an underground coalmine fire - Coalmine... | ecosystem: Environmental > Terrestrial > Soil > Unclassified ... | reverse complement strand
CGACCTGCGTCGCCGACAGATAGGTATCGAGCCGCCTGGTGATCCGGCGCGCCATCCGTGCGCGCGAGCTCCCCTCGGCCGCCAGTTCCGCGAGCTGCGTCGGGCGGACTTTGACGATCGCAAATTCAGCCGCTGAGAAGATCCCGTTTGCGAGAACGAACAGAAGGGCTAACAGCAAATACCAGGTGGGCATGACTCACCGCATTTCGCGGCTCGGCCGGCGGGCTTCCATGGCAGGGGCGGTATTGTATCAAGCCGTGCGAAAGCTCTTTCTGCTGCTCCTCATGACCGCCTGTGCGCAGCGGTCTCATCTGCAGGTGGCCGCCGCCGCGAGCCTTCAGGACGCGCTCCGCGAGATCGGTGCGAATTACGAGGCCGCGCGCCACGAGCACGTCGATTTCGCTTTCGGCGGGTCGAATGTCCTCGCCCGTCAGATCCTTGCCGGCGCACCGATTGACGTCTTCCTCTCCGCCGATGAGGTGACCATGGACTCGGTCTCGGCGCAGATCGCTCCCCGATCGCGCCGCGATCTGCTGTCGAACGAGTTGGTGATCGTCAGCCTCGAACCGCTGCGCGACGTCGGAGACCTGCAAACGGTGAAACGCATCGCGCTCGCCGATCCGAATGCCGTGCCTGCCGGCGTTTACGCAAGGCAGTATCTCGAACGGATCGGGATGTGGAAAGCGATCCAGCCACGAGTGATCCCTTCGGACAACGTGCGGGGCGCGCTGGCGGCGGTCGATGGCGGCAACGCGGACGCCGCCATCGTCTACCGCACGGACGCCATGCTGGCACGACGAGCGCGCATCGCGGCGGTCATCGGCGGACCCGCCGCGCCGGCGATCCGCTATCCGGTCGCCGTTCTCCGGCACGCGCGAGATCCAGCAGCGGCGCGGCGGTTCGTCGAGTACCTCTCCTCGCCCGCGGCGTCGGCGGTGTTTCGGAAGTACGGGTTTCTAGTCGACGCGCGATGACGCCACCACCTCATCGAGCGTCTTCCAGAATCGCGGATAGGACTTCGAGACGACCTGCTCGTCAGCGATGCTCACTCCCCCTCGCGCGAGGCCGGCGATGGCGAAGGCCATGGCGATGCGATGATCATTGTGGGTCTGGATGACCGCTGGGCCGCTCCCCCACCCCGGCTCGATGCGCAGCGCGTCCGGACGCTCCTGCACCCGCGCACCCATCCGCGCCAGCTCCTCGGCAACGGTCGCCAGGCGGTCCGATTCTTTGACTCGCAGATTTCCGACGTTGACGATCTCCACCGGCGCGTCGGCAAGCGGCGCGATCGCCGCGAGCGTCGGGACCAGATCGGGCGTGCTGTTGCAGTCGAACATCCCGCCGTGCAGCGCCTCCGGCCCGTTCACGGTGATGCCATCGTCGACGTTCACGTCGCAGCCCATCGCGGTCAGGATGTCGAGAAAGCGCGCATCGCCCTGCGCCGTCGGATTGGCCAGGCCGCCGACTCGGATCGTGCCGCCTGTGGCCGCGGCGGCGGCAAACCAGTAGGAAGCCGACGAGTAGTCTCCCTCGACGGTGTAGTCGTCGCGCCACAGCCGCGCCGCGCGCACTTCGATCACCTTGTCGCGGCGCTGCACCTCGGCACCGAACGCGGAGAGGATGTCCGCGGTGATGTCGATGTAGGGAGCGGAGCCGAGCTCGGTGATGCGAAGGGTGATGCCGTCGGGGAGCGTGGCGCCGCCGAGCATCAGCGCGGAGACAAACTGGCTCGAAGTCCCCGCGGAGATCGTCACGTCGAAGCCGCCGCGCATCTTTTTTCCGCGCAGCCGAAGCGGCGGATAGCCCTCCCGCTCGACGTACTCCACTTCCACGCCGATGCTCAGCAGAACGTCGACGAGATCGCCAATCGGCCGGTCGTGCATCCTCTTTTCGCCCTGCAGCAGGAACCGGCCCGGCGTAAAGGCCAGCCATCCGGTGAGGAAACGCATCGCGGTGCCGGCATTTCCGACGAAGAGTGGCACCTCGCTGGCAGACATGCTCTTACGCTCGCCGATCTGCACGCCGTCTTTGGGCGAGCCGCGAACCTCGAATCCGATGGCCCGCAGTGCCTCCAGCGCGTAGCGGGTGTCGTCGGCATCGAGGCAATTGCGGATCATCGTTGTCCCCTCCGCCATCGCGCCTAACAGGAGCGCGCGAACGGAATAGGACTTGGAGGGGGGGGCGAGCACAGTCGCGTTGACTTCATCGATTCTTGGAATGGATCGCATGAACGAGCAGCGTTGAACGAGCAGCGATGAACGTTCATCGTTCATCCTTTATCGTCCATCGTTGAATTCAAGTCTCAGCCCATCGTACGCCAGGCGCACGTTTGCCGGGAGTGTCGCCTCCGTCGCCTCGTGGTCGACGTCGTGCGTCAGATGGATCAGATACGTCATCCGCGCACCGATTTTCCGCGCCGCGCCGACCGCGTCGCCGATCGTGAAATGCGTCGGATGCGGCGGCGCGGCGCGCAGGCCGTCGAGTGCCAGCGTGTCGATGCCCTCCAGCAGTCGAATCGACGAGGCCGGGATCCCGTTCGTGTCGGTGATGTACGCGAACGGGCCGATGCGATAGCCAAGGATCGTCCATTCGCCATGATCGACCGGAATCGGCGTGATTTCGATCTCCTGGTGACGAAAGGCCCCGTCGACCTCGTGCAACTCGACCTGCGGCTTGCAGCCGCCGATCTGGCTGTCGGCCCAGATGTAGCTGAAGGCGCGGCGGATCGCCTTCGCCGTCGGGGGATTGGCGTAAGCGTGGATCGACTCGCGCTGCCGGAAGTTGAACGGGCGGATGTCGTCCAGCCCCATCATGTGATCCGAGTGCGAGTGCGTGAAGAGGACGAAATCGAGCCGCGGAATCGGCTCGCGAAGAAGCTGCAGGCGCAGATCGGGCGTGGTGTCGATCAGAAAGAACTTCCCGTTCGCCTCGATCTTCACCGACTGCCGCAGCCGCTTGTTCCGAGGATCGTCCGACCGGCAGACGCGGCAGGAGCAGCCGACGACGGGAACGCCGGTGGAGGTGCCGGTGCCGAGGAAGGTGACAATCATCAAAGTCGAAAACTCAGATCTCCACGAACAAAGACTCGCCCGTGTCCGGATCGATCACCATCGCCTCCCTGCTCTCGAACCACGCCGGCAGAATCGTCACCGTCGAGTCGTCCACCGGCAGAATCGTCTTCTCGTGAAAGTGCCCGAAGACGATGTCGGTGAACCCTTCCCGGCGCCGTTTGCGCGCGTAGACACGCATCTGCTCCAGCGGCAGGCGGCTCTTGTGCTTGAAGTTCGTCTGAGCCAGGCGCTTCTCCACGCTGTCGACGAACCGCCTCGCGGTCCCCTTGGGGATCAGCTTGAGCGAAAACTTCGACACTGGATTCTTCGAGGCACGCCGCCAGAACCGGTACGGGTAGTCGCGATCGTTGATCAGGTCCCCGTGCACGATCAGGTACTTGCGACGCCCCGCGTCAATGACGTATTCGTCTTCCACGTCGCTGACCGCCGCCTCGGCGAACGATCCGCGCAGAAAGAAATCACGGTTGCCTTCCACGTAGTGCACCGCAACCCCCGAATCGCGCAGACGCCGGAACGCTTCGAAGACGTTGTTCACCGCGGGCGTCAGGAACTTCGGATGGGCGACGAGATAATGAAAGACATCGCCGTTGAGATAAAGCGCACGCGGCCGCAGCGCGGCCAGCCGCTCGAGCCAGGCCACCATCGGGGCATCGCTGTCCGGAGCGAGTCCGATGTGCGAATCGCCGATGACGAAAATCTGCCCGGTGGTCACAGCGCGCTCTTCAGGTTCGCCCGCGGATTCTCGCGGTATTCCGATTCGATCTTCTGCACCGCATCGTCGGGAATCCTCTTCGGCAGCACGATCTGGACCCGATAGTACTGATCGCCGGCGCCGCCGCCCTTCTTCTTCACACCTTTTCCCGACAATCGAAAGGCCTGACCACCCTGCGTGCCCGCCGGGATCCGAGCGCGAACGGGGCCGTGGATGGTCGGAACCTCGATCTCCGCGCCGCGCGCCGCCTCACCGATCGTGATCGGGAGGTCGATGTAGATGTCATCGCCGCGGCGCTCGTAGAACGGATGCGGCGTCACGTGCACCAGCACGTTGAGGTCGCCCGGCGGGCCGCCCATCGGTCCCGGTGAGCCCTTCCCCCGCAGGCGGATGGTCTGCTTGTCGGCGAGCCCTTCCGGAATCTTCACCTTGATGTGGCTGCCGTTGACGGTCAGATCCATCGTCGCACCGAGGACGGCTTCGCGAAAACCGATGGTGAGCTCGGCGTTGATGTCGGCACCGCGCGCGGGCTGCTCTTCGAATTGAATCCCCCCGCTGAACAGATCGGAAAAGAGGTCGGTCAATCCCGTCGGGCCCGCCCGCCGCCCACCCCCTCGCCGCGCGCGATTGGTGAACTGCGAAAAATCGAAGCCGGGGAATGGACCGGCACCGCCGCCGCCGAAACTGAACGCCTCGCGCCCCAGCCGGTCGTACTGTTCGCGTTTCTCCTTGTCGCTGAGCACTGCATAGGCCTCGGAGATCTGCTTGAACTTGTTCTCCGCTTCCTTGTTCCCCTTGTTGCGGTCGGGGTGGTACTTCTTCGCCAGGTTGCGGTACGCCTTCTTGATTTCCTCCTCGGAGGCGCTCTTCTTCACACCAAGGATTTCGTAGTAGTCCTTCTCGGCCATGCGCGCTCGAAAGTATAACGAGCCGCCTTGTCATCCCGAGCCCCGGAGAGCGCGAGGGCCCATGCATCCGCTCGAACACCCCTGGCCCCGCGAAGGGCGGGCAGAGGGTGCCGCGAAGCGGCGGGTGAGGGGCCGTGTGATCTCCACAACTGCGCCTGGCGCGGGTCCGCGGTTCGGAATGACAGGCCATGTGGTCACGCATTTGCTTCGTGAGTTCGGGCGTAAAATCGTGCCCCCGATGTACGGCTCACTCACGCGGCGGAACGTCCTCACCATGATCCTCGCGGGAGGAATGGGCGAGCGGCTGTATCCCCTGACGCGCGACCGCGCCAAGCCGGCCGTTCCGTTCGGCGGGCGCTATCGGATCATCGACTTCGTCATCAACAACTTCGTCAACTCGGGGTTCCTGAAGATCAAAGTGCTCACGCAGTTCAAGTCGAACTCGCTGATCGAGCACATCACCCGCACCTGGCGGCTGGTTCCGGAGATCGGACAATACGTCGACTGCGTCCCGGCGCAGATGCGCAAGGGGCCGTTCTGGTTCCGCGGGACCGCGGACGCCGTGTTTCAGAACCTGGAACTGATCTTCGACGAGCAGCCGGAATACGTCTGCGTCTTCGGCGGCGACCACATCTACAAGATGGATGTGAACCAGATGCTTCAGGAGCACATCGCCAACGACGCCGACCTGACCATCGCCACCATTCCCGTCCCGCTGGAAGAGGCGCACCACTTCGGCGTCGTGGAGATCGACAGCGACTGGCGCGTCACCGGTTTCGTGGAGAAGCCGAAGGAGGGGGCCAGGACGATCCCCGGCCGTCCGGAGATGGTGCTGGCCTCGATGGGCAACTACATCTTCAAGTCGAGCGTCATGATCGATGTCCTGCAGCGCAACGCGCTGCGCGACGCGGCGCATGATTTCGGCAAGGAGATCGTGCCGACGATGTACCCCAAGATGAGAGTGCACGCGTACGACTTCGCCAGGAACTACATCCCGGGCGAGGCGGAGCACAACCGCGGCTACTGGCGCGACGTGGGAAGTATCGAATCCTATTTCGCCGCCTGCCTCGACCTGGTGTCGGTCACGCCGCTGTTCAACCTCTACAATCCGCAGTGGCCGATCGTCTCCGCACCGATGAACCTCCCGCCGGCAAAGTTCGTCTTCGCCGACGCCACCACGCAGCGCATCGGCATCGCCACCGACTCCATGGTCTCCGACGGCGTGATCATCTCCGGCGGCACGATCAACCGCTCCGTGCTGCATCCGCGCGTGCGCATCCACTCCTACACCGATGTCGACGAGTCGATCCTCATGGACGGCGTGGACGTCGGCAGGCACTCGAAGATCCGTCGCGCGATCATCGACAAGGGAGTGAAGATTCCCCCCGGGACGACCATCGGCTACGATCTCGAATCCGACCGGCAGCACTTCACCGTGAGCGAGTCGGGAATCGTGGTGGTGCCGAAGGGGGCGGAGATCGAGGAAAAGGTGATGGTATGACCCCGGCGAAGGTGCGGTCCGACGGCCGCGCGCCGGACCAGATGCGCCCGGTGACGATCACGCCGAACGTCATCAAGCACGCCGAGGGGTCGGCGCTGATCGACGTCGGCGATACACGCGTGATTTGCACCGCTTCGGTGCAGGAAAAAGTTCCGCCGTTTCTTTACAAGACCGGACGCGGATGGGTCACCGCGGAGTACGGCATGCTTCCGCGCGCGACGAGCGAACGCACCGAGCGCGAGGCGGCACGCGGTAAACAGGGCGGCCGCACGATGGAGATCCAGCGCCTGATCGGACGCTCGCTGCGCGCCGCGGTCAACGCCGAGATGCTCGGTGAACGAACCCTGTGGATCGACTGCGACGTGATCCAGGCCGACGGCGGCACGCGCACCGCGTCCATCACCGGCTCGTTCGTCGCCCTCGCTCTGGCCCTCGGCCGCCTCTACATCGACGGGCAAATGGCGAGCTGGCCGGTCAACTCGTTCGTCGCCGCCGTCTCCGTCGGCCTGATCGGCGGCGTCCCGACGCTCGATCTCAATTACGAGGAAGATTCGAAGGCCGGCGTGGACATGAACGTCGTCGCCACCGACAAGGGACGCTTCGTCGAGCTGCAGGGAACCGGCGAGTCGGCGACGTTCACCGAGGAAGAGATGAACAACATGCTGGCGCTGGCCAGGAGCGGCATCGCCGCGCTCATCGAAAAGCAACGCGAGGTGCTCGGCCCAACCCTCATCCGCGTTGACAATCTCGCGCGCGAACGGCTCAATCGAAAGTTCCGGTGAATGTGGCGCCGGCTCTCCAGCCGGCGCCCGCTGAGCCGACTGGAGAGTCGGCTCTACATCGACACGTTTACAATCGCCCAACCGATGTCCGTCGCCGACCGCCAGCTCGCCATCTGGCTGGCCCTGTTGACCTTCGTCACCTGCGCCTGGTTTCAGTCGGGCGGCGGCTGGAACCAGAATTCGCAGTTCGACCTCACGCGGGCCATCGTCGAGCGGCGCACCTTCGCCATCGATGCCTACGCGGGAAATACGGGCGATGTCGCGCGCGCCGGGGGTCACGTCTACTCGAACAAATCGCCGGCCCTGTCATGGATCGCCGCGGTTCCTTACGCGATCCTGTACGCGGTCGAGCGCGACAGCAGATCCATCGCCGCCGTCGCGTTCAACGCCTACGTCTGCACGCTGCTCTGCGTCGCCCTTCCCGCGGCGCTGATCGCGGCAATGCTCTATCGATACGCGCGGCGAAAAGGGTTCAAGGCCCCCTGGTCGGCGTTCATCGCGCTGACCGCGACCCTGGCCACACAGTCGCTGCCGTACGCCACGATCTTCATGCTGCACGTGCCGAGCGGCGCGCTGCTGTTGTTCGCCCTGATCTCTCCACGCCGCGCGCTCGCAGGCGTCGCGATCGGAATGGCCACCGCGATGAACTACCTCTGCGCGCCGGCCCTGGTCATCTTCGGCCTGACGGGCCAACAGAAATGGCGTTTCGCCGCCGGCGCCGTGCCGCCACTGGCGCTGCTCGGCCTCTATCAGAAGGTCTGTTTCGGCAGCTTCTTCACGCTCAGCGTTGCGCGCGAAGACCCGCGATTTCTGTCGCAGGGCGCATTATTCGGTGTCTTCCGCCCGCCGAGCCTCGAGGCCATGTGGGGCATCAGCGTCTCGCCGTATCGCGGCCTTTTCTACTTCGCTCCCGTGCTGATCATGGCCATCGGCGGGGCGATCGTCTGGTTTCGCGACGGCGATGAGCGCCGCGACCTCGCCGCGATCGTGCTGCTCTTCGCCGCTTTCTTCCTCATCAACGCGTCGTTCAACGGGTGGGAAGCGGGATTCGGCATCGGCGCGCGCTACCTCGTGCCGGCGATTCCGCTCCTGGCCCTGCCGATGCTGCACTGCCGCTCCTGGCTGCGGCCGATGCTGATCGTACTGGCGGCGATTTCGTTCGCCATCAACTTCGCCGCGACCGCGGTCGATCCGCAGCCCTCCGGATCGATTCCCCGACCCCTCGAGCAGTACATCCTGCCGCTTCTGATCGACGGACGCTTTTCGCCCGATGTTCCGATCACGCCGCCATGGAGCGCCGCAACGTTCACCGGCCACACGTCGGTCAATCGCATGACCTTCGACGAGCCCGTCGTCTTCGCCCGCCACCCTCCCGGCTCCTGGGCCGCCGAGTGGGCCAGCTTCAACCTCGGCGAGCCGTTCTTCGGCGCCGGCGACGCTCGCTCGCTCATCCCGATTGCGGCGATTCTTCTGCTCGGTTTCGTGGCCATCGGATGGAAAGCCCGCGCCATCCCGCGATCGTGACCGAATTCGGACCTCCGCATCGGGAAGTCACCAAAGCGATGAATCAGGCCTGCGACAAGGTCGGACACCAAGACGCGGAGTTTCTGTCGACAGCAGCGCGCCGGATCCTCGAGCGCTCCGAATGGTGATCGCGCAGGGCGAAGTGTGGTGCGCTGATCTCGGGATTCCGCGCGGATCGGCTCGCGGCTTCCGGCGGCCAGTCGTCGTGGTGCAGGGGATGCGATCAATCGGAGCCGCATTGCGACAGTCGTGTGCGTTCCCTTGACGAGCAATCTTGCGTGGGCGGACGCACCGGGCAATGCGCTGCTCTCCGCGAAAGCCACAGGCCTTCCGAAGGACTCTTTCGCCAAGGTCTCGCAAATCGTCGCCCTCGACCGGTCAGCACTCGAAGAGCGCATCGCAAAGCTCTCCGGTGCGAAGATCGAGTTACTCCTGGCAGGAATCGACGGAATTCTCGGCCGCTGACCTGCGCCGCGATCGCACAAAAAGCGCGATCAATATCGCGATCGTCGCGAGCGACGCCGCGAGCCCGAGGTAGAACGTGGCGGGGCGGTAGAAGACGTCGACGTCCCAGTCGCCCGGCGGCACGGTGAAGCCGAGAAACGCGCCGTTGACCGGAAGCGGATCGACCTCACGTCCCGCGCGCCGGATCTGCCATCCCGGCCAGAACGGCTGGCTGCTGACCACCATGGTGTAGCGCGGAGCATGCACGCGCAGCCGGAATGCTGTTTCATTTGCCCCAATAATGGAAACACTGGCCTCGGGCGCCGTGAGCGGACGCGGCGCGAGAAGATCCTGGCGCATTCGATCGCTCTCCACCGGAAGAGTCCTCACGATCGCGGTGTGCGCCCAATCGCTCTGCGCCATCAGACGCCGGATGAACCAGTCGCCCTTGAATTCGAGGATGACGTTGCGCGCGGCGAAAAAGCGAGGAAGCGCGTCGATGTTGCGGAAGATGCGGCCGTCTTTCCCATCATAGACGAGCGGAAAGCGCTGCCGGTCGTCCATCTCCTGGCCCGGATCGGCGACCACATATTTGACGCCGAGGTAATCGAGAAGGCGCGTGTGCTGATCTTTCCAGTGGGCGAAGTAGGCTTCGCTGTCGTAGCCGGTGAGCACGCGCAGCAGTCCGAGGTAGCGGCCGTTGGCCATCGGATCGTGCGCGCGGATGTCCTCGAATCCGAAGAGCGTTCCGGTGTTCGGGAAAAGCATTGGCCCGAGACCGACGATGCGGAACGGCGCGTTCGACGGCGATGCCTGGCGCAGGGCCTCGAGCCGCCGGATCAACGGCGTCCGCGGATACATCCTCTCCGCCGGCACGACCGGATTCCACTCTCCTCCCGCCACCCACAACTCGGCAACGATCGCGCCGAGCAGGAACATCGTCGCCCAGCGGCGCGTCCGCACCGCGGCCGCGCTCCAGGTCGCCAGCGCGAGAACGAGCAGGCTCGGAAGCACCGCCAGGAGCGTGTTGTCGCGCGCGGCGGCGTCGGGAAAGTCGCTGGTCGACATCAGCGCGAGCAGCGCCGCTGCGACGGCCACGATTCCGATCAGCAGCGGCAGCCGGCGATCGCGTTCCGCAAGATCGATCGCCGCCGCGCCGAGAAAGGCCATCACGAAACAGAGCAGCACACGCACGCGCGCATTCGCGGCAATGGAGACGAGCTCGTTGAACTGATGGCCGAACAGGGGCCAGTCGAGAATGATCGCCAGCAACAACGGCGCGGCAACGACGAAAAACATCTGCCGCGAGCGCCAGCGTCGCATCTTGACCGCATCGAACAGCAGCGCGACCCATCCCGCGAATCCGAGGATCCCCGCGAACCCGCAGATCGACTCCGCGACTGCCGGCCCCCACGTCTTGTCGGTCGGCCTCAGGCCGAAGAACCCCGGCTGCAGCAGAAGAATCGAGGAGGGGAAATCGGTGAACGCCATCCCCCATGGATGCGCCTGCAGCAGTTGGTACCGCACCGACTTGGTCAGCGCTTCGGCCAGCGGCGCGAGAAGCGGCGCGGCCAGGAGCGCTCCGAGGGCCAGACCGCCAGCAAGCGCGGACAGAAATCGAAAGGCATCGCGCCGGGTCGCGAACGGCCGCTCCACCGCGACGATCCAGATGACCATCATCGCCGCGAGGACGAAGATGTGCAGCACGGTCTCCGGATGCCCGCCGAAGAGCGCGGCGGCCCAGATCGCCCCGAAGAAACCGACCCGCCCGATCGTCACGCGCTCCGCGAGCAGATCGATTTGCAGCAACACCGCCGGGAGGTACGCCGCCACCGTCGAATGCGGGAAGTGGAGCCAGACCACGACGAACATACTGAAGCCGTAGGCCACGGCCCCCGCGGCGCTGGCGATCTCCGAAAAGCCGCGCCTTCGGCAGAACAAAAACGTGAACGCCAGCGCGATGAGCATTTTCATCGCCGCCTCGGCAGTGAATGAATCGCCGAGCGGCAGCGGCAGCGCGAGAAGCCTCAGGGGGGAAAGCGCCGCGCTCTGTCCGTTCGCCAGCAACACCGTCCCGGCGCCCACGGTCGGGTTCCACAGCGGAAATCGAAACGACCTCCACTGCTCGCGCACCTCGTGCGCCCAGGGGATCATCTGCATCGGGATGTCGTTGATCTCGCAGTTCACGGTGCGGATGTGCGTGACGAACGCCCACGGCGGCAGGCGGCTCAGGCAGTCGACCGGGACGTCGACGTAGGCCTGGGTCATCGGGCGGAACAGAAACACGAGTACGAGCGCGTAGAACAGGATGGCGATGGGCCAAGGAACGCCTTCGAAGTGCGCCGGCTTGCCGGCGTCTTGAAGAAAGCGGCGGCAAGCCGCCGCACTCCAAAGGCCGATGCCGTACACCGCCCCCACATAGAGCCAGGTCAGGTTCATGCGCTCTTCCCGCGGCCTAACAGCACGGCGAACAGAGGCGTCTTGAACACGCCCTCACTCACCAGCCGCCGTTCGGCGGCGATGAAGCTCTCCACCAGCGCCTGATGCTCGGGCTTCAGCAACGCTTCGCCGTCGAGCGCGCACCAGAGCGGAAAGAGCAGGTTGCCCCAATACGGCCGGTAGTGGATCACCTCGAACTGCTCGAAAAACGCCGGCAGAATGCGGCTCGATCGGATCATCTCCGACGGATCGTTCCAGTCGAGCGGTGGATTCACCGGCCAAGCGTGGAGCTCCGCGGGCACCTTGTCCCACAGCTCGCGCGCGTGCTGGAGGTGTTCATCCTTCCATTCGTCGCGCGACGGCCCCACGTAGTCGTCAATGTAGAGAAGCCCATGCGGCTTCAGCGTGGTGTGCACCTGACGCAGCAATCCGTCGGGATCGGCGATGTGATGCAGTGATCCATGGAAGAACACGCCGTCGTAACGCTCGCGGGGAAGCGACAGATGATTGCAGTCGGCGACGCGATACTTGATGCCCTTCAGCCGTTCCGCACGCACCTGCTTGCGCGCGGCGCGAATCGACTCCCTGGACACGTCGAGGCCGGTGATCTCGGCGACCGCGTTCAGGATGCGCAGATTACGCTCGAGGTTCCCGCTCCCGCAGCCGATCGACAGCGCGCGCGGCAGCGGATGAAACATCCATCCCGCTTTCAGGGCCACGGTCGGCCAGATCCACGACACGCCGGTGATGCACTCGTTCGCGTACGCGCGGATCGACGGATGCTCGGTCCAGTAGACGGAGCGCTTCTGAAGCTGGCCGTCCCAGAACTGTCCGGCGGCCGACGCCAACCGGTCGCCGCGGCGCACGAGGCGTTTCAGCGTCTCGATCATTCGGATGACAAACGCTTCCACACGCGCTGCGCCTGCTCAAACGCGCGGGCATCGCCCAACAGAATCGCGCGCGCGATCTCCGCCACCGCCTCGGCATGCGGCGCGATCGCCGCGCGGTTGGCCTCGATCACCGGCATCCACACCGACGCGTCGCTCCCCGCGAGCCGCAGAAATGTCTTCAGTCCGCTCCCGGCAAATCGTTCGTCGAAGCCGTGACGGTCGAGATGCGCGGCGAGTGCCGTGGAGAGGAGCTGCGGAAGATGGCTGGTCAGCGCCACCGCGGCGTCGTGCTCCGCGGCGGAGACGATCTCCATCCGCGCCCCGCAGTCGCCGATCATCCGCGCCACCAGGGGGTCCTGGCGATCGACAAACCAGACGCAGCCACGAAGAAGATCGCCGCGCGCCGCGGACAGTCCGCGTTCGTGCGATCCCGCCAGGGGATGACCCGCCACGAACATTGTCTCCTCACCGGCGATCGCGCGAAGAGGGGCCATCACGCTGCATACGGACGTGATCCTGCGTCCCGCTTCCTGCGTCCTGAGGATTTGCATGGCGGCGTCGACCGGGACGGCGATGATCAGCAGATCGGCCCCGCCGCCGATCGCCTCCCTGCGCTCGTCCGCCGCCCCCGCCCGCGCCGCCTCGGCGGCACTCACGTGAGGGTCGACGAAAGCGACGCGCCAGCCGCGCGCCCGCAGGGCGATGCCGATCGACCCACCGATCAGCCCGAGGCCGGCGAGGAGCGCGCGCGGCGCGGAGTTCATCAGGGAGCCATCAGGATGATCGTGCGATCGATCACCTGCGAATTCGTGACGTCGAAGTACGGGCGCTGGATCGTCACCCGCGGGCGGTTCGGTTTGGCGATCATCTCCACCGCGCGGTACTTCCCCTGCGCCTTCGAGATGTCGACATTGACCTTGAGCTTCTGCAGGATCGGCTCGATCGACCTGACGTCGGCGGCCAGATCTCCGCTGCGGTAATACGCCGGCGGTTTCGCCGCGCTCAGGTTGTCCGTAGCGTCAGGAGCGATTTTTCCGTAGCCGTACGCCTTCGCGTAATACTCGGCGACCGTTTCGAGCGGCGCGTCGGTGTCGTAGATGGCGATCGGAGGCGGCGGTTCGTTCGGCTTGACCACCGTCGCCGCGCGCTTGTCCAGCTC
>Ga0070741_10014765_pt1 | contig 13431 bp, 10 predicted proteins | sample Coa_R1_4_FD_66440 | JGI IMG/M metagenome (GOLD analysis project Ga0070741, IMG submission 66440) | Surface soil microbial communities from Centralia Pennsylvania, which are recovering from an underground coalmine fire - Coalmine... | ecosystem: Environmental > Terrestrial > Soil > Unclassified ... | reverse complement strand
CAGCGCGCGCACGGCGACTTCATGTGGCGCCAGTTCTACAACATGGTCCGCGCTGGAGTTCAGGGTATCTACATCTCCATGTTCGACGAGTACGGCGAGGGCAACCAGATCGCCAAGACCGCGGAGAACCAGGCGATGACCCCGGCCGGCTCCGGACTGCTCGCCCTGGACGCCGACGGCACGGCCTGCTCCTCGGACTACTACCTGCGGCTGACCGACGACGGCGGCCGCATGCTCAAGGGCCAGATCGCCCTGACCGCGACCCGCCCGACCCAGCCGGTACTCGGCGGCGGAGGGAACCCGTCAACCGTGGTCAGCCTGCGCGCCATGGCGGACAACGACTACGTGACCGCGGAGAACGCGGGCGCCTCGCCGCTGATCGCCAACCGGACCGCGATCGGCGGCTGGGAACGGTTCGACCTGATCAACAACCCGGACGGCACCGTCAGCTTCCGCGCCCACGCCGACAACATGTACGTGTGCGCCGACAACGCGGGCGCCTCGCCGCTGATCGCCAACCGGACCGCGATCGGCCCGTGGGAGTCCTTCCAGCTGGTCCACAACTCCAACGGCACGATCAGCCTTCTCGCCAAGGCAAACAACATGTACGTCACCGCGGAGAACGCGGGCGCGTCCTCGCTCATCGCGAACCGCACCGCGATCGGCACCTGGGAGCAGTTCACGCTCATCAACGATTGAACCGAACCGGCCGGCGCGCAGCTCTACCGGTCTCGCAGATCCTTGACTCGTTGCAGCTTGCCGACCGACCGCTCCAAGCAGTCGGGCTCGACGATCGCGACATCGACCGTCACGCCGATCCCGTCCTTGACGGCCGCCGCGATCGCCGGGCCGGCGGCGGCGCGCTGCGCGGGTTCGGCCTCGGGCCGGGCCTCGGCGCGCACGGTGAGGTGGTCCAGCCGGCCCCGCCTGGCCAGCTCGAGCTGGAAGTGCGGCGAGACGCCGGGCGTGCGCAGGACGATCTCCTCGATCTGGCTCGGGAACACGTTGACGCCGCGCAGGATGATCAGGTCGTCGCAGCGGCCGGTGATCTTCTCCATCCGCCGGAAGGGGGCCCGCGCGGTGCCCGGCAGCAGCCGGGTCAGATCCCGGGTGCGGTACCGGATGATCGGCAGCGCTTCCTTGGTCAGCGAGGTGAACACCAGCTCGCCGCGCTCTCCCGGCGGCAGCACGGCGTCGGTGTCCGGATCGACGATCTCCGGATAGAAGTGGTCCTCCCAGATGTGCAGGCCGTCTTTCGCGTCGACGCATTCCTGCGCGACGCCGGGCCCGATGACCTCGGACAGGCCGTAGATGTCCACCGCGTGCAGGCCGGCGCGCTCCTCGATCTCGGCGCGCAGCTGCTCGGTCCACGGCTCGGCGCCGAAGATCCCGACCCGCAGCGAGGAGTCGCGCGGGTCAATGCCCTGACGCTCGAACTCGTCGAGCAGCGTCAGCATGTAGGACGGAGTAACCATGATGATCTCGGGCTCGAAATCCCGGATCAGCTGCACCTGGCGCGCGGTCATGCCGCCCGAGGCCGGGATCACGACACAACCGGCCCGCTCGGCGCCGTAGTGCGCGCCGAGACCGCCGGTGAACAGGCCGTACCCGTAGGAGACGTGCACCTTGTGGCCCGGGCGCCCGCCGGCCGCGCGGATCGAGCGCGCCATCACGTCGGCCCACATGGCCAGGTCGTTCTCGGTATACCCGACGACCGTCGCACGCCCGGTGGTGCCGCTTGAGGCGTGGATGCGCCGCACCTCGGACATCGGCACGGCGAACATGCCGAACGGGTAGGTCTCGCGCGGATCCGCCTTCGTGGTGAAGGGGAACCTGGTCAGGTCGGCAAGCGTGCGGCAATCCTCCGGCTTGGCGCCGGCCGCGTCGAACTTGCGGCGGTAGTGCTCGACGTGCTCGTACGCGTGACGCAGCGTACTGCGAAGCCGGGCGAGCTGGAGTGCGCCCAGTTCCTCGGCGCTCAGGCGCTCGCCTTCGTCGCGCAGCTCGTCGGGCAGCGGATCGCCGAGCCGCCGCCGCGCGCCCTGCGAAGGCGCGGGCGCATGCGCAGGCGGGGGAGCGGTGGAGGTGCTTGATTCGCTCGTCACTGGGGACTCCTGCAGGCGACCGGCCGAACGTTCGGTAGCTTCGACCACGCAGGCTGCGCCGTCAAGAGCGGCGCGCGGAGCCTCACGCGTTCGCCGACGGATGAACGTCCGTTTCCGGGGAATGCGATGCGCCGTGTCGCGTACTGTCGAAACCAGCCGGCCGCCGGCCGAAGCCCGAGCCCTAGGGGCCCGGCTCGGGCTCGTCGTGCTCGTATCGGTGCCCGCGTTCCTGATCGTCGCGCTGCTGGCCGTCGCCGTGGAGGGCGCCTGGGCTCCGCTGCACCGCCTCGACGGATCGGCCTCGGACCATATGCACCGGCTGGCCGTGGCCCATCCGGCTTGGGTGACGGCGATGAGCGTGGTTTCGAACGTCGGATCGCCGACGGTGATGCGGACGCTCGTGGGCCTGCTGGCCGTCGTCCTCTGGATACGGCACGCGCGGCGCCTGGCCTTGTGGGCGGCAGCCACCATCGCGGGCGGTGCGCTGATCGACGTCGTCCTCAAGGCGGCGGTCGGCCGGGCCAGACCGCACTTCAGCAACCCGGTCGCGCTCGCTTCCGGCGGATCGTTTCCGTCCGGCCATGCCTTCACCGCCACACTCGGCGCCGGGGTGCTGCTGCTCTGGGCCCTTCCGCTGCTCTCGACGCGCGGCCGGATCGCGGCGTGGATCGTCGCGGTACTGGTACCGCTCGCGGTCGGCGTCAGCCGGGTCGCCCTCGGCGTGCACTGGGTCAGCGACGTGGTCGGCGGCTGGCTGCTCGGCGCCGGCCTGCTCGCGCTGACCGCCGCCGCGTTCGAATCCTGGCGCCAGGAGCGCGGGCTCGGCCGCGCGCATCCGGTCACCGAGGGCGTGGACCCCGAGGACACGCACGTCGCCGCGCACTCGGACGAAGCCGCAGCGCACTCCGAGGAGGTCGCCGCGCGCTCGGACGAATCAGGCCAGCGCTAACCCTCCTGCCGCAGGCCCGCCACCCGCGAGAGCAACCGTCAGCGGCGCTCAAGCCTCGAGAACCGCATCGCGCCGTCGTCGATCCGGCCATGGCGCAGCTTCACCAGGTCGTGCGCGTAGCTCATGCCCATCTGCCAGGGCTGGCGCGAACCGGCCTTCGGGAACTCGTGGACCGAGCGCAGCACGTATCCGGCGTCGAAGTCCAGCAGCGGCCGCTCGGTAACCGTCGGGTCGTCGTTGACCGGGACGCACTGGTCGTAGCCGTGCCGGTCCATGTATCGCAGCAGCCGGACGATGTACTCGCTGACCAGGTCCGCCTTCAAGGTCCAGGAGGCGTTCGTGTACCCGATCGTGTAGGCGAAGTTCGGCACGCCGCTGAGCATCATGCCCTTGTACGCCATCGTCTCCGGCAGCTTGACCTCGCGCTCGTCCACCTGGAGCCGGATCGCGCCGAACACCAGCAGCCGCAGGCCGGTCGCGGTGACGATGACGTCGGCGTCGAGCTCTGCGCCTGATTCGAGCCGGATTCCCGTCTCGCTGAAGCCCGCGATCCGATCGGTCACGATCGACGCCCGGCCCGCCTTGATCGAGGCGAACAGGTCGCCGTCGGGGGCGAGGCATAGCCGCTGGTCCCAGGGCTGGTAGCGCGGCGCGAAGTGGGTGTCGACCGCGTAGCCGTCCGGCAGCCGCCGGATCGCGGCCTTGCGGATGAACGAGCGGATCATCTGCGGCCGCCGCCGGCTGAGCCGGTAGATCAGAGTACTTACCCCGATGTTCTTCCACCTGGTCACGACGTATCCGGCGCGGTCGCCGATGGTCCGGCGCAGCGCGTTCGCGATCGCGTCCTCGGCGGGCAGGGAGAGGATGTAGGTCGGTGAGCGTTGCAGCATGGTCACGTGCGCGGCCTGCTCGGCGAGCGCCGGGACCAGCGTGACCGCCGTCGCGCCGCTGCCGATCACCACGATCCGCTTGCCGGCGTAGTCGAGGTCTGACGGCCACTGCTGCGGGTGGATCACGCTCCCGCCGAACTGCTCGATGCCCGGCAGTTCGGGCGTGTAGCCGGCGTCGTAGCGGTAGTAGCCGGTGCACAGGTACAGGAAGTTCGCGGTGAAGCGGACCGGTCTGCCGTCATGGACCGCGTCGATGGTCCAGCGCGCCTCCCGGGTCGACCAAGCGGCCCGCGTCACCCGGTGCCCGTAGCGGATGTGCCGGTCTATGCCCGCCTCGGTGGCGGTATCCCGGACGTATTCGAGGATCGCGGGACCGTCGGCGATCGCCTTGGCCTGCTTCCACGGCCGGAACCGGTAGCCCAGGGTCTGCATGTCTGAATCGGAGCGCACTCCCGGGTAGCGGAACAGGTCCCAGGTGCCGCCGATGCAGTCGCGCGCCTCCAGGATCGTGTAGCTGCGCCGGGGGAAGGCCGACTGAAGGTGGTGCGCGGCGCCGATCCCGGAGAGCCCCGCGCCGACGATCAGCACACTGAAATGCTCGGCGGCAGCGTCGTCGGCGGGCTCGAATGCGGCGCCCGATTCAGTTGTAGCGCCCGGTTCGGTTTCCGTCGTCACCCGGCAGTCTCCTTCTGGCGGGCGCGCAGCCTCGCCTGCAAACGCTCTATGACCCAGTAGTAATGCGTCGGCGCGACGCGGGCCAGCGCGTCGAACATGTACGCGTCCGGGCCCACGAGTATGCGGGCCTTGCCACGCTCGACGCCGCGGTGGATGATCTCGGCCGCCTTGTCCGGCGACGTGAGCGTGACGGCTTCGAACTGCGCCGCCATCTGCTCCTTGGTCCGGCCCAGACCCTCCGGATCCTTGCGCACGCGCGCGTTGCGGGCGATGTTCGTGGTCACGCCGCCAGGATGCACGTTCACCGCGCGTACACCGGTACCGCGCAACTCCTGGCGCAGCGCGTCGGTAAAGCCGCGCACCGCGAACTTCGACGCGCAGTACGCACTCTGATACGGCATGCCGACCAGCCCGAACACGCTGGAGGTGTTCACGATGACGCCCTCGTCCTGCTCCAGCAGGATCGGCAGGAAGGCCCGGGTCCCGTTGACCACGCCGCGGAAGTTGATGTCGATCAGCCAGTCGTCGTCTTCGGGCACTGCGTCCCGGACGCTGGACGCCACCGCGACCCCGGCGTTGTTGAACACCGCGGCCAGCTTGTCCGGCAGCCACGCGCGCACTTCCCCGGCGAAGCGCAGCTGATCGGTGGCGTCGCGCACGTCGAGCACGCGGCGCAGGACCGGCCCGGACAGCGACGCGGCGGTCTTCTCCAGACCGGCTTCGTCGATGTCTGCGATGGCCACCGGCGAGCCGAGCCGGGAGAGCCGCTGCGCCAGCGCGCGCCCGATGCCCGAACCGGCCCCGGTGATCATCACCGGCCGGCCCGCGATCCGCCGGTTCGGCGACCCTGCATTTGACCCAGCGTTCGACAACCCAGCGTTCGACAGCCCTCTGCGCACGCTCACGACTGAGCTCCCGTCGACTGTGTTCCCATCGTTCGGGCGGGCACCTGCGCCGACAAGCCGGCGGTCCGGCGGCGCACGACCAGCCGGCCGCCGTCCGCGGGCGCGCTCGCCACGCCGCGCGAATGCCACCGCTCATCCGGCTCGTCGGTCGGCTCAAGCCGGAAGTCCCGCAGCACCGTGCGCAGGACCACGTTCATCTCCATCGTCGCGAACGAGGCACCCAGGCACCGCCGGCTGCCGCCGCCGAAGGGAACCCACTGATACAGGTCCGGCTTGGCCGCCAGGAAGCGGGCGGGGTCGAAGAGCCGCGGATTCGGGAAGGTCCGCTCGTCGTCGTGCATCAGGGCGATGCTGACCAGCACCGCCATGCCCTTCGGCAGCGACCAGCGGCCGAGCTGGAAACCGTCCGCCTTCACCTGCCGCCCGACCAGGTCGATGACCGGCCGGGAGCGCTGCACCTCCGCGATCACCGCCTCGCGCAGCGCGCTGCCTCCCGTGTCCGCCTCGTCGGCCAGCTCGCTCAGGACCGCCGGATGGCGCCGCAGCCGCTCGACCGCCCACGCCAGCGTCGTCGCGGTGGTCTCGTGCCCGGCGGCCAGCAGGGTGAGCAGCTGATCCGCGATCTCGTCGCGGCTCATCGCCGAGCCGTCGTCATAGCGGCTCTGCAGCATCAGCGCGAGCACGTCGTCGCGTTCGTCCAGCGCCGAATCGTGCAGGGCCGTGTCGATCAGCCGGTCGACGATCGCGTCGTACTCGCGGCGCATCGCCCAGAACCGGCCCCACGGGCTCCACCGGCCCAGGTCGATCTTCGGCACCGGAACCACCGCGAGCTGGGAGCCGAGCTTGATCGCGCGCGGCAGCAGTGCCCGCAGCTCGTCGAACTGCGCGCCCTGCGCGCCGAAGACCGCGCGCAGGATGACGTTGAGCGTGATGCGCATCGTCGAGGGCAGCGTGGGGAACGGCTGTCCCTGCGGCCAGGCAGCGGTCTCCCGCAGGGTCTCCTCCTGCACGATCCGCTCGTACGCCGCCAGGCGCCGGCCGTGGAACGGCGGAATCAGCAGCTTGCGTTGCCGGTGGTGCGCCTCGCCGGCCAGCGCGAACAGCGAACCGGGCCCGAGCACCCGGCCCAGATTCCGGTCGAGGTTGTCCACCATCTCGGGCCGCGCCGTGAACAGCTGCTTGACCTCGGCCGGATTGCTCATCACCACGGCGTGACCGAAGATCGGCACATTCACCGTGAATGCGTCGCCGTAGCGGTCCCGCATCCGGCGCATTCCGCGCTGCGCCGACGTGAGTGCGACGGCGCCCTGCACGAATCGCGGCACCGAGGGGCCGGGAGGCAGCGCCGCGGAGGGAGCGGTGCGTGGGGGAGGGGCCGCAGCCTGCCGGGGACCAGCCGCCATGAGTCAGCACCCTTCTCGCCGTCGAGCGTGGTACGCGGCCGTACCAAGTCGCACGGTACGCCGCTGTACCATCAGTGGCAAGAGCGAGAACGATCGCGGCGCGCACGGCGGTCCGCGGCGGGTGGGCGAGGAGGGTGCTGTGTCGGCGACTGCGACGGCGAAGCCGCTCACCGGCGGCGGGGTGCCGCGGCCGGCCTCCGGGTCCTCGCCCGCCGACGAGGACGAGGGCGGTCGATTCCGGCGGCGGCTGCTCGACGCGCTGGCCGCCTCGATCGCGGACAAGGGTTACCGCGCGACCACGGTCGCCGACATCGTGCGCCGCGCCCGCACGTCACGCCGCACCTTCTACGAGCACTTCGCCGGCAAGGAGGAGTGCTTCATCGCGCTGCTCTCGGACACGAACGGGCAGACGATCCGCCGGATCGCCGCGGCGGTCGACCGGGAGGCGCCGTGGGAGCGGCAGGTGCGGCAGGCGGTCGGCGCCTGGATCGGCGCCTCGGAAGCCGAGCCCGCACTCACGCTCAGCTGGATCCGCGACGTGCCGGCCCTCGGCGCGGCGGCGCGCCGGCTGCAGCGCGACATGATGGAGGGCTTCATCGTGCTCGTCCAGCAGCTGTGCGACACCGAGGCGCTGCGCGCCGCCGGCATCCGGCCGGTGCCGCGGCCGCTGGCGATCATGCTGCTGGGCGGCCTGCGCGAACTGGCCGCGACCACCGTCGAGGACGGCGGGCGGATCGGCGACATCACCGAGACCGCGGTCCAGGCGGCCATCGCCCTGCTCGGCCCTGCCGTGAAATAGCACTTGCGGCGCAGCGGATGTCCAACGCCATAGCACAGATTGATTCATTCTGAGCTAGCGCCGATAAATTGATGCGCCATTTTCAAACACACTCTGTCGATCCGCAGGTTATTCGCGCATACTCGCAACGCCACCCTCATTTCGAATGACACCCACTTCCATTCGAGGTAATCGTGAGCGCTGCGTCGCGCGTCCGAATATATTTATCCCTCATCACCACCTTCGCGGTGCTCGTCAGCACCCTCATAGCCCTGCCGGCTCCGGCTCAGGCCGCATCCTCGCTGCCCTGTGACATCTACGGCGGGGCCGGTACGCCGTGTGTCGGCGCGTACAGCACGGTGCGAGCGCTGTACGCCGGCTACGGCGGGCGGCTGTATCAGGTCCGGCGATCCTCCGACGGCGGCGCCACCGACGTCGGCACCTTGCAAACCGGTGGATACGCCAACGCCTCGACGCAGGATGTGTTCTGCGCCAACACCAACTGCGTCATCACGACCATCTACGACCAGTCGCCGCAGCACAACGACCTGACGATCGAAGGGCCCGGCGCCGCCGGCGGACAAGACGTCGGGGCCAACGCCGCCGCGCTGCCGATGGTCGCCGGCGGACAGAAGGTGTACGGGGTCTACATCGGTCCGGGCACCGGCTACCGGCACTACGTCGGCTCCGGTGCGGCCCGCGACGGCCAGCCCGAAGGCATGTACATGGTGGCCAGCGGCACCCACGTCAACAGCGGCTGCTGCTTCGACTTCGGGAACGTGGAGGCGACGATCTCCGACAACGGCAACGGCCACATGGACGCGGTCAACTTCGGCACCAACTGCTTCTTCCCGCCCTGCTCCGGATCCGGACCCTGGGTCGCGGCGGACCTGGAGAACGGTCTTTTCCAAGGTGCCGGCTCGAATACCGGTGACCTCGGCAACAACAGCAACTTCGTCACCGCGCTGCTGAAGAACAACGGCCAGAGTAACTTCGCGCTCAAGGGCGGAAACGCGCAAAGCGGCGGATTGAGCACCTGGTACAACGGCGCGCTGCCGAGTAATGGATACCAGCCGATGCATCAAGAAGGCTCGATCGTGCTCGGCACCGGCGGCGACAACAGCAACGCGTCGGTCGGCTCGTTTTTCGAGGGCGTGATGACCTCCGGCTACCCGAGCGACGCGGCGGACAACGCGGTCCAGGCGAACATCGTCTCCGTCGGCTACTCCGGCTCCTCCGCGATGCCCGCGACGGCCGGCACCATCACCGGCCCCGGCGGCAAGTGCACCGACGTGGCCGGTGACGACGTCGGCGGCGACTACACGCACGTGCAGCTGTGGGACTGCCAGTCCTACGCGGTTGACCAGCACTGGACCCACAACGCCGACCATTCGCTCTCCACGCTCGGCCGGTGCCTGGACATCGACGGCAACGGCACGGCTGCGGGCACGAAGGTCGAGCTGTGGGATTGCAACGGCGTCGGCGGCCAGCAGTGGATCCAACAGTCCGACGGCTCACTGCTCAACCCGCAGTCCGGCCTGTGTCTCGACGACCCGAGCGGAAACACCGCCAACGGCACGCAGCTGCAGATCTGGACCTGTAACGGCACCGGCGCGCAGAAGTTCTCGGTCAACGGCGGCGGTCCGGTCAACAGCCCTGGCGGCAAGTGCGTGGATGTGGCCGGTGACGACGTCGGCTCCGACTACACGGTGGTCCAGCTGTGGGACTGCCAGTCGTACGCGATCGACCAGCACTGGTACCACAACGCCAACGGCTCGCTAGAGACGCTTGGCCGGTGCCTGGACATCGACGGCAACGGCACGGCCGTCGGCACGAAGGTCGAGCTGTGGGACTGCAACGGCGTCGGCGGCCAGGTCTGGCAGCAGCGCTCCGACGGCTCGCTGTACAACCCGCAGTCCGGTCTGTGCCTCGATGATCCGGGCTTCAACACCGCCAACGGGATCCAGCTGCAGATCTACACCTGCAACGGCACCGGCGCGCAGCAGTTCCACCTGACCTGACCTGAGCCGCGCCTCGCGCTTGATCCCGTGCCTGGCGCCGGGCTGCCACAGCGGCGCCGCACCGCTTACGGCAACCCGGCCGCCAGGCGCGGATCCAGCAGGTCGGCGAGCAGGTCGCCATGTCGCGCAATCCGGTCGATGACCTGCTCGGGCGTGAAGGCCAGCTGCTCAGGCCGGGTGCAGGCTTCGATCTCGGGCCAGGACACCGGGGTCGAGACGGTGGGGGAGGAGCGGGCGCGCAGCGAGTACGCGGCGACCGTGGTCTTCGCCGTGTTGTTCTGCGACCAGTCCACGAAGACCTTGCCGGTGCGCGCGCTCTTGGCCATCGTCGCGGTCACCCGGTCCGGCAGCGCGCTGGCCAGGGCGCGGGCCAGCGAGCGGGCGTACGCGCCGACCCGGTCCGCCGACGTGGGCCGCAGCGACGCGTAAAGGTGCAGGCCCTTCGAACCGGAGGTCTTCGCGGCGCAGGTCAGGCCGTCGTGGGCCAGCAGCGCACGCGCGGCCAGAGCCACCTTCGCGCACTGCACGACCGTCACCCCCGGACCCGGATCGAGATCGACCACCAGTCGGTCGTGCAGGTCCGGCGTCGGAGCGGTCCACTGCGGGACGTGCAGTTCCAGGCAGCCGAGGTTGGCCAGCGCGATCAGCGAGGCTAAGTCATCCACCGTGACGTGCGGTTTTGTGCCCTCGGTGCGGCTGGGCACGTCGGCCCGCGGCACCCAGCGCGGTACTCCTGGCGGAGGAGTCTTCACATAAAACGCTTGGCCATCCACTCCATCGGGAAAGCGTAGGAAGGAAGCCGGCCGCCGCTGCACGTGCGGCAGCATCACCTGCGCCACTTGGGCGTAGTAGTGCAGCGCCTGGCCCTTCGTCCACCCGTCAGGCCACAGCGGCTTGTCGAGGTGGCTGAGGGAGAGGCGCCGTCCTTCCACTGTTGTCGCCACGCCCGGGGACATAATCTGGTTAATCCCCGGATAGCAAGCCGCTCATGCAGGTGGTGCCGGATGAGAAGCTCGTGGAAGGGCGCGATCAGCTTCGGGCTGGTCACCGTCCCCGTGTCGATCGCCCCCGCGGTCGAGGAGCACAACGTGTCGCTGCACCAGGTGCACGCCAAGGACGGCGGCCGGGTGCGGATGAAGCGCTGGTGCGAGCTGGAGGACCGCGAAATCCCGTATCGGGAGATCGCGAAGGGCTACGAGGCCGACGAAGACCACACCGTGGTCCTGACCGACGAGGACCTCTCCGGCCTGCCCATTCCCACCAAACGGACGATCGACGTGCTCGCCTTCGTCGATGAGAGCCAGATCGACCCGGTGTACTTCGCCAAGCCGTACTACGTGGCGCCCGAGAAGACCGGCGCCAAGCCGTACGCGCTGCTGCGCGACGCGATGCGGGAGAGCGGCCAGGTCGCCGTCACCAAGATCACGCTCTCGACCCGCGAGTCACCGGCGGTGCTGCGCGTCCACGACGACGTGCTGGTCCTGCAGCTGATGGTGTGGCCGGACGAGGTCCGCTCGGCCGAAGGCATCGCGCCGCAGGAGGCGGGGGTGCGCCCGCAGGAGCTGGCGATGGCGCAGTCGCTGATCCAGACGCTGTCCACGGACTTCCCCGAGCTCGCCGGCGACCTGCACGACGACTACCAGGCGGCGCTGCGCGAGCTGGTCGAGGCGAAGCTGGAAGGCGCGCCGGTCCCGCACGAGGCGCCGCGGCGCGCGGCCGGCGACAACGTGATCGACCTGATGGCGGTCCTCGAACGCAGCGTGAAGGCGGCCCAAGGCGGCCGCTCGCGCGGCCAGGACGAAGCAGCGGAGCCCGAGGAGGAGGCCGTCGCCCCGGCGCAGCGGACCTCCCCCGCCAAGTCGACGCCCACGCGGTCGTCCGCACCGAGAACCGCCGCGAAGAAGACCGCGCCGCGCGCCGCGGCCAAGACCGCCGAGAAGCCGGCGGAGAAGCCAGCGGCCAAACGGACCAGCGCAAGTAAGAGCGCTGCGAAAAAGACTGCAGCCGAGAAGACCGCCGCCAAGAAGACGGCCGCGACGAAGGCAGCAGCCACGAAGACCACTCGCCGCCGCGCCTCGTAGGCCGCTGCCCGCGGCGGGCTCGGAGACCGCGCCCCAGCCACCGGTGAGAGTCAGTGCTCGAGTGGCAGATGAACTGGTTCAGCAGGGACCGTTGTCGTTCCACGCTCCGGACGGGCCACCGGGCACCTCGTTGTAATTCCACTGGTTGGCGGTCCAGTTGTGCCCGTTGTATGAGACCTGATTACCGCTCGAGTAGGCCGTCGACGCGTTCCAGGCCGGGGCGCAACTGCCGCCGCCTCCGCCACCGCCGCCGGTCGACGAGGCGCTGGGGGTCGGGCTGGCGCTCGTCGGCGGCGGGCTCTGCGGCGGGGTCGCGCCGGCGAACTCGGCGTCGTACTTGGTGAAGTCCCAGCTGTTCTGCGGCACGCTGGAGCAGGTGCCGGAGAGCGTGCCGTTGTTGTCCGGCGGGTTGCACTGCCGGTCCCGGTTCACCGACCAGAACGAGTAACGGCCGAGGTGGTTGCTCTCCGCCCAGTTCAGCACGGTCTGGAAGTCGGACTGGTAGAAGTACTCGGCCGAGTCGGTGCGCCCGTTCATCGAGGAGATGCCCTCGTGCGCGTAGGCGGTGGCCGCGCTCCAGCCGAACGTGCCGGTCAGGATGGCGTTGAACGCCTGCAGCGCGCTGATCTGGCTGGACGCGCCGCTGAAGCCGCCGTCGAACGGCATGATCGAGTAGTCGTTCGGGGTGAAGCCCAGCGACTTGGCCTCGTTCAGCAGCTGCGTGCCGAACCAGCCGGTGCCGGCCGAGGTGCCCGGGATGGTGACCGAGATGTAGAGCCCCGAGTTGTTGCGCTGCAGGATCTGCGCGGCGCCCAGCTCGTTCGCGATCGCGCCGGAGTTCTCGTATTCGGGCTCCTCCAGGTCCAGGTCGATGGCGTGCAGGCCGTAGGCGTTGATCACCTGCTGCTCGGCCGCCGCGGTCGCGGACGCGCTGCCGCAGACCTGGCCGAGCTTGGTGCCGTTGTAGCCGCCGAAGGACACCGAGACGTCCCCGCCGGCCGCGCGCAAGGCGTTGATCTGGCTGCCGACGGCGTCGGAGGAGGAGACGGTGGAGCCGCCGCCGTCCCAGGCCGGGGCGCACGAGCTGTTGTTCTGAGCGAGCACGAACGCCAGCTCGAAGGCCTTTTCGCCGGTCGCGGCGAGCACCTGGGTGAGGTTGGGCGGGTTGTTGTCCAGCGGCATGTCGTACGGGGCGGAGGCATACCAGTTGTTCGACAGCGCGGCCGTCGCGGCCTGGGCGTTGCCGGACACGACCACGGCCAGCGCCCCCGCGCCGATCATCGCGCCCGATGCGGCCGCCGCGATGGCGGCCCGGTATCTGCGCATCACACGCTCCCTGTGCGAAGTGGGCGGATCAAGGGAAGCGAGCAGCGCTGCGCCGAACGCCGCATCTGCTGTGAAAATGGACTAGACCGGTTGCGATGTCAAGGGGCTGCGGAGGGCAATCCGGAATCGTTTCCGGATTGCCTGCCGCGGCGCTCCGGGCGGCCTCTCACCCCCGTGCAGAGAGCGCTCTCCAATCCAGTACGCAGCGTGCTATAACTGGCCGCTATGAGCGATCCGCTGCGGCCGTCCGCCACCTTGGAGGACGTGGCGCGGGTGGCGGGGCTTTCGCGCTCGACCG
>Ga0070741_10014764_pt1 | contig 13432 bp, 8 predicted proteins | sample Coa_R1_4_FD_66440 | JGI IMG/M metagenome (GOLD analysis project Ga0070741, IMG submission 66440) | Surface soil microbial communities from Centralia Pennsylvania, which are recovering from an underground coalmine fire - Coalmine... | ecosystem: Environmental > Terrestrial > Soil > Unclassified ... | reverse complement strand
CGTATGAAAAAGAGTACATCGACAAACATGGCAATCGTATCCCGGTGCTGGTTGGAGGTGCCTCGCTGGATGCCGCCCAGGCTGAAATTGTGACCTTTGTGGTCGATTTGCGCTCGCAAAAACGGCTAGAGAGGGAGCTGCAAACAGCAAAAGGGCAGTTGGAAGCTATCTTACAGAATGCTGGAGATGGCGTCACGGTTCATGATGTTGAAGGTCGCATGCTCTATGTCAATGAGGTGGCAGCGCGTATGAGCGGATTTCCTTCGGCAGAAGCCATGCTTACTGCATCGAGAGAGATCTACTATCAAACCCTCAAGCGGTTTGTCGTCGAGGATGAGAATGGGCATCTTCTCAAGCCTGAGGAGTTTCCCGGTCGGCGTGCCTTGCGAGAAGGACGCAATATCCAGCAGCTTCTTCACTATCACGACAGCGTAACCGGACGCGGTTTTTGGTCTTCTATTAAGTCCCAGCCCATCTTCGATGAAGAAGGACGGGCGCAACTGGTGGTCAATGTCCTGGTGGATGTCTCTGAGCAACAGGCGCTCGAACAGCGCAAAAATGAGTTCATCAGTATGGCCAGCCACGAACTCAAAACGCCGGTAACGAGTCTGAAGGGATTTACTAACGTCCTGCAGCGTCGTCTGGCAAGGCAAGGGGACGAGCAGGGGCTATATTACCTCTCGCGTATGGATGCTCAGCTCGATAAGCTTACGAGCCTCATCAACGAGTTGCTGGATATCTCGCGGATGCAGTCGGGTAAATTGCTGATGCGAGCTGAGCCGATTGACCTGGATGCGCTCATCGAGGAGACGGTGGAAATGGTGCAGGCAACTACCTCGACGCATCACCTGCACATAGAGGGCAGAATAGGCGCAAAGGTGCTGGGTGATCAAGAGCGTCTGGAGCAAGTCTTTATCAACCTGCTCACCAATGCCATCAAGTACTCTCCCCAGGCCGACACAGTGCGACTCTGCCTCGCCGTTTCGCAAGAGGCGCAACAGGCAGTCGTGAGTGTGCAGGATTTTGGCATCGGCATCGACCAGAATCATCACGAGCGTATTTTTGAGCGCTTCTATCAGGTCACCGACCCGGAGGAAAGAACATATCCGGGACTCGGCATCGGCCTGTATATCTCCAACGAGATTGTAGCGCGCCATCGGGGACGGATGTGGGTGGAAAGCAGCAAAGGGAACGGGGCTACCTTTTACGTGGCCTTGCCCTTGCTCTCGCCCGAAGATCAGGTGAGTCTGGAGTAACAAACGGGAGAGAAAGGTAGGCAGATGTCGATGCAGCATGTGTCCAAACGCATCCTCATTGTGGATGATGATCCCGATATCCTGAAGTTTCTCCAGATCATCTTAGAGGAGGAGGGATACGCCGTTGTAATCTCGGACAAGGGTGAGTACCTCGAACAATTGCACAATGGCGGGCTCCCCCATCTCATCCTGCTGGATGTGCTGCTCTCAGGCAAGGACGGACGCGAGATAGTGAAATACCTCAAGAGCCAACCGGAGACCAGCCATATCCCCGTCATCATGTTTTCGGCCCATCCCAGCGCTGAGGAAACGGCGCGGCAGGCGGGGGCCGACGATTTCATGGAGAAACCCTTTCATATCGATGTCTTACTCGCCAAAATCGCGCACCATTTGTGATGGCTTTCGCCGAAAGAGAGTATCTGAATGAAAGCTTCCTTCTTGCCAAGGGCCACTTATGGCGTCCAAGCAGTGTATGAGGCAGGCTGGCCTTCTCCTCCTGGCATGTTTGAGCCAGAACTGGGACAACGCATGATGGAGGAGATGTTTGAACAGGTCACACGTGCCGATGAGCTCGGCTTTGACTGGATCAGCTTTTCGGAGCACCATTATGCTCCTTTGTTGGTGCCCACTCCCAATCCCGCCATCTTCGCAGCCGCGGCGATCCAGCGAATCCGGCGGGCCAGGATTGCTCTGTTCGGACCAATTCTGCCTCTGCGCAATCCGATTCATGTGGCCGAAGAGATCGCTATGCTCGATGTCTTAAGCGGCGGACGTTTGCTGCTGCTCTTCCTGCGTGGCGTCCCATATGAATTGCGCGCTTTCTCTGTCAATCCAGACGAAGCACGTGCTATGACGCAAGAGGCCACGCTCTTGATCACTAGGGCGTTGACCGACCCGCAACCGTTCTCCTGGGAGGGCAAGTACTACCACTATCAGACCGTCTCGGTCTGGCCTGGCTTGATTCAGCGTCCCCACCCGCCGTTGTATTCGACAGGGAACAGCTTTGAGTCGGCGACGTTTGCGGCCAGCCAGGGACATGGCCTGGCTCTCTCCTACGCGCCCCTCTCTTATATTGCTCAGGTGATTCCTCACTATAGAGCAGAGGCTGCCAAGCATGGCTGGGAGCCGCGAGAGGACCAGATTATCTTTCGGGGCAACCTCATTGCAACTGACACCGATGAAGAAGCGCAGCAGCTGGCAGCTCAGCTCGCGGCGCTACCTCATCTCAAACGCCAGCAAAATCCTCCCTCACCATCTTCTAGCGATGGGGAGCGCAATGCGAGCCCTGTCGCTCCTGTTCTGATCGCCAGTGCCCAGTTCTGCGGGGGGCCGCAGACGCTCGTGTCGCAGATGAAGGCTCTGCATGACCTGGGAGTTGGCGTGGTGGATCTGGTTATTCCCACAGGTCTCATGAGTCAAACACAGGTGCTGCATTCTCTTGAATTATTCGCAAGAGAGGTTCTTCCGCGTATTCACGACTTTGGTGGAGAATGAGATGGCCCTTTGCCTTTACTAGAGCTAAGGAGGAGCCAGCAGTATGCCGTACCTTAATGGCGCGCAGGCAACCATTGCGACCTTGCGGGCCTATCATGTAGATACGATCTTTGGCATTCCCGGCGCACATACCTTACCCCTCTATGATGCTCTAAGCCAGGAGCCAGGTCTGCATCATATCCTGGCACGCCATGAACAAGGAGCTGGCTTTATGGCTGACGGGTATGCGCGTGCTACGGGGCACGTTGGAGTTGTCTGCACTATCACAGGGCCAGGAGTCACCAACGTTGCCACACCGGTTGCCAACGCCTATGCTGACTCGGTTCCTCTTCTTCTCATCAGTAGTAGTTTACCTCGTGCTTCACAGAGGCGCGCGCTGGGGGAGTTGCACGAAGTCAAAGATCAACTTGGAACTATGGCATCGCTCTCGGGTTGGTCGCGCTGCGTCACGGGGGTTGAAGAGATCCCAGATGCCTTGCATGAGGCTTTTCGCGTTCTGCAATCGGGGCGTCCGCGAGCAGCCTACCTGCAGATTCCGTATGACCTTTTCGAGAGCCATGCCGATGTACAAATCCTACCCATGAGAACATCTGGACCCATCCCTCCTTCCCAGGCATCTCTTGCGGCCGCCGAGCGTTTATTACGCCATGCCCAACGGCCGTTGATTATCGCTGGCAATGGAGTCACAGCGGCAGGTGCGCATCAACAACTTGCTCGGTTGGCGCAACGTCTCCAGGCACCTGTATTGTTGGGTAGCAAGAGTCATGACGTGCTGCCATCGGATCACCCACTGACACTGACGAGCACGGGCTATGATCTGATCCCCGAATTGCTGTCATTGGTGAGCGCTTCAGATGTGGTGCTCGTGGTGGGTAGTAAACTCGGCGCAGAGCGCACTGGAGCAGGTCGTTTACCTCTCTCTTCCACGCTGATCCACATCGACATTGAACCGGATGAGATTGGCCGGGCTTATCCAGCAACGGTCGCTATGGTTGCTGATGCATCGCTGGCCCTAGAGAGGTTGTTGGAGGGGGTGCATGATCTGCCACAAGATCGTCCCACGCGTGCTGCTGAAGTCGCCGCTGTTCGCGCTGCCCTCCGTCAGTATACACGCCATGCCCTTGGTGACGCTGTGCTTTTGCTGGATGCCATCCGTGAGGCAGTCCCACATGAGGGAGTAATTGTGGCGGACATGACGATGCTCGGCTACGCCAGTGCCCGCTATCTTCCAGTGTACCAGCCGCGCACCTTTATTCATCCAGTGGAGTTTTGTGCTATTGGCTGTGCACTGCCTATGGCTCTGGGAGCCCGAATAGGACGACCTGACCGTCCTGTTATTGCCCTCTGTGGCGATGGGGGCTTTCTGCTCAATGTTGCTGAGCTGGCCACGGCGGTACAGGAGCAAATTCATATAGTCATTATTGTTTTCAATGATCAGGCCTATACCGCCGTCAAAAAGGTGCAACACCAGCGTTTCTCCGCTCGTTACATTGCGACCGATCTGGCTGGACCTGACTATGTGGCCCTGGCTCATGCGTTCGGGATCAAGGGCATGCGGGTCGATGATCCCGACCACTTACACACAGCGGTATCCGAAGCTGTCCAACATCAGGGAACAACGTTGATCGAAGTACCATTGCCTCCCTGGCACTGGTATCAGCAAGCTTCACTCCCATAGAATCACGTTGCGCAAGGCTTCGCCGCGTTCCATTGCTTCGATGGCTTCGTTGATCTTTTCTATCGGATAGCGGGCTGTAATCAACTCATCGAGTTTGAGACGCCCCTGCAGATACAGTTCTATAAGCCAGGGAATGTCCACACGCAGTCGTGTGGAACCAACGAAGCTACCTAGAATCCTGAACCCATAGTCGGCCATATCTGCAACGGGTAATGCAGCAGTGGCTCCTGTCGATGGCATCCCGACGATGACGAGTGTTCCGGCGCGTCGCAGCAGCTTGATCGCCTGGGCCACCGCTTCGGTGCTACCAACGGTTACCAGGACGGTATCTGCTCCCCGCCCTCCGGTCAGGTCCAGGATACGCTGCCGCACATCATCCTTCCTGCTGTTGAGAAGATGTGTTGCTCCAAAGGTGCGTGCAGCCTGTAGTTTCATGTCTACGATGTCCACCGCAATGATGCAAGCGGCTCCGCTGATGAGCGCTCCCTGGATTGCATTGAGACCCACGCCTCCCGTTCCAATCACCACAACGGTGCTGCCGGGCTTGACCTGCGCTGTGTTGACGACAGCCCCAACGCCTGTAATCACGCCACAGGCGAGCAGGGCTGCGCGATCCAGTGGCATTTCTGCTGAAACCGGAATTAATTGGGATTGATCGACAATGACGTACTCTGCGAAAGCCCCCGTTCGTATTCCCTGGAATAAGCGCACTCCAGACTGGTTAGAGAGGCGGCTCTCTGTTTGCAAAGCAAAAACCCCATCGCAGTGATTGGGCAATCCTGTGGTGCAATAGAAGCAGCGTCCACAGGACCGCAGCAGTGAGACAATGACCCGGTCGCCCGGTTTGACCAGGGTGACATTTTCCCCGATCTGCTCAACAATGCCTGCCGCTTCATGACCTACAACCATAGGGAGGTTTCCATGCCAATCACCTCGTATATAGTGAACATCGCTATGGCAAATCGCTGTTGCTGCCAGGCGCACTTTGACTTCCCCTTGTTGTGGGGGATCGATATGGATTTCTTCAACGACTAAAGGTTTTCCCGCTTCGTAGCAAACCGCTGCTTTCATTGTCTTCTCCTTTTTAGGAAGCATATCTCAAGAAGATGCTACCTATCAAATATCGTGTGATGGATGACTGAGCACATAGTGCAAGTACCCCTGATCAAAGTACTCTATGATATAATAATCAGGTATCTGCTCGTCTTTTCGTTTTTCCCCTTCGACACTATCTGTGTTGAAAAAGAGTTTTTCGTCACTGCTATAGCTGCTTTGAAAGGGAGTTCTGTATGCAATTACCTCTTCTGAGACATGGAAAATGTCTCTTTGTAGCCATGAGTCTCTTATTTCTCCTTTGTGCATTGACCGTGAGCAGCGGGGTGAGCCCCAGCGCTTTAGCGCACTCAACTCACCCACAAGCTACGGTCTACAAGAGCCTTACTAAGGGCACCCTTGCCCCGGTGGCAATCACTGATCCTCGTCACCCATCAGTACAAACAGCAGCGGCAATACGACCATCACGGGAAACCAAAGTGGTCCGCCGCATTCCGCATCCCTTGACTGCATCGGCTCAAACCGTTGGACCGGTCAAGAGCCAGGCCATTCCCCAGGCACGCACCGGACAGATCCTCCAGAATTTCAATGGGGTCAGTAGCCTGGACAGCGAGAATACCAATTTTGGCGCGGAATTTGAGCCACCCGATCAGGGCCTCTGCGTCGGCAATGGCTTTGTTATCGATGCGGTCAACTCTGCTTTCACTATTTACCACTCCAATGGGCAGCCAATCCTTGGCCCCCTCAATATCAACGTCCTTTTTGCCGAGGGGTTGGCCGAGTTCACCAGCGACCCACGCTGCTACTTCGACAAATCGACGCATACCTGGGTTGCGATCATCCTCTTCATTAGTACCGATAGCGCAGGCAATTTCACCAATGAAGCACGTACCGATATTGCTGTGAACAACAGTGGTGATCCCACCACCCCCTGGACCGTTTATCATCTGGAGGCAAATGACGACGGCACGGGTGGCATGCCACTGCATGTAGGTTGCCCTTGCTTTGGTGACCAGCCGCTGCTGGGAATCGACCAGGAGAATCTCTATATCAGTACGAATGAGTTTTCCATCCTGGGTTCACAGTTTAATGGTGCCCAGATCTATGCCATCTCCAAGAGACAGCTTTTTGCTCTGTCTCACCAGGCACATTTTGTGCATTTTGATCAGCTCACTATTGGGGGAACTATAGCTGCTTCAGTACAGCCCGCAACCACAGTAGGCTTCGCCTCCGCCGAGTTTTTCCTGAACTCGCTGGATCCCAATGGCACCTTTGATAGTCGTATCGGGGTGTGGGCGCTGGCCAATTCTCTTGCGGTCGCACAGGGGGGAACTCCAACGCTTTCCAGCCTGGTGATCACTTCGCAGGCGTATGGCTTACCAACCCCTGGCGCCATCCAGCAGGGCAGCACACTTCAACTGAGCCCGGGGGACGACCGCATGCAGCAGACCGAGTTCATCAATGGCAGCATCTGGGGAGCACTCGACACGGCTGTGACCATCCCCAATGATCCTGCCGAACGCGATGGCATTGCCTGGTTCCAGGTACACCCGCAGGTGTTCGGCGCTGTGCTCGGTGGCGCGGCAATCGTCAAGCAAGGCACGATAGCTTCGTCTGGCAACTATCTGCTCTACCCGGCCATTCAGGCTGGTCCAGATAATACTGCCGCAGTCGTCTACACGTTCACCGGACCCAACGCTTTCCCCAGTGCTGCTTACTCCGTCTTGCGAGAGGGTCAAAGCGCTTTTGGTGATGTCCGTATCGCAGCTGCGGGCACGGGTCCTTATGCTCAAACGGCGGCACGTCCGGCGACGCGTTGGGGCGACTACTCTTATGCTGCGCTTGATCCCGATTTCAACCGCTACTGGCTGGCGACGGAGTATATCCCACCTGTCAGCAGCCAGACCACTGACGGGGCTCGCAACTGGGGCACCCGTGTCTTCGAAGTTGATGGACGCTCCTAAACGTCTAGTAGATGAGCAGAAAAGAGGGAAGAGCGAGGGTTTATCCCTTCGCTCTTCCCTCTTTCTAGAGGATATCCTCGGCCAGATAGCGAGGTCATTCAAACGCATCAGTAAGCTGAGAGATGACGGCGGTAATGACCGATAAAACTGTCTGTACTGAGCATAGAGGATCCCCTTTATTCCTCTCCTTGCAGAAAACAACTAAGAGCAGGTGACTAAGCGATAGCCCAGTCCGTGGACGGTTTGCAGAAAGATCGGATTCTTCGGATCGGGTTCCAGCTTTTTACGCAATACCCAGACGAGATGATTGATTTCGGTTTCTTTGTGAAAAGGCTCATCACCCCAGATGGCAGTTATCAACTCCTCGTAGCTGCACATCACCGGCACGTTGCCATTGGCCTGGTTGCGCTGAGCCATATAACGGACCAACTTATGCTCCTGCGGTGGCAGATGGGGGATTTCTATCCGGCTCGTTCCATCGACGAGAAAGAGCTTGGCCTGAACCCAGTCATATTCCAGGCAGGCGCTCTGCTCTACAAGTTGCTGCACATGTCTGGCATCGTGCGTGGGCTCAGGATCGTTGAAGGTCAGTTCCCAGTACAGGGGACTACCCGTCTCGACCAGCTTTCCCAGAATGAGGATGGTATCGCCATTGTGCAGGGGCGCACGACCACGCACGATCTCCATGCGGGAGCCCCCTTCGGGAGGCTCGATGCGGCGAACGAAGGTCCGGTTGACGCTGGCATTATCTACGATCCACCAGCCTTCCATGTTGCGCTCGACCGTACAATGCCCCTTGCGGGTGATCAGTGATTGTGGGTCAGGCTCTAGCGCGATATCGTTGTAGACTTCAAAGCGTCCAATGGTGGTGCGCTCCTTCGTCAGTTCGACACGAAACGTCTGACGATCCGGCCCGCAGATTTCCAGAAAAGGCAAGAGTTCGCTCATGAAACACTCCGCTTGCTTCTAAGTTTAGAAAAGGAGATCCAGGGACCCTCTCCTGGCAAGGTTTGGGATGCCCCAACTCAACACTCTCTCAACAGATTTGGTATTAAGTAGAAAACCAGCCCATCCTGATTTTTGCGACATGAGGCTTTAACTGAAGTACAGTATACATGCTTGATTGAATGGGATCAATGTAGCTGAAATGTAAATCTCGTGGAGATACAATGAGTAGGCCGTCGTCCATATCTGGCGTGCCCAATAAATATGTAAAACATGTTGATAAAAAATTACTGCTCACTCAGATTTATGTCATTTATATCTAAATTTAAGTAAAAATGCTTTTTATATTAGTAAATCGATTGACATCTACTCATCTGCTGCGTATACTTCCTACAGCCTGATAACAGGAAACCTGAAAGCGTACTTTCCATAGTGGTGGAGTCAAGCTGTATAAAATAAGAGGCAAAGCATATGGCCGTTGAAGAGATTTTGCTGGACGTGGCTCGTCCCGAACTCTATCGTACGAATGCCTTCCGCATTACCGAGTTGCCTGTGGATGCGGGATCACGCGACATATCGAGGAGACAGGCAACCATCAAACAGGCCGCCAGCAGCGGTTTACCTATTCCTCACGGATATGGCCGTGCACTCCCGCTGGAGGAGCCTCCCGGTCCCGAAGCATTCAGCGAAGCGATCCAGCACCTCAATGACCCTGAACGGCGGCTGGTGGACGAACTGTTCTGGTTCTGGCCCCGGCAATTTGGTGAAAGCCGCTCTGTCAGGATGGAACAGGAGCAAATGAAGAAGAAAGACGCTTTCTTGCTGCTATAAGGAGTGCTAGAACCATGTCTGTGAGTGAAGGACAACGCCTGGGCAATTATCGCCTGCATCGCCTTCTGGGCAAAGGCAGCTTCGCCGAAGTCTATCTCGGGGAGCACCTCTATCTCAAAAACTACGCTGCCCTCAAAATCCTGCATACCACCCTTGATGAGAAAGAGGAACAGCTCTTCCTCACTGAAGCTCAGACCATCGCCGGGCTCGTCCATCCCAATATTATCCGGGTGCGCGAGTTTGCCATCGAAAACTCAATCCCATTTCTGGTGATGGATTACGTCCCTGGTGGCACGCTGCGCCATCGCTACCCCAGAGGCACCTGTCTTTCGCTCGAACAGACCGTGACCTATGTAAAACAGATTGCCTCTGCTTTACAATATGCCCATAATCAAGGTCTCATCCATCGCGATGTCAAGCCCGAGAATGCCTTGCAAGGGGCAGGGCAGGTCATGCTCTCCGACTTTGGCATTTCGGTCTCGGTCCCCAAGCTCACTGGCTCCTCGTCCGGGTCCTGGGCTGGCACCCTGGCGTACATGGCTCCCGAACAATTCCAGGGTCAGGCGGTCTTCGCCAGCGATCAATACTCCCTGGCAATTCTGGCCTATGAATGGCTCTGCGGAGTACGCCCCTTTGAGGGTTCAGGAGCTGTTCTGGCCTATCAGCATGCCCATGTCTCTCCCCCTGGTCTGCGTGAGAAAGATCCCTCGTTGCCAGAGGCCGTTGAAGCGGTAGTGCTCAAAGCCCTGTCCAAACACCCTAAGCAGCGCTATGTCAGCGTTCTCACCTTCGCCCGCGCCCTGGAACGGGCCTGCAGGGGGGAGAGCAGCGCCACCATCGGGTTAGAGACCGAGAACGCAGATGCTCCTCTGCAGACGACCACCCGGCGCATCTTCCTCTCACAGGACACCGCCGACGACAGCACTAACCTGTGTAACGACTTAAGTCTGCGTGACATCGCTGTGCAGGATGTTTCTGCCGAAGAGACCCGGGAGGAGCAGACGCGCCAGTCCATTCGTGCCGCCCAGGCAGTGCTCTTACTTCTTACCCCTCACAGCCGCCCATCAGCCGCTGTGCAAGACCACCTCCGTATCGCCCACCTCTACCGACGCAGAATCCTCTGCCTCTGGACACAGGGCGAGACATTGCACGGGTTGCTGCCAGCAGGTGCTGAACAGGTCAGCATCCTCGACGCTCGTGGTCAGCGCTATGCACAGGCACTCGACGAACTGGTGCAGACCCTTGAGCAAGAGCATCGCGGGGTGACGACCGTTGAGCCCCCTCTCCCCGACCTTAGCTTTGAGCCGCGCAATCCTTACAAGGGGCTGCGCGCTTTCACGCAGCACGACCGTGCCGATTTCTTTGGGCGGCAAGCCCTGGTGCAGGAATTGCTGGCTTCGCTCAAGCAGCAGATCGTCACTCCTGCAACCACAGATGAGCCTCGACCACGCTTGTTAGCGATCATTGGACCCAGCGGCTCGGGCAAATCAAGTGCAGCGATGGCCGGGCTGCTGCCTGCGCTCCAGGAAGGGGTTCTGCCAGGAAGTGAGCAGTGGGTGTATCTGGACCCACTGGTGCCGGGCCTGCAACCGCTGGAAGCGCTCGCTCATCTGCTGGCAACCCGTTTCCCGCAGCAAGATCCGCAAAACATCCGTCAGATCCTCTTCAGGGAAGGGGGCTTTGGTCTCCATCAGCTTGGCATGATGCTGATGAGCCAGCCACAGGCGCGCCTGATCGTGACCATCGATCAATTTGAAGAACTCTTCTCCTCTGATATCCCCGAAGCAGAACGCCTGCGTTTTATCCAGCTGTTGGTCACTGCCGCCTGTGAACCGCGTGGTCCGGTGCTCGTGCTGCTTACGTTGCGTGCTGACTTCTATGATCGGCCCTTTGCCTATTCAGAGCTTGGTCGTCTGATCCAGCAGCAACAATGTCCCGTGTTGCCCATGAGCCTCGAAGAGTTGCGTGAGGTGATCGAGCGTCCTGCGCTGTTGCCTGACGTGCGCCTGACCTTTGACGAAGACCTGGTAGGTGACCTGCTCTTCGATCTGCATGGGCAGGCTGCAGCCCTGCCATTGCTGGAGTTCACACTTGAGCAATTATTTCACCATCGCCGTGATCGCCGTCTGACCCGCCGGGCCTATCAAGAGATCGGCGGAGTGCGCGGCGCTCTCTCCAGGCATGCCGAGGCTACCTACGCTGAGCTGCCTTCCGAAGAGCATCGCCGACTAGCTCGCACCATGTTCCTGCGACTGGTGCAGCCAGGGATACAGGGACAGGAACCGTTACGCCGCCGCGCGGATATCTCCGAGTTCGCTCTGGAACACGCTGAACAGACACATCTGATGCGGCAGGTCATCGATGCCTTCCTTTCTGCTCGTCTGCTCACCAGCGTCCAGTTGATCGAAACTTCGGCGCTGGAGATCAGCCACGAAGCGCTGATTCGCGAATGGCCACGTCTATCTAACTGGTTGCAAGAAGCGCGGGAAGACATGCAGTTCCAGCAAACCATCAGCCACGATGTGCGCGAGTGGGAGCAGCGGGGCAAGCCCAAAGATCGGCTCTATCGCGGCTCGCAGCTCAAGGAAGCGAAGACCTGGCAAGAGCGCAACACAGCCAGCAGCATAGAAGCCGCCTTCTTACGCGCCAGCACCACGCGTCGTACGCGCACGCGCATCAGCCTGATGCTGGCCTCCCTGCTCCTGCTCGCGATCCTCCTCCCGGCAGGGCTGCTCTTTCAGCAGCAATTGACGCCGCTCACCGTCACTACTTTGCAGGATGATGCACCGGGTTCCCTGCGTCAGGCCATCGCCAATACCCGTTCAGGCGGCACGATCCTCATCGATGCGCACTTGAAAGGGATCTTGTTCTTGAACAAGGAACTGGTGATTACCAGAGATCTCACAGTTCGTGGCTCGGGCATCAATCAGGTGGTGATACGCGGCAAAAGAGACCTCCCCGGTAGCCTGATGACGATTCAGTCCCATGCGACCGTCACTCTTTTTCACCTGACGTTCAGCGATCCAACCCCAGGCCTCGGAACTATCATCAGCAACTATGGAACACTGACCATAGAGGAATGTCAGCTGACCGGCAATATCCAGAAAGGGATACCTTCGCAGTACTTACAGGGCGGCCTCTCTGTCAGCGGAGCGGGCGGAGCAATGAGGAATTCCGGGACTCTCATCCTGTACAAGAGTCTCATTGCCCGCAATACGGTGGCCGCTACGACTGGCGATGGCTTTGGGGGAGGCATCTTCAGCACAGGAGGTACCCTGATCATCAACGACAGTCAGATCGTCGAGAACACGCTGATCTCCAGCGGTCAGCACGCTTCAGGAGGCGGGATCTTCAGTCAGCAGGATCGTCTCACGATCAGCAATAGCACGATTAGCGGCAACAGCGTGCAAGGGAGGAAGGAGGGATATGGAGGAGGGATCATGAGTCTTGGCAGCAACATAAGCATTGACCACAGCCAGTTCCAGGGCAATACCGTGGTCGGTCAGACACAAGCATTTGGCGGAGCCATCCTCTCACTCGACTTGACCTCCTCCAACAAGGTCGTTGCCACCGGGACTGTCTCCATCATCGACAGCGTGCTCTCGAACAACCATGTCACAGGAGCGACCCAGATCAGAGGAGGAGGGATTGCGGCATTGAGCGGGTCTGTGACGCTCAGCAGGACAAGCATTACCGATAATGTGCTCCTCAGTCAGCAGCAGGTCGCTGGCGGTGCAGGTCTGTTCATCCTCAACGGAACGCTCACCGTCACCGACAGCCTCGTCTCTGGCAACAGTGCCACAGCCCCGGCGGATCAGTTTGGCGCGCTGGGAGGAGGCATCTACACAGCAGGCACATTGATCTTGCAGAGGAGCACGATTTCACTCAATACCGTCAACAGCCATCAGGGAATAGCGGGAGGTGGCGGGATCTATGCAGATGACCGGGCCAGGAGTCCGAATGCCCGACTCCAACTGGCGAACTGTACGATTGCCAACAATCAGGCGCAAGGCTCACAGGGTCTTGGAGGTGGGCTTTCACTCTATCTCGTCCCGATCAAGAGCAGCAGTATGGACTTTTGCACCATTGCAGACAACGTCGCATCCACACAGGGTGGCGGCATCTACAGTGACCCGGCAAATACGCCGAAGACCGCGCTCCTTTCTCTCAAAAACAGCATTGTGGCGAGCAACACGGCCAAAGCAGACCCA
>Ga0070741_10014763_pt1 | contig 13433 bp, 5 predicted proteins | sample Coa_R1_4_FD_66440 | JGI IMG/M metagenome (GOLD analysis project Ga0070741, IMG submission 66440) | Surface soil microbial communities from Centralia Pennsylvania, which are recovering from an underground coalmine fire - Coalmine... | ecosystem: Environmental > Terrestrial > Soil > Unclassified ... | reverse complement strand
CGAGGGAAGGCGTTGATCTCGACCTAGACGCCGATCCATAAAACGGGCCGGCAGCACAGGAGTACCTCCGGCAAGCTGCGGCGACGATTGACCTTCGGACACAATCTACCAGGTCAGCCGCAGTGTCAGCTGCAAAACGCGCGGAGCGTTCGCTCCGGCAGTGTTCGAGTTTCGCGTCGACAGTATCCCGGTGCTTCCCAGAAAGCTGTTGGGATTTCCGGGATGATTCAGCACGTTAAAGAAATCGGCATTCAGGCGGAACTTCAACCGCTCATTGACGGGGATGGTCTTGAACAGCGAAGCATCCAGGCCCCATTGACGAATGCTCGGCACGTATTGCTGCCGCAGCGGTTGCAGGCCGGCCCAGGTTGTGCGCTGCACTGTTCCATCCTTAAGAGGCACCCACACGGTGTTTGTGCCCCAGAACGACTGCACATTCGTGCCCTCCGGGGCGTTCGGCGGCAGAGCGGTTTGCCCATACGGGACGAGCGGCTGAAAGGCCGCCTGGTAATTCGTCGGAACACCCTCGTAGCCGTTCGGTACTCCATTGGCGTTGTGGCTGTTAAGCTGGGTCGCTGGAATGTAGCCGTTGTACCAGAGATAGCCGGGATAGCAGGTAGCGACCGTTGCCGTTGCCGATGTGCCCGTGCAGTCCTGCACCGGGTACTTGTACCCATAAACCTGGATCGGCGTCCCGTTCGGGAACATCGTATTCGGGAGCGTTAGATACGTGCTCGCCAACGATCCCAAACCTGCGACCTGCCAGCCGCCCACGATGCGGTCGAGAACTCCGTTAGCGTTGCCCAGCAGCTTCTTGCCCCTTCCGACGGGAAGATCCGCCAGCCAATTCCACCGCACCCGATGCTTCGGAATCGTGATGTCCCGCTGATAATCCAGCAGGCGGTCGCGCGCGGTGATATCCGTAGGTACCTGGCCCGGCAGAAACTGGTTGACTTCGGGTATTTGCGAAGTCGTCTGGTAACCGTTGCCTCCGGCCATGAAAGAGTTGTCCATCACATAGAAGAGCTGGAAGGCGATGCCTCGCGAGAAGCGCCGTTCCAACTCGAGCTGAATACCATTAGAATTGCCCCAACCGGTATTCTGCCAGCGCTCGATGAAGCCGTAAGCGCCCGTGTTGTCGTAAAAATTCGAGAACACGTTGGCCAGCGCACCTGTTGCTTTCTGCTGCCCGGTGGTGGTGTACCAGATGTAATCGGGCGTGGGGCTGTTGTATTGGTAAAGCTGCTCCAGCCGGCTGCTGTGGTTGCCGAAGTAACCGACGCGCACCAGCGTGTTGTTCATGATCTGCTTTTCCAATGTGAAGTTCCAGTCCTGCACCCGCGGATCCGGCATGTCGGAATTGAAGTATGATATGCCGCAACAGCCGGCCGCGAGGCTCTTGGACGCGTCGGAGGGCTGCACCAGTTGGCTGGTATTCTGCCCCGAAATGTAAACGGGCACCGTCCGGATGCTATAGTTCGGCAGACCATCCGGCGAATAGGCGGCCTGGGTCTGGCTCCAGTAGAAGCGTGCGGTCATGGGCAAGTTCTGGCGCATGCGCGCGGCCCAACCGCCCATCACGAAGTGGAAGTAAGAAATGCGATACCCTCCGCGGATCACGAACGACTTCGCTCCGTCTCCCATTTTGTAGGCAAAGCCCAGACGCGGCCCCAGCCCGTCATGAGACGTGTTGACCAGGTGGCCGGGCAGACCCGCCTGCTGGTATGTCTCGAACTTGACGCCCAGATCCGTCAAGCGGTTCACAATCGACGGAAACGTGTATCCCAGGGTTTGGAGCCGGCTGATGGGCGTGCCCAATACCACCGCGTGATTGGTTCGATCGTAGCTCACCAGCGCATCATTCTTCTCGTAGTAGGGCGGGAATACATCGTAGCGGAGCCCGAGGTTCAGCGTCAGCCGTGGCGTGACGCGCCAGTTGTCCTGGAAGTACCCGGCGTACTCGCGCGATCGCGCATAAAACAATCCGCGGTTCAACTGGTTGTTATAGTTGCCCAGCCCCAGGTAAAAATTCGCAAATTGATCGCCGGAAAAAGGCACGACACCCGGATTGTTGCGCGGAGTGGTGGGATCGTACAGGGACGTGGCATTGGTGTTCCAGCTATCGCTACCGGCCCCCTGTTGCTGCTGGGGCAGCAGGTTCATGCGGTCAAAACGGAAGTGGAAACCGAACTGCAACTCGTGCTTTCCTTTGATCTTGGTTGCATTATCTTCCACGATGCCGTAGAACGCATAGAATCCCGTGCCGTTTTGCGTTTCGTACAACATATTGCTGTTGTACGCCAGGTCGTACAAACCCGGCCATTGGTTCACGCCGAATGGATTGGGCAGCCCAAGCGCGCTGTCGTAGGTTACGCTGGGATCGCCCGTGAGCACATTCATTTTGGTGCGTGTTCCCGTCACCAGCAACTCGTTAAACAGGGTGGGCGAGAAGGTGTGAACCTCGGAGAACGCAAAGCTCCAGTTGGGCTGGATTTGACCTTGCGTGTTGCCCGGAACTTTGGCCCAATCCTGCGTAGGCACACCGTAGAATTGCGACCGGTTTGTGTACATGCCCTTCGTGTAGCGTCCGTAGAACGTGTCCTTATCGCTGAATCGCTGGTCGACACGGGAAGAAGTCGTCCAGCTTCGATTCCACGGAAGGCCTGTGGTGGCTACGTAGTTCGGTGCGGCAAACCCGTTTACGTTGGGCAGCGTCGGCAATTGCGTGACCGAGATGAGGTATTTGTACAAGGGGCTCGCGCGATTCACTGGCAACTGGTTGTTGGGGAAGGGCAGGCGCGACCACGTGTTCGGATCAGTGCTCCAGGGATCGTAGATGGTAATGGCATGACCATCGGCGGACGTCAGCCCGCTCAAGTCTCCGTTTCGCATCTGCGCTGTCGGCAACGAGTATTGCAGGGTAGTTGCTTGCAGTTGCCGTGACGATTCCCAGGAGAAAAACCAGAATGTCTTGTTCTTGCCGTTGTACAGCTTGGGAATATAAACAGGCCCACCGGCGCTGGCGCCGAACTCGTTGCGGTTGAGGAATGGAGGCTTAGTGAAGGTATCCTGCCGCGCACGCGCCACCGCGATACCGCTGTTCCGGTTGGTCTCGAATGCCGAGCCGTGGAGCGAGTTGGTGCCGCCCTTGGTGGTCACGACGATGTTCGTGGGCCGCGCGTACTTGGCCGAAGAATTGTTGTTCTCCACCCGGAATTCCTGGATGGAGTCCAGTCCGGGCTGCCGCGAGGTGATGGTGTTCCAGGAGTAACGGTCGGCCAGGGCTGCGCCGTCCAGTACCATCTCGAACGAGAAGTCACGCATTCCGAATGCGCGCGTGCCCTCCTGTCCGGGAGCCGTTTGCAGCAGCGTCGTCAGCGACCGTCCGTTGATGGGCAACTGCTCGATGCGCTGCCGCTCGAGCACCGTGCCCAGCGCCGGACTATCGGTCTGCACCATAGGCGTCACATCCGCAATCGCGAGAACCGTCGAAGTCTGTCCGATTTTCATAGTGACGTCGACGACCGCGCTCTGTTGCACCTGCACCACCAGTGAGCCTTCGAACCTCGACATCCCCGGCGCATCTACTACGAGCGAGTACGCGCCCGGCACAATGCCGGGAAAAACATAAAAGCCGGTACCATTCGTGGTGGTCTTGGAGATCCCGTTCGTGTTCGTATTGGTCAGAGTCACAGAGGCATTAGGGATCACCGCGCTGGTTGGGTCCCTGACGGTTCCGCTGACCATGCCCGTACTTGCCTGCGGCCAAGCCGCCGGCGGCAACGAGATCGCCAGCGCGACAACACAGAGAATAGGAATTACAGCCGAACCGAACTTGCTCATTCTTACCCTCCTGAACGGATAGCATCCCGGAGTTCGACTTAAAACCGGTTTAGAGCAGCTTATTCCTTGCGGGCGGTCGGTGTCAATGGGTAGGCGCCGCATTGTTAGTGCCGCAGTCCTAACTTAAATAGAACTGTGGGGTTCTCTGGAGAATAGAAATGTCCCCTTTCGTCGAAGCTGCCGAGGAGTGCATTCTATGTCCAACGGCAGGATGCGCGGCCCCCTATACTTCATTCCAGGGCTGGGCACGAGGCCCGGTTGCCAGCGCAGCCGCGACACCGCCAGTTCGGGGCGTCAGTGTCATAGCTGTTTTGCTTTGCCCTCGATTTACTGCATCGTGGCGAGTTCTTCCTTCAACTTAGCGATGACGGGGCCGTATTCAGCCGGTGGAGCTTTCTTCAGGAATTCCTCGAAGCAGGCACGTGCTTTTACCTTGTCACCGTTGATCTTGTAGATCCTGCCTAAATTCAGTCGTGCCTCGAGCAAGTCCGGATCAAGCTGCACCGCTTTTTCGAAGTAGCCGCGCGCCGCGGGCAAGTCGCGCCGCTCGATTGCCACCAGTCCAAGTCCGTTGTACCCCAGTGCGAACTTTTCGTCGGTCGCCAGAGACCACTTGAAGACGCGCTCCGCTTCCTGCGGCTTACCGGTTTCCAGATACGCCATTCCCAGGTCGTTGAGGCTCTCGCTGTCGGACGGGTTCAATTGTGCCGCCCTCTCATATGCCACGATGGCTTCATCCTTATTGCCCAGCTTTAGGTTCAGGTAGGCAAGCCGCGAGAACAGCCACGCGTTACGCAAGCCGTTGCGGATGGCATCCTGATAGAGTTTCATGGCTTCGCCGATGCGCCCCTCCTTGCCATACTCATCCCCCAGATGGTAGTAGACGGTCGGGTTGGTCGGATCCTGCTCAAGGGCCCGGCGGAGCACGACGGCACGCTCGGCCGCCGGAGTCTTCGCGTCGGGAGAGACCGCCACATACAATGCTTTCAGTACCTCCAGACGGCGCTTCGGATCGACGCCCTTGCCCGTCAGCGTATACTCGCTTCCGGACGATCCACCCAGGTACCCGAGGGACCTCAACTGCGCCAGCGTCCGCTGGTCGACCATCGTCGTACGTACCTTCTCCACGCCGTCCGCCATGGTATTCAGGCTGGCTTCCAGTTGCCTCGCTTCGGCAGCGTGGCTGCCGATGACGTTCGTCGCCTCGGCCGGATCGCGGCTGAGATCGTAAAGCTCCGGCTGGGGGGCGTGAATGTACTTCCACCGATTTGTGCGAATCCCGCGCAGTTCCGCCCACCCCATATTGATCTTTGGATACAGCGTTTCGATGTACGACGGCGCCTCTGGGATGCCCTTGCCTTTCCAGGCAGGTACGACGCTGATACCCTGGATGCCCTTGGGAGGTGGCGCGCCCATCAATTCCAAGAGAGTCGGCAGCACGTCGATGGCGCGTGCCTGGAACTTTACGCGCTTGCCCGCGGGCACGCCCGGTCCCGCCAGGAGAAAGGCCACGCGCAAGGTCGAATCGTATAGGAAAACGCCGTGCGTGTACTCGCCGTGCTCCCCCAGGCTCTCCCCGTGGTCGGAGAGAACTGCCACCAGCGTATTATCCGCGCCCGTCTTCCGCATCACGACCGCCAATAGCCGGCCCACTTGCTGGTCCGTATAGGCGACTTCGCCATCGTAGAGATGTCCGCTGTATTTTTCCCGAAATGGAGAAGGCGGGTCATAAGGTGAGTGCGGATCGAACAAATGGACCCACAGGAAAAACGGCTTACCCGATCCTGTTGTAACCCACCGGAGCGCCCGGTCTACCACTTCCGCGGCCCGCCGCTCCGCGTAATCGCCAGTGACGCGGCGCGGATCGGGCTTGGGCATCTCATCGTCGTAAACTGAGAAGCCCCGGTCGAATCCAAACTGCCGCTTCAGGACCGACGATCCGACGAAGGCTGCCGTACTCCATCCGCGCTGCTGGAGAATCTGCGCCAGGGTAGCCTGCGATCCCGCCAGCACAAACCCGCCGGTATCCCGCACCTTGTGTACAGTCGGATATACGCCGGTAAAGATACTGGCATGGGAAGGCGCGGTCAGCGGCGTGTGCGTAATCGCGTTTTCGAAGAGTACGCCCCTTTTCGCAAGCTGGTCCAGGTTTGGGGTCTGGGCATTCGAATAGCCATAGCATCCCAGCCGGTCAGCTCGCAAAGTGTCGATCGTGATCAGCACCAGATTCGACGGGGCCGCAGCGCAGCCTGCAACCGCGCAGTAAAAAACAAAGGCAAAACGGGACACCATAGCGGATGCCAGACCGCCCAAGTATACTACGGTCCATAGCGACTCCCCATATCGTCGCCGGGCTTGCTAACTGCAACATGACGCCTTTCAGCGGCCCGGCCGCGCACGACGCCTCGGGTCCCCACCGTCATTTCTTTGAATCGCGCCATCGATTCACCAAGCTGCCGGAGTCGAGGATCTTGCGCCAACCGCGCCCGATCTGTTCGGCATCGATACACCGGAATGGTAAGCCCGTATTCGCATCCTCGTAACCGCGCCGCGGATCATGCGGTTATGGCCGCCGGCGCTGTCGCGGGGGAACGCCACTGGGCTCTCTGCCCAACGACGGTCTGCGCAGCGAAGGCGCTTTGGCGTTATTGCACCAGGCCCGCGGCGATCCGCAGGCGCACGCTATCTAGTTGCTCATCGCTGACGCCGTCGAAGCGGATCGACCCGGCATCCTCTTCATACTGCCGGCGCGTCTCGACGGACAGGTCCAGCGCTCCGGTCACTGCATGCGCCACTGCGTCGCGATCCCAGCCCTTTTTGTGAGCCAGCATCGTCATATACTCGACATCCTGCTCGCCGCGCCGGAAGGCCTTCAGCCGCAGACAGTCGAAAGGCCGGTCGACCCCGAACTTCCTGCCCACGTAAAACACCGTCAGCGGTTCGGCTTTGTCCCAAGCCTCCATGCCGCGAACCGTATTCCACGGCACGATGCCGTCGGCGCCGGTCACCCACGCCCGCCAGCACCACGCCCGCATGCTCGCGTTGGGATCGCGCGGATGATTCGTGGTCGCGTAGTTCCAGTATGTGCGGCCGAAGCGTTTGCGATCGTCCATCAGGTACCGGTTCTTCGAGAAGAAATGCTGGCTGGTGCAGTCGATATCGAGTTGACCGGCCAGTTGATCGCGAATGAAATCCACGTAGCTGATGTCGGCGCGAAACACCATCGGCACGTCGGCGTAGTCTTTCAACCATCGCTTGCCCAGCCAGCCGAAAAAACTGAGCGCGCGGTAATCGTCGTGGTGATTGGGTTCGTCCAGCAGCCACCAGGAGACCCCGTGTGCCGCCGGACTGGTCTTCGGGTCCTTGTAGTAATACTTGTCATTGAAGAAAATCTGATATTTGGTTTGCTTCCAGTTCTTCTCCCGAATATGTTTGGCGAACTCGACGGCGACGGCCGAAAAACGATCCTGGTAATCTTGCGGGAAGCCTTCCTCGATTGGCCCCGCGGAGAGCGCATGGCGGGCTATGAGTTGCTGATACTCCGCAGTGGTTTTCGGATACTCAGGGATGTTCCACTTGTAGCTTTTGCGGAGGTCGCCCGGCCAGTTTTCGAAAAACGCCAGGTAGATGATCGGCACCGGCACTGCTGCGCGCGGCAAGTCGGCGAACGCGGAGCCCGAAACGAGGGGGCCGTAATGCGCATCCCAGTCCGTCCAGCTTGCGACCTTAGTGGCCGCGCCCTCGCCTGACAGCGGCGGCGTTTGATCGGGCTCGGTCGAGCCGCTGTGCGAGTAGCCCAGGATGTCGAGGTTGGCGCGATTCAAGTGTGCCACCCGGTGATAAGCCTGCAACAGCTTGCGATACTCCGCCGTGCCGCGGGCGACATCATACCCGGAGTTGACGCCGCCATAGGCGTTGAGGTCTACGAGAAAGTTCAACTTGTCCGGCAGAGTCAGTGGCAGAACCTGAACATCCACGGGGACCTGGCGCAGCAGACGGCCGCCGGCGCGCACGCCAATGCGCCCGTGATGCGCGCCGGGAGCAGCGTCATGCGGAATGTAGATATCGACAAACACCGGCTGCACGCGCTGATTAGGGACACCGTTATCCGCCGCCGGAAGATCGAAGGAGCCGGTGAGCGGAAGAAGCGGATCGGGGTACCAGGGCCGCGTCGGGCTGGTGTCTTTGTCGTCGGGCACCATCCACTCGCGGAAGAGTTGCACGGCCCCGGTCTTCTGAAAGACGGGCGGCAGCTTACATTCGGCGAAGAGCGGTTGGTCCACCGTCACCGCGATATCCTTCACGGCAGTTCCGCTCTCGACGGCAATCTGGAAAGCGACGAACTCATTGCGTGCGCCTGTCAGCTTGACGCCGTTGTGCCAGATTGGGCCCGCGTTACGGAGGCCGCCCTTCTGCGGCTCGATCTTGTCCAGTTCGGAAAAGGACCACACCTTCACGGGTGCGGTCGTTTCCGGCTCAGCAGGTTCGGCCGCTCCGGAGGAAGCGGGAAGGGACGGCCATACTCGGGCGAACGCCCGGGCGCTTCCGATTGAATTCACAGGACCGGATTGCCCCGTGGCGCTCACGGACCGCACGGCGAAGTAATAAAGCTTGCCGGGATCGAGCCCTTCCACTACTGCGTTCACTTCCTCGCCGAGTGAATTCGATGTGGCCAGCGTGTTCGGCTTGGGAGCCAACGGGTCGAGCATCCAGCGGGGTGCAACCGTCGCGGTGTCAAACCGAGTCTCGGTAATCGGCGATTCCGAATAGCGCAGGTTGTAATGCACGGCTCCGGCGGCAGCGAAGCGCAGGATGACGCTCCCGGGCCGCAACGACGTGCGTCCCAACTCCGCTGCTGATCTGGGCGCAAGCGCTCGCACACGGCCTGGCACAGCACTCGCACGGGTACCTTCCACCACGAGCACGGGCGGATCGCCGCTTTCGCGGCTGCCGATCGCGAATTTCGTGCGCATCCCGCCCTTTTCGTCGGTGAGCATGATTCCGAATTGATCGCCGGTGGCCAGAGCCGTCGCGATGCTCGCGGGCACGTCAATCTCGTACCAGTCGCCGGCCTCTCGCGCTCTGGTGTAGGTGTAAAGGCTGCCACCGGGTCCGAAAACCACGTCCGCCAGATCGGATCCGGCGTATGACCAGGGGCGATTCTGGCGCGCCTGATAGTAGTTCATCTCGTTTTCCAACCAGCCGCCCGAACCGCTGATCGTGGAGATGCCCACGACCGTGAGCGGCACCGGATTAACCTCGCGGTGCACGCGCAGGATCGCCTTTTCAATGCGCATCCCCGCGGCGGGCGACATGTCGAACGCCAGCAGCGTGAAACTGTTCCGGCCGTACAGAATCAGCCGCCTGTCGGAACCATGATTGGCCGATTCCCGGTGCCGCGCCTGAAACTGGGGAGCGTCCACCCAGTTATCGGCGGTGACGCGGCATTCGACGCGCTCCGCCCTGCAGACAATGCCGAGGGCCGCCGTAAAAAAAAGACACCAGCTTGTTATCTTCATTGCGCACCTCCCAGGAACGGCTCGACCAGCGGCACGAACGCCTGCTCATCGCGATCGCGCACTGCGATCAGGGGCGAACCGGACACGCCCGCATACTGCTCGCGCAGGCGGCGAATCGGAAGTTCCTGGCCGAGCGGATTCACGCCATTGTAGATAGCTACGCGTCGTGGCGCGATAGCGGAAATCACATCCGGCAGATCGAAATATTTCAGCGCGGAGGGAATCACCTGCTCGACGATGCCCTGATGCAGGCGCTCGTTTACTACGGACTCGTAGGAGACGAGCATGCCATCGAGAGCCAGACTCTTGACTCGATCGTCAAACAATGCCGCCAGCAGCGCGGAGAGCGCCGCCGGACCGCGGCCGATCACAGCGAGACCCGACATGTCGGCATCGGAGCGCCGCGCCAGCACCGCGACTGCCGCCGCGACATCGGTCGCACGCATCCCAACCATGGTTTTGCCGATCAGCAAGGCGGTCATAGCGCTTTCGTAATCGCCGAAGTTGCGGACGAAGTAATCGCGCCGGTCGGTGGGCGGCAGTGTCTCGCCGAAGCCGCGCAGATCTGGCGCGAGCACCAGGTAGCCGCGGCGGGCGAGTTCCTCCGCTTCGGCGGCTGCCGCGGATTTGCCGCGCGCGTCGGCCAGGATCACGGCAGGCTTGCGGCCCGCGCGTGCGGTGGGCACAAACATCAGCGCCGGAATCGTTATACCGGGCTCGCTTTCGTAAGTGAACTTCTCAGCGACAATCGCGCCTCGCTTCACTTCGCCGTAATTCGTAACGCGCGGCGAGGCGGGCGGTGGTTCGTAATACGCCAACTCGCGGACGCGCCGGCGGACTTCATCGGCCGAAGGGTGCCGTTTCGCGCGAAGCTGTTCCGCCAGATTGCGATTGATGGTGAACACGTCGGCGGCTTGGGGAAAGGACGTCTTCACCTGGCCCGTAGGCGTGCAATTCAGTTCTTCGGAGGTCGCCAGACTTACCGGCGCTTCAGGCTCCTGGTTCTCCCTGGCTTCGAGCCAGCGGGTGAACCAGCGATAACCGGCCTCGCGCCGCGGGCGATTGTACCCGTGGCCGTCGTCGTACTCGAACATCTCGATGTGGCTGGCCAGATCGAGCCGCGTCAGGGTCTGCCGCACCTCCGCGAATGTGGCACGCGCGCCGCTGATCGGGAAAAAGTCGCGGATCGCGGTCAGCATCTTAAACGGCTTGCCGGCGAACGCGTAGATGAAGTCGGGATAATCGAGGCCGTCCTTCAGGAAGAGAGGAAAGACCTGCTCGGCGTCCTGAGGTCCGATGCTCTCCAGCATCCTGCGCCACGACGTGATATAGCACGAGGGCGCCGCCACCTGGATGCGATCGTCGAGCGCGGAAAGGTACGATGTTTGGGTACCACCGCCGGAGTTGCCCGTACAGCCGACGCGCTTCGGGTCCACTTCGGGACGAGCCAGCAGATAGTCCAAGGCGCGCATGCCGTCCCAGATGGTGTACTGGGCGATGTGGGTTCCGGTGAGCAGGCACTGCGTGCCGAGGATCGTGTGCTCGACCGTGGAGCCGCCCTGCGTCTTGGTATCGTGCAGATCTTCGTCGTACATCTGCACGCGTTCGCCCTGTCCGAGCGGGTCCCAGGCGAGGCAGACAAAGCCGCGCCGCGCCAGGCTGGCCAATGTACGCTGCCAGGCCTGATGCGCTTTGGCCCCTCGCTCGTGCCCCAGCGGATACAGGATGGCAGGATATGGCGCCGTGCCGGTTTTTGGCAGGTACAAGTTCGCGGTGACGTAAAATGCCGGCCGGCTCTCGAATATGATCTTCTCGATGCGGTAATCGCCGCGATCCAGAACGCCCACGACTCGCGGGTTCAGGGGAGTGCGACGCGGCTGGCCGCCCAGGTAACTCCACATGCGTTCGCGCACGTATTGCTGCCGCGCCATCAAATCGGCCCTGGCCGAGATGCGTGATACTACGCGACCTCGTTCGTCAAGCAGCGCGAACGCCTTTTGTTTGAGATAGGCGCCGAGCATGCCATGAATATCGCGAAAAACCGACGGATCCGAAACGAAATCCCATTGATTTACGGACTGCGCGGCAGAAGGGGCCATCGCAAGCCAGGCGAGAACCGGGAAGATGAAAGGAATAGAGCGTCTCATAGATGCATCCAAACCGTCTGGCTAAGATTTACCATACTGGGGATTGCTCTGTAACGGCATAGAAAAAGGCAACCGTTCTAATATCGTTGCAGCGCGACCACTACCCGGCATAGAACGCCGTTGTCGCGAGCATGCTCGCGACGCGGTGATCATATCGGACCTTGATGCAGCTGCCCAGGTTTTGAGGAAGCGCCCGTCGCGGGAGAACTTCACCACGCGGGAGTTGCCGCAGCCATCACTTACGTAAAAATCGCCGTTCGATGCGAAGGCGATATCGGTAGCACGGTTGAACAGCACGCCCTCGTCGCTCATTCCGCACGGTCGCGGGTGCGGCGGCGGAACCGCGGTCCCTCATTGCCACGTGCGGGCCGTTGTCTACCGCCCACAAATTCCCATCGGGACCGATGCGCACGGTGCGGGCGCGGTTGAATAGGCCGTCGTCGAAAGCCCGCAGGAATTTACCGCCGGCATCGAACTGGGGTGCTCCCCGCGATGAACCACGTAGACGTGTCCCCGAACTCGTCCGCCATCCCGAGTTGTCTCGCTCAAATTCCAGTCCGGCGGCAGTTGCGGCCATCCGCCGACTGCATGCAGGGGCAGAAGAGCCGCCTTCACCTGTCCGGCAATCGACTAAAGAAAGCCGGCAAGCAAACATACGTACCGTAGCATCCCACCTCCACTGCCCGGCATGTGCCTCCCCGGACGCAGGAAGGAATTTCATGGAGAACCAGCGGTTGTCAAAAAGACCGCGAAAGAAGACCGCGACTTGGCAACCATACTCCACGCGGCCGAGCCCATCGATCTCAGCCGCGGCTGGAGTATCCTGCAGGATGTGCACTCGACGGGCGAGGAACTGGGCCTCTTCCGTGAAAACTGGAACCCGGTCGGAATCAACGCCGAAGTCTCGCCGTGGGAGCGCATCCCGCGCCTGGCACATCTGCAACTGCTGCTCGCCCGGCAGCCGTATTCTGGACGCGAACTGCGTTACTTCAACAGCGCGCCCTGGTGGCACAGGCTGCAGTTCCCTATCCCGCCGGGAACACGCCACGCCACCCTGCGCTTGGAAGGCATCGACTAGTATGCCAAGGTCTGGCTCCACGACAAACTGCTGGGAGACCACGAAGGCTATGCGGATCCGTTCGAATTCGAGGTAGGCGATTCGCTCAGGCCGGAGCGGCCCAATCTGCTGGTCGTCAAAGTATCCTCGCCTTGGGTTTACCCCGTGGCGAAGGAACATGGCGATAAGGAACGTGCCTTCGGCGTAATCCGCACCATGATCAAGGGCTCTACGAACATGCCGACACGTTCGTGCAGCGCGATGTGAATCCCGTCGGCAAATGGCGGCCCGTCCGGCTAATCCCGCGCGACGGCCTGCGCACGTCAGGCTTCCCGATTATAGATACCAACTCCGGAAACGTGAGCGTCACCTGGCCGGTGGCGCTCGACGATCGGAATGGAAAAGCTGCGCGTGCGACGGTACGTCGCAGGTAGTCATCCAGGTTGCCGTGGCGACGCGGGAAATCCGGACTGGCGAGCCGGAGCCTGGTTTGGATCTGCGCAGCGGACTTGCCTTGCGTGAGCAGAAACCTGGCGACCCACGGATCCACGATGCTCCAATCCGCTGCGGAAAGCGTTTGCGAATATCCGATCGCTGCATACAACTGCGCTAGATCCGGGTAGCCGCGCCGACACGTTGGAAGCTGGCAAACGTGCTGAGGAGTTTCTCAACCAGGCACATTCCGAAAACTCGCCACAAAAACTCGTCACAAATCGACAGAGGCCAAACTATATGCTCGTCGTCCATAAAACAGCCCAAAAGCATAAAGGCCGATTGTATTAGGTCGATACAGCGGCATTCTTGGTGCGGAGAGGGGGACTTGAACCCCCACGAGATTGCTCCCGCTAGCACCTCAAGCTACGCATC
>Ga0070741_10014762_pt1 | contig 13433 bp, 12 predicted proteins | sample Coa_R1_4_FD_66440 | JGI IMG/M metagenome (GOLD analysis project Ga0070741, IMG submission 66440) | Surface soil microbial communities from Centralia Pennsylvania, which are recovering from an underground coalmine fire - Coalmine... | ecosystem: Environmental > Terrestrial > Soil > Unclassified ... | reverse complement strand
CAACAAAGAAGCGGTCAAGCGACGCGCCGTGAAACGGCTGGAACAGTTAGGCTTTCAAGTCGAACTGAAACCCGTTACCCCTCTTGCCACTTGACCACGGATATTTTCAGAGGAGGAGCCATGATTGATTTCGTCGCGCTCATTGCGCTAATCGCCTTGACCGTATTGTTTGCTTTTCTCGCGTGGCGCGCGTGGGGCTTCAAGCGCGCGTGGTTGAAATGGGCGGGCGTCATCTTGGCGGGTTTGCTGACGTTCGTTTTCGCCGTCATCTTGGTTGTCGTTTTGTTTGGCACGTTCAAGTTGAATCAGAATTACAATGCAAGCCATCCGGTGGCAGAGGTTCATGCGACCGCATCGCCGGAAAGATTGGCGTGGGCGGGAAAATACGTCATGTTTTGCGCGGGTTGCCATTCGCCGAATCAACAACTGCCGTTGGCAGGACGCGATTTTTTGGCGCCTGAACCCGGCGCCGAAGGCGGCAGCCCTCCGCCGATTGGCATGTTGTATGCGCGCAATCTGACGCCGGGCGGCGAGTTGAAAGACTGGAGCGACGGGGAAATCATCCGCGCGATTCGCGAAGGCGTGCACAAAGATGGACGTTCGTTGGTTATTATGCCTTCTTCCATCTTTCACAATCTGAGTGATGAAGATGCGCAAGCGATTGTGGTGTACTTGCGTTCGCAGCCCGCCGTGACGCCGGATGCGCCGCCGAATCGTTTGAATGCGCTCGGCGCGGTCTTTCTGGCGCTGCTTTTCCCGGACGCGCAGACGGTGCAGCCGCACATTGCGCAGCCGGTCGTCGCGCCGCCGCAAGGCGCAACCGTGGAACGGGGTGAGTACACGGTGAATATCAGCGGCTGTCGCGATTGTCACGGCGCGAATCTGGCAGGCGGGAAAGTGGGCGGTGGTCCTCCGCCGGGTCCGAATTTGACCGCGCTGGTGCCCAAATGGAACGAGGCAGATTTTGTCAAGACAATTCGGACCGGCGTTGATCCGGAGGGACACACGCTGAACCCGAATGAGATGCCGTGGCAAGAGCTGTCAGGGTTCTTGAGCGATGAGGACTTGAAAGCAGTCTATCTGTATTTGCATGGATTGCCGACGCTGGCGGATAATCCGAAACAGTAAGCAGTTGTCAGTCACCAGTAATCGGCAGCCAGTAAGCAGTAGGCAGTAACTCACAGCTGGTAGTTAGCAAGCGGCAAGTAGTGAAAGTTCGGTATATCTACTTGCTGCTTGCTCTTCGGACTTTTATGGCAAAAGCACACCTCTTGCGTGGGGCACAAATCGCGTGGTTCATTCTGGTGACCATGACGCTCGGCATGTATGTGCTTGGCGGTATTGTATATTTTCAAGACTTGCAGCAGGTCTGTAATGGAACGCGGGTGGAATGTCACGACCGCGAGCTGGCGACCCCTGAAGATGTAGCGCAGTTGCAAAGCGAAGGCATGTCGCTTCAGGATTGGGCGGTGGCAAATACAGTATATCGCGCCGCGATTACGGCGCTTTACGGTTTCGTTGCCTTTTTGATTTTTGCGCGCAAATACAACGAATGGAGCGGATTGTTGTTTTCGTATTTTTTGATTTCTACCGGCACGTTGAGTGGGAATTTTCCGGCATTGGCGGCGCAATATCCCATTTTTGAAATACCCGCGCAGTTTATTCAATTCATGGGGTATTGGATGCTGCCGATTTTCTTTGCCACGTTTCCAAATGGGCGTGTGGTGCCGCGTCTCATGTGGGGCGTGCTTGTGTTTTTTGGCTTGGCGTATCTCGCGCAAACCTTTACGCTGCTGATTTCGCGCGCGAATCCACTCTGGGAGGCACTTGGCGCGTTTATTTGGATTGGCATGTTTTTGAGCGGGCTGGCAGCGCAGGGGTACCGCTTTATGCGCGTTTCCACGCCGCAAGAACGCGCGCAGACCAAATGGGTTTTGTTTGGCATTGCGGTGATGATTGTCAGCATTATGGCGGTCTACTTTTCCAGCCTGGGCAGCCAATTTGGAACAAGCGCGGTGTATTCCCGCAACAGTCTGGTGCTGTTGGTCGGCGTAAATTTGCTGGTCATGCTCATTCCCATCACCATCGGTATTGCCATCCTGCGCGCAAAGTTGTTTGACATTGACATTCTCATTCGCCGCACGGTGACGTATGCTCTCGTTGTCGCATTGCTTCTGGTCGTGTATTTCGGCAGTGTGATTTTGTTGCAGCAATTTTTTGCAAACATAACGGGCGCGCGTTCTGAAGTAATCACCGTCTTGTCCACACTCGCCATTGCTGCATTATTTATTCCACTGCGCAATCGCGTGCAAAACGCGATTGACAAACGGTTCAATCGGCGCAAGTATGACGCGCAAAAAGTATTGGAGAAATTCGCGCTGACGGTGCGCGATGAAACGGACTTGGACAAGTTGACGGCAGAGTTGGTGAACGTGGTGCAGGAAACGATGCAGCCGAAAAGTGTGAGTGTGTGGTTGAAAAACACGGACGGCGGACGGCGGACGGCGGAAAGGTGATGCAGGAGAAAATTACCAGACAACGGGGATGAGATTTGATTGGGTTATCGCGATGTCGTTGGTCAAGATAACAACGTCTTCGCCAAAGAAATCTTGAGCCGCACGCGCGGTGGCGATGATGATGGCGTCGTGAATGTCGAGCTCTTTAGGTAGTTCTTGGATTACGGCAAGATTCATGGGGAAAATTTCGATATTCTCGGAGGTCGTGACATGCTCAAGAAGATGCTGAAAGCTCATCGGTATGCGATGGCGGTCGGCGATGTGTTTTGTCTCGGCAAGAACAATCGCCGGAACAATGAGGCGCGCGCTGTCGTCGTCAAGGATTTGGCGCGCGCGGGAACCGAGATGGTGGTCCCGGGTCAAATACCAAACGAGGGCATGCGTGTCAACGATGTGAACCATTATAGACCTTTGGGAATTTCGAGACGTGATGCTTCAAAATCTTGTTCGTTGATGACTACACCCTCCCACACGCCGCGCAATTGGCTAAATGTGCGCGGGGGCTTGGCAGGAGTTTCGCGCGCGATTTCCTGGCGTAGGAATGCAATTTCGCGCTCCAGCCAATTTAACTGCATCTGAATCATGTTCAGGCGCACTTGGATCGTCTCAATACTCATGCAATGCTTCCTTTCGTCTTTTGACTGCATTATAGCATGACCCGAAAGCCGATATGCGATGACGACTGAAATTCAAACCAAAACCGATGCGCCTGTGCGCAAGCCTTGGCTGCTGCGCGTCGCGCAAATCGCGTGGGTGCTCATTGTCGGCATTGCCATCGGAATGTTTTTTGCGGGCGTGCCGCTGCGCTATGCCGAATTGCAGGTGCCGTGTACAGGCGCGCCGGTGACGTGCAGCAATCGGCTGCTCCCAACCGAGGCAGAATTGGCGCAATTGGAAGCGGATGGCGTCTCGCCACAAACGTATGCCTTGATTCTGACCGGGTCTGCGATTTTTTTTGCGATGGCGTATCTTGCGATTGCGTTATTGATTTTTGTGCGTCAATCGAATAATGCCGGCGCACTGATTATTTCGCTAGCGCTCGTTTTGTTGGGGACAAGCAATGCAATGTGGGAGGCGCTGGCTCAGCAATATCCGATTTTTCAACCCGCCGTCAGGTTTCTTTTTTTTGTCGGCTTGTTCGGGTTTGCACTCATCTTTGCCACATTTCCAAACGGACGGGTCGTACCGCGCGCGATCTGGATTGTATTGGTGTTGTGGGGTATCTATGCGTTCCTCGATACGCTTTCGACGAACGCGGCAACACAAGCGCTGGTTACGGATGAGCTTGCGAATCTTGCATGGTACATGATGTTTTTGGGCGGAATAGCCGCGCAGCTCTATCGGTACAAGTGGGTGTCTACAACAGTGGAACGCGAACAGACCAAATGGGTCGTGATGGGTTTGGTCGTGTTGGTTAGTTTTGTGATGCTTGCCTTTAGCATTTTCGTGCCCGACCCGTCATATTTTCAAGGTGCCTCGGTGCGGCGTATTGGATTTCAACTTTTCACCGTCACGCTTGCGTTTCTCTGCATCCCTGTACCAATCGCCATTGCGATTTTGCGTTATCGCTTGTGGGACATTGACGTCATCATTCGCCGGACGGTGACGTATGCGGTCGTCGTCGCGCTGCTGCTTGTCGTATATTTCGGCAGCGTGATTTTGTTGCAGCAGCTGTTTGCGAATGTTACAGGGCAGCGTTCGGAAATCATCACGATAATTTCGACCCTGGTGATTGCAGCGTTGTTTGTGCCGCTGCGTAATCGGATACAAAACGCGATTGATAAACGCTTTAATCGTCAAAGATATAATGCGCAGCAAGTTTTGCAGAAATTCGCAGTGACCGTGCGCGATGAAACGGACATTGACAAGTTGACGGCAGAGTTGGTGAATGTGGTGAATGAGACGATGGAGCCAAGGAACGTGAGTGTGTGGTTGAAACAGGAAAAACGGGGTAAATAGCCGATGCCGAATCGAACCAACCGTATTTTGACGCGGGTGTTTGCGGGGTTGCTTGTGTTGAACGTCGCGTATCTGCTGGCGGGTTTTGTCAGCATCCCGCGTTATTACGAACGTGTAACGACGTTGACCATCGCGCCGTACCCGATTCCTGCGGCGAGCTATTTGACGAATGAGCAGGCGGCAGAAAACGCGGTCAAGCACAACATGACGCTGCCGCAATACGCGGTGACACAAGTGGTTTATCACAGCATCATTGTGTTGTTATGCCTCACCGTCGCGTTGTTGATTGTCTTGCGCGCGGGCTGGAATTGGTTCGCGTGGTACAGCGCCTTCTTGCTGCTCTTTATCGCCGAATTCGCGTTCTATGATGAAGTTTTTGTCGCACGCCTTTTGCCGTTGGCGGTGTATGAAGTGGGCGCGCTGTTTTGGCCCCTCGTGCTGCTTTATTTTTTCTTGTTCCCGAACGGCAAGCCCGTGCCGCGCCGCGCGTTGTGGGTAATCGCGCCGGTTTTGCTCGTGCATTTTGCGTTTCAAACAACCGCTTTTTTGGCTCTGGCGTTTCCGGATGTTGTCTCTGCCTCAGCCCTTGATTTCATCGTCGAGCCGTTCCAGGTTGGGATTTCGGTTGTCTTTTTGTTCATCCTCGGCTGTCAGGTCTATCGTTATCTGCGGGTGTCCACGCGCGAAGAAAGGCAGCAAACAAAATGGTTTCTGTTCGGCTTTGTCGCTTTCCTCGCGCTTTCTGCCATAAGCGAGGCGTTAGGGAGCTTGAATCCGTTTGCGGATGAAGTGGGACTTTTGATTTTCGTGTTTGTGCCGTTGAGCATTGGCATTGCGATTTTGCGGTATCGGCTGTGGGACATTGACGTTATTATTCGCCGCACGGTGACGTATGCGATTGTGGTGGCGCTGCTCGCGGTAGTCTATTTTGGCAGTGTGATTTTGTTGCAGCAAGCCTTTGCTTCCATCACCGGCGAGCGTTCCGAAGTGATTACGGTGTTATCCACACTCGCCATCGCGGTTCTGTTCATTCCCTTGCGCAATCGCGTGCAGAACGCGATTGACAAACGCTTTAATCGCCAAAAGTACGACGCGCAGCAAGTCTTGCAAAAATTCGCGCTGACAGTGCGCGATGAAACGGATTTGGATAAATTGTCAGCAGAATTGTTGAACGTGGTGCAAGAGACGATGCAGCCGAAAAGTGTCAGTGTGTGGTTGAGGAAAGATACGGATAAATAGGGAAACAAGTAGACAGGTAGAGTATTTACCTGTTTCCGTGTTTTCTTGTTTCCATTCTACCGATTTATGTTTGACCTCATTGTCATCGGCGGCGGACCGGCGGGTGTAACAGCGGCGCTGCGCGCGCGGGAACTCGGCGCACACGTCGCGTTGGTGGAACGCGGCGAACTCGGCGGTACCTGCACGAACGACGGCTGCGCGCCGACGCGGGTGCTGGCAAAAACCGCGCGCCTTTTGCGCGACACGAAAAAATTCGACGCGTATGGTTTGGAAGGCGCACGTCCGTATTTGCAGTGGGAACGTCTGCTTGCGCGCACGCATTATGTGGTGAACGCGCTGCACGAGAAAAAACAATTGCTTGGAAATTTGCAAGCGGCGGGCGTAGAGACATTTGTGCTTGTGGGCGACGCGCGGTTTGTGGATGCGAATACCGTAAAGACCTCACCCCTAACCCCTCTCCTAAATGGAGAGGGGAATGTTACAAACTCCCCTCTCCCGTTAGGAGAGGGGCCGGGGGTGAGGGAACTGCGCGCGAAAAAATTTATCATTGCGGCAGGCGGACATGCGCGACGTTTGAATTTTCCCGGTGCGGAATTGGCATTGACGCACAGCGACGTGTGGACGTTGAAAAGGTTGCCGCGCCGCGTGGCGATTGTGGGCGGCGCGGCGACGGGCTGTCAACTCGCGTCGGTGTTGAATGAATTTGGCGCGCAGGTGATTTTGCTTGACGTTGCGCCGCGCATTGTGCCGGGCGAAGACGTAGCGGTTTCCGAAACATTGCGCATCGCATTTGAACAGCGCGGGATGTATCTCCTTACCGGCATCGGCGGCATCACGCGCCTCGAAAAACGCGCCGACGCCTTGCATTTGTTTTACACGCGCGCGGACGAGACCCATTCGCACGCGGTGGATGCGGTGATTGTGGCAGTCGGTTGGGTGGGCAACATTGAAAATCTGAATCTCGACGCGGCGGGCGTGAAAACGGAACGCGGTTATGTGGTTGTGAACGACGCGCTGCAAACGACCGCATCAAACATTTTCGCGGCGGGCGATGTGACGGGGCGCATGATGTTGGTGCAAAGCGCGATGCGCGAAGGGATCCTCGCGGCGGAGAACGCGGTGACGGACGCGAAAAATAGTTTCCGGCACACCATCGTCCCGCACGGCGGGTTCACCGACCCCGAATACGGCAGTGTGGGTTTGACCGAAGTGCAAGCGCGCGCGCAAACCGATTGTGTGGTCGCGATGGTTTCGTACGGTGAAATTGACCGTGCGGTGATTGACGATGAAGCAGAAGGTTTTTGCAAATTGATTGCGGCGCGTGCGACGCGCGAAATTCTCGGCGCGCACGTCGTGGGGGAACAGGCGCTCGAAATTATCCAAATGGTCGCGGCGGCGATGGAAGCACATGCGCGCGTGGACGATTTGGCGCGTTTGGAAATCGCGTATCCGACCTATGCGGCGATTGTGGGACTCGCCGCGCGGCGGATTGTGCGTGAATTGGGCTTTGCGGGAACGGACGCGTCATGGCGCGAATTAGGCAAGCGGGAAGGCGCAGAATGGGAACGGCAAGAAATATAAAAACGGCAGAGACAAAATTTGCGCGCGGCGCGTGGTTGACCCTCGCGCTGGTCGTCCTGCTCTTTGCCTGGAGCGCGGGCGCGATTCTGTATTTTTTCACGCTCCCGACCGATGGATGGCTCGCGAAACCGCCGGATGCCTATCAGGTTACGGGTTTGATTTATCTGCAAAATGTCGCGGGCGCACCTTCCGACTTGCAGCCGCAAGACCATGTGGTCGAGATTCAAGGCAACCGCTTGATTTTTGGGATGCAGAATTTGTCGGATTTGAGCGCCGGGTGGCAAGTGGGCAACACGGTGCAATACCGGGTGGAACGCGGCGAGAATCAAGTGGATGTTGCCGTGCCGTTGGTACAGTGGCAATGGTTTGCTGCGCTCGAGTATCTTGCGCGGCAAGGCGGCATGGGTGCGCTGGGGCTGTGGGCGTTTGTGGCGATTTCGGCGCTGGCGTTTTTCAAACGTCCCGATGACCATGCGGCGCAAGCGCTCTTTTTGTTTAGCGCGGCGTTTGCGTTGTTGAGCATCCCAATTCAATTTACCACCAGCAGCCCACTCGCCGTAATTTTCGCGCCACTGGGAATGCTTGGTGTGATAACCATTGTATTGGCGTTCACTGTTTTGCTGCCGCCGACCCTGCTGCGGCTCGCGTTGGTGTTTCCGCGTCCGAAACCGCTGATTGTGCGCCATCCGCGTTTGGAATATGTGCCGTATCTGATTGGCGTCGGTATCATCCCACTTTTCTTGCTGACGGGTGGCGCTGCCGGATACGCGTGGACGATTCTTTCGATCGTCGGCGCGATGGGGATTTTGATACACAGCGCGTTCACCATGCGCGACGCCTTGAGCCGCGCGCAATTGCTGTGGGGTGTGTGGGGTTTTGTGTTGGGCATGGCAATGTTGTTGTCCACGTATCTTGTGATTTTTGCGGGAGTCACGGGCGTCTGGGCGGATATTATCAACGCCCTCACGAATTTGAGTTTTAGTGTTTTAGGCATCACACTCGCCGTCGCGATTTTGCAGTATCGCTTGTTTGATATTGGCATTATTATCCGCCGCACAGTGACGTATGCGATTGTGGTGACGCTCTTGTTGGCGGTGTATTTCGGCAGCGTGATTTTGCTCCAGCAAGTGTTTGCGGGAATCACGGGACAGCGTTCGGAAATCATCACCATTGTTTCGACGCTGGTGATTGCGGCGTTGTTTATTCCCTTGCGCAACCGCGTGCAAAACGCGATTGACAAACGGTTCAATCGAAAAAAATATAACGCGCAGTTGGTGCTGCAAAACTTTGCGCTAACAGTGCGCGATGAAACGGATTTGGATGCGTTGACGGCGGAGTTGTTGAATGTGGTGCAAGAGACCATGCAGCCCAAGAGTGTGAGTGTGTGGCTTCAAAAAGAGAAACCCCCCAAAAGAGTGCCTTGATTTTTTCGTAACGCTTTTCGTAACGCTTGCGTTACGCCCGTCTGATACTCTGGAGGCGAAATGGAAACTACTTCAAAACTCGGCATCTGGCAGCGCGTGTTTGGCAAGCGCGCCCAGTCCGAAGTGCCTGCCGCAGACCCAGCTCCTGTGCTGCAGCCACTGCCCGGCTCGATCAAACTGCTCGATTTTGCGCCCAATGACCCGCTCGTCGCGTTTTTTCAAACGAATCCCGGCGTCGTTGATTTGGAACGCTTGAATCTCGATTCGGGCATTTTGCGCGACCTGCGCGCGTCGGAAATCAAATTGGTCCTGCCTTTGTTGTCCCAAGGGGAGCTGCTCGGCGTGGTGAATCTCGGACAGCGTCTTTCGGACCAGGACTATTCGAGCGATGACCGCGCGCTGTTGGGCAACCTCGCCACATCGGCGGGACCGGCGGTGCGCGTCGCCCAACTCGTACGCCAGCAGCAGCAAGAAGCCCTCGCGCGCGAACGTTTGGAAGCGGAACTGCGTATCGCGCGGCTCGTGCAGCAAACGCTTTTACCGCAAGAATTGCCCACGCTCGACGGTTGGCACATCGCCGCGCACTATCGCCCCGCGCGCAGCGTCGGCGGCGATTTTTACGATTTCATCAAATATCGCGATGGACGTTTGGGCTTGGTCATCGGCGACGTGACCGACAAAGGTGTGCCCGCCGCGCTCGTGATGGCATCCACACGCGCGACTCTGCGCGGCGTCGCGTATGATTACGATTCGCACAACACCGGCACGCCCGACGAATATGACAATCCCGGGGAAGTGCTCGCGCGCGCGAACGATTTAATTTGTCCCGACATTCCCGCGAAAATGTTCATCACCTGTTTTTATGCGATTCTCGACCCGCAAACCGGGCTGCTCCATTATGCGAATGCCGGACACGATGTGCCGTACGTGCGGCGCGGCAACACGACGATTGAATTGCGCGCGCGCGGGATGCCGCTGGGACTCTTGCCGGGAATGCCGTACGAAGTGGCGGAATTGCAGCTCGAACCGGGCGACAGCATTTTGTTTTATTCCGATGGTTTGGTTGAGGCGCACAATCCGCAGCACGAAATGTTTGGCTTTCCGCGCTTGAGCGAATACGTTGCCGCGCACGCGGGCGGCGCGGCGTTGATTGAATCGGTGCTGGAAGAGTTGGAAGTGTTCACGGGTCCGAATTGGGAACAAGAAGATGATGTGACGTTGGTGACATTGCAAAGGGCGGAAAGCGGAATGATGAAGGATGAAGGAAACCAAGTTCCACAGTCCACAGTCCTCAGTCCGCAGTCCTCACAATGGCAAACGCTCGCCGAGTTTCATGTGCCGAGCGCCGAAGGCAATGAGCGCGAGGTGATGGAACGCGTTGCCGCCGTCGTCGCGCCGCTGTCTTTGGATACGGCGCGTGTGGAAAAAATCAAGACCGCCGTCGCCGAAGCGACGATGAACGCGATGGAACACGGCAACAAAAACAATCCCGACCTCCCGGTGCATGTCGAGGTCAAGGCATCGCCGAAACTTTTGTCCGTTCACATCACTGACGAAGGCGGCAGTGTGCCGATTCCCGATAATCCCGCGCCGGACCTGAACGCGAAATTGGAAGGGATGCAATCGCCGCGCGGGTGGGGTTTGTTTTTGATTAAACAATTCGTGGATGAGCTAAACATCATCACTGACGAAAAACATCATACCGTCGAACTCATCTGGCATCTCGACGGAAAGGAATGACCATGGCTACTCCTCTGGAAGCAATTGTCCGCCAACAACCGAATGCGGCGGTTATTGATTTGAAGGGTGACATTGACGGCGCGGGCGAGGACGCGCTGCAAAAAGCATACGCGGAAGCGACGGCGCTCAAGCCGCACGCGGTACTGTTGAATTTTGCCGAGGTCGGGTACATCAACAGCAAGGGCATCGCGCTGATTGTGATGCTGCTCGCGCAAGCGCGCAAAAGCGGCACGCGTTTATTGACCACCGGGCTTTCGCCCCACTATGTCGAAATTTTCAATATCACGCGTCTTTCGGACTTTATGAAAATCTATCCTGACGAACAAGCGGCGTTGGCGAGCGGCGGATAACACGACGCATATCGCATCTCGCGTCGAATCACATACGATTCGCACGCACATCGCGAATCGCTTATCACAAATCGCCGGGCATCTTTTGCCGCGCGCTACGCGATAAGCCATCAGCGAGAAGCAAGCAATGGCAACCTCAAAAATAGAACTCGCAGTTCGCAAACCCAATTCGCAAGTCGGCATCATTGATATTCAGGGCGAAGTCACCGGCGCGGCGGAAACACCGTTGATGAACGCGTACGAGGAAGCGAGTCACAACGGCATGCGCACCATCATTCTCAATTTCAGTAATTTGGAATACATGAATAGTTCGGGCATTGGTTTGTTGGTCACGCTGTTGATTCGCGTGAATCGGCAAAAGCAGCGCCTGTTGAGCTATGGTCTTTCGGAACACTATCAACAAATCTTTCAGCTCACGCGCTTGAACGAAGCCATCGGCATTTACGACGACGAAGCAAGCGCGTTGAATGCAGCGGGCTAGTCTCTAGTCTCTAGTCTCTAATCTGTGGAGACTGGAGATTGGAGACTGGAGATTGATTTTCCATGTCCAGCACACCCCCCCCCTCCGACCGACAAAAATCGTCCGAGCAGGCGTGGGCGAAACCGAGTGACCGCTTGCAAGTGGACCACGACATGCCGCAGGGTTCCATGAACCTGAATGTGCATGGGCGGCAGTTGAACAATCCGCTGCAAGGGTTCGGGCAGATGTGGCAAAAGACCTATCGCATCAAGCTGATTGCGCCGCGCGTGCCCATGAGCGGCAAAGCCGCGACGCCGCAAGACATTATCGCGGGGTGGAAAGCGAATTTTCCCAAGTTTTGGCCGCGCGGGAATAATTTTTACGCGCCGCTCACGGAAATTCAACCGGGCGAAGTCGCGGTGTTGAACTTGAAAGGTCCGGGCGGGATGCCGCTTTCGACGGGCGTGCGCGTGATTTATGTGGACGACGAACAATTTTCGTTCATGACGCCGCAAGGGCACATGTTCGCGGGCATGATTACGTTTTCGTCATTCGACGAGGATGGCGTGTACGCGCAGGTGCAGGCGTTGATTCGCGCGAGCGACCCGGCGTATGAATTCTTTTTCAAACTCGGCATCATCGGCAAGATGGAGGATGAGTTTTGGACGGCGACGCTGCAAAATCTTGCCGAGTATTTTGGCGCCTCGGGGAAAGTGGAATTAAAAGCGGTATGCGTGGATACGCGCTGGAATTGGGGCGCCGCGAAAAACATTACGCACAACGCGGCGATGTGGAGCGGCATTTATACGGTGACTGCGCCGCTGCGCTGGTTCGGCAGAAAAGCCACCGGGAAAAAGTAGAGAACGCTCGCCGCAGCGTTCTGATATGGCGCCGCAGCTGATATGACGCCGCAGCGTTCTGATATGACGCCGCAGCGTTCTGATATGGCGCCGCAGCGTTCTGATATGGCGCCGCAGCTGATATGACGCCGCAGCGTTCTGATATGACGCCGCAGCGTTCTGATATGGCGCCGCAGCTGATATGACGCCGCAGCGTTCTGATATGACGCCGCAGCGTTCTGATATGACGCCGCAGCGTTCTGATATGGCGCCGCGCCATTCACGGCGCGGCGTTTTTTGTGAAACCCATGACGACAAGTACAACATTGCACGGCAGATGGCTCACGCTCGCGCGCACCGCGTGGGTTGTTATTGCCGCGTTTTATATTGGCGCGTTTCTCGTGAGCTTGCCGCTTAGACTGGGTGAAACACCGACTTTGACTTTGGAAGAGGGAGTCACCCAAGCCGAGTTCTTTAACGGTTTGGCGCAGTTGGGTATTTCGCGAGACGCCTATCTCGCGTTCGGGCAATGGTCAGGCATTTTGATTGGGTCGGTCTATCTCACGCTTGCGGTGTTTATTTTTTGGCGCAAATCGGATGATTGGATGGCGCTCCTGACTTCGGTGTTGTTTATCCTGTTCTGGGGTCCGTTCGAGGCGCTTGCCGAATTGAATCCGGCGTGGAAAGTGGTTGGCGATGTTTCCGCCATCGTCAGCACTGTTTTATTGTTTCTGTGGTTTTTTATTTTCCCTGACGGACACTTTGTGCCGCGCGGGATGCGTTGGATTTTTCTTTTTCTCCTCGCCACGCAAATCTGGCGCATCTTTCAGCCCGCTGTCTATGAAAGCAGTTTCATTGTTCTGATTCCTGTTTTCTTTGGGGGCATTTTGCTCTCGCAGGTGTTTCGCTATCGTCATGCAAGCGCGCCGCAGCGGCAGCAAATCAAATGGGTCGTGTTTGGCATTGTTGCGGGAACGATACCGCTGCTTGTATTTATCGTCGTCTATCTCGCCTTTATGAATTCGCAGCCGCCCGTGACCCGCGTGATTGCGGTGAATTTTTTCGGCGGACTGTTGTGGATATTTTTCGTCCTCATCCTGCCCCTCTCGCTCACCATCGCCATTCTGCGCTCGCGTCTGTTTGACATTGACATCATCATTCGCAAGACGCTCACGTACTCGCTCGTCGTCGCGCTATTGGCGATGGTCTATTTCGGCAGTGTGATTTTATTGCAGCAGCTTTTCGCCAACCTCACCGGACAGCGTTCCGAAGTCATCACCGTCACCTCGACGCTCGCCATCGCCGCGCTCTTTGTGCCGTTACGC
>Ga0070741_10014761_pt1 | contig 13434 bp, 10 predicted proteins | sample Coa_R1_4_FD_66440 | JGI IMG/M metagenome (GOLD analysis project Ga0070741, IMG submission 66440) | Surface soil microbial communities from Centralia Pennsylvania, which are recovering from an underground coalmine fire - Coalmine... | ecosystem: Environmental > Terrestrial > Soil > Unclassified ... | reverse complement strand
CGACGCAATGGAACTCGATGCCGTGTTCACACGCGATATTGCGAATAACATCTGGCACATCGCCCCCGTTCCGCCGAATCAGCTGCCTCATCCCTGCCCCTTCCCCGAAGAAATCGCCTATCGCCTCATCCGCCTCTATTCCTATACTGGCGACCTCGTCCTTGACCCATTTGCTGGAATCGGCACAACCCTAAAAGTCGCGCAAGCCACAGGCCGCCGCTGGGTCGGCTATGAATTGAAAACCGAATACATCAAAGTCGCCTGCAAGCGCGTCAACGAGCCGCTGCGTTTGCGAAAGCAGTTAATTGCAGATTTTGGGAAAGTGGAATACGGGGAGAAGGTGGAAGGAACGAAGAGGAAGAGAAAGGCATTTCGAGGTGTGAAGAATGCGGCTAAGAATAAATTCGCTCCATCTGATAAATCCGACAGATGAAAAAATGCCAAGCCCATTAAAGCGGGCTTGGTTTATGCGGCAGTCAAGATTTGTACCTTTGGAGGAAAGACCTTGAGTTTTGCGGGTTCAGGCGATTTCATTCTTACCACTACAATTGGCTTGTTGAACTTTTGTTTTTCGAGCAGCTCTTGATTCCGCCGTACAAGTTCAGGCTCATCTTCCGGTAAGATCACCAATTGATAATCCGTAGGGAGCTTATCAAGAATTTCAGGATGACTCAACGTATATTGGATAAACGCCGTCTGCAAATCCATGTTTCTCTGAAAGAGTTCTTGGTCCGTCATTTGCGTAACCACCTTTCATATCGATCTCGGTACATACGCCAGTTAGCTCTCAGGTCGAGCTGGGCAAATGTAAGCGCTTCATTATAATCTGAAAAGGGTAGCTCAATTTTTTCTTGGGTTCCGTCAGGATACAATATATCTTGATGTGCAAAATCATGCGCCGTATCATAGCGAACGATGGAATGCCATTCGTTATTAATCAAACATTCCAATTGCACGACAAATTGTATGATTTTGCCGCGCGCTCGAATAAATTGAACTCGCGAAACAACACCGGGCGCTAGGCTGTGAACAAATGAAGTCTCTTTGCTACCACGCACGACACGCGCCTTATTTGATCAGTCTATGATGATTATAGGGGTAATTTTGAATTTGCTCAAACAACGCTACCAATTCCATTAACAAACTAAGCTTTACTGAGAAAAAATGATCCGCATCGTCTTTACCTCCGATAACCACCTAAACCGCTATTACGCCAAAATGACGCGCGAGCAATTACGCGAGCGTCGCAGGCGGATTCGCAACGCCTTCCGCGAGACGGTGGACTTTGCCATCAAGCAGGGCGCACATTTTTATCTGCACGGCGGCGATTTGTTCGACAATCCCGACCCGAATCCGGTGGAATTGGCGTTTGTGGCGCGCGAATTCAAACGCCTGCATGATCACGGCATCAAAATACTCGCCATTAGCGGCAATCACGACATGCCCCGTTACATAGGCGAGAGCGCGACGCCGATTCGCATTTATCAGGAGCTCGATGCGATTCGCGTGTTCGGCAAACGCACCGAAGTGGAATTTGAACGCTACGAGATTGATGGGACAAGCATCGCCATCGGCGGACTTGCGCCCGACCCGCGCGCCACGCCCGAAGTTGACCCGCTTCACGATGTAGAAATCAATCCACCCGAAGCCGACGTAAAAATTTTGCTGCTACACGGCGGCGTTGAAGATGCGGTGCCGCCCGGCTTTGAAGACGCGCTCTATAAAAAATCCACTATCGCCGCGCTGAAACAGATTGACTATTTTCTCGTCGGCGATATTCATAATACGAATAAATTGAGCGTGGAACACGCGACGGTGCTCATTCCCGGCGCGACAGAACGGCTGACATTTGGCGAAATCAAGAATGAACCCGGCTTTTATTATCTCGAGCTGGATGGCAAGCGCCCGGTACGCATGACCCGCAAACTCATTGATCCACAGCCGATGCGCCGTCACGATTTGCGCTGCGGCAATTTGCCTGCCGAAAATCCTACCGATTACGCGTTTGAAGAAATTCGCGGCATCAGCGGCCAAGAACAATTACTTCAATTGCACATGGACGGTATTCTCGACCGCGAGTCGTATCACAAGCTCAAATTCTTTGACATCTGGCGGCTTGGCAATGAACTCAATTTTTATTTTGACCTCGACAAGTCCGAAGTGGAAATTCGCGCACGTGGCGATGACGAAATGGGCAATACGGTTCCCGAAGAACGCGTGGACGTAGAACGCGAACTGGAACGCGTCGCTGATGAATTATTCGATACAGCAGAAACGGATGAAGACCGCGTATTGATTCAAGAAGCACGCGCGCGAGTCATCAATTCCTATCGCCGAGAAAACGAATAAAATAGGATACAAATGATACTGCGACTATTGGCTTTCGCTTTATGCTTTTTCGCGCTGATGGGCTGCGTCGCCGTTGCGCCAACCCTCCTACCGCAACCAACCTCCGCGCCTGTGCTGCCGACCCCCGCGCCAACCGCGAATCCATTGCATGGTGGAGTGCTTGCAACCTTTCGAGATAAAGACCAAACATTCAAAGTCTGGGTGACGAATCCAAAAACGATTCAAGACCTACTTGATTTGAAAGCAGGCAAGAGCAGCGCCAACATTCCGAATGGAAAAATTTTGCGCGGTCCGGGGCAGGCGAATTACAATGCGCCATATTCATGGCATCTCGACCCGCAAGACACCGAAATGGCAGAAATGACAACGGAAGTCTGTGACGCCGAACCATCCTATGTGGAACAAAATGTTGACGAATTTGTAAACGTCGTCGGGCGTTATTGTCCCTGGACCGCACAACTCATTGATCTCGTTGACTACCGCTAACTTTTCCTTTCTACCTTCCACCTGCTACTTGATACTCCCCCCATGATTCGCCTAAAGCGTCTTTACGCGCACGATTTCAAACAACTCCAAGAAGTCGAAATTAAATTTCCCGAAGCGGGGCGCATCCTCGTGCAAGGCAAGAACGAGGCGGGCAAGTCCACGCTCTTCGAGGCAGTCTTTTTCGCGCTCTTTGCGCAAGCTTTGAGTACGGAGGGCGCGGCAAAGAATCTGGACGATTTGATTGGTTACGAAAAAGAAAAAGCGCGCGTCGAGCTCGACTTGACCGTGCGCGACCGCGTGTTCAAAATTACGCGCACGCTCATTCGCGGCAAATCGAATAAATGGGAACTCGACATCGAGCGTCCCGATGGAACGGTCGAACAGGTGCGCGGGAACAAGCCCGTCAACGACCGCCTCGTTCAAGAGCTGGGTTTCGATGCCGAAGCGTTATTGAATACGTGTTTCGTCGAGCAAAAGAAATTGGAAAAATTGGAGGGGATGAGCAAAACGAAACGCGAGGAATCGCTGGCGAAGTTGCTCAACCTCGAACGCTTACTGGAGCTGGAAGACGCATTAAAACTTCGCGGCGAGGATGAAAAACTCTTGACCCGCCTCGCGCACCGCGTGGAATTGGCCAAGGCACAGGCAGAACTCCCCGGCGTGACCGAAGAATTGCAGGCAGCCGAAAAACGGCTCAAGCTGCTCGAGGCGGCGGCATACGCTAGACGTGCGTTTGAAGAGATGACCGCTCTCGAAGCATTTGCCACGCAATTGCAAGAGCTTGGAACAAAACGCGCGCAATTGCAAGACAGTGTCGCCCGCGTGGATGCGCTGGACAAGGCGCGCCAGATGATGGATGTCACACTGGGTCGCTATGACGCTCTTGCGGAAGCAAATGCCGAGCTGCAACGTCTACAAGCCGAGAACGACAGAATACAACGCGGCATCCAAGAGCATGTGCCTGCACTGCAAAAGCGCCTGCGTGAAGTGCATAGTCTCGGTCTGCAAGCCGCCCGCCTCACACGCGTCGAAGCCGTGCGCGCGAATGCCACGCTGGAACTTCAGCGCGCGCAAAATATCCGACAGGAATTGGACGGACATTTCGAGCGCGGCAAGACTCTGAATGAGAGCATCGCGACTTATGAAGCGCGCCTCAACGCGCTCGAAGAAAAACTGCACGCGTACGACGTGGGCGATGCGCTCGGTGAATGGGCAGCCGCCATGCAAGCAAGTACAGTCGAACAAGATAGCACCGCACAGCTCGATGCGAAACGCGCTGAACGCGATGCGTTGAATCGCGCGCAGCGGCAGGCGCTCATTACACTCGCGGGAATCGTCGTCGCCATCGGCGTCCTTAGCGCACTCCTTCTCCCCGCCCTCGCCATTTCGACAGGCAGCTTGATTTTAACGGTCATCGTCGCGCTGGTCATTGCCGCGCTCGCCACGACTGCGGTGGTTGTTTTGGCGGGGCGGCTCATCAATACCAACCGCGAAGCATCCCGCGTGACGGAAGATTTGGGTAAGCTCGAAGGCGAAGCAAGTGCGCGGCGCATCCTCACCTCTGCCGCGCAGGGACGAATTAACGGGGCGATTGAAAAACTAGAGGCGCTGCATGTCCCAATCCCCGCGTCAGTCAGCGTAGCACAAGCCAAACGCGTTGAACTGGCGGCGACATTGGAAAACAAAACGCGCGCCGAACTGTTTGCCGAACGCGAAGAGGTGCGCGAAAAATTAAATTATGCGCGGGCGCAGCGCGATGAAGTCACCAAGCGCATCAACGAAGTTTCCCCTTCTACGGATGGCGCGAACATTCCCGAACTCGAACGCACCCGCGACAAAGCCGAGCAGATTTTGAATCAATGGCGTCCACGTATCGCCCGCCGTGCCGCCCAGTACGAATTACCACCCGAAACGGAGGCATTGCGCGACGCCTATCGCACGATTCAAGCCGACCTAAAAGCGTGGGATCAGCGAATTCAAGAGGCGGCAACATTACGCGAGAATGCCGAACGCATCGGTCAGCGCATCGCCAAGGCCCAAAGCGAGCTTAAAGAGCAGTATTCGCAAGTTGCCGCACTCTTGAATGGCACCACGCCCGCCTGGTCGCCGACGCTCGAACGAAACGCGTATGTCACGATTCAAACGCAGCTCGGTGAAGCGTTCCAAGCCGCAGGCGGCGACCAAGTGCGCGCGACAATGGCACAAGTAGAAAAAGAATTTGGTGGGCTGGAACGCGAGCAATCAATTCGCACCAAGAATGTGCGTGACGCAGTGAGCGCCGCGCGAACGATTGAGCGCGAGCTCGGCATCCAAGACGGATTACCGCCACAACCGACAAAGGAACAATTATGGTCAGCGGTTGAACGCATTGACCAAGCATCACTCGGAAATCGCGCCGAACTGGAAACGCGCGTCAAAGAGCTAAACCAACGCGTTGGCGAACTGCGCGGCACACGTGAGCGGTTTGAACGTGAGTTAGGATTAGTCGGCGAAAAGGTGGACATTGAACAGGCGCAAACCGAATTGCAGAACGAAAAGTACGCGCAAGCACAACGCAGATACGGCGCGGAAATCGTCGCGCGGGCGCGGCGGCGCATCATTCAAAAAATTTTGCCCGCGACAATGGAATATATGCGGCGCATTCTGCCCCAGCTCACGCGTGACCGTTATCACGATGCAGAACTTGACCCCGAAACGTATAAAATCAAAGTATGGGACGAACGCGCGGGACAAAGCGGCGCGTGGAAAGAGAAAAATATTTTCAGCGGTGGCACCAAAGACCAATTTTCACTTGCCCTACGCCTTGCCTTTGCCCTCGCCACATTGCCGCAAGAACGCGGTACCTCCCCTGGTTTTATTTTCCTCGATGAGCCGCTCGGTTCGTTCGATGCCGACCGCGCCAGCGCGCTACTTTATCTTTTAACCGAAGGCGAAATCGGGCGCGCCTTTGAGCAAATTTTTCTCATTAGTCACGTCCCCGTTCAAGAAAGTAAATTTACACACCGCATTCGCTTGGAGAGTGGTAAGGTCATAGATACGAATTTGAACGAAGAATAACAATCCCGTCCCCTATTTAGGACGGGATTGTTATTCCCAGTGAGTACCTGTCATTTCGAACGCCATCTAGTTTGTGGCAGAAATCTCTCTTCGCAATACGGGCATTTCGACGACTAACGCCATCGCCTCAACAACGGCTCGAAATGACAATCAGCCCTCTATTGCACTTGCCAGAGAACAATGTTGCCATCTTGGTCGCCCGTCGCCAGCCATTTGCCATCGGGCGAAAACGAGACCGAGCTGATTTGCCACGGCGCGTTTGCGCTCGTCGCATTGCCGCCGCTTTGCCAATTCCACGTCATTACTTTGTTATCCGTTGCTGTAGCAAGATATGTTCCGACTGGTGAGACCGACAAGCCGTTGAAAAAGTCGGGCGCGTTCGCCAGCTGCTGCGTCATCTTGCCGTCTGCAACATTCCACACTTGAACGACGCCATTCGCTTGATTGTTAATCGTCGCTACATCAATTGTCACGAATGATTTGCTGTCGGATGTGAACTGCGCCGCACCCACAAAATCTTCAAACTGAAGTTTCTGCCCCAATTTTCCACTGTCAATATCCTGAAACTGTACGGTGCCGCGCGAAACCCACGCCATCGTCTTGTTATCAGGCGCAAACACGGCGCTATACACAGGCGCGGCAGTTTGAAAGCCGCTCAACGTCTTGACCGACTTGCCCGTATTTGCATCATACAGCGTAATTTCGATTTTGTCGGCAGAGCCAAGCCCTACCATGCTGCTGTCGGGCGTGAACGCCGCACCTTCGGGAATGCCAGCGCCCTGCAGCGTCGCCACCGATTTTCCATCCGCTGTATTCCAAACGTGAATGGATTGGTCTTGCGCCAAGCCGAGTACCTTCGTGCCATCGGGCGATAACGCAAAAATTTGCGCGGCAAACGTTGGGCTTACCACCGCCGTCGGTTTCAAATCGGGTACGCTGTACTGCGTCAAAGCATCCTGCGTCCACACGGTCAGCGATTGATTATTCGACGCCCAACCGAATTGGCTGACAAATCCACCTTTCACCTGATTCGCAAGCATTAATGTCGGCGCGCTGCCTATGGAACTCGGAACAGGTGCAGTTGCTGCCACTGTCGGCGAAGCAGCAGTGGTCGGCGAAATGGTAGAAGCGACGGTGGGCGCAGTCGGCGGCGCAGTTGTATCCGTCGGCGCGGGTGTTGCTACGGGCGGAATCGTTGGCACTGGCGGGAATGTCGGCGCGGGCGGGAGCGTAGGTACAGGCGGTAACGTTGGGAGTGGCGGCGGTGTCGCAGGCGCGCATCCAAGCAAGATGCTCCACAGCAACAAGGCGCTGACACAAACTAAAAAGAGATCGAAACGGCGATTCGTGAACATAGAGTATGCTCCTGTTGAATCTGATTGACACTCTGCCCTTCTCGTCTATAATCCACTCGCTCTACTTGCGAGTCCTCTAATCATACGAATTTCAACCAATGTTCGTTCCACGAAATCGCGCCCACTTTTTCACGTCTGCCCTTCTCATTTTCCTGTGCGGCATTGTCCTCCTAATTATCGGCTGTCGCGCCGCGCCGCCGTTACCGAATCCGCCTGCCACCCCTTCCACGCAATCGTCGCGCACGACGACATTAACACTCTGGCATTCCTTGACGGATGAACGACGCGCGACGCTCCAAGCGATGGCGCGCGATTTTCACGAGACGTACCCCGACCTCACTATCAACACAGTTTATGTCGGCAACCACGATGATTTGACCAAACAGATGACGGCGGCCATCGCGCTCGGCACAACGCCCGACCTCGTGCTGGCGGACCGTCGTCAAATCGCGGAATTTGCGCGGCAAGGCGGATTGCAGCCGCTTGAACCATTCATCGGTGATGCCGAGCTCGGATTGTCGAATGACGACAAGTCCGACTTTTTGCGCGGGATGCTCTCCGCTGGAAAATTTCCTACACTCGGCAAACGCATCTATGGTTTTCCATTCGACCAGGAAGCATTTGTTCTCTTTTACAATGACGACCTACTCAAGAGCGTAAATGCCAACCGCGCGCCGAGCACATGGGAACAATTTATCGAATTTGCGAGCGCCGCCACCAAAGATGCAACGTATGGCTGGGCGATGCGCGCCGATGCGGACACTTTTGAAGCGATGCTGACGAGTCGCGGCAGCGCGCTGTTGACCGATGCGGAAACGCGTGCCTTGTTTAATGAACGCGCCGGACTTGCCTCCTTGAAACTCATTGCGGATTTGAACGAAGGCGGCATTGCCGAACTCGCCGCCAGTGATGACAAAGCGCGACGCGAGTTTGCGGCGGGCAAAGCCGCATTTTATATGGGCTGGATGTCGGAGCTCGATACGCTTCAGGCGCTGCAAAAAGAGACCAAAACCACTTTTGAAATCGGCGTTGCCCCCCTTCCCCAGCTCGACCCCCAAGACCCTTGGCTTTTGGTACGCGGTGAACTTTTTGGGATTTCAAAAAATCCTGGCGGGCGCGTCGAACCAGACCGCGCGCGCAACGCTTGGTTTTTTGTCCGCTGGATGACCGCGCCGACGCAGAGCGCGCGTTGGGTACGCGCCGCCGATGCCATTCCACTCCGCAGCTCGGCGCTGGCGTTTATTGCCCCCGAACTGCCGAGCAACGCGCGCTTTCGCCAGATTGCGACCGCATTTAACGGTGTCTTGCCAAGCCTCGCGCCGCAGCCCGCGCCTCTCTATATAGATACCGTCGAGGACGCTGTTGCCGACCTCTGGCTCCAAGCCACACAGCCAAAAGCCGACCTGCGCGCCATCCTCGACGGCATGGCTTTGCGCGTCAATCAAATCCTCACGGTTCGACCATGAGTGCGCGTTCTTCCGCCTCCTTGCTCCACAATCAACCTTTTTCGCGCGAGGGAGAGGTTGCTCTGCGCGCGGCGATTGCGGCGGGACGGGTATTGCGAAAAAAATTTTACGAGGCACGCGAAATCAATTTCAAGGGCTATCGTGACATTGTGACCGATGCCGATTTTGCTGCCGACCGCGCGGCGCGTTCGATTCTGCAACGCACGTTTCCCAATTACGGCATCATGTCGGAAGAAGACAAAACGCCGCCGCCCGACACCGAATTTATTTGGATGATTGACCCACTGGATGGAACGACCAATTATTCGCGGCGCATTCCGATATTTTCCGTTTCGCTCGCGCTCACGCGGCGCGGGCAGCCGCTCGTCGGTGTGGTCTATGACCCACTGCGCGCCGAGTGCTTTTTCGCGGAACGGCGCTGCGGCGCGTTCTTGAACGGACAGCGCATTCATGCCAGCCGCGTAGATTCGTTTGACCGCGCGGTGATTGGCTATGAACTCGCGCGCGAACAAACCTTGCGCGAGCGCGGATTGAAATTGTTCGCTCACTTGGCGGCGCAAAGCGTAACCGCCCGCGTGGGCGGCAGCGCAGCGCTTTCCTTGTGCTATGTCAGCGCGGGGCGACTTGATGCGTACATGCAGCTCACCCTTTCGCCATGGGATGTTGCAGCAGGAATCTTGATTGCGCGTGAAGGCGGGGCGCGTGTGACGCACCTGGACGGACAACCCGCCACACTACACGGCGGTGCTTATCTCGCGGGCGCGCCGAAACTCTTTCCAAAATTTTTAGAGCAAATTACTGAAAATCTCCCCTTCCCTCGCAGGGAGGGGGCGCATGATCGGACGCGGATGCGGCTTCCTCAAAGCGCGTCCGATCATGCGAAGGGGGGTAGGTTCTTTTCAGAGGAGGAACGATGACGCGTTCGGAATCGCGCTTCCTCCAACGTCTGATTTTGTTCCTTATCCTCGCCGCGCTGTGTCCTCTCATCGCGTTCGGTTATCGGTTCGCGCTGAACGTTGCCCCCGATACGGTTCCAGGCCCCGAACCCATTTTTACGATTGTTCCCGCCGTGGGTGACGTGGCATTCGCAACGCCTGCGCCTACTTCGGTTATCGTCGTTGTGCCAAATGGCTGGAGTGAGTACGCCGTTCCGCAAAATGGCTTTGCGATTTCGGTGCCGACCACCTGGCAACGCCTTCCCGTCCAAGAGCCGGAACTGCAAGCCGTACTGCAAGCTGTGCGCGAGACCAATCCCGAATTGGCGGACGCGCTCGGCGCGAATGCGGAAACGTTCATACACAACGGCGTCAAGTTCTGGGCAGTTGATCTTAACTCGACCACACAGCAAACAGGCTTTGCCACGAATCTGACGATTACGCGGCAGACTCTGCCGAATTCCGTTTCGTTCGAAACGTTTGTGACGGTTAATCTCAATCAATTGAATTCGCTCACCACGCGCAACAGCGATATTGTCAATGACCGCACCTCGATTGGCGGACTGCCGGCTGAACGTGTCCGCTACATCCTCGCGCTCAACCAACCAGAAGGCGCGCCAATTACTGCCGCGATTACCCAGTACCTTGTGCTAAACGGACATTCTGCCTACGTCCTCACCTATGCCACGCGCACCGATTTGAGTCAAAAGTATCAAGATATTTTCGCGCAAAGCGCATCCAGTCTGCGATTTCTTGGAGAGTAGTCGTTAGATATTAGTCGTTAGTCGTTAGTCCTTTGGCTTTAGTCAATCATCCTTCAGGAACAGCCAGCGCATCGTTATTCCCATGAGTAAAGTTACCACGATGCACGATGCGATTCACGAGCTAGTGTGCGATGGCGATACCGTTGCTATCGAGGGCTTTACGCATCTCATCTGTTTCACAGCAGGTCACGAAATCATCCGCCAACGCAAACGCGATTTAACCTTGTGCCGTCTGACACCTGATTTGATTTATGACCAGATGATCGCGGCGGGCGTTTGCAAAAAATTGGTATTTAGTTGGGCGGGCAATCCGGGTGTGGGCGCGCTGCACGCGTTTCGACGCGCGGTGGAAAAAAACATTCCGCGTCCTTTGGAACTGGAAGAATATTCTCACTTTGGCATGGTCGCGCGATTTACGGCGGGCGCGGCGCGTTTGCCCTTTTATCCCCTCCGCAGCTATGCAGGCAGCGACCTGCCAAAAGCCAATCCCCTCATTCGGAAAATGCAGTCGCCGTACGGCGACGAGCAAGTATTTGTCGTTCCCCCCCTGCGACCAAATGTGGCGATTCTGCACGCGCAGCGCGCAGATGACAATGGCAATACACAAATTTGGGGACTGACTGGCGTTCAGAAAGAAGCAGCATTCGCCTCCGACCGCGTAATCGTGGTAGTGGAAGAACTGGTGGATGAAAGCGTGATTCACGCCGACCCCAATCGCACTATTATTCCTGGCCTGATTGTGAACGCCGTCGTCGTCGAGCCATGGGGCGCGCATCCCAGTTACGTACAGGGCTATTACGACCGAGACAATCCGTTTTATGTGGAATGGGATGCCATCGCACGCGAACAAGATTCTTTGAACAAATGGCTGGACGAATGGGTGTACGGCGTGAGCGGACGCGCCGAATATGTGGAAAAAATGCGCGAGCGATTGGAAAAACTCCGCCCCGGCGACGCCTTCGCACAGCCGATAAACTACGGGAAGTATAAATGATAAACCTGCGAGGTCTTGGAGACCTCGCAGGTTTCAGGAATGAATGAACTATACCCAAAACGAATTGATGATTGCGGCGGCGGCGCGTGAGCTCCAGGGCGCGCGAGTTGCATTCGTCGGCGTCGGATTGCCGAACATCGTCTGCAATCTCGCGCAGCGTTCCCACGCGCCGCATCTCGAACTCGTCTATGAAGCAGGTGTATTTGGCGCACATCCAGCCCGTTTACCCCTTTCTATCGGCGACCCGACGATTGTGACGGGCGCATCGGCAGTCTGCTCCATGAGCGATTTGTTCCAGCTTTATTTGCAGCGCGGGCTGATTGATGTCGGTTTTCTCGGCGCAGCGCAGATAGACCGATTCGGCAATGTGAATACGACGGTCATCGGCTCGTATGAAAACCCCAAGGTGCGCTTGCCGGGGTCGGGCGGCGCAGCCGAAATCGCCGTGATGTGCGAACGCATTTTTATCATCACGCGCCTTTCTAAACGAGCGTTTCCAGAGCGCGTAGATTTCATCACCTCACCGGGTCATCTGGAAGGTGGCACTTCCCGCGAGAAATTACGGGTTCGCGGGCGCGGTCCCGAAGCGGTCATTACCGATTTATGTATCTTACGCTTTGATGAAACGACCAAAGAGATGCTCGTCGCTTCACTTCATCCTAATGTGACCGCCGACCAAGTGCGCGAAAATATTGCATGGGATGTTCGTTTTGCCCAACCATTATCAGAAACGCCGCCACCCACAGAGGAAGAAATTCGATTGATTCGCGAGGAACTCGACCCGCAAGGCTTGTATTCGCGGTAGCTAAAAACCCGAAGGGTCTCGGAGACCCTTCGGGTTTTTGCTACGTGCTATAATAACTCTTACTCTTTTTTGAGTGAGGGTTTTATGCTTTTTACGCGTGAACAACTAGAAGATAAAGAGTACCTCACGCTCGCGCCGTACGGCATGAAAAGCCGTGAGACGCGCGGGCGTCAATATCCCGACGAAGAACATCCGTATCGCACGGCATATCAACGCGACCGCGACCGCATCCTCCATACTACCGCCTTTCGCCGCCTCGAATACAAGACCCAAGTTTTTGTCATCACCGAAGGGGATTATTATCGTACCCGCCTGACGCATACGCTCGAAGTCGCGCAGATTGGGCGGACACTGGCACGCGCACTCGGCGCGAATGAAGTGCTGACCGAAGCGATTTGTCTGGTGCATGATATCGGGCATACACCGTTTGGTCATGCGGGCGAATATACCATGCGGCGCTTGATGCGTGATTATGGCGGATTCAATCATCAACAACAATCGCTGCGCGTGGTGGATGAATTGGAAGAACGATTTCCCGAACATCGCGGCTTGAATTTAACGTATGAAGTACGCGAGGGAATCGCCAAGCACGAAACGGCATACGACGCCATCGGTTTTGGCGATTTCGATCTTGGCGAAGCGCCGACGCTTGAATCGCAGCTCGCAAGTGCGTCGGATGAAATTGCATACAACACTGCTGATTTAGATGATGGCTTGCGCGCAGGTTTGCTTGACCCGCGCGACCTGGACGGGTTGGAATTTTGGCGCGAGTGGCGCGATACGAACGATATGCGCGACGTTCGCTTTGACGATATGGTGCGTCACAAGTTTATCCGCTGGCTCATCAATGAATTTGTCACCGATTTTGTCACGACGACTGATGCGCGCTTGACCGAGCATAATATCCAGTCCGTCGCCGACGTGCGCGCATTCGGCGGCAGCCTCGCCGTTTTTTCGGATGAATTTGAAGAAAAGGCAAAACCCCTACGCGAGTTTTTATACAATCGTTTTTATCAACAATATCGCGTGATGCGAATGGCGAGCAAAGCCGACCAAGTAATCGAACGACTCTTTAACGCGTATCTCGCCGAACCCAAGCTCTTGCCCCCACAAACCCAAGCACGGTTGGAAGATGAAATCCCAGCGCGCGTCGTCTGCGATTATATTGCTGGCATGACCGACCGCTATGCGTTGGATGAATACGCGCGACTATTCGACCCGAT
>Ga0070741_10014760_pt1 | contig 13435 bp, 7 predicted proteins | sample Coa_R1_4_FD_66440 | JGI IMG/M metagenome (GOLD analysis project Ga0070741, IMG submission 66440) | Surface soil microbial communities from Centralia Pennsylvania, which are recovering from an underground coalmine fire - Coalmine... | ecosystem: Environmental > Terrestrial > Soil > Unclassified ... | reverse complement strand
TGGCGACGCTCGCACGCCTGTGGAATATCGCGACGCGGCTGCTTCGCTGTCCTCCGGGGCAGGAGGATGCGGCGGCGCGTGAAGCCCTGCAAGCGTGGCGTGTCCGGGCCCAGCAAAACTATATCGAATTGCTGCAGCTTCTCGATGTCATCCACGAGCACGAGGTGCCCCGGCCGCCGGGCTCGTATGAGGCACTGGCGGAGTACGATCGCCGGCGCTTGTTGAAGGAACGCCTGCTGGAGGTTCTCATCGCCACCTGCCTGGACCATGCCCTGGCAGTGGGAGCGTTACGCGCCGCCCTGGGCGAAAAAGGCAGCGACCAGGCGGGGCCGCCGTGGGAACCTGCCGTCGTCCAACTCGAGCGGGCGTTGGTGGAGCAAGACGCCGCACGTGCCCGCGAATTGCTGCCGGGCTTCGTCAAGACGTTCGCACAGGAACCCCTCCTGTACGTGCCGCTCGGCCATGGCGGACATCCCCGGCATATTCTGCGGGCGCGCATCGCCCAGACCATCCTGCGCGGCCTGGTCGCCAACCTGCCGCGGCAGGGTCTGGTGCGCGAGACCTTTGCCCTGCTCCGCGTCTCCCAGAACATGGAGAAAACGCAACCGCTCACCGGCCCGCGCATGACCGAATGGGATCGGCTGTTCCACATCGGCTGCCAGGCGATGGTGGATGCGGCGGTCGATGCTTCCCAGATGCCCGCCGCCCCTCACCCTGTCCTCGCCCCCGAGAGGAGTGGACAGGGCGAGGGGGTCGGACTGGTCAACGTCTCGGCGGAGCGCCTGGTCGAAGCGCTCGAAGCCCTCACCGAACCTTTCCTGGCGGTGTGGATGGAACATAGCCGGACGCTACGCGTGGCCGTGCTCGAAGGCATCAGCGGCGACAACGACTGGCACGCGTTGCGCGAGTTCATTCAGCGTTACGGCCGCGATCTGTTCCATCCACGCTTCCTCGCGCTGGCAAACATCCGGGCCGTCCTGCACCGCGGCCTGGGCGCTTTCCTTGACGATCTGCAAAAGGAGTCCGATCCGCTGCGGCCCATTCGCCTCGCCGAGGAGTTGCAATCATCCCCTGCCCCTCCGGGAAAGGGCAAGGCCGAGGGAATCACCCGCACCAAGGCGGAACTGTACCTGCAGGTGATCTTGCAAAGCCTGATGGAGAACTATGATCACTACCGTGACTATGCGGCCACGACGACGCAATCCGATTACGGTGAAAACTTGCATCAACTGCTCGATTTCCTGAGACTCAAGGCCAGCTACGACCGCCACGCCTGGCAACTCAAACCGCTCAGCGGCGTGCACGAAATCCTGGCGCGACGGCATCCCGCGGCCGCCACCCTCTGGCGCGATCAGGTCGCCCAGCTCACGCGCGAGCTGGCCGACCTCCACCTGCAGGAACTCGAGCGCCTGGAACGGACCCACGGCATGCGCCTGGCCACCCTCCGCGCCCGCCTGGAAGAACGCTTCGTCAAGCCGCTGGAACGCGACAGCCTGTGCGCCCAGGTAGAGCCGGCCATCCAGGCCGCCCGCATGCAAGCGGACGCGCCCGCCGCCCTGGCCCTCGAACAGGCCCTGGCGCCGCTGATCGACACTCCCAGCGGTGTCGGCCTCGACGTTCCCGTCTGGCTGCAGCGCCTCTACCAGGAAGTCCAGCGCCTTCAGGCTGCCGATTCACCCCTCGCCAGCCTGGCCGAAACCTTGTTCCAGGTGCCGAAGAAAGCCGTGTCCCTCGACGAGCTGGTCGCGCAGTTGCAGGGATGGAGCCAGAAATAGCCTCCGGACGCCGAAGCCGAAGAGTGCACGTGAGATCCTGGACGCTCTTCGCGCAATTCTCATGGGCACGATCTCAAAGAGGGGAAAGCACCTTTCCCGCTCTGCGAGGAAGTCCTGTCCCCTTTTTGAGACAGAGCCATTCTCATATACCATCTCTCTGAAGTATCCATCCTATCGCACGACCCTTCTGCCTTTTTCTCCTGGAGGTGCTTGCATGAAACCAAAAGAAGTCTTGGCCCTCATCAAGGACAGGAAAGTCAAGGCCGTGGATCTGCGCTTCATGGACTTTCCCGGCATGTGGCAGCACTTTACCGTCCCGGCCGATACCGTGGAGGAAGCCACTTTCGAGGAAGGTCTGGGCTTCGACGGCTCCTCCATCCGTGGCTGGCAGGCCATCAACGAGTCGGACATGCTCGTCATTCCCCAGGCCGAAACCGCGTTCATCGATCCGTTCTGCAAGGACGTGACCTTGACGATGATCTGCAACATCCAGGACCCGTTGACGAAGGAAGACTACACGCGCGACCCGCGCAATGTCGCCCGCAAGGCCGTCAACTACATGAAATCGACCGGCATTGCCGACACCGCTTATTTCGGCCCCGAACTCGAATTCTTCGTCTTCGACGACATTCGCTACGATTTCAACCAGCACTCGGGCTATTACTTCATCGACAGCTCGGAAGGCGCCTGGAACACCGGCCGCGATGAGAAGCCCAACCTCGGTTACAAGCTGCGCTACAAGGAAGGATACTTCCCCGTGCCGCCGTCGGATGCCCTGCACGACATCCGCTCGGAAATGATGCTGACCATGATCGACTGCGGCCTGAAGATCGAGGCCCAGCACCACGAAGTTGCCACGGGCGGCCAGGGCGAAATCGACATGCGCTTCGCGCCGCTCGTTGAGATGGCCGACAACGTACTCAAGTATAAGTACATCATCAAGAACGTGGCCCGCAAGCATGGCAAGACGGCGACCTTCATGCCCAAGCCCCTATTCCAGGACAACGGCACCGGCATGCACGTGCACAGCTCGCTGTGGAAGGACGGCAAGAATCTCTACGCCGGCTCGGGTTACGCCGGCCTGAGCGACATGGGCATGTACGCCATCGGCGGCCTGCTCAAGCACGCCCCGGCCCTGTGCGCCATCACCAATCCCACGACCAACAGCTACAAGCGGCTCGTGCCCGGCTACGAGGCGCCCGTCAACCTTGCCTACAGCCGCCGCAACCGCTCCGCTTCGATCCGCATCCCCGTCTATTCGCCCAGTCCCAAGGCCAAGCGGCTCGAGTTCCGCTGCCCGGACGGCTCGTCCAACCCGTACCTGGCCTTCTCGGCCATGCTCATGGCCATGCTCGACGGCATCAAGAACAAGCTCAATCCGGGCGAGCCGCTCGACAAGGACATCTACGACCTGGAGCCCGAAGAGCTGGCCAAGGTGCCCAAGGCGCCCGGCTCGCTCGAAGAAGCGCTGAGCAACCTGGAGAAGGACCACGAGTTCCTGCTGCAAGGCGATGTCTTCACGCGCGACGTGATCAGCACCTGGATCTGGTACAAGCGCGAGAAGGAAGTCGACGCCATCCGCCTGCGGCCGCACCCGTATGAGTTCCACCTGTATTACGATATTTAGTGGTGCGTGACGGCGTGGTGAGTGGTGCGCGATGAACCGGCTTGCCGTTTCGCGCTCGCAGGTTGCTTCGATAGGTTCGTGGTCATACACGAGTCACCCATCCTTGATTACGAGGGGGCGCAAGCCCCCTTTCTTTTTCAGGAGGTGAGTTCATGGCGCGCATCACGGTCCGCTTCCTAATCGCAGCGGCGCTGTACTCCGTAAGCCCTGAGCCTGTACTGGCGCAGATGGGCGGGAACCTGCTCCGCAACAGCGCTTTCCAGGACGACTGGCTCACCCTCCTGCCCGAGAACAAGAACCACAACTGGAACTACGCCATGGAGTTCTACAACCGCCGTGACTACAACCCCGACGCCTGGGACCCGCGCGGCTCGTGGGAGTGGCACGACGCCGACGCCCCTCGCGGCCAACGCCGCCTCATCCTCAAAGGGCCCGACGCCAAGCTGACACAATCGGTCAACTGGTGCGCGGTTCACGACCCCCGCTTTCGCGAAGGCTTCCCCGACGCCGGCGGTTATCCCAAGCTGGTCTCCACGACGAGCAAGCTCCCGGAGAAGTGGCTGGGAGATCTCACGCTGCACGTCATGCTTGACCGGGGAGAGAATGTGCCGCAGAGCGCTGGAACCATCACGCTGGCTTGGGTCGGCGGCGGCAAGAAAGCAAAGCCCGCCAGCGTCTCCGTTCCCTGGCCGGTCGGAACGTATGGAATCAAAAAGATCGAGGTCACCCTTCCCGCATCGGCATGGCTCGATGCCTTCAAAGGAATGCCGGACGCGCCCCTGCCCGACATGGTCCAGGTCACACTGCACTACCAAGGTAAGACAGGACAGGTCCTGCTCCGAGGGGCCAAGCTGACGCCCTCGTTGTCCCGCTCGCACCATCTCTTGCCCAACGGCGATTTTGAACTCCTCGACAAGACCGGCTACCCGCACGGCTGGTCGCGGCCGGAGAAATACCGCTATTTCCCACCGGCTTACTATTACATCTTCAACACCTGGCACAACGCCCCGTTCGACAATCGCGGCCTGGCCCGGGCCGATTCGCTCTTCGTGGCGAGGGGCAAACACAGCCTGCAGATGATCGTCCCTGCCGGCGACGAGATGGCAGTCACGGCGGCGCCGATTGAACTCAAGCAAAAGGAGCCGCGCTTGCTCGAAGTCTGGGCCATGGTCAAGACCGACAAGCTGTGCATGCTGCAGATCGACGCGGTCGACGAGAACGGTCAGCGTCTCGACGCCTACAACTTCATCCAGAAGGCGCCCTACTCCATCGGCACCGATGACTGGCGGCTGCTGCGCCAGGTATTCCGCCCGCGCACGCCGGTCCAGTCGCTGCGCTTGCAACTGTGCGCCCGCGGCGTCAACGGTTACACGCTCGGCGGCGTGGCGCCGCAACCGCAGAGCAACGTCGTCGGCACCATCTGGTGGGACAATGTCCGGCTCTGTGAACCCGACAGCAGCGCCGACGAGCTAAGAGCCCGAGGCGTCACGTTTCACGGGATCGAGAAGGAGGAGGCCAAGAATCCGCCGCACGCGTTCTACTCCCTTAGCGGAGATCTCGGCGAGAGCATGCTTGGAGACAACGTTTTCACTTGCGTCCTGACGAAGTCCGGACCGAAGCAAAAATACATCCTTGATTGGGAATACACCGCGCCGAGCGGAAAAGTCACCAAGGAGTCGACGAGTACGTTCGATTTCGCCACCGAGAGCGCGGTCGTGGTCGACATCAAGCATCACCTCTCCGAACCCTGCCCGCCCTACACCGAATACCGCGGCACGCTCACGCTCCGTGACGAAAACAAGAAGGTGCTCGCCCAGACGCCCATCTGGTTCACCACCTGGCAAACGCCCATCATGCTCGCGCTCGGCTCCGCCTACCTCGAACCCGAGCAAAAGCAATTCGTCCGCATGAACTTTGGCCTGTCGTCGCTGACGATGGCCAAGGCCAAAGCGGTGCGGCTCGAAGTCGTCCGCCGGGCGACCGGCAACGTGCTGCACTCGCAAGAAGTCGCGGCCACGCCCCAGGCTTTGCTGGCGCAGCGTGACAAGATCCCCAGCGAGCTGCGCGACGACTTCCGCAATCTCTTGCTGGCAGATGTGGACGTTTCGTATCTGCCCGTGCAGCCTTTTCATGATCCGCAGCGCAACTGGATTGTACGAGCGACGCTGCTGGACACCGCCGGCAAGACGCTTGCCTCGGTCGACTCGATCCCGTTCTGCCGGCTGGCACACGAGCCCAAGCAACCGCCGGTGCAGAAGGTCCACATCGACAACAACCTGCTCTATGTGAACGGCCAGCCGTGGATGCCCTGGGGCGTGTGTTATGGCCACAATCCCGTGTACGCCGGCCCTGCCGATCCCGGCCCGGGCAAGTACCACCATCTCACGAACGGACTGGCGTGGAACCTGTATGATCGTCACGGCGGCCAGTTCAGCCGGGCCAAGCTCGACTTCAACAGCACGCGCCAGCTTCCCGGCGTCATCCCCGTCAAGAAGCTCGAGGGCCTGTTCTGGCACAAGGAGAACGCCTATGCCGCCAGCGCGTTTTACTCGGCCGGCTTTTCGCTCGCGGAGTACTTCAAGAACGGCGGCGGCAAGGACAAGGTCGATGCCTGGCTCGCCGATGCCAAGACGTCGCCGGTGGTCGTGTCCATCGCACCGGGCATCGAGGAGGTGTTTGCCACCTTCGTGCCCGCGTCGAAGGAACAACTCACGGGCTTGAAGGAGGTCGTGGACTACATCCGCAAGGCCACCGGCAAGCCCGTGATGGTCGGACATGGCGGCTACTGGAACCGCTTCGAGTTCGAGAAGGTGCCATTCTTCGACATCTTCGATCCGGAGACGGAACCTCTTTATCCCGCTCCAGTGCATGTCGAGTTGATGCCCTTCATCAAAGGCACGGCCAAGGCCGTATGGCTGCGACCGCAGATGTACGAGAGCGTGCCCTACGAGCGCTGGCGCTATCACGTGTGGGTCGAGCTGATGCGCGGCGCGCGCGGCTGGCAGACTGCCCACGGCCCGGCCGATGCCTCGTGTTTTCGCGGTCTGCACGGCGAGATGGAATTCATCAAGCCGGCAGCGTATTCCAAGGACCCCGGCCCGAAGATCGCCATCGAACCGTGGATCGAGCACTGGTCGCGGCGGCACCAGGGCAAGACGTACCTCGCCGCCGCCACCACCCACGGCCTGACCATGGGCAACTGGCGCTGGAGCAACGATACGTCCGTCTCCCCTCCGGGGAAAGGGGTAGGGGTGAGGGGAGGCCCCGGCAAAGCCCGCGTCACCGGCCGGCCTGACGAATGGCGCCAGGAAGACAACGGCTACGGCCTCGATCAGAAACTCTTCCAGGGCCCGAGCGTGCACAGCATCCAGTGGCTGCCCAATGCCCGCGTGTGGCCCAAGGGCACGCGGCTCGTGCAATGGGTTCGCCTCGATGCCAAGGCGGCGCCCAAGAACCTCGCCCTGCTCACGCGCGTCGACGGCCGCTGGACGCGCGGGGCGGCCTGGGGATCTTTCGATGCTTCGCAGTATCAAAAGGACCTCGCCAAGGCCCACTGGTTCCTCCGCGCGATGTATCGCCATGCCTCCGGCTTCCTTGGCTGGGACGACAAGCTCACGAGCAAGACCCTCGACTATGTCCTCAAAGACGTGACCCCCATGGGCGACCTTCCCCGGGCCGGCGACTGGGTCAAGCTGGAGGTCCCGCTCGACAGGATCGGTTCGGCCGACGCCTTGCTCGACGGCATCGGCTTTTTGCACGAAGGCGGCCGCATCGCATGGGGCCGCACCTCGCTGGTCGACGACAAGGGGCAGGAGACGATTGTCTGGGGCGACACCATCGGTCCTCCGCCCGAGCAGCTAACGCAGACCAAAATCACCGTCGCCGGACTGAAGGCGGGCACACGGATCCGCGTCGTCTTCGAAGATCGCGACATCATCGCCGAAGACGGTTTCTTCGTCGACGACTTCCGCGGCCAGGACCTGTACCAGCGGCACGGCGGCGGCCCCTCCACCGGCTACGGCGATACCTCAGTCGCCCTGCACGTCTACGAGATCCCTGGCTGAGCGGCGTACCGTTAGACCCGATTGGTGACGGTCCCCTCTCCGTGGGGCAAGCTGCTGGTTGGCCGGTTCCTCGTGGAACATCACCGTTAGAGCCGTTTGCCTCGGGGGGCGCGAACCGTGGCGCCGACGACGGTCTCCGAAACCTGTTGTGGCACGGTCCCCTGTTGTGGGAGGGTCTCCCGACCGTGCCACCGTTCTTGACCGTCAGGTCTCCCAAATCTTACTGTAGGAGACCTCACGGTCGCCAAGTGGCACGGTCGGGAGACCGTGCCACAACAGGGCTGCATTTTGGAAGGCGCTGCAGCGGAGGGTGTGACGAAGGTCATGAAGGAAGGTGCATCCGTGGCGGAAGAAGAAAACGGGACGCAGGGACGCAGGGACGCAGCTTTTTTTCGAAGACCTTTCCGTCAATACCCGGACGATTCCCCGTTCTTGACTCGCCGGAGGTCCACCTGCGAACGCACAGGTCCCTCAGGCGGCACCAGCCATAGCGTTTCGGTCTGGTCGGTCTCGGGGTAGGGACCGGAGAGGATGGGGCAGCGGTAGCCGGGGAGCACTTTTACTTCGAAGATCTCTTCGACGCCGGATTGGAACATGAGCGAAGCCACCGTCTGGCCTGCGGTCAGGTCGACGACGGCGATGCCGCACAGGAGGTTCGCGCGGCACTCGGCGATGGGCAGGCCGCCGAAGACGGAGGTTTCGCGGATGCGTGACAGGCCGACGAAGGCGAAGCGGCCGTGGCAATCCATGCCGCGGGTGTAGCCTGGCAGGGAAACGACGGGTTCGAGGGTGGCGCGGGCGGCATCGACGCGGGCGAGGTTTCCCCTGCCTGAATCGAGCAGCCAGAGCTGACCGGCGTGCAGGCGCGGCGAATGGGGCATGCACAGCCGTTCCAGGATCACGCTGCGCGAAGGGACGTCGATGAGGCAACCGCCGGTTGCCTTGCCCGGCCGCCAGCCGGCGGCGGTGTCGGTCTGGCTCAAGGCGGTGACATAGCGGGGCTTGCCCTGGTCCATGGCCAGGCCGTTGAGATGGCAGCGGTCTTCCGGCGCCAGGGCGGAGATGAACGGCGGCCGCCAGCGCGGCACGAAGTTGTAGCCGGGCTGGAGGACGCACAGGCAGGAGAACAGCGTGTTGACGACCCACAGTTCGCGCTCGGCCCAGGCCAGCTCATGCCCCATGATGGGGCCGGTGTAATGGCACGAGCGCGTCAGCAGGCAGCAATCGAACTTGCCGGGCGGCTGCAGGCGCGCGGCCAGCTCCGGGGCGCCTTCGAGGAACCAGATCTGCCGCTGCGTGCCGACGGCGACGCCGGTGGGGGTGCGCGCCAGTCCCATGGCCTGCTCGAAGTGGTGGAACGAGATATGAATCTTGCCGGCACTCGCGCCCACGGCCAGCACCTTGCCCGCCTGATAGGTAGAGACGAGCAAGGACACCTTCAGTCCCTCCAGCAGTTCGATGAAGCTGGTGGAATGATTGAAGTTCACGGGCGTCAGCGCGTGAGCGCCTGCCCCTGTCTGCGATTCGGCCATAGCGTGTGTCCGTGTCGGATCGCCTCTTGCCCTCACCCCGTTGCAGGCCCCTTATCCCGGCTCCAAGGCCAGCTCGAGGGACTGCACCTCGATGGATTTCAACTGCGACTCGCAGGCCGCCAGAATGTTGTTGGCATGCTGCTGGCTTCGCGCCGCGATGCCAACGCCGTGGACACCGGCGGGCGGGGCTGCTTCGGTGTCGTGTGCCTGGTGCGGCCGGCCTTCGCTGCACGCCTTGCACAGGATGCGCACGGACGTGCTCCAGTCTTCGGCGCAGCCGCCCTGCTCGGCGGCGATGTGCGCCAGCTTCTGGGCCAAAGGCTCCTCTGCTTTCGGCATCGCCACGCGCGCGACATAGGTGCCGAAGGCGCTCGCCTGCAGAAGTTCCAGCTCGTCGAAGACCGGGACATCCTCATCCCGCACGCGGCGATAGCCATTCGGAGCGCCGTCGTTCAAGACGATGTCGTTCCAGCGATGGTTGGATTCGGGAAACGGGATGCTGGCGAGGACGGCCCGCGCCGGGTCGATGCGCTGGGCCCAGACGACCTCGGCATCGCCACGGGCGTTGAGGCGAATGGGACAGAAGCCGCACGGAAGGTTCACAGGTTCGTCCCCCTCGGCGATCTCGATGCCGTAACTGCGCCATGCATGCCGCGCCATGCGCCAGCGTCCCAGGGCGGTCGCGGCGATGCCGAGGTTCCACCACGCGGCCTCGCTCTTGGGGTCAACCTCCGTGGCCCGCTGATTGTACTTGAGCGATTCCTCCCAGCGGCATTCATTCTTGAACAGCAGGCCGAGATTGTACAGTGGCGCCGACCACGTGGGGTCGAGGGCCGCGGCCTTTTCGAAGAGTGTGATCGCCGCCTCCAGCTTGCCGCCAGTCTGGGCCTTGCGTGCCCGCTCGTTGATAGCCGAAGCTCTCATGCGTTTGAACATGGCACGCCAGTCCCAAAGTTCCTGGTAGACCGAAACGAATGCAGGCCGGCATTCAGCCGGGTCATGATACCATGCCTGGGGCACGGTGGCGTAAACATTCCTGTTTGCCGCGCCAGGCATGAGCTTTGGTAAGCAAGAATGCTTACCCCACGGCCCAGCCACCGTGTCGAGGCAGCCGAGACGGCCTTCAGGACGCTGGGCCGCTACAACCAGCACAACCCGCAAAGCTTCGGGGCAAAGCATGGGCAAACCGTTGTGGCGTGCAGGTCGGCAATACGCTAGAATGGGGCTTGTTGCTGATAGCATTTCCCATGAAGGCCTAGTCCGGAGGCCGAGAGTTGCGCCGGGTGGAAGGTGGGGCAACGCGTGGCGGCGCCGCGTGTCTCCCTTGCGCCGTGAACATGTCCAAGAAGGTTTTCGTGCCCGAGGCGACGTCATGATCCAATGCCCTTCCTGTCAGGCGTGCCTGAAAGTTCCGGCTCACCTCTCGAAGGGCAAGGCGATCCGCTGCTCACGCTGCAAGAAGACCTTCCGTTGCCCGGCGCAGCCGCCCCGGTCTCAAGCCGTGGCCACTGTCAGCGTTGAACATGCCATTACTTGTCAGGCTTGCAAGGGCCGCATCCGCGTGAAAGCCGCAACCTTCCCCGAAGGGAAGAAGGTGCGATGCCCCAAGTGCGCGGCGGTCACGGTATGCCGACGCTTCGAAGCTGGTTCTGCCCCTCCCCTGACAAAGGCCTCGAGAGCTGCAGCTGCAGTTTCCAGTAAGAGCCAGCGGAACGGCTCGGCAATGCGTGAGCCAGATGCCGTTGACGAGCCATCAGCATTTGCGTCCGCGCTGCCGCGAGCCATCGAGCCCAAAGCGCCGCTGCCGCTTCCCCGGTCCGAGAAACCGGAGCGGCCGCTGCCTGCCTCACGTCGGGCTCAGCAAGAAGAAGAGGACGAGAGCGATGGCGGCTGGCTGCGGAAGCCAGACGCGGGAACGCTGGCGCTCTTGCTCGGGGGCCTGGCGATTGCGGCGTCGTCGTTTGCTTCCTACGAGTATTTGACCAAGCCGCTGGCCGGTGGCGGGGTCTTGCTCGGCCTGGGAGCATTGCTCGCGGGGTTTCTCCGCGGTCGCGTCCGCCGCCTGGGCGTCGCCATCATCGGCACGGTTTTGTGCCTGGTTGTCTTGATCCTGATGGGCACCTGGCCGGATCTTGGCCCCGAAAGAACTATCCTGGAAGCAGCCCCCTTGCAGCGCGATGGGGTCACCGGCAATCGGGCCCTTAAGCCCGATGAGTGGGTGGACGCTGACAAGCATGCAGTGATTCTCAACGGCATACGTGTCCAGGTTCTGGGTGTGCGGGTCGGCAAAGCTGAGTTTCGAGACGGCGCTGCCCCCGCGCCCGGGCCCGACCGAAGCCTGATCCTTGAGCTGAACGTGGGTACTACGGGCGAGAGATTCCCCTATGAGTCCTGGGCTTTTGGCAAGCATGCGCCGATGTTGAGCGACAACGCGGAGAATAAGTATGCCCAGATCACGCTGCAGCCGATGTGGACCATGGTGGGGCGGACCGACAGGGACTACGTCGTCTTTGTGCCGCCGCTCAAGGAGGTCCTGGTTTTTGGCGTACCGCCCGCCAATACGCCGTACCTGCGTTTGCTGCTGCCGGCGTCCGCCTTCGGCTTGAAGGGGGAATTCCGCTTTCAAATCCCGGCGAGCATGATCAAGAATCTCCAGTAATGCCTTTGCTCATCGATCAGAATGTGGTAAAAGTAGTATCTCTGGGGGATGCACGCAGAGTGGCCGTTTTCTTGATTCTTCATTTCTAGAGGTGAATGGTGCAGCCTTGCCAAGCCATGCCCGGGCCCACCAAGGGTCGCCGCGGAGCTTTTACCCTGATCGAACTCCTCGTGGTCATCGCCATCATCGCAATTCTCGTGGGCATGCTGGTGCCCGCAGTGCAGAAGGTGCGCGAGGCCGGCAATCGCATTGCTTGCACCAATAATCTCAAGCAAATCGGCGTGGCCATGCACAATTTCCACATCGCCTACAATCAGCTTCCTCACAGCCGCGTCAGCGACTTCCACGCCACCTGGGCCATCTATATCCTTCCCTTCATCGACGAACACATTCTCTATAACGAATGGACCATTCCCTCCTCGGCCGGCGATGCCAATTCCCCGGGCAACTCTTATTACTTACAAACGCCGGTGGCCCAGCAGACGCCCGTCTCTCTCTACTTCTGCCCGTCGCGGCGAGCCATCAATTCCGGCAAGATCCTCAGCACCGCCGGAGATGTGGACGATGACGGGTTGCCCCCTCCGGTGGTTCCCGGTAAGCACTACCCCGGCGCCCTGGGCGACTATGGTGTGTGCATCGGCACCGATAACAACGACGGTGTGGACCCGCCCGCACCCGGCTTGCAGTACAACGGCGCCTTCCGGGCCCGCTGGAGTGAGACCGGCAAAGACCTGAGCGTGGTGCGGTTTGGCAGCATCACCGACGGCACCAGCAACACGATTTTCGTGGGTGAAAAGCACGTGCCTTTGAACAAGTTCGGCGTGGGCGGGATTGCCGGCGGCGGCGATTGCTGCCTTTATAACGGCGACTACGTCATGTGCTCGGCCCGTTCCGCGGGCACCACGTATCCGCTCGCAACCTCGATCACCAGCGCCGCCCTCGTTTTCGGCAGCTATCATCCCGGTGTGTGCCAGTTCGTCATGGGCGATGCGGGCGTGCGCTCCATTCAAACCGGCATTGACCCTGTCATCCTGGGCTATCTTGCCAATATCGCCGACGGACAGGTCATCAACATGGATTTCTGAAAGTTACGCTTCCAGGACCGCACGCCAGTGGCTCGGAGTACCGTGCCAGGCTGTCTGATATGTGGACTCCATTGGCACGTTGACGTAGTAATCCGGATCAAGGAACAGAGGCATCTCGGGCAAGACGCTCCCCACGCCAAGATGCTCAAGATAGGCTTTGACGGGAACATCGGCGACGTAGGCAGCCTGCGTCAGGGGTAGATCGGACGGAAGCGTTTCTGGCTCATCTCCCAGGCGTTCCCAGATGGCGCCGTGACTCCCTTGGGGGTCATGCCGGCCAGGCGCGAACACATCCAGCACGAGCAAGTGAATACCGTGATTCAATGAATCTTCCGCCTTGTCGACAAACTCTTGAACATGTTCGCGGCGGTCTTTGTTGCCAGGGGAAACGATCTCTACCAGGGCAATGAGGCGATGGCCGCTGACATGGCGAATCGCCAGGGTCTTGCGCCGCGTTCTTGCCGCGGCGGAGAGCTGCAACTGCTTCTGGACTTTAGGCGGCGCTTGGGCCAGGGCCAGCCCTCCCGCGGGAACTGGGGGAGGGACTTGTGATCGACCCGTATGCAGCGTGAGAATGTCGGTGATGCATTTGCCGGCGAGTTGCTCGGTGAGGGCGTAATGCCTTCCGGCAAAAGGTCTTTGTTCAAGTTGTTGCGCAGCTCCGCCATCCAGACGTTGTGAAAATCATGAAAC
>Ga0070741_10014759_pt1 | contig 13435 bp, 10 predicted proteins | sample Coa_R1_4_FD_66440 | JGI IMG/M metagenome (GOLD analysis project Ga0070741, IMG submission 66440) | Surface soil microbial communities from Centralia Pennsylvania, which are recovering from an underground coalmine fire - Coalmine... | ecosystem: Environmental > Terrestrial > Soil > Unclassified ... | reverse complement strand
CGGTGCCGACACCGTGACCCCGCCGCGCCGGCACACGACCTTCGTCGAGGAAGCGAACGGGTCACGTGCCCACCGGACGGATTCGAACCGCAGCATCAGCGGTCGCGTGCTGTCGCTCGACCTGCCTCCGCGCGCGCGGCGGTCCGTGCTGCTCGGCGGTGCGTTCGCGTGCATCGCGAGCCTGATCATCTTCGTCGGACCCGTCGCGCTCCGCTCGCAGTCGCAGCCCAAGAGCGTCGAGCGCGCGTGGCTCGACTCGTACGACGGCTACGTCGTGCGACGCGAGTGGAAGCTGACGGGCGCGCACGGCAACGAGTTCCGCGCGACCGAGGTGATCATGGTGACGGACGCGCGTCTGAAGGCGAACACGCGCTATCTCGACGTGATCCCGAAGAGCCTCGCCGCGCGCGACACGGACATCGACTTTGTCGGGATCCCCCCGCAGGTCGTGCAGAAGGACCCGGTGTTCAACATCCCGCTCATGAACGCGTCGCGCGGCACGTTCGGCAACCTCAGCTATTCGATACGGGTCGGGAACGGTGCCCGGAGCGCGTCACGTCTGGACCAGTGGAACGCGGATCTCATCAGCGCGCGCAAGAACCTGCACGCGACGAACCCCGAGGTCCAGGTCCCGAAGACGTCGAAGTCGGTCGCGGCGAACCCCTCGCTCACCGACCCGAGCGGCAACACGAACCAGATCACGCAGGTCGCCTCGAAGACGACGCAGACGCCGCCCGCCGCGCTGCTCCAGTTGGTCGTCGGTCTGGTGAACCCCGCCGCTCCGACGACGGTCATCACCGACCCGACCCCGCCGGTGATCACGACGCCGGGTGACGGGACGTCGTCGACCACGACGACGACCGCGGCGCCGCCACCGACGACGACCACGACCGCGGCGCCGCCAACGACGACGACGGTCCCGGTGACGACCACGACGACAACGACCGTGCCGACGACGACCACGACGACGATCGATACGTCGACGACGACCACGACGACCACCACGACGAGCACGCCGCCCGTGAGCAGCGGCAGCACGTCGACGCCGCCGTCGTCGTAGCCCCGGCCCGGTCACACCGCGCTGTCGTGCGGGCCGGACCGGACGACGGATCGTGAGCGACGGCTCGCGAGATGGGCACTCCTACCTCTGGAGCGGAGCCACCCGCGCCCGCATACTCGAAGGGAACCAACTGGGGCAGGGTTCCGAGTAGGCGGGGTATCGGCGATGCAGCCGGTACCCCGCCTTCTTGCTACTCCGGCCGGCGGGGCGCGATGCCCAGCTGGAACGCGAGACGGGTCAGGTCGGCCCGGCGGCGCAGTCCCGTCTTCTCGTGGATGCGGTCGAGGTGGGACCGCACCGTCCGGATGCTGATGTAGAGCGCGTCGGCGATCTGCTTGTCCGTTGCGCCGCCCGCGATCAGCGCGAGCACCTCACGCTCGCGGCCGGTGATCGCCTCCTCGTCCTGCGCGTCGGTGCTGATGTCGACGCGCACGACGCCCGGGCGCACCCGCACGGTGCGCCCTCGCGCGACGACCTCGACGCGCACGCCCCCGCGGCCGTCGGGTGCGAGCTGCAACAGATGGTCGCCGATCTCGACGCGCAACGGACCGTTCACGACGGCCGATCGCACGCGACGGCGATCGACGACGACACCGTTGCCGCTCCCGATGTCGCGCAACTGCCATCGCCCGTTCGGCAGGCGCGCGATCTCCGCGTGATGACGCGAGACCGTCGCGTCGTCGAGGACGACGTCGTTGTCCGGCGCGCGGCCGATGTGCACGACGTCGACGTCACCGCCGGCGACCGCGACCGGTGAGGACGACCCCTCGGGCGTCAGCAGGATCGAGATCCCCTCGTCGGGATCGGCGAGGCTGAGCATCGTGGGTGAGTAGATCTCGACGACGCGCACCGGCTCGCCGTCGAGAAACGTCCCGTTCGCGCTGTCCTGGTCCTCGAGCTGCCAGACCTCGCCACGGTGGCGGATGATCGCGTGCACGCGCGAGACGCGCGGATCGTCGACCTGGACGTCTGCGCTCACGGTCCGTCCGATGACGATCTCGCGCGCGTCCACCGGGAACGACTTGTGGAAGTCGCCGACGCTGACCTCGAGCACGGCTGGTTCCATCAACTCGCGGGCAGCAGCTGCGTCGTCGCCGGGACGGTGGGCACGGCTGACGCGCTACACGCTCGGGACGTCGTCGTCCAACCATGACCGTCCGAGACGTACGTCGTGCCCGACCCGGCCGGCTGCACCAGTGCACCGGCGGGGAACCGCGCGGTGCCGAACACGGGCACGGTGATCGTGCCCTTCGGGACCGTCACCGCATGGGCGGGGTCGAAGTGCAGCGCCGCCGCGTCCCCGGCGCCGACGGCCACGCGCTGACCGTCGACCACCAGCCACAGCTGGCCGCCGGGGCCGTCCTGCAGCAGCGTCCCGTCACGCGGGGAGACCGGCAGCGTGGCGAGCCAGTCGGCGTCGGCGGGGACAGGCGAGCCCGCGGCGAAGTCGCCGATCGACCCCGTCGCCACACGCGCACCACCGGCGACGACCGTGACCGTGTGATTGTCGCTCGTGAACGCCGCGCCGTCCGCCACGTCGACGAGGTCGGCGGGAACGCCGATCCCCGGTTCGCACGGCAGCCGTGCGGCGGCGGCCGACGCGTGCGCGGAGCCGACGACGACGTCGACACGCAACTCGCGCGTCCCCAGCCGCGCGGTGAGCACCGCGGCGCCCGGCGAGCCGGCCTGGACGATCGGCCGCGAGTCCGCCCGCGTGCCACTCACGACACGCGCGACGTGCCCGTCCGACGACGACCAGGAGAGGCCGGCCAGCAGCGGCGCCTTCGCCGCCTCACCCGCGGTCGTGACGCCCGAGACGTTCAGGTATGCGCGCTGATCGCGGTCGAGCGTGAGGACGGCGGGTCGTGCTTCGGCGTCGGCGAGCCGCGCCGCCGCGTAGAGGTCGAGCGACTGCTCCCACTGCTCGATGCGGCGGACGTCGAGGCCGGTCGCCGTGACGGTGCGGTGGTACGAGATCGTCGTCGACTGCCCGGGCGCAAGCTTGACCGTGTACGACGTGAGCCGTCGCGTCGTGCCGCCTTCCAACGGCAGCTCGTCGATGGTGTCGACGGGGCTCGAGCCGACGTTCATGACGTGCAGCGTGACGTCGACGCGGCTGCCGTCGTGGCCGGAGAGGTCCCAGCTCCGCGCCATGACGACCTGGGAACCGAACGACGTCTGCAGCATCGGAGGGGCCGTCAACCGGACATGGTCGGAGGCCGCGCTCGCGCGACTGCGGGAGACCTCGGTCGCGACCCCGATGCCGACGCCGGCGAGGACGAGCGCGACCACGACGACACCGATCACGACGCCGCGGCGACGTCGACGCGTCGAGACCCGACGTTCACGATCGGTGCCGTCGCGGTGCGCGGTCGCACCGCGCGGCGGTGTGTGCGGCACGTAGGTCGGGGACTCGTACGCGTCGGCACGCGCGGCCGACGCGGCGCGCGCGTCCGAGCTGTCGATCTCCTCGACGTGCGCTCCGCCGTCCAGCGACGCGCGCAGGCGGCTCGCCGCGACGCGGGCGCTCGGCGGACGCCGGCGCGGGTCCTTCGCGAGCAACGCCACGAGCTGGTTCCACACCGCGCCGGGCAGGTCGGGCAACCGCAACGGCGGCTCCTCGACGTGGCGACGCAACACCGCGACCGCGGGACCACCCGCGAACGGTGTGCGACCCGAGAGCAGCTCGTAGAGGAGGATCCCCGCGCTGTAGAGGTCAGCCGCGGGTGTGAGGTCCCGTCCCTCGACGACCTCGGGAGCCATGTAGTCGGGCGAGCCCACGAGCGACGACGGCGTCGTCGACGAGGGTGACGACCGCAGCAGCGTCGCGATCCCGAAGTCGGTCACGCGCACGACCAGGTGGTCGCCGTCGCGCGTGACGAGGACGTTCTCGGGCTTGAGATCGCAGTGGACGACGCCGCGCTCGTGGGCCGACGCGAGCCCGTCGAGCACCTGCGCGGCGACGTCGACCGCGACGTCGACGGGCAGCGGACCCTCGCGGCTCAGCAGCGCGCGCAGGTCACCGCCGTCGACGAAGTCGGTGACGAGCGCGACCGTCTCCCCTTCGACGACGAGGTCGCGCAGGCCGACCGTGTGCGGATCGGCGAGGCGGGTGAGGATCGCCCGCTCGCGCAGGAACCGCTCGACGACGTTCGGGTCGGACGCGAAGTCGGAGCGCAGGAACTTGACCGCGACGGGGTCACCGGTGCGCCGGTCGAGCGCGCGGTGCACGACGCCCGTCGCACCACGTCCGATGCGCTCGTAGACGACGTAGGAGCTGCCGAGGGCGCGAGCGCCTTCCTCGTTCACCGTCGGCGAGCCGCCCTCCGTCGCCGTCACCCGATCTGCCCTCGCCGCCTCGACGCTCGTCCTGACGTCCACCGCGACCGGGGCATCATCGCCCCCCGACCCCGCGTGCAAAGACCGCCCACGACATCGCGTGGCGGCCCGGATCCGCCGCTCGTACCCCGCCCCACGTTCGACCGCAGAGACCCTCCTCCACCGCCGACGCGACCCGGAACCGTGGACGGTGCCCTCCCTCGCCCTGGCGCCCACGGACCGGGGACATGATCGCACGCGGCGAGGCCGCGAGCCCATGGCGGTGGCCGTGACCTGCCCGGACACGAGGCGATTCAGTCCCGGCGGCCGCGCGCCGATACCGCGCCCATGGGTGGAAGGAAGACGGGGGCCTTCGTCGCGCGGCCGGTGCGGATCCTCGGCGTCCTCGTGCTCGCGCTGGGGACCTTGCTGGTCGCTCCCGGGATCGCGTCCGCGGTCTCGCTGCCGGTCCCGGAGCCGACGCCGGCGCCGTACGACGCGAGCCGGCCCGGCAACCCGATCGGGCGGATCGTGATCCCGGCCGCCGGTGTGGACCGGGTCCTCTACGACCAGGTCACCGCGTTGTCGATCGACAAGGGCCCGTCCCACTGGCCGGGGACGGCGATGCCGGGCCAGCTCGGCAACGTCGTCGTCGCCGGGCACCGCACCACCCACGGGTCGCCGTTCCTGCATCTCGGCGACCTGCACCCCGGCGACACGATCACGTTCGTCATGCCCTCGGGGACGTTCACGTACCGGGTCACAGGCAGCGAGGTCGTCTCGCCGAGCGCGATGTGGATCGTGGACCAGCACGACGCGTACGAGGTCACGCTGTTCACCTGTCATCCGCCGGGATCGGCGACCGAGCGACTCGTGATCCACGGCGTGCTGGTGCCGAACCCCGCTCCGGCCGCGCCGGTGGTCACGCCCGCGCTCACGCCGGCGGCGCACCGCGTCCCCGCCGCGAGCGCGGCGGGCGGTCCGTTCCGCCTCGTCTGACGGCCGCGCTGCGCTGCGCCTACTGTTGGTAGCGCTCGACGGTCTCCGGGCCGCGCGCCGTCGCGGCGTCGGGGTCGGTGCCGAACTCGCGCCGCGCGCGCCGCTGCCGGAGCAGGTCCCAGCACTGGTCGAGCTGCACCTCGAGCGCGCGCAGGGTGTCGAGCTCGCGCTCGTTCAGGCCCACGCCCTCGCCGTGGCGGGTCCGGAGCTCGTGCTCCTGGCGGACGAGGTCGTCGATCCGGTTCACGAGGTCACGGTCGTCCACGGCGCATCCTCCAGGCGGGGGTTCCACGCGGCATCGTCGCGCGGAACCGGACCGCCCGTCGTGCCCGCGGTCGGGCTACGCGGCGTGGCGTTGTGAGACGTAGCGACGCGTCGCCTCGCGCACCGCGTGCGTCACGAGCTCCGGGTGACGGGTCGCGGCGTCGTCGAGCGCGGCCTCGAGCGCGCGGTCGTCGTGCTGCGCGACGACATCGGTGAACCCCGGGACCGCGAACGCGAGCAACCGAGTGAGCTCGTCGTCGGACGCGCGGCCGTGCTGCACGGCGACCGCGATCGGCCGCAGCGCGTCCGCCTCGTTGCGCGCGCCGCGCACGGCGTTCGGCCCGTGCGGGTTGAGCTCGAAGCTGCCGTCGTGGAGGAACAGCAGGTGCGCGCGGACGAGACGCTCGATGGGCGCGTCGAGCTCACGCACGCCCGACACCACGCGTGCGTCCTCCCACGACACCGGGTCGTCGTCGTGCGTGGCGAGGAAGCACAGCGCCCAGTACAGCGACGACGCGTCGCGATCGAGGTCGTCGAGCGCGAACGCGGCGAACTCGGGTCGGCAGAGATGACGGCGCCAGTAGCGGTACCGCTCCTCGGCGCGCTCGTCGCGCTCCGCCACGCACGCGCGGCAGGGACACGTCGCGACGGGATCGCGGTGACCGCACAGGACGCAACTACGGTGGTCGTCGCGCCGGTCGGCGCGGGATCGGTAGACGAGACCCGTGCTGCAGCGCGGGCAGCGGCCGGGCGCCTCGATCGGCGTGACGTGCTCGGCGAGACGGGTGCTCGCCGGGATCCGCTGCGTGCCCTTGCCCGGCTGGACGAGCTCGATCTCGAAGCGGCGCGCGATCACCTCGGCTGGCTCGTCAGTCTCCCAGTAGGCGCGATCGAGGTCCGCCTGGAGGTGCGGGTCGAGTCCGGCACGAGCGTGGGCATGCAACACGAACGACCTCCCGCCTGCCATCCCGTGGACGCGCCCGTCCGGCGCGCCCGGGTACTCCGCCTGGCTGGCTCAGGTGTCACCATACCCGACAGGAATCACACCGGTGTAACTTTCAGCGACCCTCCGGCCACGAGGGGCGCTCGGGCTCATGCCGGGCCGAACAGCGCCGCGGTGTCGCCGGTGCGCAGGCCGGACGCGACGTCGCCCACGAAGCGCGTCACGGCGCGGTACATCCCGCCGCCGAGGCTCACGCGCCGGACACCGAGCTCGCGCAGCGTCGCGACGTCGGGAGCCGCGCGCGTGAGCAGGACGTTGACGGGCGCGGGGGCGAGCGCACGCACGAACCGCTCGATCATCGACGCGTCGGCGAGCGTGATCGGGTAGACGCAGTCGGCGCCGGCGTCGACGTACGCACGGGCGCGCGCGATCCCGTCGTCGAGCACGGCCGCGTGATCACGCGAGCGGACGAACGAGTCGACGCGCGCGTTCATCACGAGCGGTACACCGGCACCGTCGAACGCCGCGCGCAGGGCACGGAGCCGCGCCACCTGCGCGTCGACGTCGGTCAGCGCGTGCGTGGTGTGGTCGGTGTCCTCGAGATTGAAGCCCGCGACCGAGGCCTCGACGAGACGCGCGGCGAGGTCGTCCGCGGCGAGCCCGTACCCGGACTCGACGTCCGCGGTGACGGGAACGTCGACGGCGCGCGCGATGCGGGCCGCGGCCGCAAGCATCTCGTCGGCGGGTGCCTGCTCGTGGTCTGCCCAGCCGAGGCTCTCCGCGACCGCGGCGCTCGACGTCGCGACGACCGGGAACCCGGCGTCGACGACGACCTTCGCGGTCGCGGCGTCCCAGCAGTTCGGGAGCACGAGCGGCTCGGGACCCTGGTGCAGCCGGCGCAAGGTCGCGACGCGGTCGGGCGACGTGGGCACGTCACCCATCTTGTCCGACGGAGAGCGCCTCAGCCGGCGGCGAGCTCGTCGGGCGACGGGAGTGCGGACGGCGCCACGACGCGCGGCCCGTACACCCGGGCGTCGCTCATCACGGTCGCGTCGGAGCCGTTGACGCTGTAGACGACGACAGGACCGGCGCCGGGCGCGTCGACCACGTGGCCGCCGTACGTGAACTCGGTGCTGCCCGCGGGCACGGGCGTCAGCGCGATCGTCCCGTCGTCGTCGTTGACCGCGCGCCACGGACCCTCCGGTGTGCTCGCGTACCACGCCGTCACGTCCCCCGAGAGCATGTCCCAGCGCTTCGCGACGCCGAGCCAGCCGGACCCGTAGCGGACGACGTTCAGCGACGAGCTCGGTCCGGCGTCGGGTGAGAGGTCCGCGGCGGTGAACGTCATCGGCGTCGCGGCCGACGGGTCGGCGGACCACTCGCTCCCGTCCCAGAACTGCCAGCCGCCCGAGAGATCGGCCGGGACGCGCGCGACGTACTGCCCGGCCTGCGGGAGCAACCAGCCCGGGACGGACAGCTCCCCGTACACGTAAGCGAACCCGTCGTCACCGACCGCCACGGACGACCCGTACGCGGGCGCGTCGCCACCCGCGGGGAACGGGAGCGCGCTGATCGACTGCACGCGCAGGTCGGGAAGGCTCAGTGTCGCGAGGCGCATGTCGACGGTCGTCCAGTCCCAACCCGGCAGTCCGGCCGTCTGGCGCATGCGCATGACGAACACGTGCACCGAGCGGCCGGACGCGTCGGCCCATCCGTGCGCCGGCCAGTACCACTCGCCCGGCTCGGGCGAAGGGAAGAGATCGGCGACGTTCGCGGCCGTCCCGCCCATGGTGGGCTGGAAGCACCGGCCCGTCTGCACCAGCGCGGAGCTGCGCACGAGGCGCGTCGGCGGGACGCGACGGTTGGCGACGACCGGTCCCGTGAACGTGTCGCCGAAGAGCCACAGCACCCGGCCGTCGGGCAAGGGGATCGCGGCCGCGCCGTCACCGCCGCTCCACACGGGCCCGCGCGTGTCGAACGCGCGCTGGTAGTCGGCCGCGCTCGTGAGCCGCGCGACGCACGTCGCCGGGTTCGCGTTCGCCGCGGGAGCGGGAGCGACGGTCGCGCACGCGCCCAGCACGAGCGCCAGCACGATCGTGCCGGCGATCGTCGTCGCGCGCGCGCGACGGCTGTGGACGCGAAGGACCCTCACGCGTTGCTCCCGGACTTCGACGCGGCCGAGCCGCGAAGACCACTGCTGTCAGGCCCTGCCCGCCTGCGCGTCCGCCGGCGTCACGCCGGCGACGGCCCGTTCTGATCGGCAGGCGCGCCGCGCGCTTGAAGGGAAGCCGTCAGTCCCGGGTCGCGTCGAGCAGCGCCACGATCTCGGACGGCCCGAGCGGCTGGCGCGTCGGTTGCACGCCGAAGGGCGCGAGCGCGTCGGCCACGGCGTTGAACACCGCGGGCACCGAGCCGATCGCGCCGCCCTCCCCCATCCCCTTGTGCCCACCCGGGGTCGCGGCGGGCGTCTCGACGTGGCCGTACTCGATCGTCGGGACCTCGACGGCGGTCGGGAGGAGGTAGTCGAGGAACGTCGTCGTGAGCGGGTTGCCCTCGTCGTCGTAGACGACGTGCTCGTAGAGCGTGCCGCCGATGCCCTGGACCACGCCGCCCGCGATCTGGCCCTCGACGACCATCGGGTTGATCATCACGCCGCAGTCCTCGCTGACGACGTAGCGGGTCAACGTGACGTGACCGGTGTCGACGTCGAGGTTGCACGTGCACACGTGGCACGCGTTCGAGTACATGACGGGCGGCGCCTTGAACCGCGCGACGACCTCGAGGCCGGGCTGCGTATCGGGCGGGAGCGCGTCGGACGTCGCGTACGCGACCCGCGCGACGTCCGCGAGCGTGATCGCGCGCGACGGCGTGCCGCGCACCGAGATGCGGCCGTCCTCGACGTCCAGGTCCTCGGGCGCGGCCTCCATCATGTGCGCGGCGATCGCGACGACCTTCTCGCGCACGTCGAGCGCGGCCTGGCGCGCGGCCGAGCTGAGGATCGGCGCGCTGCGGCTGCCGCCCGTCCCGCCCCCGAACGGCGCGACCTCGGTGTCGCCTTGGTGCACGACGACGTCGTCGACATGCACGCCGAGGTGCTCGGCGACGACCTGCGCGACCGTCGTCTCGAGGCTCTGCCCGTGCGAGCCCGACCCGACGAACACGTTCACGGTGCCGTCGGGCTCGACGCGCACGTTCGCGGCCTCGACGCCGAGCGCGCCCATCCCGGTCTGCGGCTCGATGTAGAGGCCGATGCCGATCCCCAGGTTTCGGCCCTCACCACGGGCGCGCGCCTGCTCGGCGCGGAAATCGTCGTAGCCGGCGAGCGCGACGGCCTGCTCGAGCGTCTCGGCCGGCGACACGTTGTCGTACACCATCCCGGTCGCGGTGGCGTACGGGAGCTCGTCGCGACCGATGACGTTGCGGCGTCGCAGCTCGAGCGGGTCCATCCCGATCGTGCGCGCGACGGCGTCCATCATCTGCTCGCGCGCGACCGTCTCCATCATCCACGGCCCGCGGTACGCGCCCCGCCCGCAGGTGTTCGTCCACACCGCGGTCGTCGACCAGCCGATGCGCGGGATGCGGTACGGCCCGGGAAACATCATCGCGACGAAGATCCCGGTGCCGCCGGTGCCGCCGTTGGCGTACGCGCCGGCGTCCTCGAGGTGGTCGACACGCGCACCGACGATGCGACCGTCGCCGTCGACACCGATGGTCGCGGTCACCCGGTCAGTACGCGCGTGGTTCGACGCGAGCAGGTTCTCGCGGCGGTCCTCGATCCACTTGACCGGACGGCCGAGGAGGTGCGAGGTGAGGACGACCGTCATCTCGTCGCGTGGCATGAAGTACTTCTGGCCGAACCCGCCGCCGACGTCCTGTTGCATCACGCGTACGCGGTTCTCGGTGATCCCCAGGATGCGGGCGCACGTACGCCGGACCTCGTGCGGGTTCTGGCTGGACATCCAGACGCGCAGCTCGCCCGCGTGCGCGTTCCAGTCGGCGACGACGCCGCGCGTCTCCATCGGTGTCGGCGTCTGCCGGTGCTGCACGAACGTCTGGGTGACGACGTGCGCCGCGTTCGCGAGCGCGTCGTCGAGCGCGGGATCCGGCGGCGTGGCCATCGTCGTCGCGACGTTCGACCCCAGCTCGGGGTGGACGAGGTTCTCGGTGTCGGCCGCGGCGCGCTCGAAGTCGACCACCGGGGTGAGCGGCTCGTAGTCGACCTCGACGAGCTCGCACGCGTCCTCGGCGACGTAGCGGCTCTCCGCGACGACGAGCACGATCGGGTCGCCGACGAAGCGGACGTCGTCCGCGGCGAGCGGGCGGACGGGTGCGGACGGCCCGTTCGTACCGTCGGCGAACATGCTCGGCACCATCGGCCCCGCGGGGCGACCGTTGAGCTCGCGGGCCGTGAGGACGGCGTGCACGCCGTCGAGCGCGCGTGCGGCGTCGACGTCGAGACGGGTGATGCGCCCGCGGGCGACGTCGCTGCGGACGAACGCCGCGTGCAGCATGCCGGGCACGGTGACGTCGTCGACGTAGCGGCCGTGACCCGTGACGAGGCGCGGGTCCTCCTTGCGCGTGACGGACTGGCCGACGAACCGACCCGCGGTGTGCGCCGGCGTGGTGGTCGTCATGCGGTGACGCCCGCGCCGGCGCCCGCATTGCGTTCGGCCACGCGTTCGGCCGCGAGGTGGACGGCCTTGATGATCCCCTGGTACCCGGTGCAGCGGCAGAGGTTGCCCGACAGCGCCTCGCGGATCTCGGCGTCGGTGGGGTGCGGGTTGTCGCGCAGGAACGCGGTCACGGACACGACGAAGCCGGGCGTGCAGAACCCGCACTGCAGACCGTGCGCGTCGCGGAACGCGGCCTGCACGGTGCTCAGCTCGCCGTCCGGTTCGGCGATGCCCTCGATCGTCGTCACGTCCGCACCGTCCGCCTGCACCGCGAACATGAGGCACGAGCGCACGGCCGCGCCGTCGACGAGGACCGTGCAGGCGCCGCACACGCCGTGCTCGCACCCGAGGTGTGTTCCGGTGAGCGCGCAGTCCTCACGCAGGAAGTCGGCGAGCGTCTTGCGCGCGTCGACGTGCGCGCGCCGTCGTTCGCCGTTCACGGTCATCGTCACGTCGAGCGCGGTCCCCTCGATCATCACGGTATGTCCTCCTCCGCCCGGCGGATCGCGTCTCGGAGCGTCTTGCCGGCGAGGTACTCCCCGACGCGGCGCCGGTACGACGCTGACGCGTGCACGTCGTCGACCGGTGCGGTGTCGCGCACCGCGAGCGCGCCGAGCTCGCGCAGGTCGTCGTCCGACGCGGGGTGGGTGCCGACGAGCGCCTGCTCGGCGTCGGTCGCGCGGACGGGTGCCGGTCCCATCCCGAACAGCGCGATGCCGGCACGGGTCACGTTCGACGATCCGTCGAGCTCGACCGCGGCGATCGCGCCGGCGAGCGCGAAGTCGCCGTGACGGCGCGCAACCTCGTCGCACGCGAACCCGCAGCGGCCCTCCCACACGGGAAAGCGGACGGCGACGAGGAGCTCGTCGGCGCCGAGTGCGGTCTGCCAGGTCCCCTCGAAGAACTCTTGCGCGGGGACCTCGCGCGTCCCGCTGCTCGACGCGACGTCGAAGCGCGCGTCGAGCGCGAGTGCGACCGCCGGGTACTCGGACGCGGGATCGGCGTGCGCCAACGAGCCGCCGACCGTCCCCCGGTTGCGGATCTGGAAGTGGCCGATCAGCGGCGTCGCCATGGCGAGCAGCGGGACGTCGCGCGCGACATCGCCGTCGTGCTCGACGGTCGCCTGGGTCGTCATCGCACCGACGCGCAGCGTGCCGTTGGTGCGCGCGACGCCGCGCAGCTCGTCGACCCGGTTGAGGTCGACGAGATGCTCGAAACGCGCGAGTCGGAGCGCGAGCATCGGCACGAGGCTCTGCCCGCCCGCGAGCGGCTTCGCCTCGTCGCCGTGCCGCGCCAGGAGGTCGACGGCCTCCGCGATCGTGGTCGGCGCGTGGTACTCGAACGGTGCCGGCTTCACGGCCGGCAACCTACCCGGCTAGCCGCTCCAGCTGTCGAGGCGCTCGCCGCCCGGGTCGTCGACGGTGCGGCACTCGCGGCCGAGCAGCATCGTCGTCCGCACGGGTGGCTCGTAGCGGGCCCAGCCCGGCTCGCCGTCGCGCGCGAACGCGCACCACGCGGCTCGCATGCGCGTCGACAGCGCCTCGGCCTCCGTGCCGCCACCGACGAACGCGTGCCAGCCCTCGCGGTCGAACGTGCCGAACGTGAACGGCAGGTCCACGGCGTGACAGGCGCGCAGCGCGCCATCGTGCGCGGCGGCCGGCCACGTGAACACGTAGCCGTAGGTGCGGTTCCCCCGGCGCGCGTGCCCGTCGGCGACACGGCGCGCGGGAAGCGACATCTGCACGTCGGTCGTCATGTCCGACCAGAGATCGGCGGGCGACGCGCGGTGCGGCCGCGCCGTCCGCGTGTACGTGTCGACGACGGCGTCGACGTCGACCTCGTCACGCAGGCGCGTGACGTGCCGCGCGAGCGTCACCCGATCGGCCGGGAACGTGCTCGGGTCGAGGAACAGGCGCATCTCGTCCGCGGTGATGCCGATCACGAGGTCGACGCCGTCGGCCGAGCCGCGCGCGATCGCGACGTCGGGTGACGCGGTGACGACCACGCCGTCGGCCACGGGATGGAACGGCATGAGGCCGACGCTCGGTAGGAGCGCCGCCGCGGCCTCGTCCTGCGCGGCGAGGATCCGCTCGACGGGGACGGCACGAAGCGCGTCGAGGTCACCGGGCCCGGCGCCGAGACACTCGGCGAACCGAGCCGCGACCTCTGCGGCGCGCT
>Ga0070741_10014758_pt1 | contig 13435 bp, 12 predicted proteins | sample Coa_R1_4_FD_66440 | JGI IMG/M metagenome (GOLD analysis project Ga0070741, IMG submission 66440) | Surface soil microbial communities from Centralia Pennsylvania, which are recovering from an underground coalmine fire - Coalmine... | ecosystem: Environmental > Terrestrial > Soil > Unclassified ... | reverse complement strand
ACTTCTCCGAGCTGTTTCCACCCGCCTGATCGACCGCCGAGCCACTCCCCGAAGTGCTCGTCGGGTCGCGCTCGTGGCTGACGCCTCGGGCCCACCTGCTTTCGCTCGTCCGGGCGAGCATCGTGCGCCGACGGCGTCCAGCAGGAGGGTGGGGCCCGTCACGCGAGGCGAGAGCGGCGTGACAACAGGCGATTGCGTGACCTGCTTCTGGGTGTCACAGAGGTCGACGCGTTCCGCGATCTTGGCGGCATCGTCATCGACCGGCTCTGGATACGGAGGAGGCCGTCATGTCCGACACCCGCCGCCCGTCCATCGCGCTCGCAATCGTCGTGACCGTCGGCCTGGCCACCTGGGCCGCGGCGACTCCGCGGATGCTCAGGCCGTCGGCGGCGAGAACGTCCAATGCGTGCAAGGCCAGCACGGACGCCGCGTTCACCGCCTGTCAGCTGGAGGCGCGAAGCGACAAGGCGCTCGCCCAGGGGAAGTGCGCCAACCTGCCTGACCGCACGGCGAGCAAGACGTGCAAGGAGCAGGCGTCGGCGGAGGCCAAGGATGCGCTGGATGGCTGCAAGGCGCAGCGCGGCGCGCGGCGGGCGGTGTGCGACCGGCTCGGCCCCGCGCCGTTCGCTCCGGCGATCGACCCCGCCAGCTTCACCACGACCATCGACAATCCCTTCTTCCCCCTGGTGCCCGGGACGACGTTCGTCTACGAGGGGCAGACGGCCGAGGGGCTCGAGCACGACGAGCTCGCCGTCACCCGGAACACGAAGGTGATTCTCGGCGTCACCTGCGTGGAAGTGCGGGACGTCGTCACGGTCGACGGCGAGGTGACGGAAGATACCCTCGATTGGTTCGCGCAGGACCGCGCCGGCAACGTGTGGTACTTCGGCGAGAATTCGAAGCAGCTCGCCGGTGGCCTGATCGTGGGATTGGAGGGTTCCTGGACGGCGGGTGTCGACGGTGCGGAGCCGGGCATCGTGATGGAGGCGCACCCGGCGATCGGCGACTTCTACCGGCAGGAGTTTCTGCTGAAGGACGCCGAAGACCTCGCGGAAGTCGTGAGTCTCACCGAGTCCGTCACGGTCCCCTTGCGAGCGGCTCCGTTCGACAAGTGCCTCGAGACGAAGGAGACCTCGCCCCTGGAGCCCGACGCGGCCGAGAACAAGCTCTACGCGGCCGGCGTCGGCAATCTGCTGACGGTCGATCTCGTGACCGGCGAGCGGTCGGAGCTGGTGCAGATCATCCCCCCGGCATGAGCAGCGACGCCGTCGACACTGCCGCATTGTGCGCCTCGGAACGAGCTGCTATACGGGGGTCCATCGTTTGCTTGTGCGGTGAGTCCCGCCGCCCCTTCCTCACTCGGACGATCGGTCTTCTCGCCCAACCAACCGAAGACGGCAGGCCCGTGGAGGGCCAGGAGAACAGCAAGCATGGGTGAGAAGATCTTCGTCGGGAACCTTGCGCTCGACACCACCAGCGCCGAGCTGGAGTCGTTGCTCTCGGAAGCGGCACGCACGCCGAGCGTCAGCGAGGCGAAGGAGCGCGCGAGCGGGAACGGCGGCGGCCGTGGACGCGGCGGCTTCGGCCGGCGCAGCCGCTGACCGCGCTCCGTGCGTCTCCGGGACATCTCGCCGTCTCAGCATCGCCTGCTTCGCGACGTCACCAGCCAGATCTCGAACAAGCTGGAGACGGAGTTCTCGGAGCTACCCGGCGTCGAAGGTCCGAGCGTCGGGATCGTGCTCCACGAGCGGCACCGTCACGTCTTGATCGAGATCCCCGCGGACCTACTCATGCGGGCCGCCGGCGATCTCACGGCCCGCGAGGCGATCCGGGTCCACATCAAGGGCCGCCGCGATCGGATGCTCTTCCGGGCGCCGCCGAAGCCGCTGCCGAAGCACATCGCCGCCGCGGCGACTCCGGGCTCGATGCACTCCGGCTTCGGGTACCGGCGGGGCGGCGGCCCACGCGGCCGACGCTGATTCGGACCAACGCCCTCCGCGACGCCCCCCGGCGGCCGCGATCAGCTGCTTCCGCACGCTGCCCGGGTCGAGGCCGAGGGCCTCGCACAGGTTCTCGAAGCTGAACGGCCACCGGCGATCGTCGCTCGCCACGTAGGCCCCCGCATTGCGGACGTCCCGCCCAACCGAGTGAATCGGATATCCCCTCGCGCGCCGGTACGCCGACCCGAAGCAGTCGTCGAGGGCCGTCTGGAGCACGGCGGCCATCAGGCGCCTGCACCGATCGGCGGGCGAAGTCCGACGACGCAGGTACTGGGTGGGCAGCACCGTCTCGATCACGCCGTCTCACTCCTCGTCCGGCGCCGGCGGCCGCATCAGCGCCGCGATGTCGCGGCGAGAAGCTCCGCTTCGCGCTGCCCCTCGCGGTGCTCGCGCCAGAACCGCGCACGCGCGGCGAGGCGCTGGCGACTCGGGTCGGGTTCCTCGCGTTCCGCGACCCCGAAGACCTCCAGTCGCCCGAGCCATCGGCGGACACCCTGCCGGAGGCGTCCCAGCGCGTTCATGTCGTCGGGATCGGTCACGTGCATGGCAGATTCTCCTTTGGGAGTCCGCCGCCGAACACGCGTGGTTGAGGAGCTCGGTCGCTCGACGAGTCGCGCTGCGGGGCTCTGAACGGGCTCGGACGGAGTCTATCGACCTCTCGTTGCGTGCGCAACGGCGTCGGAGCGGACGACGTTGCCGATGCCCGGGCCACGCGCGCGGCGTCGTGGCGGCGGAAGGAGGTTCGACACCCGAAGCCGTTGAGCCTCCTTCGCCGTCGGTGGGCGAATCTTCGTGTCTACCGAGCGACCGGCTGGCGTGATGCGGAGCGTGCGACGCGGCTCCGGCCAGCGTCGCGAAGCGCGAGCGCGTGGCTCCGCCCACACGACCGGGGTGCGGGAGCGCGTCGTCGTGGCGCGGCGACGAATGGCACGTCGCGCGCGGCACGAGGAGCGCCGGCCGTACCGGAAGCAGCCGCGGCGGGAGTGGGAGCCGGGGCCGTCGCGCGGTCCGCGCGGCCCGGGCGGGAGTCGGCCGCGCTCGTTCGAGGACGACGCGGGGCGCGGGGGCGGCAGGCCGGACCGCAGGCGCCGCCGGTGAGCGACCGAGGAGCCGCGGCAGGCGACCGCGCCACGACCGCCCGGGAGCGGAAGCGCTCGTCCGCACCGTCGCGTCCCATACTTTTCGTCCGCTCCTCCCCCGTGTGGGCGTCGTCTCGCCGCCGCCGCCGCGCGAGCATGGCGACGAGGGAGGCGATCCATGACACCCGAGGAGCAGCTGCGAGGCGCGCGCGCGACGGTCGCCGTTCCGGCGGCGTTGGCGCCGGCGAGGCCGGCGGCGGGAGCGGTCGCGTGGAGCGCCGTGTGGAGCGGCTTCTTCGTCGCCGTCGGGACGCTCGTCCTCCTCCTCGTGCTCGGCGCCGCGATCGGAGCGAGCGTCCTCGGCGTCGCACCGTGGCCGGCGTCGAATCCGCGCGCGTGGGGCGTCGGGACGGCGCTCTGGACCTTCGCGAGCGCGATCGTCGCGCTCGCGGCCGGCGGCCGTGTCGCCGGGCGCTACCGCGGGGGCGCCGCCGGCCGGCCGCGCGCGATCGAGGGCGTGCTCGTGTGGGTGCTCTCCGTGCTCTCGCTGGCGCTCGTCGGAAGCGTGACGGTCGACGGCATGGCGATCGGGCGCGGGCTCGCGCTCCCGCGCGCGACGAAGACGACGATCGTCACGGGTCCGCCGCTGGAGAAGATCGCGCCCGCCGTCTCCGCGGCGATCGCCGCCCGCGACGTGGACGGGGTCATCGCCCTCCTCGGACAGCCCGCGACCGCGGATCGGATCGCGAGCGCGACGGGCCAGGCACACGCCGACGTCGAGGTGCAGCTCGCCGACCTCCGCGCTCGCGTCGCGGCGCGGCGCACCGACCGCGCCCGCGCGCTCGCCGAGGCGCGGGTCGGTCTCGCCCGGCTCGCGGCGGCTCCGGGCCGCGTGCCGCCGAGCGTGCCTCCGCTGCGCGCGATGCGCGCCGGGGTGCTGGTCGCGTGGGCGGCGTTCGTGGCGTTGCTCCTCTCGCTCCTCGCCGCGGTCGCGGGCGCGCGCGCGGGCTCGCGGCGCGCCGTCGCGGCGTGACGCCGCCGCATGGGCCATCGACACGCCGTCGGCGCGTGACCACGGCGCGCCGGCGATCGGCGCTCCGTTCCTTGACGCGCCCCCGGACGGCGTGGAACACGAGGCGCCAGATGCGGCCGGGGAGGCGAGGAGCGCGGGCGGCCGGCCGCGCCGCGATCGTCGATCGGCGCGCCGACTGGGTGCACGCCGCCCACCGCGTGCTTCGCGCCCGCGACGTGACGCAGGTGGGCTGCGTCCCCGACGCCGGGCTCGCGCGCCGGGCGGTGGTGCAGGCGCTCCTCGCGGGGCGCGGCGCTCTCCTCGCCGTCGCGGGGCTCGGCGCTCCGGCGTGCGTGGTCGGGCTCGGCCTCGCGCAGCCCCGGCGTCGCGTGCTCGTCGTCACCGGCGACGGCGAGATGCCGATGGGGCTCGGGAGCCTCGCGACGATCGGCGTTCGGCGCCCGCGGGACCTCGCCGTCGTCGTGCTCGACGGCGAGCGCTGCGGCGAGACCGGCATGCAGCCGTCGCACACGGCGCACGGCCTCGACCTGGCCGCCATCGCGAAGCCTTCGGGCTTCGCGGACGCGCGGCGCGTCGCGACGCCGGCCGCGCTGCGCGGCGCCCGCGCGGCCGTCCGCCGCGGGGCGGGCCCGCGAGTCGTAGAGGGGAGGAAGGTTCGATGCCGGAGGTCACCGTGTACGTCGATTGCGAGAGCCGGGAGAAGCTGCTGGACGAGGTCCGCGGCTACCAGCGGTCCACCGACGAGGCCAGCGGCAAGTCCGCGGGCGGGCCCGAGGAGACGCTCACGTTCTTCGCCGACGAGCCGCCACGGCTCCACGGCGACGGCCGCTACCCGCAGCCGCTCACCTACATCGCGGGCGGCGTTGGCACGTGTCTCCTCGCGAACCTGAAGCTCTTCGCCCTCAAGATGCGGCTCAGCGTCCGCGCCGCCCGCGCGCACGTCGAGATGGACTTCTTCCAGCGCCAGCGCGGATCCGTCTGGGACGGCGACATCGAGAGCGGCTGCCGCGAGGTGCGCGTGCGGCTCGAGGTCGAGTCCGACGAAGCCGAGGACCGGCTCGTGGCGCTCGTCCGGAACGCGAAGCGCGGGTGCTTCGCGGAGAACCTCGTGAAGCAGGCGGTGCCGCTCCGGAGCACGGTCGTCGTGAACGGGCGCGTCGTGGAGGTGCCGTAGGGCGCCGCGGCCGCACCTCGCGGCGGCGCTGCTCGCCTGCCGGCTCCTCCTCTCCGACGCGGGCGCACGCGGCGCGGCGACGACGCCGTGCACGGCGGTGCTCCCGGCGGGGGGCGACGTCCAGCAGGCGATCGACGCGCTGCCCGCCGGCCCCGCGACGCTCTGCCTCGGCGCCGGCGAGTTCAAGCTCCACCGCCTCGTCGCGATCGAGCGCGACGACGTCGTGCTGCGCGGCGCCGGCCGGGCGACCGTTCTGCGCCTCGACCACGGGCGGGAGAGCCCGGTCCTCGTCGTGGGCGACCACCGCCGCCGGGAGCCCGCGCACCCGGTCGCCGACGTGCGGATCGAGAGCCTCCGCGTGGTCGGCGGCGGCTGGAAGGGCCGCGAGGCGGACCGGGAGCATCCGTACCTGATGAACAGCGCGGTCGCCGTCCGGGCCGGCCGCGGCGTCGTCGTCCGCGGGCTCGAGCTCGCGGGCTGCCGGAGCGCGTGCATCCTGACCGAGCACGACAGCCGCGACGTGACGATTGCGGACAACGTCGCGCGCGGCGCCTACTGGGACGGCATCTCGCTCAACGACACGCGCGGGGCGCGCGTCACGGGGAACGTCGTCCGCGCGAACAAGGCGGCCGGCATCACGGCCGAGCACCTCGAGGACAGCCGGATCGAGGGCAACACGCTCGCGGACAACGGCTCGGCCGGCATCTACCTCGCGAACTCGCGGCGGAACGTCGTCGCCGCGAACCGGATCGCGGGGAACCGCCAGGCGGGCGTCTTCCTCACCTGCGCCGTCATCCAGAACCGCCGCCCGGCGCGCTGCTTTCCGGACACGATGAGCGAGGCGAACGTGTTCGAGCGCAACGAGCTCGCGGGGAACCGGCGCGGGTACGTCCTCGCGCCGAACGTCCGGGCGGACTGCCGACGGCCGGGGTTCGTCGCGAACGTGTCGCGGGAGGACCGGGTCGTGCCGCCGCGGAACGACGAGCCGGACCCTCGGCGCTTCGGCCGCTGCCTCGACCGCGCGGCGCGGCGGATGGGCGGCGCGCGTGCGGCGAGGGCGGGCGGGCCCGCCCTCGCACGGGCGACGCGCTACTGGAGGACGACCTGGCCGAGGCCGAGCGTGAACTTCTTCACGCCGGTGTCCCCACGGGCGGCGAGGATCGCATTCACGTCCTCGCTCGTGACCGCGATCGTGGTCGACGACGCGCCGCCGTCGGTGCCCATGAACGCGCCCGTCACGCCGGAGATGCCGAGCTGGAACTGGCCGTAGCTCCCGCCCCACGGGTCGCTCGAGAAGAGGCCGCCGGTGAGGCTCTCGACCGTCACCGTGCTGGACGTCTGGAGGAGCGGCGTCGTCTTCCGACCGCATCCCGAGCGCGCCGTGCGGGCGCTCCTCCTCGCCGGGGCCGCCGGCTTCGTCGCCCGCGCAGGCCGCGCCCGGGGGCGGCGCGCGGGCGCCGCGGACGGACATGGACGGAGGACGGCTGCTGGCGGTGGGACGCCCGAGCGCGCGAGGTCGACGAGCGCGAGGCCCGGCTCGGGGGCGCACGCCGCGGCGCTGCCCGCCGTCGACCGCGCCTTCGTGCTCCAGGCGGGCGAGAGCGCGCAGATGGAGGAGGCGCTCGGCGCGGCGGCCCTTCCCCGCACCGCCGACGCCCGGGGCGCGCGCTAGACCGCCGTCGGCGCCCCGGCCGCGGTGATTGCGCGGGGCCGCGCGTTCCGCGATGACCGCGGCATGACGACCGAGATCCCCGCCAGCTGCCGCGACCTCCTCGACAAGGTCGCCTTCGCGCACCTCGCGACGCTCATGCCCGATGGCAGCCCGCACGTGACGCCCGTGTGGTTCGAGCTCGACGGCCGCGTCGTGCGGGTCAACTCCGCGAAGGGCCGGCTGAAGGACCGCAACATGCGGCGCGACCCGCGCGTCGCGCTCGCGGTGCAGGACCCGCAGAACCCCTACCACTACGTCCAGCTCCGCGGGCGTGTCGTCGAGATCACCGAGGAGGGGGCCGACGCGCACATCGACCGGCTCGCGAAGCGGTACCTCGGCGTCGACCGCTATCCGCACCGCCAGCCGGGCGAGGTGCGCGTCGTCTACACGATCGAGCCCGTGCGCGTGTCCGGCATCTGAGCCCCGGCCTCACGCGGCGGCGCGCCGGCGGGCGAAGGCGACCGCCGGCGCCCGCGGGCGGCGCTCGCCGTCCTGCCCGACGCCGTCGTCGCGACGCGCGGGCGTTGAACCGAAAATCTCGCTTCGTCTAACTCGCGCGCGTGCGGCGCGTGGGGCGGTACGTGGCGGCGCGGTGGACGGCGGTCGCCGCCGGGCTCGGGCTCCTCGTCGCGGGCACGGGGCTCACGATGGCGCTCCCGTGGCTCGGCAGGCGGAGCGTCGAGGCGCTCGTCGCCGGCTCGCCCGCGCTCTGGCCGTGCGTCGGCGCGATCGCGGCGGTCGGCGTCCTCCAGGGCCTCCTCCGGCTCGCCTCGCGCGGGGTCCTCCTCCGCGTCGCCGGCGAGGTGGAGGCCGCGCTCCGGGACGACCTCGTCGCGCACCTCGCGCGCGTCCCGCCGCTCGCGCTCGCGACCGAGCGGACGGGCGACCTCCAGTCGCGGCTCGTGAACGACGTGGCCGCGGTCCGCCAGCTCCTCGGCCCCGGCCTCGTGAACCTCGTGAACGCGCCCCTCTACTGGATCGGCGGCCTCGCGGGCATGCTCGCGCTCTCGCCGCGCCTCGCGCTCGCGACGCTCGCCCTTCACCCGCTCGCCGTCCTCTGCGTCCGGCGCCGGAGCCGCCGGCTCCTCCCCGGCGCGCGCCGCGTCCGCGAGGCGCTCGCCGAGCTGTCGAGCACCGTCCAGGAGACCGCCGCCGGGCTCCACGTCGTGAAGGCCCACGCGGTCGAGCGCGAGACGCTCGCCGCCTTCGCCGCCGTGAACGACGACTACTGCGCCGACGCCCTCGCGCTCGCGCGCGTGAAGGCGCTCCTCGACCCGGCGATGACGCTCGCGGCGGGCGCGGGCGTGCTCGTCGTCCTCTGGCTCGGCGGCCGCCTCGTCCTCGCGCACGCGCTCTCGGTCGGCGACCTCGTCGCCTTCACGGGCACGCTCGGGCTCCTCGCCGTGCCGACGGCGGCGCTCGGGTGGCTCCTGACGGTCGTGCAGACGGCGCGGGCGGCGCTCGCGCGCATCGACGCCCTGTTCGCGCTGGTACCGCTCCGCACCGCGCCCGTCGCGCCGCCGCCGCGCCCGTGCCGCGGCGAGATCACGCTCCGGCACGTCACCGTCCGCCATCCCGGGCGGCCGGACGCGCCGCCCGCGCTCGTCGACGTGAGCCTCGCGATCCCGGCCGGGAGCCGCGTCGCGCTCGTCGGCGCGACGGGCGCGGGGAAGTCCTCGCTCGTCCAGCTCCTGCCGCGCCTCCTCGAGCCCGCGAGCGGCAGCGTCCTCCTCGACGGGCGCGACGTCCGCACCCTGCCGCTCGACTGGCTCCGCCGCGTCGTCGGCTTCGTGCCGCAGGACGCCTTCCTCTTCTCGCGCACCGTCGAGGCGAACGTCGCCTTCGCGCTCGACGAGGAGTGGATCGGCGGGCGCGTGATGCGCGCGCTCGACGCCGCGGCGGTGGCGGCCGAGGTGGAGAGCTGGCCGGCGGGGCGCGCGACCGCCCTCGGCGAACGCGGGGCGACGCTCTCCGGCGGCCAGCGCCAGCGCCTCGCGCTCGCGCGCGTGCTCGCGGCGGCGCCGCGGGTCCTCGTCCTCGACGACGCGCTCGCCGGCGTCGACGCGGCGACCGAGCGCGCGATCCTCCGCGTGCTCTTCGGCGCGCCGCGCGAGCGGACGACGCTCGTCGTGGCGCACCGGCCGAGCACGGTGCGCGCCGCCGACCTGATCGTCGTCCTCGACCGCGGGCGCGTCGTCGAGACGGGCGACCATCGCTCGCTCCTCGCCGCCGGCGGCCGCTACGCCGAGCTCTTCGAGACCCCGGGGCCCGCGCGCGCGCTCGAGGCCGCCGGGTGAGCGCGGGCGGGGTGCGCGGATCGCTCGGGCGGCTCTGGCCCTTCGTGCGCCCCCATCGCCGGGCGCTCCTCGCGGTCGCGGGCCTCGCGCCCGTCGTCGAGCTGGCCGGCCTCGTGCAGCCGTATCTGTTGAAGCGGGCGGTGGACCACGCGCTCGCGGCGGGCGACGCCGCGGGGCTCGACCGGCTCGCGCTCGCCTTCCTCGCGGCGCTCGGGGTCGAGCTCGCGGCCGCGGCCGGTGTCCAGTACGCGACCGCCGCGGTCGCGCAGCGCACCGTCCGCGACCTCCGCCAGGCGCTCTTCGGGCGCCTCGTGCGGCGGCCGATGGCCGTCGTCGAGCGCGAGCCGGTCGGCACGACGATCGCCCGGCTCACGACCGACGTCGAGGCGCTCCAGGAGCTCTTCGCCGCGGGCGCGGTGACGATCGTGCTCGACGGGCTCCGCGTGGTCGGGACGGCCGGCGCGATGCTCTGGCTCGACGCACGCCTGGCACTCGTGAGCCTCGCCCTCGTCCCGGCGGCGCTCGCCGCGATCGCGGCCTTCCGGCGGGCCGCGCCCGCGGCGTACCGCGCCGTCCGCGACCGCACGGCGGCGCTCGGCGGCGTCGTCCAGGAGACGCTCGCCGGCATGCGCGTCGTCGCCCTCTCGCGGCGCGAAGCGGCGACGGTCGCGGAGCACGCCGCCGCGAGCGGCGCGCAGCGGGACGCGACGCTCGCCGCGGGCCGGCTCGAGGTGCGGCTCTTCGCGACCATGGAGGCGCTCGCCACCCTGTCGGTCGCGCTCGTGCTCGTCGCGGGCGGGTGGCTCGGCGCGCGCGGCGTCCTCGCCGTCGGCACGGTCGTCGCGTTCGTGCAGTACGTGCAGCAGCTCTTCGCGCCGCTGCGCGACGCGAGCGCGCGCTGGGGCGCGGTGCAGGCGGCGATGGCGGCGGGGGAGCGCGTGATCGCGCTCCTCGACGCGCCGGTCGAGGCGGCGCCGGCGCGGCCGCGCGTGGCGGCCCGCGCGCGGGGCGAGATCGCCTTCGACGGCGTCTCGTTCGCGTACCCCGGCGGCGACCGGGTGCTGCGCGACGTGTCCTTCCGCCTGGCGCCCGGCACGCACGTCGCCCTCGTCGGCGCGAGCGGCTCCGGCAAGTCGACGATCGTGAAGCTCCTCCAGCGCTTCTACGACGTCGACCGCGGCCGGATCCTGGTCGACGGCCTCGACGTGCGCGCCTGGGACCCGGCCGCGCTCCGGCGCCGCGTCGGCGTCGTCGCGCAGGACGTCGTCCTCTTCCGGGGAAGCGTGCTCCGGAACCTGACGCTCGGCCGCGCCGACGTGCGGCGCGCCGACGTCGTCCGGGCGGTCGCCCGCACCGGCGCCGAGGACGTCGTCGCGCGGCTCGGCGGCTACGAGGCTCGGCTCGGCGAGCGCGGGGCGAACCTCTCCGTCGGCGAGCGCCAGCTCCTGGCGCTCGCCCGGGCCCTCGCGCACGACCCGACGATCCTCGTGCTGGACGAGGCGAGCGCGCACCTCGACCGCGCCACCGAGGCCCGCCTCCGCGCGACGCTCGACGGCCTGCGCGGCACGCGGACCGTCCTCACGATCGCCCACCGGCTCGCGAGCGTCGAGCGGGCGGACCGCATCCTCGTCCTCGACGGGGGCGCCGTCGTCCAGGACGGCCGCCACGACGAGCTGATCGCCCGCCCCGGGCCGTACGCCCGCCTCCGGCGGCTCCAGGACGCGCCCCTGCGGGGGGCGGCCGCGCGATGAGCCGCGGGCGCCGGGCGCGTGCTAGCTAGCTGACATATGCCGAGTCTACACGTGTAGACTCGGACGCCGCGGTGTCGCGGCCGAGCACGGTGGTCATCTCGCGCGAGCGCGCGCGCATAGCGGCGGTCCTCCTACACCCGGCCCGCGCCGGCCGAGGACGCGGTTCACGGCCCGGGCGAGGCCCTACCGCGCGGCCGCGCGCGCGAGCCCCCGGCCCTCGGCGAGGAGGTCGCACGCCGCCTCGACGATCGCCTCCGGCGGGACGAGGCGGAGGCAGTCGTGGTGGCCCTCGGGGCAGACGCTCCGGTAGCAGTACTTGCAGGGGACGTCGTGGGTGAGGACGCGGGCGGGGACCTGCCAGGGGGTGTGCTGCGGGTTCGTGAGCGCGTAGAGGTCGACGACGGGCGTGCCGACGGCGGCGGCGATGTGCACGGGGCCCGTGTTGTTGGCGATCAGGAGCGACGCCATCGCGATCGCGGCGGCGAGCTCGGCGACGGAGAGGCGGCCGGCGAGCGACACGGACGGCGCGCGCGCCGCGCCCCGGATGCGCTCGACGAGGGCGCGCTCCGCGACGGTGCCGGTGAAGACGAGCTGGCAGCCGGTGGCGGCGGCGAGGTGCTCCGCGGCGGCGGCGAAGCCGGCGGCCGCGTAGCGGCGGGACGGCGCGGAGGCGCCGGGGTGGAGCATCACCCACGGGCGGCGCCGGTCGACGCCCAGCCGGTCGAGGAGCGCGGCCGCCCGGCGCGCCGCCGCCGGCGGGACGCGGAGGGCCAGGCGCTCGTCCGCCGTCCGGCAGCCGATCGTCGCGACCAGGTCGAGCTGGCGGCGGACCTCGTGCCGGATGCCGTGCTCCGGCTCCCACTCCCGCACCCAGTCGGTGAGGAGCTGGTAGGGGTTCTCGCGCGCGTGGGCGAGACGGACGGGGATCCGGGCGAGGTAGCAGAGGAGGGCGGCCGGGAGCGCGCTCTGGGTGTAGACCGTGAAGACGACGGCCGCCTCGAAGCGGAGCGCGCGCAGGCGGTCGAGGACCGCGCGATCCACGCCGCTCGCCGTCCGCAGCGGCGTCGCCTTCATCCACGGCGCGTCGTAGACGAGCACCTCGTCGACCTCGGGGACGAGCAGCGCCGCGCCGGCGCCGGCGCGCGAGGTGAGGAGCGTGAGGCGCCGGCCGGGCACGGCGGCGCGGAGCGCGCGGAGCGCCGGCGTCGTCATGAGGACGTCGCCGAGGGCGTCCAGGCGGACGGCGAGGACGCGCGCCGCGGACGACCACGCGCCCGTCACGGTCAGAACACCCCGCGATACATCGCGCAGCCGCGGCACACCGCGGGCGGCGCGTCGGAGAGGAGCGCGGCGCGGAAGGCGACGTACGCGTCGCTCCGCCAGACGGCGGCGAGGCCGCCCTCGCCGAGGCGCCCGAGCGTCGCGCGGTCCTCGCCCATGACCATGCAGCAGGGCTGCACCGTCCCGTCGTGGGTCACGTACGTCGCGCGCCACGGCCAGTCGCAGGGGACGTCGCCCGGGGCGCGCGGCGGCACCTCGTCGTCCGTCGCCGGGAGCCGGAGGTCGACGTCGAGCGCGTCGGCGAGACGGCGCGCCTCGGCGACGGCCTCCGCCGCGCCGGGGTCCGCGCCGTCGTACAGCGCCTCGCGCGCGACGAAGGCGCGGAGCCCCGCGTAGGCGGTCTCCGGCGCGGTGTCGCTGAAGGAGTGGGAGAGGTTCTGGACGCGGAGGCGACGGACGCCCGTCTCGGCCGCGAAGCGGACGAGCGCCGGCAGCTCGGCGACGTTCCGTCGCATCGCGACGCAGACGAGCATGATCGCCGGGCGGACGGCGTGCCGCCGCCGCATGACGTCGACCAGGTCGCGCACGTTCGCCTGGACGCGGGCGAGGTCGCCGCCGGGGCGGATCCCGGCGTAGGTGGCGGGGCTGGCCGCATCCAGCGAGACGTGGAGCCAGTCGAGGCCCGCGGCGACGAGCCGCTCGGCGCGGCTCCGGGTGAGGAGCGTCCCGTTCGTCGTGAAGCCGACGCGCACGCCGCGCGCGGTCGCGTACCCGACCATCGCGTCGAGGTCGGGCGCGAGGAGCGGCTCGCCGAGGCCCTGGAGCGTCACCTTCGTGAGCCCCGGGAGCGCGTCGACGAGCGCGCGGAAGGTCGCGAACGACATGCTTCCCGTCGTCCGCGGGAGGGGCGGGCGGTGCGCGACGAGGCACATCGGACAACGGAGGTTGCACGCGCCGGTCACCTCCACCTGGAGCTCGCGCGGGAGCGGCGGCCGCACGTCGGGGCGCGGCGCCGCGGGCGGAAGCGTCGCGAGCGCGCCCACCACGTCGGCGGCCTGGATCTCGAGGAGGCCCGGGTCGGGCGTCTCGGCGTGCGTGTCGCCTTGGCG
>Ga0070741_10014757_pt1 | contig 13436 bp, 9 predicted proteins | sample Coa_R1_4_FD_66440 | JGI IMG/M metagenome (GOLD analysis project Ga0070741, IMG submission 66440) | Surface soil microbial communities from Centralia Pennsylvania, which are recovering from an underground coalmine fire - Coalmine... | ecosystem: Environmental > Terrestrial > Soil > Unclassified ... | reverse complement strand
TCGCGAGCATCAAAAGGGATCAAGCTGCTGGACTACTAAATGGACTACTCCGTGGTTCTCAAGAAGGCATCGTCAACGTAAGTCGTTGATAGAATGGCGCGTCCGGTAGGACTTGAACCTACAACCTTCTGATCCGAAGTCAGAAGCTCTATCCAATTGAGCTACGGACGCACTGGAGAGGCCAGAGCGGCGCGTTCTGCCGGCGGTCTTCTTTGGGCCTCGCGCGGCCTTTCCAGGCGGAACCTTAACTGGCGGGCTGATGCGGGTCAACTGCTGTAGTCCAAACCCCGACGTTAGAATCAGCCCTGGACCGATTTCAAAAAAACGGCCTTGGGCGAGGCTGTCACCACGCGAGAGCTATGAGATATTTCAAAAACGTCAAAGTGGTGGTTGGCATCGGTTTAATCGTCGGCGGCCTGGCCATGATTCTGGCCTGGTTCCTGCACGTCCCGGCACGGGAAATCAGCCGAGGCGAATTCGAACAATTTCTCACCGCCAATGCCTTGTCCGAACCGGTGGTGGCGCCTTCGGCGTACGGCGGCATCTACCACGTGGCAGGCCGGCATAAGCTCGGCAACAAATCTGAGAAGGTTTACATCACGACCCATTTGGATGAAGGCGAGATCAAGCGCTTGTTCGATCAACGCGGCCTGAAAGTGACCCTGCCAGGTGAAGGGCTGCGCGGACAATGGGTGAGCATTCTTTCCACGGTGAGTGTCGTCGGGCTGGTGGTGGGGCTGATGTATTTCCAAAGTAATCTCGGCCGGGGGAAAAGCGCCCAAGTGCATCAGCGGCCGACGGTCACCTTCCGCGAGGTCGCGGGGATTGAAGAGGCTAAAGGGGAGGTGCAGGAGGTCGTGGATTTCCTGCGCGATCCCAAGAAATTCCAGCGGCTGGGCGGGAACCTTCCCAAAGGTGTGCTGCTGATCGGCCCTCCGGGCACCGGCAAAACCATGCTGGCCAAAGCCATCGCCTGCGAAGCCAAAGCGCAGTTCTTCAGCGCGCACGGCAGTGACTTTACCGAGGTTTTTGTCGGTGTCGGCGCCAAGCGCGTGCGCCAGCTCTTCAAGATGGCCCACCGCAACAGGCCGGCCATTATTTTCATCGATGAAATCGACTGCGTGGGAAAAAACCGCAAATTCGACACTCATGGGGAACATCAGCAGACAATTAACGCGCTGCTTGCCGCCATGGACGGCTTCGAAAGCAGCCAGGGTATTGTCGTGGTGGCCGCGACCAACCGACCGGAGGATCTGGATCCCGCCTTGTTGCGACCCGGACGTTTCGACCGCAAGGTTTACGTGCCATTCCCGGATATGAAGGGGCGACGCGCCATCCTCAACACGCACGCGGAAGGCAAACCGATTGTCGACCTCGACAAGGCGCTCGATGTCATTGCCCAAACGACACCCGGCATGTCCGGCGCCGACTTGGCGAACCTGTTGAATGAAGCGGCCATTCTCTCAGCTCTGCAGAACGAGTCCCAGATCACCTCCGTTCATCTCGAATCGGCCCGTGACAAAGTCCGCTTCGGCAAGGAGCGCAAGTCTATGGTCTTGAAGCACAAAGAACGTGAAATGGTCGCTTACCATGAAGCCGGCCATACGATTGTCCATCTTCAGACCCATTTGCTGCCGCCGCTCTACAAAGTCAGCATCATTCCGCGCGGCCAGGCGCTCGGGGTCACGACGCTGCTGCCGGATGAAGACCAGAATCTCCAAAGCAAAAAGTTCCTCCTCGAAGAGCTTTTCGTGCTGATGGGTGGACGCGCGGCCGAGAAGACCTTCTATGATTCGACCACCAACGGCGCTGCCGGCGATCTGGACATGGCCCGCAAAATCGCCCGCAAGATGATTCATGAATGGGGCATGGGTGAGAAGCTGTACTATGAACCGGAACAGCGCGATGCCGAGGCCGAAATCAACCGGCTCCTGGACACCGCCGATCGCCACGCCTTGGCGACTATCGAATCCCAAAAAGAAGCAACTGACAAGCTGGCCCAAGCTCTCCTGGCGCGGGAAACACTCACCCGTGACGAAGTGCTTGAATTGTTAGATCTAACGACCGATCCGACGTGTAGCGCCTCCGCGGACCGTTGCCTGGCGGCGGTTTGAACCGCAAGTCAGCGACGATCGATCCGCTTTACCGGGACCAGGAAGGACGATTCGCCCCAGCGTTGGAGCACAACCCGATGGCGCTTCAAGGAACGGTTCGGCCAGGATGGAGGTTTTGACGGAAAAAGGCGCCGGGCCGACAACCTGACGTCATTGTAAACGACCGTGAACGAGTGAGGTGGGCGACCGGTCTGCCAAGATGGCGCAACGCTCTGGAGGGCTGCCCCCTGTTGCCAACAGTTCATGCTTATATGACGCATGAGAATGGCTTTTGGTTTCCGAAAAAATGGAACACCACTCGAGTTTCCCGCTGAAAGCCGGGACTCCGAACTTGCGAGCAGGCTGAAAGTCTCCGCTACTCGCGCACGCCCCAGGGATCAAATAATCTCGCGAATCTCGGCAGGGCGGCCGTTTTGTACTCAGGCCAAGGACAGCAGATGAGGACGGCTTTAACGCGTTTCTCCGACTTGAGTTTGGCGAGATCGCTCAATACTTCAAATTGCAACAAGCTCGGGCTGTTTTGAGTCGTGGCGGCACAATCATGCACGAGGACCCGGCAGCCCCCGCTTTTCAGCACCTTGGCAACATGGAGGCCGGCGGATTCCTCGACGATGTAAGTTCCTGGTCGGTATGCCATTCCCAGCACGACCGCAGTGTCGCCCGGCTTCAGACAGGCTTGGGCCTGCTCGGCGAGTCGTTGATTGGCTAGCTGATTCACCGCGTCCGTGGCATCGGCCAGGGCGGCGCTCAAGCCGACCTGCTTGGCGGCGTAAGATACCAGCCGGTTATCGCGCGGGAAACACGGTCCGCCGTAACTGAGGCCGGCGCGCAGGTACTTTTTGCCAATTCGGGAGTCCGCGCCGATCGCATCGAGGATGGAATGAACGTCGGTATCCTCGTATTGTTCAGCAATCATGCGCAACTGATTGGTGAAGCTGATTTTCATCGTAATGTAGCTGTTGACTGAAATCTTGGCCAACTCGGCGCTGGTAATCGACATGCGGGCAATGGTGGGCCGATTCGTGTTGTACTGGGCATAGAGTTTGGCCAGCAGGTCGCCGCTGCGCTCGTCCGATTCACCGATGAGGACCACGTCTGGTTCGAGCAATCCGCGAATCACATTGCCCAGCGCGATGAATTCGGGGTTGTAACAAAATCCGAATTTTTTGCCGCAAGCGCCCCCGATTTGCTGTTCGAGCATTGGGATGATGACTTTTCGGCAAGCGCTCGGAGTGGTCGTCGAGCTGACCACGAACAAGTGAGTCTTTTTACCGGCTTCCTTGACAGCTTGCGCAATCGGCTGCAAGGCGCGCATAAGAAATTCATTCGAGAAGCTTCCGTCGGGCAGGCTGGGCGAGGGCACGATCACAAAAGAGGCATCGGTCTCAACCGCGTCGCGCGCCTGCGTCGTCGCGCGCAGCCGGCTTTTGGCTTCGGCAACCGTTTCGGCGAGTAGTGGTTCGTCCAGGGGCGGCTGGCCGGCATTGACCTTTCGCACGACCTCAGGGTTATTATCAATGCCCAGGACCTCGAATCCGCGCTGGGCGAATGTGGCGGCCATGCACGCCCCGAGCTTGCCCAAGCCGACCACCGAAAGCCGTTTTAAACTCAACATAGAAGCGCGCAGCATCCTCAAACAAAAATTCGAGTGCAAGTTATTTGCCCAGCGCCGCGCCGAGGGCCCGCCCGGCGACGTCGATTTAGCTCGTATCGCACACTTTCCAGGCTGCGATACCGCACGGCTGGACACAGTTAAATCCGAGCCCGCAAATCGCAAATCGTGAACTCGAATCCGCGGTCGCCCCGAATTTGCGGGGAAATCTTTAGGCGAACACACCCCAGCGACCCGCAAAGCCCGCCCCCGAAACCCGGCCAGCGGTTTCGGTTGACGAGCGCGGGCGCGAGCCCGAGTTTTACACTCATGAGTAAAACCCTGTTTGAGAAAATCTGCGCGCGCGAAGTTCCGGCCGCCATTGTTTACGAGGATGATCTGGTGCTGGCCTTTCGGGATATCAAGCCCCAGGCGCCGGTTCATGTCCTGCTCGTGCCGAAAAAGCCCATTCCCCGGATCGCCGAAGCCAAGCCGCAAGACCATCAAGTCCTCGGGCACTTGTTACTCAAGGCGGCCGAGGTGGCCGAAAAGTTGGGCCTGACCAAGTCGGGGTTTCGGTTGGTGTTTAACAATGGACCTGATGCCGGCGAGGCCGTCCCGCATTTGCACTGCCATATTATCGGCGGACGACAGCTCGGCTGGCCGCCAGGATGAAGAGTTTCAGGTAAAAAGCGGCCCGGTATGCACCGAGCCGCTCAACCCAACTGAACCAGCTACCATGAAAAGCGGGGCAGCTCCGTACCGTTTTATTAGCTGCCCCCAGGCAGTGTTATAAGAACCCAACCTCTTTTCGGACGCGCGTCCGCGCGATTTTATTCGAAGCTTGCCAAATAGTCCTTCGCGGGCAAGGTACTGCGTGGAACCGTATGACGTCCTCCGAGGGTCCGGCACCCACTGATGCACAGCCCCCGCCACGGCCTGGAGCGGGCAGTTCCCGGGCTTGGCCGATTACCTGGATCGCGATTGTGGCGCTCATGGTGGGCGGCGGACTCTACGTTTTTAAATCCTGCCGCGATTTGCCGGGCGAAACGCTGGAAAAAAGCGGCAAACTGGTCCAATCGATCGGACAACAGGTCCTGCAAGTGGCCAGCGCCTTCAGGCAAGGTACGATCACCACCACTTTCACCAGTTATGCCACCACCCTAAGCGGCAGCCAGTACCTGCAGTTTGCCACCCTCTCCCAACGCGAGACTTTTACCCGTACCGATGAATCAAGTTTGCTCTTCGGGTACATCCCTTTGCCGGACGTCATCGTCGAGGCTTCCGCTCCGGTGACCTACACGTATTATTTGGATCTGAATGCGTCGTGGGATTTTGTCCTGCGGGACGGGGTCATTTGGGTCACCGCGCCGGATATCAAATTCAACAAACCGGCGCTGGATGTCTCCCACATTACGTATGAAGTCAAAAAAGACAGCCATTTCCGCAACACCTCCGAAGCAATGGAAAACCTGCGCAGTTCGATGACCTGGATGTGCTACCAGAAAGCCAAGGCCAACATCGAACTGGTGCGCGAGACCGGCCGCAAACAGACGGAAAGTTTCGTCGAGAACTGGCTGGCGAAATCTTTTGCGGATGGCAAAAAGTACCCCGTGAAAGTCCGCTTCCGCAACGAAAAGTCCGCCTCAGCGCCAGTTACTCCCGCTAATGGTGATAATGCCCCGGGATTTTCCCGTTGAGTCAGCACCCGGCCCCGTTTAGGTTAGCGCCGAATGAAGGTGCTTGTGACAGGCGGCGCGGGCTATATCGGATCAGTGTGCGCGGAGGAGTTGCTCAAGGCCGGACACGACGTCACGATATATGACAATCTCAGCGAGGGACACCGTTCGGCGGTGGACCCGCGCGCGCGTTTTATTCTCGGGCGTCCGGAAGCCGAGGGAGACATCCTCAAGGCGGTCCAAAGCGCTGAACCGGAGGCGATCCTGCACTTCGCGGCCAACGCCCTGGTGGGCGAATCCATGACGCACCCCGGAAAATATTTTGGCAATAATGTGTGCAATGGATTGAAGTTGTTGGAGGCCGCCCGGACTGCCGGTGTGAAGAAATTCGTGTTCAGTTCGACGTGTGCCACCTACGGACCACCGGATCGTGTACCGATGACGGAGGATTTGCCGCAACGCCCGATCAATCCCTACGGTGAGTCGAAGCTGATGTTCGAGCGGATGCTGCATTGGTATGGGCAGTTGCACGGACTGGAATTCGTCGCTTTCAGGTATTTCAACGCCGCCGGCGCCACCCAACGTTATGGCGAGCATCATCGCACCGAAACCCACCTCATACCCAACGTGCTTAAGGTGCCTCTGGGCCAGGCAAAGCAATGCGAGATTTACGGCACCGATTACCCGACGCCGGACGGCACCTGCATTCGGGACTACATCCATATAGTGGACCTGGCTCAGGCGCATATTCTGGCGTTGCAACCAGGCAAAAGAGGTTTTTTCAATCTGGGCAACGGAGATGGTTACTCGGTTCGGGAAGTGATCCAGACCTGTGAAAAGGTTGCGGGCTGCAAAATCCCGGCGGTCGAGCGTCCGCGACGGCCGGGTGACCCGCCGAAACTGGTGGCCTCGGCCGCCAAGGCTATTCAAGAGCTTGGCTGGAAACCTGCTTACCCTAAGCTTCAAGACATTGTCGCCACGGCGTGGGCCTGGCATCAAAAACATCCAAACGGATATCCGGACTGATACCTGAGCAAGATCCAAGCCCCGTGAACGAATCGGAAACACCCAGAAGAGTTTTGTTGGTTGACGACGACCCAGTTGCAATGCGCATTTATCGCGATGGCCTGGCCCGGCGCGGATTCGCCGTCACCACGGCCGCGGACGGCCTGCTGGCCCTCAAAGAATTGCGCACCAGCCCTCCTGAAGTCGTTGTGCTGGACTTGATGATGCCGAAGCTATCGGGGGTCGAAGTGCTGAAATTTGTGCGCAGCCAGCCGGAGTTGCAGTCGCTGCCGGTGATCGTGCTTTCCAATGCCTACATGGACAGCCTGGCCAAGGACGCATCCAGGATGGACGTGCAAAAGGCATTGCTGAAGATCAAATGCAATGCGGACTCTTTGGCGGCGGCCATCCGAGAGGTGCTTGCCGGCCGCTCGGTCAGCGGGGGGATCGACCAACTGCTGGCGGTACCGAGCGATCCGCCTCCCCCCAAAACCGCGCCGGTGAAGGTTGCGCCGCCCGTTCCGCGCGTCCGCGAGCCACTTCCACCAGCCGCGGCTGTACCCCCGCCGCACATGGATCAAAGCCCGGCGCCGTTGACTCCGGCGGGGCTGGACACCAAAGAAGTGGCGCGCCAGGAGCTCGGGGTGTGCTCGCAGCGAATCGGACGGCAACTGCGGGAGTGTCTGGATTTGTTTACTCAGGCCCGCGAGCCGCTTGAACGCAGGCTGCGCCTGGAAGACCTGTACCGCAAAGTTCATTTTCTGACGGGTCTCGCCGCCTTGGCCGATTATCCAGGCCTGGCTCAAATGGCCAGTGCTTTTGAAGCGATGGTATTTGGGCTGATGGACAAGCTGCCCCAGCCGCAACCGTCAATGGAACTGACGACCGCTCAGGCAGTGGCATTTTTGCAGCAGCTGCTGCAGCAGCCCGCGGCGTTGCCGGCCGGCATTCATCACACGCCGGCCATTCTGGTAGTCGACGACGATCGGCTCTCCGCGCGCTTGGTGGTCACCGCTTTGCGCAACGCGCAATTGCAGGCGCGCGGCACCGAGAGCCCGGAGTTGGCCTTGCAATGGTTAAAGGAAAAATCCTATGACCTGGTGTTACTGGACATCGAAATGCCGGGGATGAACGGGTTTGAGGTGTGCCAGCGAATTCGCCAGTTGCCCGGCTACGACAAAACGCCTGTCATTTATGTCACCTTCCATTCGGATTTTGAGACGCATTCGAAATCCGAGCTGAGCGGGGGAAACGATCTGATCTCGAAACCGATCGTGCCAACCGAGCTGGCGGTTAAAGCACTGATGCACTTGCTCAAGAGCCGCCTGGCTAAGCCGGCTGGGTGACGGGCGGAGCAAAGCGGCCGTAGCGCAGCGCCAACGTTGGCAGCACCAGCAAATTCAGCGCGGTGGAGGTCGCCAGGCCGCCCAGGATTACGATGGCCATCGGGCCTTCGATTTCACGCCCGGCCTCGCCGGTGCCAATTGCCAGAGGTAACAGCCCGAGCGCCGTTACGGTAGCCGTCATGATGATGGGCAGCAGGCGTTCGGATGCGCCGCGCAGGGCGGCTTCCGCACCCCAGGTCATGCCTTCCACAGTCACAAGATGCTCGAAGTGGGAGATCATCATGATGGAATTGCGGGTCGTAATGCCAAAGAGAGTTACAAAACCGACCAAAGATCCGATCGTAAGCGAATTCTGGTCCGGGCTCAGCCGGCTGCTCAGCCACACCGCCAGCACTCCACCGACGAGCGCGAAAGGGATATTGATCAGCACGAGCAATAGATTGCGCCAGGTATGAAAAACGATTGAGAGCAAAATGAGAATTCCCACCGCAGCAATGGCCGAATGCAGCAACAGTTCGCGTTGCGCTTTTTCCTTAGCCTGCGCTGCGCCGCTGAACACCACATACGTGCCAGGCGGTAAACTGACTTTTTGCGAGATTTGGCGCCTGGCTTCCTCGACGAATGAACTGACATCCCGCCCGCTGGTGGCGCAGGTAACAGTTTGCCGACGACGCGCCCCTTCGTGCAGGATAGAGTAACGACCGCTGCTCAATTCAATATCGGCTAACTCGCGCAAGGGCATGCGCAAGCCCTGGCTGCTGCGCAGGAGCAATTGCCCGACATTCTCGGGATCGCGCCGGCTTTGCGGGTCAAGAATCACAGCGACATTAGCCACCTGGTTGCCACGATGGGTCTGCGCGACGACCGTTCCCTGATATGCTGTTTGGATCGCCTCGAGTACTTCGACCGGCCGGAAACCCAGTTGCGTCAGCCGTTCGGATCGCAAACTGATCATTAGCCTGGGGGTGCCCGGAGGCGCCTTGACCTGCACGTCCGCGTGTCCCGGGACACCGTTGAGCACCTTGGCCACTTCTTTAGCTTTGGCGTCCAGAACATCAAGATCGTCGCCAAAGACACTTACCACTACCGGCGCGGTCTCGCCGGAAATTGTCTCGCTCAGCCGATCGCCCAGGAAAGTCAGGACTTCGAATTGAAGGCCGGGAAACGAGGCCAGAAGCGCGCGAATGTCGTCGGCAATTTTTCCCTGGTCCAGGCCGGGAATGGCCTTGAGTTCGACGTGGAACTCACTTTGGCTGGGCGGCCACGTGTCCTCCCCTTGCTCGGCTCGCCCAACCTGCTGCTCGACACTGGCGATGTTGGGATTGCGCAAAAGTTGCTCGGAAACGCGAGTGCCGATGCGCATCATTTCCTGCAACGACGTCCCCGGGGCGGCTCCGACCTGGAGGACGAAATGCCCTTCCCGGAATTCCGGCAAGAAGCCGCCACCAAAGAACTGCATTCGCGTCGCGGCCAGAACGCAAATCACCAACACCAAGGCGATGACCGCCCGAGGCCAGCGCGAGACAAATCCCAACACGCGCAAATACCCTGCTTTCAACCAGCGTTGCACGCGGGGCTCACTGGCGTGTTTGACCCCTTTGCCGAATAGGAGGTAGGCCAGCGCCGGCGTGACTGTCAAGGCAACCAGGAGCGAAGCCATGATGGCCAGGATGTAGCTGAGGGCGAGTGGGGCAAAGAAGCTGCCCTGCAATCCCGTGAGTGTCAGGATTGGTACGAAGATCAAAGCGACAATAAAAGTGGCATAAACCACCGCCCGCCGCACTTCGAGGGAAGCATCGAGGACGACTTGGAAAATCGACCGTCTGGGCCTGGCAGGCTCACCCGCGGAAGAGGGTGAGGCTTTCTCACGGGCCGCCTGGTGTTCGCGCAAGCGCCGGAAGATGTTTTCAACGTCAATGATCGAGTCATCCACCACTTCGCCGAGGGCAATCGCCAGGCCACCCAAGGTGATGGTGTTCAGGGTAATTCCAAGCTTGTCCAAGGCAACGACCGCGGCCAATAACGATAGCGGGATGGCTGCCAGCGAGATGCAGGCGGTCCGTACGCTACCAATCATCAAAAACAAGACCACTGCCACCAGGATACCGCCCAGCGACAACGAATGTCTCATATTCCGCAGAGCCGTTTCAATGAACGTGGCTGGTCGGTGGAGGCGGGAATAAACCGTGATGCCCTCGTGTTGGAACACCTGCTTCATGTCCTCCAAAGCAGCTTCCAGAGACCGCGTCACTTCCAGCGTGTTGGCGCCATATTGACTCGCGGTGGACAGTAAAACTCCCGGACGTCCCATAATTACCGCATCCCCGAACTTGGGTTCAGCGCCTTCGACGACTTGCGCCACGTCCTTAAGCCGAACGCTGAAACCATTCGTATGGGCAATAACCACCTGGCCCAGGATTTGAGCCGTGAGTGCCTGGCCCTCGGTTTGAAGCGTGATTCGTTGATTGGCCGTGTCTACGAAACCAGCCCCCAAAACGCCCGTGGAGATGCGCGCCGCGGCCAGCACGTCCGATATAGCCTGGTCGTAGGCTACCAACCGCTCGGGGATGACCTGAATCTGAAATTCCCGCACTTCGCCACCGAAGACAATGCAGCGCGCGACCCCGGGCACCGATAACATCCTCGGACGCAGCGTCCAATCGGCGAAGGTCCGCAATTGCATCGGAGTGAGTTTGTCGGACACCAACCCGACCTTCAGCAGGTCCATGGTGGAAGAGGTCAACGGGGACATTTGGGGCGTCTTGACGCTAGTGGGGAGTTCGCCGGCGGTTTCGGCAAGTTTCTCACTCAAGGTCTGGCGCGCGCGAAAAATATCCGACCCCTCTTTGAAAACAGCCGTGATCACCGAGAGACCTTGGATGGATTCCGAACGCAAGGATTCCATGTCGCCCAAGCCGTTGATCATCGTCTCAAGGGGTAAGGTAACCAAAAGCTCCACCTGCTCTGGCGCCAGCCCGGGGCATTCGGTCTGGATTACAACTTGTGGCTGAACGAAACTCGGGAACACGTCCATCTTTGCCGTCAGGACGTCGTGCACGCCGTAGCCCAGCAGCACCGCGGCGAGAATAATCACCACACCACGGTGTCGAAGAGAAAAATGAACTAGCGACTGCAGCATGCTGGGCTCTTATTGCTCGCCGCCGCCCTGGCCTTTGAGCTCCTCAGAAAGCAGTTGCTGCGCCCCAACGGTGACCACCTTATCGTGAGGTTTAAGGCCTGTGCCAACGAACCAACCCTCCTCCATTGGAGTATCCAAAACGACGGATTGCCTTTGGAAGACATCGTCCGAGATTTGCAAGTAGACCCAGGTGCTGCCACCGAATCTTACAATTGCGCTCCGCGGCAGCAAAATGCCCGAACGCGCTTCGCCAGCCAGACTGAGATAGCCGGTGAGGGCCGCGCCGGGCACCAGTCGCAAAGGATTTGGGCTTACCAACAGTAAAAAACCTCGACCCTGCATTTGCGGATCCACCGCCGGCGCCGGTCCCAGCAACTGCGCCGGGAGTGGCTTGCTTTCGTCCCGCAGCGTAAACAGCCGGGCCTGTGTAAGCGGGTCGGACGGCGCCTCGCTGGCCGGAACGTCAAGCTCGACCAGGGCACTTTCCAGTAAACCGAGCGACTGCACAAACTCAGGTAAATCCTTGCGTTGGGCAATGGTGCTACCCCAGGCCGCGAGCAACCTCAAGCGGACTGATTGGGCTTGGGCCTGATCATGCACCGCCGTCGCCTGGGCGGCCTGGACCGAGCGCTCGGAAGCGTTGCTTTGGGCTGCCAACGTCTTCAACCGTTGCAATTCCGCTTGCGAGGCTTTTTCGGCAGCCTCGGCCGTAACCAACTCGGCAGTCAGAGCGGCCAGTCCCGAGGTGTCCATGACCCGCCCGTAGGCCTTGAGTTCCGGGCTGACTTGCGCCGCTTCCAGTGCCGTGGTTTGCAGACCCATTGTCTGCTGCAGATTGGTGTCGAGCGTGACGATGACTTCACCATTGGTCCCATGTTGCAGCTTGGCTTCGCCGCCCGTTTTTTCCGAAGCCGGTTCCTTCGGCGCTTCGTTTTTTTCCTCTTGTTTGCCGCACCCAACCAGCAGTGCCGCAAGGAACACCGCCATAAAACGCTCGTTATACCTCATCATCGAGACTCCAGTTTCTGTGGCTGTGAGAAAGGAAGCAGAAAGCGCGCGCGCAGCGGGCGTGCGCCAGGACCTCAAAAGGCGCCTCCCATGCTCTCATGCAGCTTGCGATGCTAAGTTTGGTTGGCTGACCGGAACAGTTGTCATGTGGTTTGGCGCCGACCCACTGCCAATGAACTCCTTATGCCTTGAAACCCTCCTTTGCGCAATGCCCAATCGGCCAGTCCTGACGACCAGATTCCCCTGTGGGGGAGACATGGGCCGAATGGGCATTACCCAAACGACAGCATCGGCACCCAAATACTCTGCCAGTTCTCATTACGGCCCTGGTCATTTTTTGCTGCACCCTGTTCAATTTTTGATTAGATGTAATTCTTATATATACCACTTTAATTCTGTTGACTAATATGTTTCGGCGAATAGATTTTCTCTATGAACAAAAAGCAGCGGGCCAAAACGGGCTCTTGGTCATGGCCCGGCCCGAAGCTCAATGCTCCTGATGCTCAGGAGTATCCATCCACTCAGTGAAAGAGCGCTTTTACCAGTTGCAGAAGGAATCATTTTCCCGGTTGCCGGCCCCCTGAAGAGCTATGAAGAAACTCAATTCGCCCTCAAATACACATCGGTTGCGTCATACGTGTGGCGCTTTTACTCTGATTGAACTGCTGGTAGTCATTGCGATCATCGCCATTTTGGCGGCCATGATCCTGCCGGCTCTCTCCCGGGCCAAGCAAAAGACCCAGGGCATCTACTGCCTCAACAACACCAAGCAAATGGCCTTGGCTTGGACCATGTATGCGGGAGACAACAGCGAGAAGCTGGTCTATAACCGGGATGGCACCGATGTTGGGTTGTCGGAACCTGATCGAGCGTGGGTCGCAGGCTGGATGGATTTTGGCACGGGGGCACCCGCGGGGGCCGACACGAATATTGCCATGTTGGTCAACCACGATGCCTATCCCTTTGGCGCCTGGCTGGGACCGTACATAAAGAACCCGGCGGCCTTCAAATGCCCGGCGGATAAGTCCACCGGCCGCATCAATGGCCAATCGCTGCCGCGTGTGCGCAGCATCTCGATGAACTGCTATGTGGGAGATTTGTCGCGCACCTGGAGCGGCAACGCCAACAGCCCGTACAAGCTTTGCAAGAACTACGCCCAGATTAAATCGCCCGTTAACATGTTCGTTTTCCTCGACGAACGCGAAGACAGCATCAATGACGGCTGGTACGCTTCCGATCCCGATACGATGTGGCAAATCGTCGATTATCCCGCCAGCTATCATGGCAATGCCGCGGGCTACGCCTTTGCTGACGGGCATTCGGAAATCCATCGCTTCCGCGATCCGCGCACGATGCCGGTCCTCAAGACTGGCCAGTTGCTTCCTCTCAATCAGAATTTACCGGGTGATGTGGACATCCCCTGGATGGCCCAACATGCCGCCGGGGTGGCAGTTTATCCTTGAGCGGCTAAAGCAGGTGGTGCCCGCGACAGGACTTGAACCTGTACGATGTTACTCACTAGAACCTGAATCTAGCGCGTCTGCCAATTCCGCC